>Ga0315282_10003522_pt1 | contig 28019 bp, 24 predicted proteins | sample YL17G07_20_MG_FD_203693 | JGI IMG/M metagenome (GOLD analysis project Ga0315282, IMG submission 203693) | Sediment microbial communities from Yellowstone Lake, YNP, Wyoming, USA - YL17G07_20 | ecosystem: Environmental > Aquatic > Freshwater > Lake > Sediment | place: USA: Wyoming | collected...
TGGAGTGGTTCACGCTTCGTGCCACCGCGCTCCGCGCCTACGACGGCACGCTCAACATCGTTCCGAACGGGAACATCCAGGTAGTGAGCAACCGGTCGCGCGGGTGGGCGCGCGCGATCGTCGACGCTCGGGTCCCGTACGGTCGGGACCTCGAACAGGCGCGCGGCATCCTGGTGGAGCTCTTCGATGAGCTTCGGCAGGAGGCGCAGGTGAAGGAGTGGGTGATGGACGGGCCGACCGTCCTCGGCGTCGAGACGGCCACCGACGGCGTCGTCGCTATCCGAGTCGTGGCCGAGACGCGGCCCCAGCGGCGCGCCGACGTCGAGCGCCTACTGCGCGAACGCATCGCTCAGCGCCTGACCGAGCACGGGATCGTTTAGGGCGCGAGCACCTGGGCCAAGCGCTCGACGTTCACTTCACCTGCCCCGCCGTCGCGCAGAGCGCGATCAGCTCGTAGGCGATGTGCGATGCGGCGACCGCCGTGATATCGGCGTGGTCGAAGGGCGGGGCGACCTCCACCAGGTCGGCCGCGACGAGCCGCAGTCCGCGCAGTCCTCGCAGGACGCCGAGGAGCTCGCGGCTGGTCAGCCCGCCTGCCTCGGGGGTGCCGGTCCCCGGTGCGGCTGAGGGATCGAGCACGTCGATGTCCACCGACACGTAGAGCGGCGCCTCGCCGATGCGCGAACGGGCTCGGGCCGCGATCTCTGCGATTCCGGTCTCCTCGAGGTCCATCGCCGTCACGATGCGGAACCCGAACCGGTCGTCGTCGGCGAGGTCCTGTCGCGAGAACAGCGGTCCGCGGATGCCGACGTGCATCGAGCCTTCCTCGAGCAGGAGGCCCTCCTCCCAGGCTCGTCGGAACGGCGTCCCGTGTGTGTACGCAGCGCCGAAGTATGTATCCCACGTGTCGAGATGCGCGTCGAAGTGCAGCAGCGCGACCGGTCCGTGGACCCGTGCGACCGCTCGGAGGAGCGGCAGCGCAACCGTGTGGTCTCCACCGAGGGCGACGAAGCGACGGCTGTGCGCGAGCACCTCGTCCGTTCCGGCTTCGATCTGCGAGATCGCCTCCGCGATGTCGAACGGGTTGCACGCGATGTCGCCGGCGTCTGCCACCTGCTGTTCGCCGAAGGGCTCGACGTCGAGACCGGGATGGTAGGAGCGCAGCAGGCGCGAGGCCTGGCGGATCGCGATGGGGCCGAAGCGAGCGCCCGGCCGGAACGTGACCCCCGAGTCGAACGGCACACCGACGACGGCCACGTCGCACCGCTTCACCTCGTCGCGTCGCGGCAGCCGCGCGAACGTCGAGGGCCCGGCGAAGCGCGGGACCTTGAGCGGGTCGGTCGGGCCGACGGCAGGCGTCTCGTTCACGGGCGCGCTCCCTTCCGGTACGCACGGTCAAGGATCTCGACCGGGTGGAGGACCTCGATGTCCTTGCCGATCGCGCGCAGCCCGGTGGCGATCTGCATCGTGCATCCGGGGTTCGCGGAGACGACGACCGTGGCCCCCGTCGAGGCGATCGCCTCGGCCTTCTGCCGCATCAGCGCGCCGGACATCTCCGGCTGGAGGACGTTGTAGAGGCCGGCCGCGCCGCAGCAACGGTCTCCGTTCGGGATGTCGACGAGCTCGAGCCCGGGGATCCACCGGAGGATCGCGCGCGGCTGCTCTCGGATGCCTTGCGCGCGGAGCGCGTGGCACGCGTCGTGGTAGGCGACGACCGTTCTCTCGGAGCCCGAGCCGAGACCGCCGGAAGGCGGTTCCACGCCCTCGTCGTGTAGGAACTCCATGAGGTCGCGCACCTTGGCCGAGAACGCCCTCGCCTCGTCGGTACCGAGCAGCTCGCCGTACTCCTTCATGTGCGCGCCGCACCCGGCGCCGTTCACGACGATGCGGTCGTAACCCTCGAAGGCGCGGATGGTCTGCTCGGCCTGCCCCCGCGCGGTGTCGAGGCGCCCGTAGTGGGCTGCCAGTGCGCCGCAGCAGGCCTGCTTCGGGGGCACGACGACTTGCCAGCCGTTGCGCGCGAGCACGCGGATCGTGGCGCGGTTCGCGCTCCGGTACCAGCGGTCCTGGACGCAGCCGGAGAGGATCGCGACCGTGCCACGTGCCTCGCCCTGCGGTTCGGTCGTTCCGGGCAGGCGCGCGAGCAGCTCGCTCCGCTTCGGAACGAGCGCACGCACGCGCCTCGGTAGGAACGGCGTCGCGAGCGGCTGGAACGCGGCCGCGAGCCACAGCAGATGCTTGTGGGGGAGCGCGACGTCGAGGCCGAGCCACAGCAGGAGCCGCGTGCGGCGCGAGTGGAGCGGCTCGGTCTGGACGCGAGCGCGCTCCATCATCCGTCCGTACGGGACGCGCGAGGGGCAGACGTCCTCGCACGCGCGGCATGTGAGGCAGAGGTCCATGAACCGCGCGAACGTGCTATCGACGTCGGCGCGTCCCTCGCCCACGAGGCGCATCGCGGCGATCCGCCCGCGCGGCGATGCCGGCTCCTCGCCGGTCAGACGGTAGGTCGGGCAGTGCGGGAGGCAGAGGCCGCACGCGACGCACATGTTCAGGTCCTCGTCGGCCGGGAAGTCTCGGCCCTTCCAGCCAGCGACGAGGCCGGGGAGCGGCCCGACGAACCGCGCGCCCTCCGGCATCTCCGCGCCGAGGGGAAGCGCGCCGTCGACGTCGGCCGACCTGTGGGCATCGGCCGACATCAGATCCCGCCCCAGAACCGGCCGGGCGCGAACACACCGGCTGGATCGAAGACAGCTTTCAGACGTTGGTGGATCGCGAGGGCAGGCGGCGCGTCGGCGCCGAGCCCGCCGGGTCCCTTCACGACGGGAGCGATGCCGCCGGCCGCGCAGGCCCGCGCCCGCAGGGCGTCGAGCGGGCCATCGGGCGAGTCGAACCCGACCCACGCGAGGCCGACACCGGCGAGCGCTCCCCACGCGTCGCCGGCAACTGCGAGGACCTCCGGGAGGTTCGACGGCGGCACGGCGACCTCGGCGACGATCGGCCGGTTCTCCCACGGCCGCTGGGACGGGAACGGCGCCTCGTCGGAGGCGTCGATCGGCTCGGCGACCTCGGTCGCAGTCCTCGCATCGGTCTCGACCTGCTCGGGCCAGCCCTCCAGTCGGAGTTCCACGATGTCCATCGTCGCCAGCACCGCCGCGCACGTCGGCACCGCCTCAAGCAGCGCGTGCGCCGCATCGAGGCCACCGGAGAACCGGACCGTGCGCCGCACGGCAGGCAGCGGTCGGAGCTTCATCGCGACCTGTACGATCACGCCGAGCGTACCGAGCGAGCCGGTCAGCAGCCGATGCATGTTGTACCCGCTCACGTTCTTCACGGTCCGAGCGCCACTCCGCAGTAGGCGGCCGTGCCCGGTGACGAACTCGATCTCAAGGACCGTGTCCCGGACGGCGCCGACCGACAGGCGCCGAGGAGAGTTCGCCGCGGCCGCGATCACGCCGCCGACGGTCGCGTCCTCCGGCGCGTCGACCGGCCACTCCTGCCCGCCTTCGGCGAGGATCCGCTGGAACTCGCCCACGCGTATGCCGGCCTCGACGACGGCGATCATCTCGGCCGGCTCGTAGTAGACGAGACGGTCGAGCATCGTCGTCCACAGCTCGGCGTCGACCTCGCACGGGTTGCCCTTGTCCATGTGCCGGCGCCCGCCGACGACGAGGATGCGGCGCCGGTCCTCGGTCGCCTCGACGAGCGCGTCGGCGACGTCGCCCTTACCGTGCGGGTGGATCAGATCCACGACCCCTCCGGCATCTCCGCCGCGGCCTGCGCCGCGTCCATCCCCCGGACCATCGCGAGCTCGGCGCACCTTGCGCCCTCGGGCAGGATCTTGTGCGGGTTCAGCAGGCCCGCTGGGTCGAACACGGCGCGCACACAAGCCTGCGCCGCGAGGTCGTGCTCCGAGTAGACGAGCGGCATGAAGGCGCGCTTCTCCAGGCCGATGCCGTGCTCGCCCGAGAGCGCTCCTCCGGCGTCGACGCACAAGCGCACGATCTCCTCGGAGGCCTTGAGCACTCGCTTGAGCGTGCCGGGGACGCGCCGGTCGAACGAGAGCAGCGGGTGCAGGTTGCCGTCGCCGGCGTGGAACACGTTCGTCACGATGAGGTCGTGGCGCTTGGCGATCGCGTAGATGGCCGCGAGCACCTCGGCGAGCTTCGTCCGCGGAACCGTGCAGTCGTGCAAGTGGTAGTGGGGCGCGATCTGCGCGACGGCACCGAACGCGCTCTTGCGGCCTTTCCAGAGCAGCGCGCGCTCGGTCTCGTCGGCGGCGACGCGGACGCCCCGAACGCGGTTCGCGCGCGCGGAGGCCTCGACCGCCCTCGCCTGAGCCTCGACGGTGGCGTCGGTGCCGTCGACCTCGACGATCAGGATCGCCGCCGCGTCGGTCGGGTAGCCTGCGTGGGCGAAGTTCTCGGCCGCGATCACGATGCCCTGGTCCATCATCTCGACCGCAGCCGGCACCACACCGCTCGCGATGATCGCGGAGACGGTGGCGGCGCAGTCCTCGGCGGTCTCGAAGTCGAAGAGCATCGTGCGCACCGCCTGCGGCAGCGGTGTGAGGCGAACGCAGACGGCCGCGACGATGCCGAGGGTTCCCTCGGAGCCGACCATCACACCGCGAAGGTCGTACCCGGCCGCCTCCGGGCCCTCGGCGCCGAGCCGTTCGACCGTGCCGTCGGGGAGCACGACGTCGACCGCGAGCACGTGGTTCGACGTGACCCCGTATGCGAGGCAGTGCGGCCCGCCGGCGTTCGTGGTCACGTTGCCGCCGATCGAGCAGGTCGCCTGCGAAGACGGGTCGGGGGCATAGGTGAACCCGTGGGGCGCGAGCGCGCCCGCGAGGTCGAGGTTCAGAACGCCCGGCTCGACCCACGCGAGGCGGTCTTCGGGCCGGATCTCGAGGATGCGGTTCATCTTCGTCGTCACGACGACGAGCGCCTCGCCGACAGGGGTCGCGGCGCCGGCCAGGCCGGTGCCCGAGCCACGCGGCACTACCGACAGGCCGTGCTCGGCGGCGATCCGCACGCACGCGACGATGTCCTCGACCTTGCGCGGGAAGGCGACGAGCGCACAGCCGCCCTCGACCATCGAGGAGTCGCGGGCGTAAAGGAGCAGGGCGAGCGGTTCGGAAAGGACCTCGGCGGGGCCGAGGGCCTCCTCGAGCGCGCGACGGGCGGCTTCGATGTTGGCCATCGGTGTCGGCGAGAGGCTAGCGCGTCGAGCCGGTCGTTGTGCGAGCCCGCCTACCCGACGTACCCGAGGAACTCGGCGTGCGCCGACAGGTAGTCGTCGAGCAGCGACTTCGCGAGCGCGTACGAGCCGACGAGCGGATGCGCGATGAGGGCCTTCAGTGCGGCCTTGTAGGAGCCCGTCACCGCCGCTTCGACCGTCAACCGCTCGTAGATCTTCACCGGCTCGAGCAGCGCGCGGGCGTGTTCGGAGAGCGACCCCTGCGCGAGCGGCGCCGCGCCGTGTTGGTCCGTCATGCAGGTGACCTCGACGACGTCGTCGTCGAGCATCCACGGGATGGCTCCGCGGTTCGGGACGTTCAGGATGAGCGGGACCCGCAGGCGCTGCGTGGCGGCCGTCATGACGGCCGTTGCCAGGCCCTCGTAGCCGTCGCCCTCAAACATGTCCTGGTCCGCGGCCGGCGCCATGGTCTCGTCGCCCACTTCCTCGCCTCGCTCGCGGGCGAAGTACGTCGCGCCGCGGGTCTCGAGGGCGGTCTCCCACGCCTTGCGGGCGCCGGGGAGGTCGCCGGCGTCGATCCGCTCGCGCAGCGTCGCCCACAGCCGTTCGTTCAGCGCGAGGACCTGCTCGCCGCGGGAGCCGCCCGACTCCACGATGTACCGAACCGCGCGGTCTCGGTAGTAGTAGAAGTAGAGGTACTCCATCGGCAGCATGCCGATCGTGCGCACGAGCTCTGGATCGAACAGCGCCCACGAGTCTTCGGTCTCCGCGAGGTCCTCGTAGCGCGCCAGAAGCTCCGGCATGCGGTCGCGTCCGTCCACCAGCACGCGGTGGATCCAGCCCGCGTGGTTCAGACCGGCGTAGTCGACGTGTACCTGATCACCCGGCACGCCCAGGAACGCCGCGACGCTGCGCTTCATGTCGATCGGGCCGTCGCAGACACCGACGACCGGCACCTCAGAGTTCTGCGTGACCGCCTGCATGATCAAGCCCACCGGGTTCGTGAAGTTGATGAGGAGCGCGCTGGGCGCGACCTCGCGGATCAACCGTGCGTACTCGAGCATCACCGGGATCGTGCGCATCGCCATCGCGAAGCCGCCCGGCCCCGTCGTCTCCTGCCCGAGGGCGCCGTGCTTGAGCGCGATCTGCTCGTCGAGCGCGCGCCCCCGATCCTTGCCGACGCGGATCGCGCAGAACACGAACCGAGCCCCGGCGAGGGCGCCGCTCGGGCTCGGCTCGCCGCGCAGCTCGAACCCCGCGCCCCACTCGTCGCAGAGGTAGGCGCCGAACGCCGTCATGAGCTCCAAGCGCTCGGGGTCCGAGTCGTGCAGGACGACCTCGCGCAGCCCAAGCTCCTCCTGTCTGTCGACCAACCCGTGCAACACGTAGGGGGTGCGGACGCCGGTTCCGAGCAGCGTCATCTTCATGTGTCTTCCCTTCCGTCGAGGAGGCCCCGGGCCCGGGCCATCGAAAGCAGCTCCGGCTCGGTCGGGCAGTTCCTGTATCCGCCGAACGCGTGAACGACCGCGCCGGCGCACAGGTTACCGAGTCCGAGGCAGACCTCGGGCCTCAGGCGGTGGAGCCAACCGTAGAGGAAGCCCGCGTTGAAACAGTCCCCGGCGCCGGTGGTGTCGACCGGGACGATCGCCTCTGTCGGGACGTCGATCCGGCGGCTATCGACGATCGCGCTCGCCCCATCCCCGCCGCGCTTCACGACGGCGAACCGGCACAGCTCCGACAGTGCGCCGAGCGCCGCGTCGAGGTCGTCGGCGCCGACCATGGCCATCGCCTCGCTCTCGTTCGCGAGAACCACATCGGCGAGGGGCAGCACCTCGCTCGGCTTCGCGTCCGCCTCGAACCAGGGGCCGCCCCACGCGTCGAGCGAGACGGTCATGCCCCGATCCCGCGCCGCCCGCGCGAGGTCCATCTCCTCCTCGGAGATGTAACCGTGCAGGTGCCGCACCCGGCCGCTCGAGACGAGCTCCATCGCGCGGCGGCGCATGCCTTCTTCGACCTCCTCGGCCGGGTCCGCGTAGGTCACGAAGCCGCGATCCGGACCGAGGTTCATCCCGACCGAGACCCAAGGTAGCGGTTCGTCGACGACGCGCAGGAACTCGGTGGAGAGGCCCTCGCGCTCATACTCCTCGACGAGGAAACGGCCCCAGACGTCGGTGCCGACGACGGAGATGTACGCGACCCGCAGGCCGAGGCGGTTGGCCGACGCCGGCGTGTTGAACGACGTCCCGGCTCCCCATCCGAGGCCGCCCGCGTCGACGTCGCGACCGATCTCCGGCCAGGCCTCGAGCCCCGTGAACGTGATGTCGACCGATGGGCGGCCGACGACCACGAGGTCGTAGTCGGTGCGTTCCGCTCCGCCCGGCATCGAGAGATGTCCTTCCGTGTCGCCTGGCCCGTGTGAGCCTATACGGCGGATGGCACCGTGGCCTCGGGAGCGCGCGTTCGAAGGTTCTGCGCCTCTACGCGTTCAGCGCACGTTCGAAAGCCCGGTAGGCGTCCTCGCCGAACAACACGAACCGGGCCTCCTCGACCTTCGTATCGGCGTCTCGAACCGCCGCGATCGCGACGGGGGCCGCGAGCTCCGGCGGGTACCCGTAGACACCGGTCGAGATCGCGGGGAAGGCCACGGTCGCGGCGCCGAGCCCGTCGGCGACCTTGAGCGACTCGGTGTGGCAGCTCGCGAGGAGCCTCGGGTCATCGGGCGAGCCCGAGTAGACCGGGCCGACCGTGTGGATCACCCACCGTGCCGGGAGGTTCCCGGCCGTCGTCGCGACGGCCCTTCCGGTCGGCAGACCCTCCGGGAAAGCCGTGCGCCGGATCTCACGGCACTCCGCGAGGATCGCCGGGCCGCCCCGGCGGTGGATGGCCCCGTCGACGCCACCTCCCCCCATGAGGGAGGAGTTGGCGGCGTTCACGATCACGTCGACCCGCTGCTCGGTGATGTCGCCCCGCACCATGACGATCCTCGGCATGCTCGGATCCTAGCTCCCCCGGCCTACCTGCGGTGGCGGACGACGACGCCGGTTGACGTGCGGCCACACAGAGTGGCCCATCGTCCGTGAGCGAGGTTTGACTCCTCCGCGACACACGCGACAGAATCACGTCTCGCTCGGATCGTCCGTTACCCCTGGAGGTGGTCGGCATGAGACGCTGGACTCCGGTCTCGTTCGGGCTTCTCATCGCCCTCATGGCACTGTCGACGGTGCCGGCCGGGGCGCCGCTCGCTCTGGCACAAGCGTCGTCGTCCGCGCCGACACCCGCCTGCAAGGGGTGCCCTCAGCCGGTGCCCTGCAAGGGTTGTTGGCAGCCGGCCCTCCACAGTCGCTGGCAGATCCAGCTCCAGGGGGTGAAGGCCTACTGCAAGACGGGTGGGATCAACACGGCCGTGTCGGCCAAGCCATACGGCGGTGACACGGAGGTCTCGCCGATCGTGTACGCGTTCGACCCGTTCATCGACACCGGGACCTGCAAACGGTTCGATCCGGGCACGCTGAACCGGCCGGCGGTCGAGGCGCTCCACGCGCAGGGGATCCATGTGGTCGGCTACATCGACGCCGGCACGTGGGAGCTGTGGCGAAACGACCAGCAGCGCTTCGTGAACTTCGACGAGCGTTGCGACGGGTGTCTGCTCGGGACCGCGCTCAGCCGCTACCAGGACGAGCGGTGGCTCAACATCAACAACAACCACGGGCAGCGCGACTTCCTGCTGCGGGTGATGGAGGCGCGTATCCGCAAGGTCGCGGGGGCCGGGTTCGACGGCGTCTACTTCGACAACCAGGACGAGTTCCAGTACGCGACGCCGTTCCACATCTCGGCCAAGGATCAGATCATGTACCTCACGCGCCTGCTGAACCTCGCGCACGCTTACGGACTGGCGGCCGGCCCGAACAACGATCTGCTGCAGGTCGACCTGTTCGAGCCGTACGCGGACTACATGATCAACGAACAGTGCTTCCAGTACACGGAGTGCTTCCACATGAACCCGATGATCGCGGCCGGGAAGCCCGTCTTCGAGATCGAGTACCGGCCCAAGACGACCGAGGCGGTCTGCAAGAAGGCGGAGCGCAGGGACTACAACACGATCCGCAAGACCAACGACCTCTACGACTATCCCTGGAGGCCGTGCCGCTGACGAGGGCCGTCGCGCTCGCGAGGCGGTAGGCTCGGCGTCGACGTGGGCGACCTCGACCTGCTCGTGCTCGGGGACTGCAACCCCGATCTCGTCCTGTGCGGCGACGTCGAGCCGGAGTTCGGCCAAACCGAGAAGCTCCTGGACGAGGCGCGCCTCGTGATCGGCGGCTCGGGGGCGATCATGGCGTGCGGCGCAGCGCGTCTCGGGGTCCGGACGGCGTTCGCCGGCGTCGTGGGCGACGACGTTTTCGGACGGTTCATGCTGACGGCGCTTCGCGAGCGCGGCGTGGACACGAGCCCATGTCTCGTCGACCCGGGCCGGCCTACCGGCCTGTCTGTGATCCTGTCTCGCGGGGAGGACCGCGCGATCCTCACCTCGCCCGGGACGATCGCCGACCTGCGAGGCGAGGTCCTCGACGCCGACCTCGTGCGTTCGGCGCGGCATGTGCACGTGAGCTCGTACTACTTACAGGAGCGGCTCAAGCTCGATCTCCCCGGCCTGTTCGCCGAAGCCCGGGAGGCCGGCACGGCGACGTCCATCGACCCGAACTGGGACCCCTCGGGCGGGTGGAACTCGGGTCTGCTGTCGCTCCTCGATCTCACCGACTGCTTCTTCCCGAACTCGGCGGAGGCACGGGCGATCACCGGCATCGAGGACGTCGACGTCGCGGCCGAGGCGCTCGCCGAGCACGGCACGGTGGTCGCGGTGAAGTTCGGACAGGGTGGCGGTCTCGCGATGTGGGGTGCCGAGGTCACGCGGTCAGAGTCGATCCCCGCGAAGGTCGTCGACACCACTGGCGCCGGCGACAGCTTCGACGCCGGGTTCCTCGCCGGGCGGCTGAATGGCTGGCCGCTCGACCGCTGTCTCGCGTTCGCCGTCGCCTGCGGGTCGCTCTCGACGCGCGCGATGGGCGGAACCGCCGCCCAGCCGACGATGGAGGAGGCCCTCGGCGCACTCGAGGCCACGACGTGAACGTCACCGAGCGGCTCCTTCATCTGGTGGACTCGAACCTCGGCGGCGAACGCGTCGGCATCTACTCGATCTGCTCCACGGACCGCTTCGTCCTCGAGGCGGGTATGACGCAGGGACTCCGGGACGGCACCGTCGTGTTGATCGAGTCCACCTGTAACCAGGTGAACCAGTTCGGCGGCTACACAGGGATGACCCCGGCGGCGTTCCGCGGGTTCGTGAGCTCCGTCGGCGCCGGGATGCGGTTCCCCGAACCGAACGTCATCCTGGGAGGCGACCATCTGGGTCCTTGGGTCTGGCAGGGCGAGCCGGCGGGCTCAGCGATGACCAAGGCCCGCGAGCTTGTACGGAGCTGCGTGCTGGCTGGCTACACGAAGATCCACCTCGACGCCAGCATGCGATGCGCCGACGACCCGGGAGATCCCGGCTCACACCTGAACGAGCAGATCGCCACCGAGAGAACGGTCGAGCTCTGCCGAGCGGCGGAAGAGGCCCGCGCGGAGCTGCCCGAGGGCTCTCCCGCACCCGTCTACGTGATCGGCACGGAGGTTCCGATCCCGGGCGGGGAGCAGGCCGATCGACCCGAGGTCGCCGTGACGCGGGTCGCGGACGTGGATCGGGCGCTCGGCCTCGCCGAGGAGGCTTTCGTGGGTGCGGGCCTGCAGGGGGCGTGGGAGCGCGTGATCGCGGTCGTGGTGCAGCCGGGCGTGGAGTTCGGCGACGACGTCGTGCACGACTACGACCGCGACGAAGCGCGGGAGCTCTCCGCGTACGTCTCCGCCCGCCGTGAGCTCTCCGACCACCTCTCTGCTCGCCTCGGGCGGAACGGGCACCTCGTCTACGAGGCTCATTCGACCGACCACCAGACCGCGGCATCCCTCCGCGCGATGGTCGAGGACCACTTCGCGATCCTGAAGGTGGGACCTTGGCTGACGTTCTCGATGCGAGAGGCCCTCTTCGCGCTGGAGTCGATCGAGGAGGAGCTGTTCGCGGGCCGCGGAGACGTCGAGCTCTCATGCCTGCGGGAGGTGCTCGACGCGACAATGGTCGCTCATCCGGAGCACTGGAGCTCCTACCTTCGGGGCGACGAGCGGGAGCTCAGGCTAGCTCGCGCGTACGGCTTCAGCGACCGTTGTCGCTACTACTGGCCCCGGCCGGAGCTGCGGGAGGCGGTCGCAAGACTGATCGGGAACCTCTCGGAACGCCCGATCCCAGCGATGCTCCTCAGCCAGTTCCTGCCAGGGGAGTACGAGGCCGTACGGGCGGGGGCACTCGCCGCCCGTGCGGAGGACCTCGTCCGCCACAGGGTCCTCGAGACCATCGACCTCTACGCGTCCGCCTGTGGCATGAGTTGAGGGATCGGCTCACGCGCGCTGCTTGCGGAGCGCGACCACACCGATCGCGACCATGGCGACCGAGAACGCGAGGAGCGCAAGCAGCCGCCCCGCGATGTCGCCGAAGCCCTCGCCGCCGACCATGACCGCTCGAAGCGCGACCGTCGAGTGGGTCAGCGGGAACAGCTGGGACAGCCACCGGAGCGGCGGCCACATGGTCTGAACCGGCCAGATGAGCCCGCCCAGGAACACCTGCGGGATGAGGACGAGCGGGATGAACTGCACCACCTGGAGTTCGTTGCGCGCGTAGAAGGACAGAGCGATACCGAGGTTCACGACGCCGATCAGCAGGATCGCGATCACCAGGAGCACCAGCCAGATCGACCCGGCGATCCGGACGTCGAGCACCCAGGTCGCGTAGCCGAGGATCAAGAGCGCTTGGGCCATCGCGAACCCGATGAACCCGAGCAGGTAGCCGAGGAGCACCTCCAGGCGCGAGGCCGGCGAGGCCATGAGCCGCTCGAGCGTCCCCGATGAGCGCTCCCGCAGGAAGGAGACGCTCGTCAGCAGGAACGTGAGGAAGAACGCGAAGAAGGTGAGCAGGATCGGCGCGTCGTAGTCGAGCGGCGAGAGCCCGACACCGCCTTCGAGCGGCACCGGTCGGATCGAGAGGGGAGGCGCCTTGAACCCCGCGGCCGCCGCGCCGGCCGTCTTCGCGAGGTTCGCGATCGCCTCCTGCATCGCTCCGATCACCGGGCCCTGGAGGCCGGGGTTCGTTCCCATGACGACGACGTCGATGGACACCGGGGCGCCGCCGAGGACCTCCTGTGTGAGATCGGCTGGCAGGACGACCGCGCCCGCGACGGCGCCCGAGCGGACGCGTTCGGTCGCGGCCTGGGCGGACGCAGAGGGCTCGACGGCCAACTGCCCGTTCCGGTCCAGCGCGGCCGCGATGGCGGCGCCGAGCGAGACGTGACCGCTCGGCATGTCGGCTCCGGCGTCGAGGTTCACCACCGCCACCGGCAACGGCTCCTTGCCCGGATCGCCGATGAGGTAGCCGATCAGCGCCATGACCACGAGGGGCACGATCATGATCAGGGCGACCGTGCGCGGGTCGTGCCGGAACTGCCGCAGGATGCGGAGGGCGATCGCGGCTATCCGGGAGAGCCTCACGGCGTTCCCCCGTTCGCGTGCCGCTCGCGCAGGACGAGGTAGGCCTCCTCGATCGTGCCGACACCGGCCGCGCGGAGCAGCTCTTGCGGCGCGCCGACGGCGATCATCCGCCCGGCGGCGATCAGCGCGACCCGGTGGCAGCGCTCGGCCTCATCCATGACGTGGGTCGTGACGAGGATCGTCGTGCCGCCCTCGTTCAGCTCGCGGAAGTGGTCCCAGAGCTTCAGACGGAGCACGGGATCGATCCCAACGGTCGGCTCGTCGAGCAGCAGCAGCTTCGGCCCGTGCACCATCGCGCATGCGAGGTTGGTGAGCTGGCGCATGCCGCCGGACAGGTGGCGGATCGGCACGCGCTCCTTGCCGGTGAGCTCGACCACGACAAGCGCGGCCGCGGTGCGCGAGCGCGCCTCGTCCCTCGGCAGGCCGAACAGCTGCGCGAAGAACATCAGGTTGTCGCGAACAGGCAGGTCCTCGTAGAGCGCCGCCGACTGAGTCATGTACCCGATGTGCACGGCGACGCGTCGCCCGGGTGCCTCTCCCAGGACGGTGAGGTGGCCGGCCGTCGGGCGCAGCAGCCCCGCGACGCTACGGATGAACGTCGTCTTGCCGGCGCCGTTCGGCCCGACGAGGCCGAGGATCTCGCCGGCGCGCACGGTGAGGTCGAGGCCGTCGAGCGCGCGGACGCGCCCGAACGCCCGCACGAGCCCGGTCGCCTCGATCGCCGCCCCGTTCATCGCCTGGCTCATGGCCTTCCTCCAGGCGCCATCCTGCCATGCGACCGTGCGGTGCGCCCGGAGCCGAACGACCCGCCCCTGTCGGGGCGCAGCAGCTCCGTCGGGCTCAACAACCCGGGGCGAGCGCGGCCGTAGCCTCGGCGCTCTGGTCCGTGCCCTGGAGTACGAAGACCGGCGTCGTGCCGAGCGACGCGTCGTAGGTCTCGAGCAGTTCGCCGCCCTTCACGGTCCGCACCTCACACGTCGTGGGGTCGAGCCAGGTGCCGCCTGGGAGGTAGATGTCGCGGTGGGTCTCCGATCCGAGGATCGGCGCCGCGAGCACGGCGTCGCCGAGCAGCCACTCATCGTCGAGGCTGTACGTCCACTGAGGCTGGTCCGGGAAGTCGAAGAACAGCGGTTTCATGATCGGCTCGCCGGTCGCGACGGCTTCCTGAGCTCGGTCCCAGATGTACGGCGCGAGCCGCCGGTGCGTCTGGAGAGACTGCCGGTAGAGCCGCACGGTCTCGGCGTCGTACGAGCGGTGCTGCCCGGTGTCGGGGTTCGTGACACCGAGCGGCGAGGTCGACGAGTACATCACCGGCATGAGCGATGCCGCCTGAGCCCACCGGACGAGGATCGTCTTCGTGGGCGGCGGGCACGAGTTCGAGCCGCCGATCATGTCGGTCTCGACGAACGGGTAGCCGATCGTGGAGATCGCGAGCACCTGGTTCACGGCAGCCTGGAGGGAGCGCAGGTCGGTGCACTTGTCGACCTCGCGGATCACGAACCCGTAGCGCTGCGCGCCCCACGAGATCCGCACGCCGACGCCCTGGAGGTCGAAACTGTCCGCGAGCTGCGCACCGAGAGTGAGGTAGTCGAGCGGCGCGGCGCCGTGACTCGTCGCGCACCGTCCGTCGAAGAACCGCGTGTCGAACTTGAACCCGTTCACGTCGTAGCGCCGCATGAGCCTGTGCAGGCGCCCCTCGTACCAGCCGTAGGCGTCGGGGTTCGCGAGGTCGACGATCCCGGCGGTGCCGTTCCACCAGTGCACGAGGCACGGCTGCGACGGATCCTCCTTGTCCGGGAGGAAGTAGCCGTCGTCCTTCGCGACCTCGAAGTTCGTCGAGTCCGTATTGATCCACAGCGTGACCCACAGGCCGAGATCTGACCCGAGCCGGTGGATCCGATCCGACATCGCGGCCGGGTCGGGGAACTTCGTGCGGTCGAACTCGAGGTCGCCGTAGTGCGGCATCCAGCCGTCGTCGATCTGCACGGCGTGGCCCGTCAGACCGGCGGCGGCGAGGCCCTCTGCGTAGTCGATCACCTTGGCCTGGTCGACCGACGTGTAGAACTGGGCCCACGTGTTCCAGAGCGGCGTCTCGATCTGCTCGTACGTGGCGTCGATCTGCTGCGGCCCGCCCACGATGTCGACGTAGTCGTGGTACACGGCGTCCGGTGTGGTCTCCACGAAGACCTCGGAGGCGAACGCGTCGGTGTGCTTCACGAAGAACCGGCCCATCCCGTCGTTCCGGTTGTTGATCGAGACGCTCATGTGCAGGTCGGTGTCGACCCACAAGCCCACAGACTTCGACGTGAACCAGAAGGGGTCGGTCATGAGGTACTCGGCGGGGTTCATGTCGCCGTCGTAGACGCGGCCCGAGCTGAGCGGCCACGGCTGCCCCTCCCACGGGGCCGGCGAACGGCCGGCGGCCTCGCCCTGTCCGAACCACTGCCCGGAGGTCTGGAGCGCGTAGACGGTGCCGAGCTCGCCGGATGCGTACGGGTCGAGCGACCAGTCGATCCGGTAGCGGTCGGGCTCCGGCCGGATGGCCATCAGAACCGTGTGGTCCGGCGAGGTCGTCGCGAGTGTCAGGGAGAGGGTGGTTCCGTCCCAATCCCACGACGTGACGGCGGTCGCCTTGAACCAGGTCCCACCGACCCGGAACCGAGCCGGTCCCTGCCCGTGGTCCGCTGATCTCGTCGCGAGGACCATCGCGCCGTCGCGCATCGTCTCGATCCCGAAGATGGACATGACCACGTGCACCTCGTAGCCGGGCGCGTCGGCGCTCGCCGGCTCCGTGAGCACGAGCTCGTCGCCCTCCAGCACCACGTCGGCGGCGCGCCTGTGCCGCTCGCCCGCGGCGGTCCCGGCCATCGTCGTGATCAGCAGGAACACGAGGAGCGCTGATCCTACGAGCCTTGCACCTCTCCACAGCCGCATGTCGGTTCCTCTTTCTCTGGGCCCCGCCTCTGGGTCCCGCCTCTGGGCCGCGCTACGACTAGGTCCCCGTGCGACGGCGGACGGGGTTCGTGAGCGTCCCGATGCCCTCGACCTCGATCGTCACCTCGTCACCGTCCTCGAGCCACACCGGCGGCGTGCGCGCGGCGCCCACCCCCGGGGGCGTGCCGGTGGCGATGAGGTCGCCGGGCTCCAGCGTCATCGTTCGGCTGAGGTAGGCCACCAGCTCCGCGACACCGAACACCATCTGCGCGGTGCTCGAGTCCTGCATCGTCCGGCCGTTCAGAACGCACCTGATCGCGAGCGCCTGCGGGTCGGGGATCTCGTCCGCCGTGACGAGCCATGGCCCGATCGGCAGGAACGTGTCGATCGCCTTGCCGAGCATCCACTGTGAGCTGCGGAACTGGAGGTCTCGGGCGGACACGTCGTTCGCGCAGGTATAGCCGGCCACGTGCGAGAGCGCGTCGTCGATCGACACGTTGCGGGTCGTCCGTCCGATCACGACGGCGAGCTCGGCCTCGTAGTCGACCTGCTCCGCGACTTGGGGGAGAAGGATGAACTCGCCGGGGCCGATCACGGAGTTCGCGAACTTGGGGAAGAGGATCGGTTCATCCGGGATCGGCTGTCCCGACTCCGCTGCGTGATCGCGGTAGTTGAGACCGATGCCGACGATCTTGGGAGGATGGGGCACGGGCGCGAGCGGTCGGATCGAGGCGAGCGGCACCCGTGCTCCGTCGCGCGCCTCGCCGGTCGCGAGGTACGCGACGAGGTCGTCGCCCATCCTCACGACATGGTCGTCCTCCACCCGTCCGAACCCTCCTTCGAACGACAAGAGCTTCACGGCGTGAGCACCACCTTCACTAGGGCTGTGCCGTCGACGAGCGCCTCGAACGCCATCTGGCCGTCGGAGAGCGGCATGCGGGTGATCCAGTCCTCCGCACGGACGTCCCCGTTCGCGAGGAGCGCGACGGCGCGCGCGAAGTCCTCATCGGTACACGCGTACGAGCCGGTGAGGGTCAGGCCCTTCGATACGACCGCGTGGTAGCTGATCGGACCCTCCACCGCGCCGAGGCCGACGGCCTCGACGCGGCCGCCGAAACGGGCGGCGGTGAGCGCGAGGGCCCAGGTCGAGGGGAATCCGGCGGCGTCGATGACGGCGTCGACGCCCTCGCCGCCGGTTGCCTCGGCGACGGCCGCGGCGGGATCTTCGGCCGGGAGCGGTCGTCCACCTTGCGCCGCAGCTAGTTCGAGACGAGGTGCGAGAGGGTCGGCTACGAACACACGCGCGGCGCTGGCGAGGACCGCCGCCCGCACGGCGAAGAGGCCTATCGAGCCCGCGCCGATCACGAGGACGTCGTCGCCCTCGCGCACCGCTCGATGCACGGTGTGGACCGCGTTCGCGAGCGGCTCGGTGAGGGACCCGATGTCGTCGGGCAGGTCGTCCGGGATCGGCAGGATCTGCGAGGCCGGCAGCACGCAGGCGTCGGCGAAGCCGCCTGGGAAGTTCATGCCCATGAGCTTGCGGTTCGGGCAGAGGTTGGGGCGTCCCTCGGTGCACCGGGCGCACGTCCCGCAGGAGACCACCGGCTTCACGATCACGCGGGTACCCACGAGCGCGGGATCCACGCCGTCGCCGGCCTCTGAGACGCGCCCCGCGACCTCGTGTCCCATCACGAGCGGCGGGATCCGACGGGGACTGGCCTCACGGAAGCCGTGGAGGTCCGAGCCGCAGATCGCCGAAGCGGCGATCCGCACGACCACCTCTCCCGGCCCCGGGGCGGGGTCGGGTGCGTCCTGCAACTCCATCTTCCTCGGGCCGAGGTAGACGAGGGCCTTCATCGCGGCCTCGCGCTCGCGCAGACGAACGGCGTCTCGCGCGGCGGCACGAACACTGGAACCCCCGGGTAGTCCATCTGCACGCTCTGGACGAGCAGCTCGGGGTACCCTCGGTTCCCCCTGAACATGTCGTAGTGCATCGGTATCAGCATCCCGGCCTCCATCTCTTTCGCCAGCCACGCGGCCTCGCGCTCGGTCAGGTTGCCGACGATCCCACGACGTTCCCGCTCGGGATCGCGGCCGTTGATCGGCAGGATCGCGACGTCGATCGCGAGCTCGCGCAGCTCCGTCTCCATCCCGTCGTAGTGGATCGTGTCGCCCGCGTGGTACAGGTGGAGCCCCTCGCTCTCGACGACGTAGCCGAGGAAGCGCACGAGTCCGCCCGAGAGCTCCTCGCCGAACCCGTAAGCGTCCTCCATCGTGATGCCGTGCTTCGCGGGAACGGCGCGGATCGTGAGCCCCGCGATCTCGGCCGTCTCGCCGGGCTGCAGTCCGACCACCCGGTCTCCCGAGATGCCCGCCTCCGTGACCATGTCCACGATCGGTGTCGGGACCACGAACACCGCGCTCGGAGACGCGGCCGCGATGCCCGGTGCGCTCTCGCCGTCGAAGTGGTCGATGTGCTCGTGCGTGCAGAGCACGACGTCGAGACCCATCGCCGCGGAGGGCGGGAACGACGGCTCGTACAGCCGCGCTTCGTGAGACGCGAGGAACGGGTCGAGCAGGGCGGTGGCACGCCCCGCCCGCAGGACGAACCCGGCCTGGCCGAGCCACGAGATCGCAGCGCGGCCGGGCCCGACCGGTACCTCCCGCAGCAACTCGAAAGGTGAGGGACCGGCCATGTCGCATGCCTCCTTCGGGTTGGGTTCTCAGGTCACATCCGGGTCACATCGCGAGCTGTCCACCGTCGACGACGAGCAGCTCGCCGTGGATGAACGATGCGTCGTCGGACGCGAGGAACGCGTAGGCGGCGGCGACCTCCTCGGGCGTCCCGGACCGGCCGAGCGGGATCCGCTCGCGCACGTACCGGGCGGTGTACTCGGGATCCTCAGCCTCGGCCTGGAGCGGGGTGACGATCTTGCCGGGGCAGAGCGCGTTCACCCGGATCCCGTGCGGGCCGAGCTCGACGGCCATCGTCCGTGTGAGCATGGTGATCGCGCCCTTCGAGGCGTTGTAGTGCGCGTAGCCGGTCTCGCCTTCGAAGGCGTTCGTCGAGGACATGTTCACGATCGCGCCGCCGCGGCCGCGCGCCACCATCCGAGCCGCGACCTTCTGCGCGACGAGGAACATGCCGCGCAGGTTGGTGTCGAGGACCCGGTCCCAGTTCTCGAGGGTGATCTCGAGGAACGGTTCCTGCCATGCGACGCCCGCGTTGTTGACCAACACGTCGATCCCGCCCAGGAACCGCTCGGCCGTCTCCACGAGGCGCTCGACGTCTTCCTCCAGGCTCACGTCGCACGCCATGCCCTCGATCTCGCCGAGCGCACGCAGGTCACGGACCGCCTCCTCGACCCCGACAGCGCCGCGGGCACAGATGAACACGCGGCAGCCCTCCTCGAGGAAGCGGCGGGCGGCGGCCTGGCCGATCCCGCGGCTCGCACCCGCCAGGAGCACCCCCTTGCCTTCCAGCCCGCGCATCAGCGCACCTTGCCCCGTCCGGCGATGGCGAGCTCGCGCTCGACGACCCCATCCCGCACGCCGTATGCGACGTCGAACATGTTCACGCAGCTGCACACGTGGAGCGGGATCACCTCCAAACGGTCGCCGATATGGACGTCGTCGGCGTCCGTGCGGTGACCAACGCCGTGCTCCTCGTTCATGAAGTCCAAGCGGAGACCCGACCGACCCGCTACCACCCCTCGTCCGGGGAACGGCGGGCCGTCGCCGCCGTCGGACGTGAAGCACTTCGTCCCGGCGTCGATCGCGAACCGTTCCTCCGACGGGTGGGACACGACGGTTGCGAGCACGCGCGCCGCGCACGTGTCCTCGGTCGCGACGCCGAGGCGCATCTGCTGGACGTCGTTGAACACGTAGGTCCCGGGGCGGATCTCGGTCACGCCGGGGACCCTCGCCACGGTCTTCGCGGTCGGCGTGGATCCGACGCTGATCTCGCGGACCTCGACCCCCTCCTTCGCGCAGAGCTCCGCCGTCTCGACGAGGGCCGCGCCCTCGCGCTCGGCGGTCGCGCGCAGCTCCTCTGCGTTCCGACTGCTGTAGGCGTGGCCGGCGTGCGTGAGGAGCCCGATCACCTCCACGCCGGGCACGCGCGCGACCTCGGCGACGAGCTGCGCCGTGGGTTCGCCCGATGGGCGCCCGAGCCGGTGGAGGCCGGTGTCGACCTCTACGAGCACAGGCACGTCGCGCCGGCGGTCGCGGCCGACGCGACCGATGCCCTCGGCCACCTCCACGGAGTCGAGGCTGACTCGAACGCTCGCCCGCTCCATCAGCGCTCGGAGCCGGCACAGCTTCTCCTCGCCCCAGATCGGGTAGGCGAGCAGGATGTCGGCCAGCCCTTCGTCCGCCATCACCTCGGCCTCGCCGAGCTTCGCGACCGTGATCCCAGAAGCGCCCGCGTCGACCTGCATCCGAGCGATCTCGGGGCACTTGTGGGTCTTCGTGTGCGGGCGGAGCTTCACGCCCGCCGAGCGCGCGACCTCGGCCATCTCGGCGAGGTTGCGCTCCATCACGCCGAGATGGAAGAGCAGTGCCGGGGTGTCGAGCTCCGGGTAGAGAGCCGCCACGTCTCCTCCGTCACGCCCCCGGCTCACCGCGGCAGGTGGAGGATGGCGTCGATCTCGACCAAGATGTTCCTGAGCTCGCACGCTACCGTGGTCCGCGCCGGCCGCGGCGACCATGCGAGGATCCGCTCGTACGTCGCGTTGAACGCCGGGAAGTCCGAGATGTTCGCCAGGAACACGCCGACCTTCACCGCGTCCCGTAGCGACCCACCGGCGGCGACCGCTATCGCCTCGACGTTCCGGAGCGTGATCTCCGTCTGCTCCTCGACCGTCGTGCCGACTACCTCCAGCGACACCGGGTCCAGCGGCCCCTGGCCGGAGATGTAGACGAAGTCGCCCGCCCGGATCGCCTGCGAGTAGGCGCCGGTTCCCCTCGGGGCTCCCTCCGCGACGATCTCATTCCGTTCGGTCATGTCGGCCTCCGTTCCGACCCCACCTGCCCTGCGTCGACCCGTTGCTCGGCCGTCGGCCTCGTTCCCTCGGCAAGTCCCTCCTCGGCCCCGCTACCCGCAGGCCACGCGGGCGCCGCCCCAGTCGGCATGGTCGTTCGCGTTCCCGTCCCCCGCGGAGGTCACGACCAGCTCGAGTTCGTCGACGCCCGTGAGGTCGGCGTAGGCGGGCTTCGCGCCGTTCTCCCCGCGCAGGACGCCGCTGTCGTAGAGCTTCTCGCCGTCGCCCCACATCTGGAAGATGACCGAGCCCTGGTTCGCTATCTCGTCGTCGATGCCGACGTCGGCGAGGAACGCCGTGCACGCCCCGTCCAGCCGATACACGATGCGCGAGGGAGCGTGGGTGCCGATCCCCCTCTCGAAGGTCTGGCCGTTCATCGTGATGGTCTGCCCATCCCCGGGGGCGCGCTCGCCGTTGCTCATGTCCTTCTCGACGGGACCCCAGCCGCCGGTCGCCGAGACCCACTCCATGTCGCTCAGGAAGGTCGTCGGTCCGGTGATGGTGGGGATCGGCGAGGGAGGCGGGGCGGGCGACTCGTAGGCGCCGACGTCGATGCTGCCGTTCTCAGCGCGGCCGAGTCCGCCGACGTCCCGCGTGCCGGCCTCGAGGATGAACGCCCCCATGTCGATCGCCGGCGACGTCGACTCGAGGTGGAAGTCACCCGCCTCCGCGTTCACGAACGCCGGGTCAGCGAACACCGAGTGCCGGTCGTTCCCGGACGCCTTCCGGTACGCGTCGAAGCTCGTGTAGGTGACGCCCTTCCACTGCCATGTGCTGCCGTCCGGGCCGCCGGGGGAGAAGTAGATGTTGTGGTCGATCCGGTTGCCCGAGTTCTCGACGTAGGGGTTCGCCAACAACAGGCCCTGCGCGTTCGCGTAGAAGATGTTGTTCTCGACCACGTTGTCGCGCGTGTCGAACTGCATGAGGAGCTCGCCGTTGCCCGTCATGAGCGAGTCGTTCTGATAGAAGGTGTTGTTCACGATCACGCAGTGCTCGGTACTGCCGCGCCTGGGATCGTAGCCGCCGACGGCCAAGCCGATGATGGTGGAGTTGTACACGAGGTTGTCGCGGGCCGTGATGTAGCCCGTAGACCTGCCGGAGTGCTCGCTCGCGAACTCCATGCCGATGTTGACGTCGTGGATGATGTTCTGTTCCACGACGATGTCGCGGCCCCCGTCGACGTAGATGCCGTCCGCGCTGCGGTCCTGACCGTACGCGGGGTTCCCGAAGGAGTCGATGTTGTAGACGAGGTTGCCGCGGACGACGCCGTCTCGCGCCGAGTCGTAGGTGGGATCCCCAGCGTTCCCCTCGTAGCCGATCACGTCGATCCCGATGTTGTTGTTGTCGTGGACCACGTTGTTCGTGACCCAGAAGCCGACGACGTTCCCGTTCACGACGAGAGACTCGCTCGAGCCGAGCTTGCAGTCGTGCACCTTGTTGCCGTCGATGACGACATCGCGCATGGGGCTCGGGGACTTGGTCCCGTAGAAGGCGATGCCGTGCGCGTCGCCGTTGACTCGGGCCTGGACGTTCGTCTCGATGTGGTGAACGTCGTTGTCGAGCACCCGGATGTGACTCGCGTCCCCTGTCACGTAGATGCCGATCGGGACGCGCCCGGGCTCGGCGGTCCGGTAGTTGCGGATCTCGAAGCCCTCGATGGTCACGTAGTCCCGGCTGTCGATGGAGAACATGCTGGAGAACCCGTCTCCCACCGTTAGATCTGTGCCGTCCAGGATGGGATGCTCGCCCGGGAAGTTGCGGAACGTGACGAACCCGCCTCGGGCGGAGCCGGAGACGTGCACGCTCGTGGTCTGGGTGTAGGTGCCGCCGCGGACGTAGACGGTGCTCCCCGGCCCGACCGTGTCGGCGGCCTTCTGAAGCGTGCGCCAGGGGGCCTCTCGTGTTCCGGGGTTCGAGTCGTTCCCGTCGGTCGCGACGTAGTACTCATGCCCGGACGGTATCGGTCCACTCGTCGTTCGGGTGGCCACGGCCCACACCGTCACGGCCGCGAGGACGACGATCGCCGCCGTGTAGAGGACCCGTCCGCGCATCCGCTCATCCCCCTTCGGACATCGTTCGGTCGACGGGGGCGGCGCCTTCCGGCGCCGCCCCCGTCTCCACCGGCTGAAGCATCGCCGCGAGCCCGGAGAAGAGGCCGCATCGACAAGATCACGGAGCCGCGAGGGCCGCGGTCGCCGTCTGGGCGGCCTGGTCCAGTGCGGTCTTCGCGTCGGCCTTCCCGAGCAGCACCGACACGATGGCCTGCCCCAGCGCCTCCGAGACCGCCGGGTACTTCGGCGTGACCGGGCGGGCCTTCAGGGCGTTCTGCTCGTTCTCCACGAACGTCTGGATGCCGGAGTACTTGTCGAGGTACTGCTGGAAGTCGGGCATCTTGAGTTCCGACGCTCGCAGCGGGAGGTGCCCGCAGGCCAGCACGTACCTCATGTCCTGCTCGGGCGCGCTCAGCCAAGTGATGAAATCGAAGGCGGCCTGTGCACGCGCGGGACCGTTGTCGAAGAGGACCCAGTTGTCGGGGCCGGAGATCGTCTCGTGGTCCCCGCCCGGGAACGCCGGCATGATCTGGACGCCGTAGTCGATGTTGGGGAAGTTCGCGAGATCCCACGGTCCGGTGATCATCATCCCTATCTTCCCGGAGTTGAACACTTGCTGTGCCTGCCCCGTGTTCTGCGTGTCGACGTAGATCGCGTGAGCACCGGCGTCGCCCAGATCCTGCAGCACCGTCATCGCTTCGACCCCTTGCGGCGAGTTGAACACGGCCTGCGTGTTGTCGGCGTTGAGGATGTCGCCTCCCGCCTCCCACAGCATGGCCTCGTAGTGCCAGACCGTGTCCTCGGTGCCGTCGGCGGGGATCGTCCACCCGAACACCTTGTTCGCCGGGTCGGTCAGCGCCTTGGCGGCCGTCTCGAAGTCGCTCCACGTCCAGTCCGGCGACGGATACGAGAGCCCCGCCTGGTCGAACAGAGCCTTGTTGTAGACGATCGCGAGGTTGTCCACGAGAGCGGGTACGCCCACGATCTTGCCGTTCACCGTGGCGGCCAGACGCTCTGCCTCCCAGAAGTCATCCCAGTTCCACGAGGGGTTCTTGTCGATGAAGTCGTTCAGGGGGAGGACCTTGTCGCTCCCGGCGATGTTCGCCGCCCACGAGCCGTAGAGGTACGCGATGTCCGGATATACACCGCCGGCGATCGCCGTCTCCACCTTCTGCAGGGCGTAGTCGGCGTTGCCGTAGAACAGCGGCTGCACGGAGATCTTCCCCTCGTGCGCCTTGTTGAACTCGTTGACCAGCGCCATCAACCCGCTCTTCTCCGTGCCCGACGAGTACGGCTGCCAGAACACGACGATGGCGGGGCCGCCCGACGACGGGGTCTCGGTTCCGCCGCCATTCCCACCGCCGCTGGTGCACGCCGCGGCCACGAGCCCCACCGCGAGCGCTGCCGCCATCCATGCGCGCTTCATGCACGACCCTCCTTCAGCCGACCTTCCCGCTTCACCGACCCGGATGCCTCCGCGCTGCGTCGTTCCGCCATACGGAACGCCTTTTCCACAGGGCATCCACCGGATTCTACGTCTATGCGGACGCCCGAGGGTTCCGCGCGCGCGGTCGAGCGCGCAAGCCGATCGGGTGGGGTCCGAGGACACGCGTGACCTCGGAAAGGAGCGGGATCACATCCAGGATCCTGACCGGGGGAAGGCGGTCCCTGGGCGCCGAGACGCTCACCGCGGCTCGCGGGACGGGATGGCCGAGGAAGAGCGGGGCGGCCACGCAGTGAACGCCCGGCTCACTCTCCTCCAGGTCCTGCGCGTACCCATCGCGTCGGATGCGCCCCATCTCGCGAGCGAGGGCCGTCTCGGTAGTGATCGTGCTCGGCGTCCGGCGCTCCAGCGGCTTGTGACGCCGCGCCCATCCACGGATCTCCCGATCCGTCGGGTACGTGAAGGCGAGGAGTGCCTTCCCCACGGCCGTGCAGTGGGCCGGGTTCCGCCCCCCGACCATCGAGGTCAACCTGATCGAGTGGGAGCACTCGAGCTTGTCGAGGTACACGACGTCGCGGCCGTCGAGGATCCCGAGATGAACCGTCTCGTTGACCTCATCACGCAGCCGCTCCAAGAGAGGATGAGCGACGGCCCGGACGTCGAGCCGTTCGTGGAAGGAGAAGGCGAGGCGGAGGAGCTCGACACCGAGGAGGTAGCGTCCATCTGGCTGCTGGGTCGCGAACCCCCGCCGCCGCAGGGTGGCGAGCGTCCGGTGCAGGGAGCTCTTCGGGATCCCGGTCGACTTCGCGAGCTTGTCGAGGGCGATCCCGCCGCCGTGCTCCGCGAGCGCCTCGAGGACCCGTAGGGCCCTGTCCACGCTCTCGACGGCCGGCGCGGCCCGCTCCGCCATGACCCCATGCTAGCGGGAGAGGGGGGCGTTCCGCGAAGCGGAACGCCGTTCTCATGCCGTGAGCGGGACTCCGTAGAATGGGCGCCGCCCGGTCTGGAGACGAGCCGAGAGGAGGCACGTATGGGGAGCGGGGGACCGAAGATCGCGATCGTGGGCGCCGGCGGATGGGTGTTCCCGCTCGAGATCGCCCGAGACATCCTGGCTCATCCTTCGCTGTCGGCGTGCACGCTGGCCCTGTACGACATCCGTCCGGAGACGGCCGAGCGGACGCTCCGCGACGTCGAGACGCTGATCGAACTGGGCGGCCTCGCCGCCCGAGCTGAGGTGACCGGGACCCTGCGCGACGCCCTCACCGGGACGGACTTCATCGTGACGGTGTTCCAGGTGGGCGGCGTCGACGCCTACGGGTTCGACATCGAGATCCCGCGCGAGTACGGCGTCGACCAGACCGTCGGCGACACGCTGGGTCCGGGAGGGGTCTTCCGGGGGCTGCGGAGCGTCGAGGCGCTCCGCGTCGTCGCTCAGACGATGCATGAGATCTGCCCGAACGCACTGCTGTTGAACTACGTGAACCCTATGTCGATCAACTGCTGGGCGACGGACCTGCTCGGTGTGAACGTCGTCGGTCTGTGCCACAGCGTCCCGAACACGGCGCAGCTCCTCGCGGACGAACTCGGCGTGCCGTACGAGGAGGTCACGTTCGAGTGCGCCGGGGTGAACCACACGGCTTGGTTCACCACGTTCCGCAGGGGCGAGCAGGACCTCATCCCCGCGATCCGGGAGACGATGACGAAGCGATACCTCGAAGGACGGGACCTTCCCGCGAGATCCGACGATCCGTACGAGGGCAACGAGAAGGTCCGCACCGAGCTCATGCGCCTCACCGGGTACTTCCACACGGAGTCGAGCCACCATGCGAGCGACTACTGGGCGTGGTTCCGGAAGAACCCGCAGGTGACGAAGGAGTATCTCGACCGCCGCTGGGACTACCTCGACATCTGCCGCGGCGCCGACACCGGCGAGGACCATGCGGAGACCATCGAGGAGGCGCGCCGGGAAGGGCTCCGGCCCGGCGGCGAGTTCGCCGCACCGATCATCGACAGCATCGTGACCGGCACGCCTCGCGTCGTCTACGGCAACGTGCGGAACGGTACCTCGATCTCGAACCTGCCGGAGGACGCGTGCGTGGAGATCCCATGCGTCGTGGACGGGAGCGGGCTGCGTCCGACGCGATACGGGGCCCTGCCGGCCGTGTGCGCGGCGTTGAACCAGGTGCAGATCAACGTGCAGCGGCTCGCGGTTCAGGCAGCGATGACGGGGGACAGCGACCTCGTCCATGCGGCCCTGGCCCTCGATCCGCTGACGAGCGCCCTCCTCACGCTCCCCCAGGTCCACGAGATGGCGGACCGCATGCTCGAGGCGGAGGCCGAGTGGCTGCCGCAGTTCCGCGCCCTGGGTCGCGGCTGAGGCTCGCTCGGCCGGGGTTGCCCGGCCGTCAGTGGAAGGCTTCGCCGGTTCGCGCGTCGAACACGTGGACGCGATCGGGACGCACGCCGAGGTGCATCCGAGTCCCCGGTGAGGTGCGAACCTCCGGGTCGAAGCGGGCGGTTATCACGGCGCGCGATCCGGGGAGCTGGGGCAGGAGCTCCGCCCGCTCTTCCCCGGTCTCGACCTCCGCGAGCTGTCCGCTCACCGCGCCGCGCACGATCACCCCGTCCCCGAGGGGCTCGACCACCTGGACCTCGAACTCGAACGAGGGCAGCCCGTCCGCGGTCGGGCGGATGGTTTCAGGACGGAGACCCAGCACCACGTCGCCGTCGGGCACGCCCGTGCCCGGGATCTCGAGATCTCCCGCCGTGACACTCCCTGCCCGCGCCACGCCACGCAGCATGTTCATCGCGGGGCTCCCGATGAACGCCGCCACGAACATGTTGGCCGGGTGGTCGTAGATGTCCTGGGGCGCGCCGAGCTGCTGTAGGCGGCCGTTCGAGAGCACGGCGATACGGTCGCCGAGCGTCATCGCCTCGACCTGGTCGTGCGTCACGTAGACCGTTGTGATGCCGAGTCGGCGGTGCAGCTGCTTCAGGTCGGCGCGGACCTGCACGCGGAGTTTCGCATCGAGGTTGGAGAGCGGCTCATCGAGCAGGAACGCCTTCGGTTCGCGGACGAGCGCCCGGCCCATCGCCACTCGCTGGCGCTGACCGCCGGAGAGCTGTCCGGGCTTGCGTTTGAGCAGGTCGTCGAGCCCCAGCATCCCCGACACCTCGCGAACGCGGCGGTCGACCTCGTCCTTCGGGGTCTTCCGCTGCTTCAGCCCGAACGCCAGGTTCTTGTACACCGTCATGTGGGGGTAGAGCGCGTAGTTCTGGAACACCATCGCGATGTCGCGGTCGCGCGGTGAGAGTTCCGTGATGTCCTGGTCGCCGATCGAGATCGAGCCGGAGGTCGGTTTCTCGAGGCCCGCGACCATCCGCAAGGCGGTGGTCTTCCCGCAGCCCGACGGGCCGACGAGGATCAGGAACTCGCCGTCCTCAGCGGTGATCGAGAGGTCGTCCACGGCCACCGTGGGCCCGGGGAAGACCTTCGTGACTTCGTGGAAGGTCACGTCCGCCATCTCAGCGCATCACCCCTTCAGGCCTGAGGTCGCGACCGATCGGATGAAGTACTTCTGGGCCGCGAAGAAGACTATCAATAGTGGGATCATGCTCATGACGTTGGCAGCCATCAGCAGGGTCCACGATGTGCTGTGCGCGGTCTGGAAGAACGAGAGACCGAGCTGGATCGTGTAGTGACTTTCGGAACTCAGCACGATG
>Ga0315282_10003523_pt1 | contig 28016 bp, 26 predicted proteins | sample YL17G07_20_MG_FD_203693 | JGI IMG/M metagenome (GOLD analysis project Ga0315282, IMG submission 203693) | Sediment microbial communities from Yellowstone Lake, YNP, Wyoming, USA - YL17G07_20 | ecosystem: Environmental > Aquatic > Freshwater > Lake > Sediment | place: USA: Wyoming | collected...
TAGGCCGCTACTTCCATGAGCACCTCTTCGGTGTGCTGGCCAAATTCAGGGGCAGGCATTCTAACTTTACCGGGGGTTGCACTCAATCTAACTGGGATGCCTACCATCTTGACAAGCCCTGCCACAGGATGGGCGAAATCGATTGTGTCGCCAACTATACCTCTGACTCTAAGTTTGCAGGCCCAGCGAGCCGCAATACCAAGTTCGTATGAGAACATTATAACCCGCAGAAAACAACCCTGTCAAGAGTACGATACCTAGTTCGCATAAGAACACTTAACTCTATAAAAGAACCCTGTCAAGAGTGCCCCGATCCGTGGATTGAGGAGGCAGTTCCAATCTGAGTTTGATTGGAGTAAGCTATCACCCAGGAGATGCTAATGAAGATATAATCGGAAGTCCTGGGTATAAAAACAGTGGGAGGCAGGCCAAAGGAGTATTTTTTTACTTATGAACCGTCAAGAACAGAGCAATGCTACAAACCAGAAGGGCAAAGTTCCACGGGCTCTGCCCGTGGGTATCTACGAGAAATAGGATGTCTCTCACCTTATTCCTTTAAAAGCGGCCTCTCCCAAGCTGTCAAACCGCCATCAACTACCAGGGCATGCCCAGTGACATAGGATGAATCATCGGATGCCAAATAGAGAGCAGCTCGAGCGATTTCCTCTGGCTGGCCTATCCTTCCTTGGAGCAAAAAGTCTGTTCGCAGCACCGGGATCACGGATTCCGACATCGGAGTTTGGATGGCACCCGGACAAATACAGTTAACCCGAATGTTCTTCGTAGCATATTCTAAGGCCGTTGTTTTAGTCAATTGGATAACGCCGGCTTTGGAAACATTATAAGCCGCCATGTTCGGGGTTACAACTAAGCCCTGGCTAGAGGAAGTATTGATGATAACACCACCGCCCTGGTTAAGCATCACTGGAATGGCATACTTCATACCAAGAAAGACACCCTTAAGGTCAACATTGAGGACGCTATCCCAAGCTTCCTCGGAAAGATCTGCTGTGGGTGCCACCATCCCAACAATCCCGGCGTTGTTGAAAAGGATATCTATCCGCCCGTAGGCGTCCACAGTTATCTTCACCATCTTTTGCACATCGGCTGCTTTAGAGACATCAACCTGAATAAACATCGCCTCTCCCCCAGCTTCCTTGATCATCTTGATTGTTTGTTTCCCTCCCTCGGGCACACAATCGGCGACAGACACCTTGGCTCCTTCCTGAGCAAAGAGAAGAGCAGTGGCCCGCCCGATTCCGGATCCAGCTCCAGTAATCAAAGCTACCTTTCCATCTAACTTGCCCATCTTTAGTCCCTCCTGTAAGCCCTTTTCCAAATCCGCTTGGCTGGTAATGAGATAGCTTAATGGCTCCCGACACGATAACAGACCTATGGTAGATGACTGTCAATCCTGCTGAGCGACACCATGACCATCTAAGACCTGGGAAGGGGAGCAGGAGACAGCCAGGTAAATAGTCCCTCTTCTACAAGTGTTTTTTCTGGTTGCTCACAAAAACATTCCGGAAAAGATTAGCTGGCTCGTTTGCGCTGGGCCAGCAATTCCATAAAAGCGTCTATCTTGCTGTCCACCTCGGACTCTGAGTAAACTCGCTCATCACACATGTCGCCCTCAATGAATACGGCGGGGCACCCGGTGCGCTGCGTCACTAAATTCATGATATCATATTGCCCCATGTTCATCAGCCTGCAGCTCCGCGAAGACTGTGCTACCAGGCCATCCAGCGAGTAGTCCTGAACCAGCTTGGTGATGAAGTCTGCCCGGCCCCTGATTCCGGTATTGGTTGCAAAGTAAATCATACTGTGGGCGATGCTCTCCAGAGGTTGCTTAGTGTCAAGGTCCGTGAAAGCCCAGGTATAGGGGTATATCCCCGTGACCAAGCTGGCATTATAAGAGGTGAACTTCTGGCTGAGTTCCCTCAGCTTGAACCAGATAGGAATATTGTCCCAGTAAAGACGGTATTTCTCCTGGGGAATGCCCCCAATTTTGTGGGACACTCGCTCTGCCAGGTCAGACTTAAGCTGCTGATAATAGGACACTGTTGCCGGCTCTCCCCTGAGGCACATGATGGGGAAAAGGCTGTTGAAGTAGTCAAAACAGGTGAAGGGAGCAGGGATATGCTTGCCCATCTCCAGCACTTCATTCCAGAGGAGGCTGCATTGCAAGCTTACGGCTACGCTTTCCTTCAGCCGGTCGTAGTCAAAGCGTTTTCCGGTGAATTCCTCCAGGAAAGCCACCATATCCCTTAGCTGCTGCATACTTTGGCGCACCAGTTCTTCAACTTCTTGCGGATTCAAATTGTCGTGGCGTACAGGTTGCTCTACGATAATAAGCGGCACTTTGAAAAAGCGGCTCAGTTCCTCAAACCATTTTGTGATTGGGGCACAGTAGCTATTGATGAGCAGGAGGTCTGGCCGGGGCAGGCCGCCCACTGGGCAATGCTCAACGTCTCCGGATAGGACAGAACCCAGACCATTGCGGGCATAGGAGCAGATGTCCGGGGAATAGCCAAAGGATTCAGCACGCTCGCAGAACATGGTGGACACCTTGCGAGCACTGCAGGTGGCGGCGTAGGTCTCAGGAAAGACCAGGGTGAAGTCCATCACCTTCAACAGGTCCATCGGGCTGATGCCGGAGCACCAGGCCACCCGTCGGCCCTGCAACGGCGCTTCTTTGACCTGCTGCCAGTATGTAGCGATCAGGTCTCGCAGTATATCACGGCTTTTCATAGTAAGAGCTTGCACGGTCACCCCTGTAACATTTCAATAAAGGCTTGCAGCCGCGTTCTTATCTGCCCGGTGGCCCCGCTGTGGTCGGTTTCGATCAGGAGATGGGGCAAGTTGTCTTGGGACAGGCGCTCTTTGAGGCGTGGGTAGTCTAAGGCGTGCGGCTCACAGTATTTGATCAGTATAATGAGCAACCCGTCAGCCTTTGCCTCCCGGCACAGCCTTTGCAGGTATTCGCCCCACTCCTTGCCTGGGTGGTATTTGGTGGGGCAGGGGACGTCATCAATATAGCGCCGGGCCAGAGCCTCCAGAGGATCTTCCTGCTCATTCACCAGAGTTTGGAAATATCTCCGCCCTACATAGAGGTCATCGTCAACTACAAGCGCCCCCAACTCCTCCACCAAGTCGAGAATATCAACTTCGGGCATATCGCAGAAACAGCCAGAGATCACCAGCTTAGCTCGCTCTGTCGAGGACGATGCTTTCGCCGTTACCTCCTCCAGAAGCTGCCCCAGCAACCAATTGTGCTCCTCCTTGGGCATAAACATGCTGGAGGACACCACTATAGCTATATCCCGAGCCTTGAAGTGCTCAGGATGCTCCCGTCTGAGCTGGTACAGACGGTGCAGCAGGCGGCGGTGTTCATTGTATATGGCTATGCTGTCTTTTAGATTCTTTTGAGTAATAGCTCGGCCGATGAACTTCTCCAGGGCGGCCTTCAGCCGGGAGAACTCCTGGGTCAGGTGGCTCAAGCTATAGTTGGCTGAGGTGTTCACAGGAACCATCAAGTTGTGAAAGAAGGGAGTTGGCTGGTGTAAATTCCAGACCTCGGAGACCATCTGGGCTGGCTCGCAGATATCAGGAAAGACCAGGCCATCCAGGCAATCCAGTCCTCCCTTTAGGCTGAGATCCAGGTTGCTGCGCACCGGAGTGCAAATATAAGGTTGAAGGTAGTTATCAGCCAGGGTAATGGGCTGTTCCTGTCCCAGGAGCACCACAGGCAACAGGCCCGCAGCATGGATGATCTCCTCAGGGACATACATGGGGAAACAGCCAATCACCTTACGGCCAGTTCCTTTTTTCCATTGCTTCAGCCGGGAATAGGGAGAATCGGTGGTATCTGCCAAAAGCTTCAGAGTTTGCTTCATCATGATGTCTGCCTATGAGCAAATTGAGTGGGCTGTAAGCAATAGAGGTAATAGAAGCACAATATAACACCGTCCTGCTGATAGAAAGAGCCTGAATTAAACAATATATATAGCCTTAAAGGAAGCCTGTTTGGCCTCCACCATGCTGCTGATAAAACCCCGAATCATTTTATAACCCCAAACAGAGTGAGAGCAAATGCCCTGGTAAAATGGTTCACAAGGCTAGCCCAGCTTACCCAAGGTCTAACTTTTGGCCTTAGTGGCGGTACTTGCGCTGCCTTCTCTCTTCTTAAGAAAGCCCTTTAAGCCGCTGTCCTTCTTCTCCTTATATAGATTGACCTCATCAGGTCTGAAGCGTACATATTGCAGCGACAGGTGGTCTGCATAGTGGCTCCTGTGGGCAGCGCCCAGACCGACTATATCCATCATACCATGGAGCCACTCTTTATACATGGCTATGACCTCAGCAGGTAGCTGGGCCATCGCTCTGGCCCACTTGAGAGCCTCCGCCTCCAACTCCTCTGCCTTGACCACCTTGGTAATGAAGCCCGCTTCTACCGCCTGCTTACCACCTATCACGCTGGAGAGCTGCCCTCCCCAGAACTTATTGGATTCTGCAGGCCAGAAGCAGGGCCAGTTGGTAACGCCTAACGTCATGCGGCTAAAGCCCTTCACTCCAAACGTAGCCTCCTCTGTGGCTATAATGACATCACACATGGAAGCGATCATCTCGCTAGCGCCGATGCAGTATCCATGAACCTGGGCTATTATAGCCTTGGGGTAATGCAGTATGTCTTCCTGCTTGCCGCAGCGACGCCGCTCGATGCCATAGTAGTCCACCAGAGTAGGGTTGAGGCTGGGATGTATCGGAGGTGATTCCTCTCCCGGGGGAGAACTCAGGTCATGGCCAGAGCCGAAGCAGGGGCCGCTGCCCCTGACTATCAACACCCTTGCCTGTGGGTCATCATTGGCCTGGTGCAGGGCAGCCAGAAACTCATTATACAACTGGTCGTTAAGGGCGTTTCTCCGCTCCGGACGGTTAAAGGTGATGCGGACAATATGCGGTTCCAGCTTCTCGTAGATGAGAAGCCCATACTCCCTGCCCCGGTACTCCATGTCCTCCCACTGGCTCTTCTGATATTGTGTCTTAAACGTCCAGCCGAAACCGGTAGGCATCTTTTTCCTCCTTAGTCCAATTCTGGGAAAGGCTTGTCTCTGGCCTCAATGGCGGCATTCAAGCCCAGCTTATCTCTGGCGTTTTCAAAGTTGAACTCACCAGGCCGACGAGTCCGCTGCTGCATCAGCAGCGATACATCGTTGGTGAATTGCCAGGCGGGGCCCACTCCCCTGGCTTCCATGGCCGCATTGATAGAGTCCTTGGCTACAGCCAGAGCATCAGAGTGTAACAGTGAAATCCCTTTGGCCATATTGGTGACCTCAGCCTGGAGCTTGCCTTTGGGGACAGCCATGTTTATCATTCCGCTTTCCTCAGCCTCCCTGGCAGTGAACTGCTTGCCACAAAGCAGCATGGCGCTGGTGCGCTTCACTCCCACCAGCCAGGCCAACAGGGGGAACTCAGGCAGGATGCCCATACGCAGTGAAGGATCACCAAAGACAGCATCATCGGAGGCGATGGTCAGGTCACAGGCCAGGGCTAGATATAGACCTGCCCCCAGACAATGGCCGTGAACTTGGGCGATGGTAGGCTTGCACAGGTTGAAGATATATTCCCACCGGCGGTTGCGGCGCCTGGCTGCCTCCAGGGAAGTCTTGCTGGGCAGTTTGCGGCGGGGGCTGGGAGGCAATATTTCGTCGGTGCCGGCTCCGCTCAAGTCCTGCCCCACGCTGAAGGCTTTCCCTGCTCCTTTGATCACCAGCACCTTGACATCCAGGTCCTGCTCTGCCAGCTCAAACATGTTGTCCAGTTCAAAAAGCATGTCGTCGTTTATAGCATTTAGCTTCTCTGGTCTGTTGAGGGTGACCCAACCTATATTGTCCTTTATCTCATAAATAATGTTCCTATAATCTGCCATTGGCCTCTCCTTGTTGTTAAGCGGTTTTGGACCCGGGTTTGGGGAAGTAAGACTCAAAGGGCTTGTCCCTCTCCTCAATGGCTGCTTTGAGTCCCTTTTCCTGCTGTATCTTGTAGAAATTGAAGCCACCGCGTCCCATATAGCTGCGCTCAGGCCGCTGGATGGCGCTCATGGCATAAGCGTTGATAGAGTACCGCCAGGCACTGGAAAGCCCGGCCATCTCGAAGACCGTCTGGTGGTTCTGCACCCAAGCGGCCTGAAGGTCAAAGCCGCCTATGGTGCCCGCATATGCTTTGGTGCTAGCCTCGGTCTGCACGGTCTTCACCAGCTTTTCCAGGGGAACTGCCTTCATAACCAGGCCTATCCTCTCCGCCTCCCGGCCATCTACATACTTCCCAGTGAGCAGCAACTCCTTGGTCTTCTTAAGCCCCACTCTCCATGTCCACAAGGGGTTGGCCGGTGCAAACCCCATTCTGATGGATGGGTCGCCAAACACAGCGTCTTCAGAGGCTATTATTGTCTGGCAGCACAGGGCCAGGTCGCAGCCAGCCCCCAGGCAGTAGCCATGAACCTGGGCGATGGTGAAGCGAGGGTAATCCAGTAGTGAGCGCCACCGATAGAACTGACGGCGGGCAAACTCGTAAAACTGGTTTTGGTAGGGTTTGCCGCGCGGGTCAGGGGGCATAACCTCTGAAGTGCCCACCCCGCTCAAGTCCTGCCCCACGCTGAAGCTGGAACCTTTGCCTTTTATGATCACCACCCTAGTGTCCACTAAATTCTCTATTTCCTTGAGAGCCTGCATAAGCTCTTCCAGGAGGGCGTCATTGATAGCGTTCAGCTTCTCAGGACGGTTCAAGGTGATCGTGGCAATTTTGTCCTCTATGGCTAGCTCTATGTTCTGGTAAGGACTCATTCTACCCCCTTTTTAACTTGGTCAGGACGCTGCCAGGGTTGCTACCCTGAAGAACTTAAATCTTCACATTAGGCGCAGGGTGGCTAGGCTCTGACCAGAGCCTAGCCACCCCCGCGCATCCCTAACAAATAGCCCTTGTGTTGGTATTAGCCCCCCTAAGATCACTACTATGGTATGCCTACAGCAACCGTCTTCCCACCTCGCTGTCCAGAAATAGTCAGCCCTTTCCCGGGCCCTTTCACTTTTCGAACGTAAATGCTGAAGAGTAAACAGAGTTAGCAATTGCCCGCGAGTCATGTTCTTATACGAATATTATATCGCTCTGCACTATGTGTGTCAAGAGTTTCTCTCTTCCCAAGATCAGCGATTGAGCCGCTGAGGGCTAGAGACAAGAGTTCTCCACAGGGTTAGACCTTTCACTTCCGTCTGCCTGGTAGTATTTAGCCGGTAGGAAGGAGGTTCCTATGAGAACAGCTAATCAGCTCACCTTCGCCACATATGAGGCTTCCCTGAAGCTCTGTCCCAATGATCCCATCAAGGTGGTATAATCGATGGGATTCAGACTGAGCTCCTCTCACTTTCAGTCCGGTCAGGAAATCCGCCAGAGCGTGTTTCCCATCACGAACCACATCGAACGAATTCAGCCTGGATTTGTAGACAGCCCTGGCGTGTTCCGACCACTCGTTGGTGAAGGCTGCTCGCAAACCAAGGAGGTAGCCTTCAACGATGGCTCCTATCCGGTTCTTGCGAATCGTGATGTTCTTCATAAGGCGCTCTCGCTGTCGAGTTAGCCACTGTAGAGCGTGATATTCCGCTGGAGGTAGATAGGCCTCTTCCAACTGCTCGGCGTCGATGAAGGGCATCTTGGCCAGGGTCACACCATCGACCTGATCGCTCTTGGCATGACCGCGGATGTATTTCCTAAGTGCAGCCATCTTCTGCAGTCTCGCCTTCACCAGCCGGCAGTCCGGATGGCGGGCTCGGACATATGTCGCCATGGGAATCCATGCCAAGCCGGTGGGGGTTCGAAAACGATAGTGGGAGTGGCGCCATCCAAGAAAACGCGCTTCTCCAAGCTCTCCAGCCCTTCTAGGGTACTGTCAAAGGTGAAGCTGTCACAGGGCCTGGCTCGCTCGTCCAGGCAGCGCGCTTGGTGACGGCCAGTGCGACTGAGGTCGATACCAACACTGCTGATCAATGGTTCTCCTCCTTTACTATTCGGGCTCAGTGAGTGTTGGCCGGTCCCTCTGCCCATGATTGCTTCCTTGATACGGGGCGTTCTCTGCAAACCCCCAATCCCCCCAAGAGTGGGAGCTACAAGGGGCTGAAGGAGCTATTTTCATATCAATGACATAGGCCGATCGCCTATTCGGCTCGTTGCCATACTATCTGCCCATCGAGTATGGTCATCTCCACTATAATGTCTTTTATGGCTTCAGCGGGCACAGCAGTAGGGTCAGCGCTGAGCACCACCAGATCAGCCAGCTTGCCCGCAGAGATTGAGCCTTTGGACTTCTCCTCCCCGCTGGCAAAAGCACCGTTCAGGGCATAAGCAGTTAGAGCCTGCTCTACCGATAGGCGCTCCTCAGCCCCCACCAACTCCCCGCTCTCCGCCCGACGGGTGACCGCAGCATAGATGCCCACCAGAGGGTTGTTGGGCACTATCGGAGAATCAGAGCTGGCAGCCAGACATAGTCCACTGTCACTAAAAGACCGGAAACGATAGAGCCAGGGGCGTTGCTCCGGAGGAACCTCACTGAGATATCTCTCCCCGCTGAAATAGATAAAGGGAGGCTGGCTGACTATTACAGGACACAGTGCCTTGAGTCGGGAAAGAAGCCGGGGAGGGCATTCTGAGGCATGTTCAATGCGGTGACGCTGTTGTCCTTTTTTCCCATGGGCCCGAGCATATTCCAGGGCGTTAATGGCTGCTTCCAAACTGGTTTCCTCAATAGCGTGGATAGCCACCGGGAAACCGGCCCGCTGGGCCTCAAGCACCTGCCGATTTAGCTCTTCCTGGGATGGGTGAAGAACACCGCTAGTCTGGGTGATAACGATTTTTATGCCTCCCAGACGAAGCTGATCATCTCCATAGCCCGGAGACATCCCCTGCTCCGTAAGCTGGGGCAGCGCCTCTATGCCCATCATCACCGATAGGCGGCTGGAGAGTTTGCCCGACTCCTTTAGCCGCTTCAGGGTTTGCCATCGGGCCAGGTCGTTGGCCGCCGTAGCATCCTGCAGCGAGGTGATGCCCTGAGAAAGATAAAGACGGTTGGCTTCAGTGATATATTGCTCTATCTGCTCATCAGGTTCCGGAGGCAGCTTATCTCGCAGGTAAGCATTCATCTCATAGAGGACGCCGTTAGGCTCCCCTGTTTCCAGGTCACGCTCAATAACGCCTCCTGGCGGCTCTGTGGTTTCTCCGGAGATGCCCAACTGCTCCAGTCCCAGGCTATTGAGCACTGTGGCATGCCAGGTGCGGTGCATGAGCCTCACCAGATGGCCCGGCGCTGCTTTGTCGAGCTCCCAGCGGGTAGGATGGCGCTTCTCTTTCAGATAGAACTCGTTATAGCCAGCGCCGGTTACCCAACTGCCAACGGGAGTTTGGCTGGCGCGTTCCCGAATGGCTGCCTGAATCTCGGCGATGGACTTCATTTTGCTGCAGTCCACATATGACAGGACTCCAGCAAAGCCCATAACATGGCAGTGAGCATCGTTAAAGCCGGGGATAACCGTTCTGCCCAGGCAATTGACAAGCCTGGTCTGTGTCCCCCGGTATCTTTCAGGCTCATCCTGTCTATCTACTGCCAGGATTCTGTTGCCCTTGACGGCTACCAGCCTAGCACGTGGCTGGTCAGGATCAAGTGTGATAACGTTGGCGTTGTGGATGATGAGGTCGGCGCTGATACCAGACATCGCTAAACCATGGGGCGGCTGTGGCCGATTGTGCCCCGCCGTGCCCTCTCCAAATACACCATCAGGATGGCCAGGTCAGCGGGAGTGACGCCATCAATGCGGGATGCCTGCCCCAATGTGACCGGACGGAAGCGGTTGAGCTTCTGGCGAGCCTCATGGCGCAGGCTGGGTATAGAGTCATAATCGAAACCGTCTGGAATGTGTCTCGTCTCCAGCCGTCCCAGCCGCTCCACCTCTATCTGTTGCTGCCTGATATAGCCACCGTATTTGGCCTCAATCTCTACCTGCTCTACAACTTCTTGAGTGAGAACAGTGTTGCCCAGCCCCAGGGCTGCGAGAGCGCCGTAGCGTGCATTCTGGCGACGCAGAAACTCAATGGCGCTGATACTAGAGTTAAGCGGCAGGCCATAGCTTTCCAGCAATTCCTTGGTTCTCTGGTTAAGGCTGAGGTATGTGCCGGCAAGCCGCCGTAGCTCCCCGGCTACAGCCACCCGTTTAGCCTCTACAGCCTCATATCTGGCGCGACCAACCAATCCTAGCTCATGGCCGATGGGGCACAACCTAAATTCAGCGTTGTCCTGGCGCAGCAGCAAACGATACTCAGCACGGCAGGTAAGCAGGCGGTATGGCTCGTGGAGTTCCCTGGTTACCAGGTCATCAATCATAACACCCAGATAGCCCTGGTCTCGGCGTATTAGGAGTGAAGGCTTGCCCTTCACCTTGAGTGCAGCATTAATTCCTGCTATTAGGCCCTGACCGGCCGCCTCCTCATAGCCGGTGGTGCCGTTGACCTGTCCAGCGAAGAACAACCCTGGCACCAGCTTGGACTCCAGGCTGGCCGAGGTCTGGCTGGGCGGCACATAGTCATACTCAATGGCATAGCCTACCCTGATTATCTCTGCCTGCCTGAGAGCAGGGATAGTGCGCAGCATTTCAAGCTGGACGTCCTCAGGAAGGCTGGTGTTAGCTCCCTGGACATAGACTTCGCTGGTCTGCCATCCCTCCGGCTCCAGAAAAAGCCCGTGGCGCTCTTTGCTGGCAAATCGCACCACCTTGTCCTCAATAGAAGGACAATAACGCGGTCCTACCCCCTTGATGAGGCCACTGAACAAGGGGGCACGATGAAGATTGGCCCGAATCAACTCATGAGTCCGGGAATTGGTATAGACCAGATAGCAGGGCAACTGAGGGCGCCAGGATGTTTGAGCTTCCTGTGGATAGATAGGGTTGACTGGAGGAAAGTGAGAGTTGCTTAGCTGGCTGCCCTCAGCGCTGAAATAAAGTGGGATGGGGCTACCTGGCTCGATAATAGTCTGGCTGAAATCTATGCTGCGGGCGTCAAGGCGCGGCGGTGTGCCCGTCTTGAGCCGCCCCAGAGAGAAGCCCAGATTGCGCAGGCTCTGCGATAGCCCTGTGGCGGCAAATTCCCCAGCCCGTCCAGCGGCGAAGCTCCTGTCGCCAACAATGACCCGACCCGCCAGGGAAGTACCTGTGGTGACCGCCAGGCATTTTGCCTCATAGACATACCCCAGGCTATCTCTGGCCCAGAGACAGCCCTCCCCTCGCCCTATCTCCTCTATCAGCGCTTGCTTCAAAGACAGGTTAGGTTGCTGCTCCAGGGTGTGCTTCATAGCCAGGCTGTATAGCTTTTTATCAGCCTGGGCGCGCAGTGCCTGCACGGCTGGCCCCTTGCCAGTATTGAGCATCCTTATCTGTATAAAGGTCTTGTCGATGTTACGGGCCATCTCCCCACCCAGAGCGTCGATCTCCCTGACCAGATGCCCCTTGGCAGGACCACCGATGGAGGGATTGCAAGGCATCAGAGCCGTATTGTCCAGATTCATCGTCACCAGCAGAGTCTGACACCCCATGCGGGCAGCAGCTAGTGCAGCCTCACAACCGGCATGACCCGCCCCGATTACGATGATGTCATACATTAATTACCATCTGCATTCTTTTTGTTCGTGGCCAAAACGTCTATTATTTCTTCTATCTTTTTTACTACGCTTTCCATATTCTTCATTACATCGTGGTTTTGAAATCTTATAACTTTTAGACCATATTGTTCCAGTGTTGCGGTCCTTTCTTGGTCGTAAATTTTTCCCTCTTCTGCAAAATGATTGTCACCATCTATTTCTATAATTAATTTATATTTAGGACAGTAGAAATCAACCACATAGTTATCAATTGGCCTTTGTCTCAAAACGGGATATTCAAACGTCTTTAAATAACCATACCATATCTTCTTCTCCGCCGGAGTCATATTCTTTCTCAGAAGGCGTGCTGTTTCTTTTAGATTAGGGTTATAAGGTAAGTGGAAACCTGTGGTTATCAAGCCTCTGACTTTGAGGGTGGCTTTATCGAATCCCCCTATTTCCCCCTTATTAAGGGGGATTTCATTGGATCCCCCCTTGCCCCCCTTGATAAGGGGGGTATGGGGGGATAAATCCTTTAATGTGTAAGCCATTCCACCCTCTGCCTGATATTCTAGCACCGCACCTTTCTTTCCGCTATGACACATAAGCTGCCAGATTTGCTTGTGTTATCCCCTACCTTATGCTATGATAGGAAAAAAGAACAGCCGTTTGGAAAGCTGGATGGTCACAGGGAAAGATAAGGCGTTAGAAGTAGCCATCGGGCAAATAGAGAAACAGTTTGGCCGTGGCGCTATTATGAAGCTGGGACAGGCATCGGCCACATTAGCTGTGGAGTCAATTCCTACCGGCTCCATAGCTCTTGACCTGGCTCTAGGGATAGGGGGTATACCCAGAGGCCGGGTTTCAGAGATTTTTGGCCCGGAGGCCAGCGGTAAATCAACACTGGCCCAGCATATCATCGCCGAAGCCCAGAAACTCGGTGGCACAGCCGCCTATATAGATGTAGAACATGCCCTTGACCCCAGCTACGCCGCCCTTTGCGGCGTCAATATTGACGAGTTGTGGATATCCCAGCCAGATACAGGGGAGCAAGCCTTGGAAATCACCGAAGCTTTGGTCAGAAGCGGAGCAGTCGATGTCGTCGTCATTGACAGTGTGGCTGCCCTGGCCCCAAGAGCCGAGCTTGAGGGGGAGATGGGGGATGCCTATGTCGGCCTCCAGGCCAGGCTTATGTCCCAGGCACTGCGCAAGCTATCTGCCGCCATCAGCCGCTCACACACTGCGGTGATCTTCCTCAACCAACTGAGGGAGAAGGTGGGCATCTTCTTTGGCAACCCGGAGGTGACCCCAGGAGGCAGGGCACTAAAGTTCTATAGTTCGGTGAGGATAGACCTGAGAAGGATCGACTCCATAAAACAGGGGGCCGAGGTGGTGGGCATCCATGTCAGAGCCAAGATCGTCAAGAACAAAGTAGCGCCTCCCTTCAAGAGCGCCGAATTCGACATCATGTTCAACCAGGGCATCAGCAAGGAAGGAAGCCTTATTGACGTGGGGCTGTCATTGGGATTGATTACCAAATCGGGGGCTTTCTTCTCCTTCGGTGAGACACGCTTGGGCCAGGGACGGGAAAATGTCCGAGAATATTTGAGACAGCATCCTGAGCTGGCCCAGAATATAGAGCAGCAGATCAGGGCAAGCACAGTTCTCCCCAAAAGCACGCCGACTGAAACTGAAGAGGAAACGCCGGAATAAGGCGTTCTTCGTAGCAGTCAGCAGCACCCGAAAATAGTATATTGAAACCCGAGGACCTCGGGGAGCAGTTGCTATATTAGGGAATCAAGGCTGGGAAACATATTCCCGGCCTTTTTGTTTGCCGGAGGAGTCAGTTGAAGATAATTACTGATATCAGGCCTCAGAAGAGACAACGCCGTTGGAACATCTTCCTGGATGGCCAATTCGCCTTCCCCGTGGCTGCCGAGGTAGCCCTCAAGAAAGGGCTAAAAGTGGGGCAGAGGCTCGAGCCATCCCAGATAGAGGCATTGACCAGCGCCCAGACAGCGCAAAGCTGCCTGGAAGTGGCCTTGCGTTACCTCAACTACCGACCGCGTAGCGAACAGGAGTTGCGCCAGCGCCTTAGCCGGCGCGGGTTTGATCAGGAGACCATCGCCCAGACTATCCAGCGACTCAAAGAGATGGGGCAGGTAAATAACCTGGCCTTCGCCCAGTTCTGGGTGGAGAACCGGCAGTCTTTCCGCCCGCGCAGCAGGTTGCGACTTCGGCAAGAGCTACAAGTCAAAGGAGTAGAGCGAGAAACCATAGAAACCGTGGTCAGCGGGCTGGATGATGAGACAAATGCCTACCTGGTGGCCCGGAAAAAGCAAAATGCCTGGGCTGGATCGGATGCCCGAACCTGGCGCCATCGTATGGGTGCCTACCTGAGCCGGCGTGGCTTTAGCTACGGCGTGATCAAGGACGCCCTGAAACGGCTGGCCGGGGATTCTTTGGAGTCTGCCCACCTTGACAGGGGGCAGCTTAGCAAGTAGTATGAGTGATAACCACCTGCTGGGTGGGTATCACTGAAAGCGAGGAAATGATGACAGCAGTTATTGCAGTTGTGGCAGCCCTGGCAGGGCTGTTGCTGGGCGGGTTAATTGTCTATCTGGCCAAGCAAAGGTTAGGTGGCCAGAAGTTGGCAGAGGCCGAACACAAAGCAGAAGAGTTGCTCAGCAAGGCCGCTACCAAGCAAAAAGAGTTGCTTCTTGAGGCCAAAGAGGAGGGCATCAAGGCCAAAGCAGCCATCGAAGCCGAGTACAAGGAGCGCCGAACTGAGTTGCAGCGCCTAGAGCGTAGGCTCGGTCAGAAAGAAGAAAACCTGGACCGCAAACTGGAGGCATCAGAACGCCGCGAGCAAAGCCTAACACAGCGCGAAAAGACTGCAGAGGCCACCAGAGCCCATCTGGAGGAACTCAAGAAAAAGCAACTGGAACAACTGGCGCTGGTTTCAGGCATGTCTACTGGGGAGGCTAAACAGCTATTACTCCAGGCAGTAGAAGCCGAAATAGGCGACGAGGAGGCGCGGCGAGTGCGAGAATGGGAGACCAGGCTCAAGGAAAAGCTGGATGAGAAAGCCAGTGAGATTCTTTCGCAGGCTATCCAACGCTGCGCCACCAATGTGGTGGCAGAGACCACTGTCTCGGTAGTGCCTCTGCCCAGCGATGAGATGAAGGGACGCCTCATCGGACGAGAGGGACGCAATATCCGGGCATTGGAACAAGCTACCGGGGTGGAGATGATTATCGATGATACGCCTGAAGCAGTCACCCTCTCCAGCTTTGACCCGGTGCGGCGTGAGGTAGCCAGAATAGCCCTGAATAAGCTGATACTGGACGGGCGCATTCATCCAGGCCGCATTGAGGAGATGGTAGAGAAGGCCAGAAAAGAGGTAGAGGCCACCATACGTGCCGAGGGAGAGCGGGCTGTCTACGAATCCGGTGTGGCTGGACTGCACCCAGAGCTGGTCAATCTGCTGGGCCGCCTTAAATACCGAACGAGCTACGGTCAGAACGTTCTGTTGCACAGCCTGGAGGTAGCCCACCTCTCAGCCCTGATTGCCGCTGAAATGGGCGCCAATATTGAGCAGGCCAAGAAAGCCGGGCTGCTGCATGACCTGGGCAAAGCGGTTGACCATCAGGTAGAGGGCACGCATGCCCAAATCGGAGCCGACCTGGTCAAACAATGGGAACGCTCGCCTGAGCTGTCTCAGGCTATAGCTGAGCATCATGGCGAGGCTCCCACAACCAGTGCCCTCGGTGCTATAGTGGCCACCGCCGATGCTATCAGTGGGGCTCGTCCTGGCGCCCGCGGTGAATCGCTGGAACAATATCTCAAACGCCTTGATGCTCTGGAAAGCCTGGTCAACAGCTTCTCTGGCGTGGAGAAGTGCTTCGCTATTCAAGCAGGTCGCGAGGTTCGTGTCCTGGTCAATCCACAGGAAGTGGATGACCTGACGGCAATGCGGCTGGCCCGCGATATAGCCAAGAAGATTGAGGAGACCCTGACCTACCCTGGCCAGATAAAGGTCAACGTGATCAGAGAGACCAGGGCCACAGAATACGCCAAGTAGTGCCCATGCGTATATTATTGATCGGCGATGTTATTGGCAAGCCAGGCCGCAAAGCGGTGCGCCGTTTGGTGCCTGGGCTACGCCAGAAATATGGGCTGGATGTGGTTATCGCCAATGGCGAAAACGCTGCCAGTGGCCTGGGACTTACACCAGATTGTGCCGAAGAGCTTCTGGCTTCTGGAGTTGATATACTCACCTCTGGCAATCACATCTGGGAATATAAAGAGATTCTGCCCTATCTGGACTCCGATCGTCCTGTACTGCGCCCTCTCAACTACCCACACGGAGTACCTGGGCGGGGTCACCTGGTATGGAAAAATAAACTGCTGGTGGTCAACCTGATAGGCCGCGTCTTCATGAGCAATTTCGACTGTCCTTTCCGCGCCGCCGACCAATTGCTGTCCGAATACCCGGGATTGCCTACAGTGATAGACTTTCACGCCGAGGCTACTTCTGAGAAGATGGCCCTTGGCTGGTACCTGGATGGGCGGGTAAGTGCTGTGCTGGGAACACACACTCACGTAGGCACCGCTGACGCCCGAATCCTACCAGGTGGCAGCGCCTATATTACAGATTCAGGAATGGTAGGGCCTAAACAGTCGGTTATTGGCGATGATGTTAACTCAGTGCTACAGCGCTTTCTTACCCAGATGCACCATCGCCTCACTGTAGGGCGAGGCGCTGTGCTATTCAACAGTGTTATGGTAGACATAGATGATGCCAGTGGTCAGGCCAAAGCCATCCGTCGGCTCGACCTAGAAGATGAGGCTGCTCCAGATGAAAGCTGACCTACACCTGCACACCACAGCTTCAGACGGAAGATTCAGCCCCGAGGAGATGGTACGTCTGGCTGCCCAAGATGGAGTCGAGGTCATCGCCATCACCGACCATGATACAGTTGATGGTATTGAGCCAGCGCTGGCCGCCGCCCGTAGTTTTCCCTCTTTGACTGTCATCCCAGGTGTGGAGATCAACACCGATGTACCGCACGGGGAGGTCCATGTGCTGGGCTTTTTCATCGACTATACTCAGCTACGGTTGCAGCAGAGGTTAGAGACGCTGCGCCAGTCACGGAGGGTGCGTGCCAGACGCATGTTGGACAAACTGTCAGAGCTGGGCATGCCTCTGAAGTGGCAGCGCATTGAGGAACTAGCCGCTGGAGGGATCATAGGGCGTCCTCATATCGCCCTGGCTCTGCTGGAACGGGGCTATGTGTCCACGGTCCGCCAGGCTTTTGATTTATATATCGGACGGGAGGGTCCAGCCTATGTGGAGCGGGAGAAGATAAAACCGGTAGAAGCTGTGGAAATAGTGGTGGCAGCCGGCGGGCTACCTGCCCTGGCTCACCCGGCAGATATTCAAAATCTGGAGGGCTTCCTGGATCAGCTTCAGGTAGCTGGACTGGTGGCTCTAGAGGCCTACTACAACAACTACAGTCAGGAGGTCACCCAGCAACTGGCGGCTTTGGCACACAAACGGGGTCTCATCCCCTGCGGGGGCAGTGACTTTCACGGACTGGATAGCCAGTCGGAAACCCCCATAGGCGGTGTGCCGCTGCCTCGGAAATATGTTGAGCAACTACTGGCCCGCTCAGGCAAAATATCGCTGAGGGTAAGGCCATGACATTAAATACTCAAGAGATTCAAAAAATATTGCCTCACCGCTGGCCCTTCCTGATGGTTGACCGCATTGTGGAATTGGAGCCAGGGGTGCGGGCGGTGGGCATCAAAAACGTAACCATCAATGAAACGGTATTTCAGGGACACTTTCCAAACCAGCCTATCTTCCCCGGCGTACTCATTGTGGAGGCACTAGCCCAGGTGGGCGGCATTGTCCTGCTCAGCCTGCCCCAGTTCAAGGGCCGTTGGGGGGTTCTGGCAGCCATTGAAAATTTCCGCTTCCGAAGGCCAGTCACTCCTGGAGATTGTCTGCGACTGGAGTTCCGGCTCACTCGCCTGCACCGTACTATCGCCTGGGGCGAGTGCAAAGCCGAGGTAGAGGGGAATGTGATAGCTGAGGGGCAATTGACTTTCGCCGTGATGAAAGAGACACCAGATGAAGCTGGACAACATTGAGTATCTGGCCTCGCCGCAAAGTTTTTATCAGCCACACTCCGACAAAATTACTCCCTTCAAGTATGCCACGCTGGCTGTCGAATTCGGCAGGCCTGAGCTAAACCTCTATGGAGAATTGCTGCTGCCTAAAAGACAGCCACCGCTGCCCGCAGCTATTATGACTCATGGGTTGGGCTCTGGCGTACCAGCACTGCGGCCAACAGCTCAGCAAATGGCTAAGCGCGGTATAGCCGTCTTCATCTTTGATTTTCGGGGGCATGGGCACAGCGGCGGTCTGTGTGACGAGAACATGAGTGAGGATGTGGTAGCCGCCTTTCTTTATTTATCCAACCACCCCCAGATTGACCGCCAACGCATCGCCCTGGTGGGGCACAGTATGGGAGCCACTGCGGCATTGCAGGTACTGTCTGAACTCAATGGGCTAGGTTCCTTGGTCTGCCTGTCTCCCCCCGGCGATCCCAACGAGGAAGAACTGATGAGCTCAGCTTTTGAAAACACTCTGGCCAAATGGAGAGACACCGAGCGTGAGTATCCGAACGATGGCTACCTGCCCTGGCTGCCTGCCTTCTTCGGCAACTTCTCCAGGCTGTGGATGTATCTGAGGGGCTATCGGCTGAGAGTCAACTGGCGGAGATATTTCGAGTTATGGCGTACTATCAGGATGGCAAAAATACTGGCCCAAAAGCCAGCTTATCCCTTGCTGTTGGTACATTGTAAAGGAGACCGGGCAGTCTCTACTGAGGGCGTGCAGAAGCTCTACAATGAGGCAGCCCCACCCAAAGAGTTGTGGCTTGCGCCAGGCGGCTTTCACTCCACGCCACTACAGTACAATCGCCTGCGCCGCCAGTGGATCAACTGGCTGGCCACAGTTCTAGACACAAGTAACTAAGGAGACCATTTGTGGAAATAGCCATTTCGCTGGTGGTTGCCTATCTGCTAGGGTCTTTCCCCACTGCTTACCTGGCTGGGCGGCTGACTAAAGGAGTGGATATTCGCAAGCTTGGTTCAGGTAGTGTGGGTGGCTCCAATGTGGCGACGGTGGTATCACGCTGGCTGGTCTTCCCGGTGGGTATAGTGGATGTGGGCAAGGGGATGTTGGCAGTGGCACTGGCCAAATGGCTGGATGTTGACCTGGCCTGGCAGGTAGTCGCCGGGTTATTAGCTGTCGCTGGCCACAACTGGTCTATCTTCTTAGGTTTTGACGGAGGCCGAGGCGTTGGCACCGGCATGGGGGTAATGTTCGTCCTGTTCCCCCTGGCACTCCCTGTGTTAGTGGCAGTATTCTTGCCCATGCTACTGATAGCGAACGTGCCCCTGGCCTTTCTGGCGTGCTTCGTTGCGCTTCCTTTTATCTCCTGGGGTATGGGGAAAGCAACAGCACTGACCCTCGGATTTATAGGCGTGTTCCTGATACTGGTGGCCAAACGATTGCTGGGCAACAAGGTCAGGGCCGAGTCCGGCGAGGGCTGGCGCCGCATTTTGCTCTATCGCTTTTTCCTCGACCGAGACGTTAGAGACAAAAAGGACTGGATACGACGTCAGCCTAACCAGACTGACGTGGTCGAACCACAGGACAGCCAGGGGATAGACCACAAGTCCGCTTAGGAGAAGTTATGCGCTGTGCCACCCACCCTGAGGTGGAGACCAACCTGCGTTGTGGCAAATGCGACAAACCTATCTGTCCCAAATGCCTGGTGCAGACACCTGTAGGAGCCCGTTGCCGGGAGTGTGCCCGGCTGAGACGCATTCCCACCTACAATGTTACCCCAGTGCAATATACCAAAGCAATTGCGGTAGCTTTGGTGATAGGGATTATCAGCGGCATAGTCTGGAGTCGCCTCCGGAGTTGGCTGTCCTTTCTATATCTTGACTTCATACTGGCAGTGCTCATCGGCTATGCCATCGGCGAGCTGGTGAGTTTATCCATAAACAAGCGCCGTGGCACTAAGCTTCAGGTAGTGGCCGGTCTGGCTGTAGTCATGAGTTATATCGCCAGCAGGGCAGACCTCGTTAATGGCAATATCAAAATCTTCGTTGACTTCAACATTTGGAGTCTGTTCGCACTGTTTGTGGGCATACTGGTGGCCATCAATAGACTGCGCTGAGCTTAACATACCCAACAACGAGTTTTCAGTTTTGAAGATTGTGATATAATACACTAAGTTTGCAGTGCCACAAAGGAGGTAGCCATGGACATGATTAGTGAAGCGGTGCATCACGATGCACGGCGAGAGATCTTCTATAAAATCGACTTCGGTTGGCTTATCTTCATCCTGGCTGGTCTTGCAGTCTGTGTATTAATCTACGCTGTCTGGCAGCGCTACAAACTATGGAGAATAGGCAAACCGGAAAACAGACTGGATAACTACTTTAAAAGACTCTGGGACTTTATAAAAACAGGTATATCCGACGGAGCCATGCACCTTAATATATTAAGGTATCCCATGGCTGGCGCACCTCACTTTTTGGTCTTCTGGGGATGTGCGGGGCTGCTTGGAGTGACTGCATTAGATACTGTCAGTCATTATATAATTTTCATTAATCATGGTATGGTGTACAAGATAGTAGAACTTGTCGGAGATCTCTCCGGTGTAGCCGTCTTGATAGGTATACTGGGGTTAATAGGAAGACGCTACATAATAAAACCCAAACAGCTTGATAACAAATTTGATGATATAGTAGCCCTGGGACTGGTTTTCGTGGTAGTTTGTACAGGCTTTCTGATAGAAGGATTACGGCTGGGCTACACTAGATATGGAGTAGAAGAATTACAATCGTCAAACCCCTGGATTCATTGGACGCCGGTGGGCTGGGGCCTAGCTAATATCTTCGGTCAAGGCTCTGGTGTATTGACAGCCTACCGCATCATGTGGTGGGTCCACTCGGTGCTGGTGGTTTCAGCCATAGTGTATGTGTCCCTATATTTCACCAAGCTGACACACATCTTGGTCGCACCAGCCAACATATTCCTGAAGTCATCTCGGCCTAAGGGAGCTCTAGTGCCCATTGACCTGGAGGCTTCCGAGACCTTCGGAATAGGCAAGATTCAGGACTACACCTGGAAGCAGCTTCTCGACCTTGATGCTTGTACCCGCTGCGGTCGCTGCCAGGATAGCTGCCCCGCTGCCATTACAGGCAAGCCACTCAGTCCCAAGAAGGTTATCCAGGACTTGAAACAACATTTGAACGAAGTGGGGCCTTCCTTGCTGGCTGGCAAAGAAGTCACCCCCAAGGCCCTAGCGGGCGAGGTAATAACCGAGGATGAGCTGTGGTCATGTACCACCTGCCGCCACTGCCAGGAGATCTGCCCTGTCGGCATAGAGCACATTGATAAGATCATCGGTTTGCGGCGCTATCTGGTGCTAGACCAGGCCAAAGTGCCGGAGACCGCCGAGTCCCTGCTGCGCTGCATCGAGACCAGAGGCCATAGCTGCCGAGGCACCCAGGCCACCCGCACCGATTGGACAAAGGGTCTGGATATCAAAACGCTGTCCGAAGATAAAGAGGTGGAATACCTCTACTTCGTGGGTTGCACGGCTGCCCTGGAAGAACGCAACATGAAGGTGGCCATCGCAGTGGCCAATATCCTGAAAACAGCCGGAATCAAGTTCGGCATTCTGGGGACTGAAGAGGTCTGCTGCGGGGAGCCTGTCCGCCGCCTGGGCAATGAATATCTATTCCAGATGCAGGCCAGGCGCAACATTGAGATATTCAACGGGTATGGGGTGAAAAAGGTGCTCACTGCCTGCCCGCACTGCTTCAACACCCTCAAGAACGAATACCCCCAGTTCGAGGGTAAGTTTGAAGTAATACATCACAGCCAGCTCATCGCCGACCTGATAAACAGCGGCAAGCTCAAGCTGGCCGGGACTGCTAACCAGGTCATCACCTACCATGACTCCTGCTATCTGGGCCGCCATAACGATATCTATGAGGCCCCCAGACAGATCGTGGGTAGCCTACCCGGTGCTAAGATCGTGGAACTGCCCCGCCATCGCGAAAGGGGCTTCTGCTGTGGTGGTGGCGGAGGGCGCTTCTGGATGGAGGAACGCATCGGTAAGCGTATTAGCCAGGAACGCGCTGAAGAAGTACTGGCCTCCAAGGCGGGTGTGGTGGCCACTGCCTGCCCCTACTGCCTCCAGATGTTTGAGGACGCCATCAAAGCGCTGGAGGCACAAGAGAAGCTCAAGGCGGTAGACCTAGCCGAACTGGTGTCACAGTCATTGGGCACTGTGAAAAAATAAAGACTCGCTAAAGATAAGAAGCCCCACAGCATGCTGTGGGGCTTCTTATAATCCGACTTACCTAGGTTTTACTACCAACTATACTCCTGGCCCGGCTCCAGCACAACCACCTCCACCTTAGGCGCTTCCTTCTTGGCCAGCTTAACAAAGCTGTCTGCCGATTGCTCCAGGATGGGGAAGGTCTTATAGTGCATAGGGATTGCCTTCTTAGGTTTTAGCAGACTAAGCGCCTTGGCTGCTTGATAGGGATCCATAGTAAAAGCGCCACCAATGGGAATTAAGGCCAAATCCAGAGGATAAAGCTCACCAAATAACCTCATCCCCTCAAAAATACCAGTGTCTCCGGCGTGATAGATAGTGGTTCCATCTTCCAGCTTTATGATGTAGCCAGTAGGACAGCCAGTGGCCGAGGAGTGGAAGGCATGAGTCATTGTCACTGTGATGCCCTCCAGCACCACGCTGCCCCCGGTGTTCATGCCCCCACCAAAGTAGACAATGTTAGCGTCGGGGATGCTCAGCTCACGCTTGAAGCGGTCGGCAGTCTCCGGTTGGCACATGATAACTGCTCCTGTCTGCTTGGCTAGTTCGGCAACACCCCCCCAGTGATCAAAGTGATCGTGGCTCACTGTGATGACATTGGCTTTCTTAATGTCCTCCACCTTCACCGGGCACAATGGATTGTTGAGCAGCCACGGGTCAGTGATGATCACCTTGCCGCCAGGGCTTGTGATGAGAAAACAGGCGTGGCTTAACCATTTGATAGATTTCTTGGCCACAATTACACCTCCCGACTCTTGATTAGTGCTTTATTGGGGGGGCTTCCCGCCTTTGGCGGGAAGCCCCCCCAATAAAGCTGGAATCAGGATTTACCGTACTTCTCCCGCAGCACCCGCTTCAGCACTTTACCCATGGGGTTGCGGGGCAATTCATCCACAAAGACAACCGTGCGCGGCCGCTTGAAGCTGGATAGCTTGGCACGGCAGTACTCTACTAGCTCCTCAGCGGTGGCTTTCTGACCCTTCTTGAGCACTATGATAGCCCGAGGCTCCTGCCCCCACTCCGGGTCTGGTATTCCGATGACCGCCACCTCCTCGACTGCGGGATGTGAGCCGATTGCGTTCTCTACTTCCTCTGGAGATATGTTCTCCCCTCCCCGGATGATCATGTCATCGCCGCGTCCCGCCAGGTAGAAGTAGTTCTCCTCGTCCTTCCAACCCATATCACTGGTTCTGAGCCAGCCATCCTTGGTCATAGCCTTGGCCGTCTTCTCTGCGTCTTTCCAGTAGCCTGCCATAATGCGCGGGCCGCGAGCCACGATCTCTCCAGTCTCTCCTGGAGGCAATTCCCGCCCCTCCTCATCAATCACCTTCATCTCTACATCGGGCAAGGGCCGACCGATGGAGCCCGCCAGCCGTCTCAGCCTCTTCTCCCGCTCCTGCGGGGAGATGCCGTGTAGCACATGGTCTTCAGGCCCCAGGGCGGTGATAGTGGAGGCCGTCTCCGTCTGGCCAAAGGCGTTGATAAAGCGTGCCCAGGGCATAACCTCTATAGCCTTCTTTATCACCTCAAAAGGCATAGGGGCTGCGCCGTAGGTAATTACCTTAAGGCTTTTCAGGTTGTATTTCTCAAAATCGGGGTCATCAATGACCCGCTTCAGCATAGTGGGCACCAGCATGGCCCGATTGGCCTTCTCATTCTGCACCATCTCCATCCACTGCTTGACCTCAAACTGCCTCATCATGGCTAGCGTCCTGCCGCCATAGGTAGCAGCCAGCATAGCCTGGCACCCGGCAACGTGGTAGAGCGGCACAGTGAGCAAGTTGACTTCAGACTTCTCCGGGTCGGCCGGCTCCACGTTGTTCAGCATGTAGGAGACAAAGCTCTTATGAGTTAAGGGCACCCCCTTGGGACGGCCAGTGGTGCCTGCGGTATACATCAGGATACTCACATCTTCCTCGGGAATATCAGTAAAAACTTCCTCGTCGGAGGCCTTGGCGATAACATCTTCATAAAAGAGCATGTCCTTGACCGGTTTGTCCAAGGAGATATAGTGTTTGACGGTGGGGGCACTGGTTCGCAGAGATTTGGCCATATCAACATAACGGTCGCCCACCAGCAGCACTTTGGCCTCGGCATTGCTCAGCATATAGCCGAGCTCATCCTCCTTGGCGCGGAAGTTGAGGGGTACCATTATAACACCTAACTTGGCTGTGGCAAAATAGGTCTCGGGATACTGATTGGTGTTCACCTGCAAAATGGCCACCCGATCGCCCTTCTTCACCCCCATCTTCTTGAAGGCGTTGGCCAGGCGGTTAGCACGTTGGTTTACCTGGCTGAAGGTGATCTTCTTGCCCTCGAAGCTTATGGCCGCCCTGTCTGGGACAATAGAGGCGGCGATGGTTAGAAACTCGCTGGTGTTCACTGTTTCCTCCTAGTTCTTTTTATACAATTATGCCGGCCTAAGACCTCAACCTGGCCTTGACCTTGGTGATAACCAGAGACATAACCTCACCCGCCTTTCCAGGAATAAGCAGATGGGATTGCCTGTCCAAGGGTGTTGAGCCGAGGTTTATTATAACCAATTTGGCCCCACTTTGTAAGGCGTACTGCGGCATATATGCCGCAGGAGTGACCAGAAGAGTGGAACCAATGACAATGAAAAGGTCGCAGGCAGCGGAGCGGCGCATTGCCTCTTGGAGCACATCCTGGGGCAGTGGCTCTCCGAAAGAGATACCCTCTGTCTTGATAATACCCTTACAGGACTGACACTCGGGCACCTCAACCCCCTGGTCCAACCAGCGGCGTATCTCCGCCATGGGATAGCGCTGGCCGCAGCTCAAGCAGCGCGTCCACTGCACGTTGCCGTGAAGCTCAAACACCTTATTCCTGGAATTGCCCGCCTTCTGATGCAGGTCGTCCACATTCTGCGTTATTACGCAGTCCAGTCTGCCCAGCTTCTCCAACTCAGCAATGGCATAGTGCGCCGGATTGGGCTGGGCATTATCCAACCGGAATACTCCGGTGACCATCTGCCAGTACTTTTTCCTGACCTCACGGTCCCCGATAAACTTCTGATAGGTGAACTCATCAGGGTCATATTTGCTCCACAACCCATCTGGGCCACGAAAATCTGGGATACCTGACTCAGTGCTTATCCCCGCCCCGGTGAACACCACCACCCGCTCAGCCTTGACAATAAGCTCGGCCAGCTTGTCAGTGGCCACCTCCATATAGTCTCTTTCCATACCATCATCTTCCGGCTGTGGTTTTCTGAAACAGACTGACGACCAGCCTGCGCTCCAGCTCCAGCCCCTCCTCCAGGCTAAGGTCAAGCCCCCTCAGGACCGCTTCCTTAGCTGCCCGCAACACCTTCTGGTCATAGCCAGCCAGCTTCCGGGCCAGTTCCTCCACCACAGGCATGATCTGAGAACGGAGCACTACCTGACTGACCAGCCCAAGGTCATAGGCTTCCTGGGCTTTCAGCCAACGGTTGGCGAGTAACATCTCCAGAGCTGCCGCCCGGCCCACCGTTCGGGGCAGCGTTTGAGTGGCCCCCGCTGCTGGGATCAAACCTAGGGACATCTCAGGCAGGCCAAATTGGGCATCATCAGAGGCAATCCTGATATCGCAGCACAAGGCCATCTCCATGCCAGAGCCAAGCACAAAGCCATGCAGAGCAGCTATGATGGGCTGGGGCAGGCTCAAGAACAACCCCCAGACATCCCGTTCCCAGCGCACCTGGCGGGCGATAACAGGAGAGGGCGCAGAGAGGAACTCGCTGAGGTCAGCACCAGCGCAGAAAGCCCGCTCACCAGCGCCGCAAATAATGGCAACCTTCACCTCAGAGTCATCCTTAATAGCACCCAGCACCTGATATAGCTCATCACGCATCTGGATGTTGTAGGAATTCAGCACCTGGGGGCGGTTCAGAGTAATTCGGGCTATGTCTGCTTTTTTTTCATAGATAATCGTCTGGAACTGGCTCACGACCGCCTCCTGGCCCAAACAGACAACTCTTCCAGAGAGATCTCATTGTAGTAGCGCCCAATGTCCTCCAGGGTATGGGCATCGCTATTGGACAGCAACAGCAAATCGTATTGCCGGGCCAGATCTCTAACCTTATTCTTGTCAATGTGCCTTTGGTGCATCGGGTTATCAATTTCGATGCCATGGAAGTCAGCCAGGAAATCGAATTTGCCGAGCTGGCGGGGGACGCCAGGATGTGCCCAATATTTGAACACAGCGCCATCAGGCAAGTATAACTCCACCACCTCCAGTGGCCAGCCACTGCGCTCCCAACCCGGGATGACCAATAGCTCACCGGAGAAATACTGGTCAACGATAGCCTTTACTTTATAGCCATACTCCTTGCCTTGGTGCTCGGTAACCGCTATACCGTCCAGGCCACGCTCCTTAGCTATGGCCACTATCCTGCCCACCATGTCCACCGTCGGGGAAAGAGAGTGCTCGGCCTCTCCGGGATGGGTGTGCAGATCCAACTTCAGCTTGTTACCAGCCTTGTTCAAGCTTAAGCCCCCTTGAAACGGGGGGGTCTTTTTTCTAGAAAAGCCCTGACACCTTCAGTGCGATCAGCAGTGGTGTGCAGCAAAAAATAGAGGTCGGCCTCCAACCTGAGACCCTGCTCCAGGCTGAGATCAAGGCCTTTGTTTACCGCTTCCTTGGCGAATCTGAGAGCGATGGGCCCCTTGGCAGCCAGTTGGCGGGCCAGCGCCTGAGACTCAGGCAGAACGGTCTTAGCTGGCACGACCTTGTTTACCAACCCGATGCGGAGGGCCTCTGCCGCATCAATGGTTCGAGAGGTGAGCAATAGCTCCAAAGCCCTGGCCCTTCCCACAATGCGGGGCAGACGCTGACTACCACCGTCCCAGGGAATGAACCCCTGACTCAACTGGGGCAAACCGAAGCGCGCCTCAGCAGAGGCTATGCGCAGGTCACAGCTTAGGGCCAGTTCCAGACCAGGCCCGATAGCCTCACCGTTGATAGCAGCAATGACCGGCCTGTCAATGCTGGCTATAGCCTTGGCCGGGGTTATCAAGGACAGCGCCCGCGCTGGCTCCAGATCGCTCCCAGCACAGAAAGCTGGACCAGCCCCGCTGATGATGACAACCACCACCCCCTCATCCTGGTTGACCTGCTGGCAGACTTCAGCCAGCTCCTGGGCAAGCTGCTCATTTATAGCATTGCCTACCTGGGGTCGGTTCAACACCAGATGAGCCACGCCGTCTTTCTTCTCACAAATAATTGTGCTGGTCATCTCTGTTGTCTGCCAAAATTGAGGTGGATATCAATAACAAACCATCTAAATATAGCCGACCCTGTCAACTGGTGTCAAGTCAAATCGTGCAACTATAAACAAAGCGCCAGACCCTGGGGTCTGGCGCTTTTATCGTTTGTTTCTGTATTTGGACTAAACTACTTAATGGCCAATAAATCAGCGGTTATACCCTGAACCGCTGCGGCACTCCATATTGCCGGGGCATAAGGCGCTACTTGTGCTACTGTCATACCGTAAGCCATTGTCCACTGTGGATCAGCCAGCGCCGCCGGAACCCATTTCTGTAAGACAGCCTTGGTATCCAGATTGCCCATCAGGGCTCCGATCGTTGAATTAACATCAAGCCCAGTGTGTATCGCAGGCGTCGGTGTAGGCGTAGGAGTGGCTGCCTCCGTTGGCGTTGGCGTAGGAGTCGGCGCTGGTGTTGTTGGGGCGGCTGTGGCCGTAGGCGCTGGAGTAGTTGGCACAGCCGTGGGCGTAGGCGCTGGTGTGGTTGGGGCGGCTGTCGGTGTAGGCGCAGGAGTCGCTGTAGGCCCCCCAGGAATCGGCATCGGAGTAATCGGGTATAAGGTCTTCGCAATCTGGGTCATCAGCGCTTGGGAGTCTGCGAAGGTCACAGGATAGTCGCCACAAGTTAGGATAA
>Ga0315282_10003525_pt1 | contig 28015 bp, 23 predicted proteins | sample YL17G07_20_MG_FD_203693 | JGI IMG/M metagenome (GOLD analysis project Ga0315282, IMG submission 203693) | Sediment microbial communities from Yellowstone Lake, YNP, Wyoming, USA - YL17G07_20 | ecosystem: Environmental > Aquatic > Freshwater > Lake > Sediment | place: USA: Wyoming | collected...
ATCTGGTCGATCTGTTCGGCGCGATAGGTCTTACCCCGATATCTGATCTCCGCACTCATGCCCCATACTTAACACATGAAAAACCTGAACGCAAGCCCTCTCCTAAACCCGTAACCGAGGGATTACCGTGATCCCACTTGACAGACCCCTAACAGAAAGATACTAAAACAACAGACTCAGCATTCGGAGAAGTTAGGTTCATGAAAAGATGGCACATGGTGATTATAGGAGCTGGACCGGCGGGGAGTTATGCCGCCAAAGTTGCGGCTGAAAACGGGCTTCAGGTTCTGTTGCTCGAGGAGCATCCTGTGATAGGTCAACCCAGGCATTGCCCTGGGTGGCTTTTAGGCACCGGGTTTACAGAGGAGTTGGTCAAATCCTTGAAGAACCCATTGAAACTGCAGAAGGTTCATGGGTTCGAGTTTTATGATCCCCAATCCAGTGAACTCATTTTGAACATTTCAGATACAGGCTGGGGAGGATACTTCGTTGATCGCCAAGGTTTTGACCGAGAAATGGCCCTGATGGCGCTTAAATCCGGCGCCCAAATCTCCATTAACACCAAAGTCACAGGGCTGCTCAGAGAGGGGGATCAGGTGGTCGGAGTGGAGACAGATCACAAACATCTTTCCAGGGTCATGGCGGAAGTGGTGGTCTGCGCGGACGGCATCCATTCTCTTAGCAACGGCTTTGGAAAAAGTGAACTCCTCAAGGACAAGGAGGAAAATTACAGGCCAGCCCTGCTGCTAGAATTAAGCGGGGTAAGAGACATACGGCCAGGGATCATCGAAAGCTACGTAAGCAATGATCCTGTCCTTGCAGGGAGAAATCTTTGGACCCATTCCGAAGACATTTGTCTCATGACCATCTCAAACATCAATCTCTTTAAGGAGATAAAGGAAAGAGATGATAATCTCTTGTCAAGAAAGATCAAAGACGCACAGGTGACACAGATGGGCGCATGCAGGGCGCGCGTTGACGCAGGGCGGTTCTTAGAAAAAGTGGTGGATCAAGGGATTCTCTTTGTGGGAGATGCCTCCGGGTGCCATGGGATCATTCATGGAATGATCAGCGCCCACTATACGGTGCTATGGCAGCAGTGAAAGCCATTCAGAAAAGGGATCTCGATTTGATCAAGGATTATGATCGAACTCTAAAAGCCTCGGACATTTACAAACATCCCTATCTCTGGCCCACAATGAAGGAGAACTATCAAACCTTTGCAGAAACAATGGAGGGGTTCAAAGGGATTAGGTTATGATGGATTGTGTTTTTTTATTCAGACCTGCTTTGAGGTAAGATGGGCGGTTGAGAACGATCGAAAAGCTTCGAGAGGAGAGGATGAAGAATGCAAAAGTCTTCACAAGAACCGACTTACAAGAGGTTTGTCACTGGCCAGATTCAGCGTTTCAACGAACGCAATACCGCCTATTCAAGAGCGGATCGCGGTGAAATTCGGAGTCTGAAAGAAGCCCTGGCACGGGGTTTGGAAACCAAGGCGATGAAAGATCTTCCCGGTTTCACCCGTGAAGATTTTGCCCTCAATCTGGCAGGCCGGGCTATCGATACTATGGTTCGGAAAACGGCATACAGCAGAGATCGTTTACCTCGACGCTGGTCAATCCCTTGGGACAAAACGGTTGTGGCTGACCGCACAAAAATGTCAAACAAGGTGAAAAGGGTGGCCAGATGGTTCGGAGCTGATTTAGTGGGCATCTGTCAGCTGAACTCTCTTTGGGTTTACTCACACTGGGGTGATCACAATGCGAAGCTTTCCGAAATAGCCAATCCCGGTGATCCGATAGAGATCCCTGAAGAATACCGATATGCCATCGTCATGGGAATTGGAATGGACTATGAAGATATCCAGCGGTCGCCCGCAGTCATACCGAGCACGGACTTGGGATATTCGCAGATGGCTTTTACGGCCACTTCCCTGGCCGAGTTCATTCGTCTTCTTGGCTATGATGCCATTCCCTCAGGAAATGATATGGCCTTAAGCATTCCTCTCGCTGTCGACGCCGGGCTCGGTGAACTCGGTCGAAATGGCCTGCTGATTACGAAGGACTATGGGCCGCGACTCCGACTCTGCAAGGTCTTCACTACCCTGCCCCTGGAGCCCGATGAACCGGTAAACATTAGGGTTCAGGATTACTGTGAGAAATGTAACAAATGTGCAGTCCACTGCCCAGGTCAGGCTATCTTGAAGGAAGAACGGACAGACCAGCCACGAAGCATCTGCAATAACCCAGGCGTACTGAAATGGCCCATCGACGCGGAGAAATGCCTCGACTGGTGGTACCGAAATGGAAGCACAGGCTGTGCCAACTGCATCAGGGTTTGCCCATGGAACAAACCTAAAGGATTGATGCACGCACTTGTCCGGACCGCAGTAACACGGGTACCCTTCTTTGACTCTTTATTCATAAGAGCTGATGATCTGATGGGATATGGGAAGCAAGTTCTCAGAGATACACCCACTAACCTGTAGGAGACGAAAAGGATGTGCAGACCCCATTGCAGGTCTGTCTGATCCACTATCCCTGCGTACTTAAGCGTTGGCCCGACAAGTTATTTTTGGCAAGGACTTCACGGGATTGGAGCTGACTCAGGATCCTTGTTCGATGTTCTCTGTTGCTTGTTATTCATCCTTCCGGAAGGGCTTTCTTTTCTCCAAGAATAAATTCAAACCTTCGTTGCCATGACGGGACTTCATTGGTTTTCTAAACGTCATGTTTTCATCCCTTCCAACAATGTCTTCAGTTCATGAAAACTGGAGACTTTATAATCCGATTCGGAGGGTCCATGATCACTGTACCCTATGTATTGAACCGTCTTAATACCCAAACGGCGTGGGGGGTTGATGTCCGTTTCAATCTTGTCTCCCACCATCAGGATTTCCTCTGGCGTGATTCCCCTCGGCTTAAGTTCCTCCAAGAGCCGCTCGTACAACTGCCCACTTTGTTTAGTTTTGCCCCTGTAGCTCTCGTCGATGGCGCCGCTCTTCAAATCGATTTTGCCTTGGGGCGTATACATGCATTCGAAATAGTGTGTGAGTTTTTTCCCGGTCAGAAATCGACTGACCGCATCCTTTCCCACAGCCCCCAGTGTCTTCTTCAACTCGGCCACCACATTGACGCTCAGCCCCTGGTCGTTCATGTATTGCAGAGCCTCCTCGGCCCCTTCGCCGACATTTAGATAATCCCTTTCCAAGGAGTTGAACAGCTCCATCGCCTCATCATCCCCATCGAAGACATAGGAATGGATTTTGTCTCGGTGGGATTCCTTCATCGGGCTGTGTCCCCCACAGGCCTCTACCAAAACGCGGAACTTCTTCTGTGTTTCTCGAATTATGTCAGGTTTCCCGTGGGCCTTCAGGACGTCACCTAGAAGCAAGTAACTCCTTAACCCTGTCGGCTCCATCAAGCATTGACCAAAGTCAATTCCAACCCATTTGACCACCATGCTCTGCCAACCTCCCTGAATCATTCACAAACAGTCCGTTTCCTTCGGGCCTTCCCTATCCGTGAAGAGTCCTGGATCCTAAGAAGGCTTCTTCCATCATGTTGGCGGCACACCAGTGCCTGTTATAGCTTTTCGTTCTTCCTATCCTTTCACAGGCATGCGACCTTTGTCAAACACCTCCCATTTCTTCTGCTGACACAAATAAATTGACATTATCGCTGACTAATTTGACTAAAGATAAAATTCCTATGCGCATCCGACAAGTTACACTTCGAATCTCAAAACCCCTTTTGAGGATTTTCGGTCACTGATTGGTAACATGCTTGTGATATATAGAAACGGCTTAGTCGAGTTGTGCTGAGAAGAAGGTTTTATGTAACTGTTGACAGGATAGATAAAAGTATGATCTAACATGGAGGTGTCGGGGGGAGCTCACCCGGGCAAAGGAGCTGGCATTCAAAGATCCGATGAGCCTAGTTTCCAGCGGAAGGTTTTTGTTTAACTCATTAACTGGAAAGGTGGGTAAGAACATGGGAGAGAAAGAAGGGGGGTGAAGAGGCGCGTCTTTTCGGCGAGTAGGATTTGGATTTAGTGGGTTGGACTCATCAAACATTAACATCCTTAGAAGGGAGGACTCAAAGATGGATCGAACATGGACACAAATTGAATTGAATGAACCCTTTGATCTGTACAAAATAAAGGCATGGTTTATGGATGGAGTACATACGATTCCTCGTTGGCCCGCATTGCCTCTGGATCATATCTGGCCTATGGCTGAGAGAGGGCTGTGCTGGGGATGCCAGACGATTTCTCACCCACAATGTAAAGGCTGGATGTGGCGCACGAGAGAGGCATCAGCCTTCCTGTCCCCAATCGAAGTTAAGGATCCAGAAGAACGTAAGCGACGTGAAGGTCCCTTCAGGCAAAAACTCAAGCCCTTTATCGAAGATTTCAACGGAGTGTGGGACAGGTCCAAGAAGAAATGGGATGACATTTGGAAGAAAATGTATGCCGTTAATTTGGAAAAGGCCTCGGATATCGAACTCGAGGATTTCTACCGGGAATTGGTTGTCTATGAATTGGACGTTTGGAAGGAACATTTCTTTCTAATGGAAGGACTCGCCAGCTTGACTCTTCTCTTCGAAGACCTCGCCAAAGAGCTTTGTGGTATTAATTCGAGCATGCCTATCTGGGCGAAACTGATCTCCGGGTTTAGAAGCAAGGCCTTTGAAAGCGATCACAAAATGTTTGAGCTGGCCGAGAAGGCTGCCAAGCTTGGGCTGAGAGATATTTTCGACAAATATGACGGCCTGCAATTGTTGGAAAAGGTCAAGGCGGCCCCTAAAGGTCCAGAATTTCTTAAAGAGGTGAATGCTTTTTTGAGCACGGAGTATGGCTTGCGCCTGGTACAATTATTAAATTATGCCACACCGACCTGGCAGGAGCGCCCGGATGTTGTCCTGGATCGAATTAAGATGTTTTTCGGTGGAGGCAAAGAGTTTCGCCACGAAGAGGTGATGGGCAAGGCGGTCAAAGAACGTGAAGCTGCCGAAAAAGAACTATTGTCGAAGGTTCCGGCAGACCAACGGCAATGGTTCACCACTTTAATGAGATGTGCTCAAAATTGGGATTGGTGGAGCGAGGAACATGAATTCTGGCTGAATGAACCCTGCTATTGCCTCATGCGTCGTGTGATGCTGGAGTTTGGTAAGCGCTTTGTGAAGGCGGGTCTTTTTGATCAAGTGGATGATATTTTCCATATCCGCGAGAGAGATTTTGAACGAGTCATCCACGCCCCTGAACTCTATGACCTGAGGCTGGAAGTGGCGAAGCATCGTGCTGAACTTGAAGGATTTAAGGTGAAGCAAAGCCAACCGGTTGTCACGTATGAAGGAATTCCGGCGGCCGTGGGTTCGATTGCAGGGATTAGAGAGGTTCACGTCGCCCTCTCTATGGGCTATATGCCAGAACCGGTGGCTGGAGTTAATGCTAATCTCTGGGGTACCTGTGGATCGCCCGGCACGGTTGAGGGGATTGCCAGGGTCATTGTTCGCGAGGATCAGCTCAATGAAATCCAAAAGGGCGATATCGTCGTCTGTCCGACCACGTATGTCACGTGGACCCCGATCTTCTCCAAGATCAGCGGTGTCGTGGCAGATCGGGGAGGTACGCTTTCCCATGCGGCGGTGTGTGCCCGAGAGTACGGCATCCCTTGTGTTTTGAACACCTTTACGGGTACAAGCACCATCAAATCCGGTCAAAGAATAAAGGTCCAGGCCGATATCGGGGCAGTCTTTGTCTTGGGTTGATGGACTTGCGGGAACAGGGCTGAGGAACCTTTGTTGAGAAATCCAATCTCCCGGTTTCCCGGGATACAGGCAACGCGCTGACGTCAAGGTTTTTAGATCGGAAGTAAACCGTATACTGTGTAGCCTCTGACAGCGAGAAAAGGAACCCCTTTTCTCGCTGTTTTATTAATGGACCGGCTTTCTTCAGCCAACAGGCCTATCCATGTTCAGGATCCAAGGGAGAACCTCCTTGAATTCCCAACAGAGATAGGCTGGCCAAGAAAGACGAAAGGAATTAAGAGAGGGATACTCTTGTGGAAATGCTGGCCGGGTTCTTCCTCTGGCGTGTTGAAATACTGAGAGAACTTCACCACAAGAACCAAGCCCAAACTCAGCCTTTTACAAGGCCCTTGATTACAAAAACAACTATTCCAAAAAACACCTTAGGTCTTAATACTAATTTGCACATCCCTCTGATATCTGAACTTTCAAGAAATACCCTGATCGTCCAAATCACGGGCTGTATCGTTTTGACCTGGAAGAGCAGTCTAACCGGCTGTACCGTCCCCTCCTCAAGCGTTTCAGGATTGATGGTGGTAGGAATAAGTTGCTCTGGTGCAGCAACCATCATTGTTTTCCCTAAACCTGTTGATCTTACCTTCATCTCTCAAAGACCTCCTCATCTGTAATATTTTTCAACCAGTCGTCCAGCATAACGGGTCAAGCCTTCACTCCCCGAGTTTGAATCCATGGCCGTTCATTTGCAAAGCTGATTCCCCGTTTTTGTTTGAACCCTCTGCCACAAAAGACGTTGAGATTTACAGTGCTCCCAACGATCGGGCTAACCCATTGAAAGCGGCTCCAGAAAGTCCACTGTATCCCCTGCCTTCACCTTTGTTTCCAAGCCCTCCGAATGAGAGATCTGTTGACCGTTGACAAATACGATGAGATATTTCAGATACTCTTCCTCTTTCGCGGTCCACAGATAGTTCTGTTCAAAACTGCTCTTATGGTCATCTACCACCTTGTGGAGAACGTCTTTCACCGAACTATTTTCGGGGACATCCACGACCAGCGTAGGTTTCCCGATGATCTGTCTCAGAATCGAATACACCTTGGCAGTCACCTGAATCATCTCTGTTTCAATGTCCCGTCCAAACAACCCTGGATCTTTGTTTCCCTTGAAATCCTTGATGACGGTTCGGACCCTCGTTACTTGTAAATGCTTTCGATGACTTCCTGCAGCCTCAGATCCTTAAGCTTCTCAAGAGAGGGGATACCTTTTGGGGTATAGCCCATCAGCCTGTAGTATTCGTCGATGAGCCCATCGAGATTTCGGACCGTCTGCCCTGTATAGGGGCCAGAGTTTGGCATTGGCTCATCGGTGAACCGCGATGGAAGCGAATCGTCTTTGCGGCCAAAACCTTCCCGAATGTTGAACGCCCGCTCCAGGGTGATGACCCTCTCCATCGTCTTCGCAATGTGGGCATAGTCGGCTAACTCCTCAAAACCTGTCGCTGCCGCCAGGAGTTGAAAATGCAACTCTTCCGGCTCGTGGCCTAAAGGATGGATCCCTGTTTGTCCAAAACAGCATAGCGTGGCGCAATCCCATACCGCTATTCTTATCTGCTCCTCGACAATCTCCTGGGACTTCCATAAGTCTTCACTGGCAGGATCTTTCTCTACATTGACCTCCGAAAAGGGACGGGCGTACATGTGGCTGCCCCCGATATTGGACACAGCATAACTGAGCGCATACCCCTTAATGGCACGTGGTTCGTAGGCAGCAAGTTCAAGACCCTTTGTCTGCATGGCATATTTTTCAGCTCCCTTTCCAATCTTCTCTGCAGCCCGCTTCGTCCCCTCTCCAAGCAGCTTCCCAAACCCTTCTCGTTTTCCTATCTTCTCGATCAGTGTGTAAAAAGCAGCGTGATTACCCCAGGTAAGGTCAAGACCATCGGTGTCCTTCGTCGTGATGATCCCCTTCTCAAACAACTCACAGGCGAAGGCAATACTGCTGCAGGTGCTGATCACATCCAGTCCCAGGAGGTCGCAAAGCGCGTCCCCTGCGATCACAAAACCAATATCGCTGTTGCCGATCAAAGGGCCCAGCACGGCGCTGCCCTCATACTCCGGACCCTCTGTGTGAGCCCCGGCATAGGGGCCCTCCTTGATCTCACGGAATTGACCACACCTCGTGATGCAGCCTGCGCAGCCATAATTATCCACCTTCAGCTTGTCAAATTCCTCGGGAAACAGCTTCTCAATGCCTTCGAAAATAGTTTCCCGGAAATTTCGCACCGGACTCTGGTTTCTGACATGGTAATGTTTCTTCATGCCGGCGACAATGCCGTGGTCGAACAAACCCTGTCGGTGCGGGTTGACCTTCACGAGGTCAAATTGCTTCCGCGCTAATTCCTTAAACTTCTCCGCGTCATGTGGCACAATCCGTCCTGTCCCATTGACGGCTATGGCCTTTAGATTCTTAGACCCCATCACGGCGCCGACCCCGCCCCGAGAAGCGGTGCGCCTGTCACAGACAATGGCAGCATACCTGACAAGCTTCTCACCTCCGGGCCCGATGCAGGCAATCTCCGTCTTTGCCCCGTGTTTTTGTTTTAGCCCCTCCTGGGTCTTTTCTGTGTCCAGCCCCCAAAGAAAGGCAGCATCGAGAATCTCAACCTCATCGTTGTTAATATTGATATAGACTGGCTTCGCTGCCCTACCCTCACAGATGATGAAGTCGTATCCGGCGGATTTGAGCTTGGGACCGAAACCTCCTCCCCCGATGGAGCGGAAAATGGTCCCCGTCGCAGGACTCTTGGTTACAGCCAGCCACTTCGAACATGCATTGGCTCCAGCGCCGCAGAGAGGCCCGGTGAGCAAGAGCAGCTTGTTCTCTGGCGACAAAGGGTCTATTCCGGGAAGCAACTCATCATACAGATACTTAATACCGAACCCCCGTCCGCCGACAAAATCTCTCTTAATCGACTCCGGTATCTTTTCCGCCTTGACTGTACCGTTGGTCAAATTGACCCGCAAGAACTTACCTGCGTAACCCATATCATCCTCCTTTGGTGCTGGAAGCCAACGATATTTCCAACGAGCCTGTCCTGTTTCTCTAAATCAAATTATTTTGTCATGGATCGCTGTTCTAGTGCAATACCATCCCGCCATCAATGAGGATCGTCTGCCCTGTCAGCATCGAGCTCTCATCAGAAACCAAGTAGACTACCATTCCCGTGATATCCTCTGGCAGCGGCGGGCGCTTGATCAACTGCATTTTGTCAGCTACTTCCTGCGCCCGTTCTTCACTGGTGTAAACGCGCCTCGCTTCTGTCATGATTGTCCCTGGACCAAGATTGTTGACGGTGATGCCCAGGGGTCCCAATTCACCGGCTAAAGCCCTCGTCAGCCCTATGATGGCTGCCTTGGACGTCAGATAATGGGGAAAACCGAAATGAGACATAAAGGCGACATTAGAGCCTATATTGATGATTCTCCCCTTCCCCTGTTTCTTCATTTGAGGAACCACGGCTCTTGTGCACAACCATGGGCCCTTCACATTGACCGCCATCAGCCTGTCCCATTCTTCCACGGGGACATCCATAAAGGACTGCCGCTTCAAACCAGCGAACATGGCTGCATTGTTGATCAGTGCATCAATCGCGCCGTATTTTGAGATCGTCTCTTCAGCCATTCGCTTGGTATCTTCTTCTTTGGAGACGTCCACCTTGAGAGTCGTAACCGTCCCACCTTCTTTTTCAATCATCCGCTTCGTCTCTGCGAGCCCCTCGACATTCCTATCGGTCACCGCTGTGACCTTCGCTCCCTCGCGAGCTAACCTCACCGCGATCACTCTCCCCAAGCCGAGCCCTGCGCCAGTCACGATGGCGACTTTTCCTTGTATCATGCCCATATCCTTTTCCTCCTTTTCATTTAGTAGCGACGCCCCTTCTCTTCCCAGATCTTTCTAAGACCGAAGTCCTCGACCAGAATCTTGTAGCAGCAGTATCCAGCCCAGCCGACCATGGCACCCATGGGGTGGGCGCTTGCTGAAGCCAAGTAGAGATCTTTTACGGGCATTCTGTTGCGAGACAGTCCTTGAAGGGGCCTGAAGATGCCACCTTGAGAAGCACACTGACTGATTTGAAACTGCTGCCCTTCCCTCATGGCTCTGTTTCTCATGGCGAGCTCAATCGGGGTATTAATGTGCACCGCGATGATGTTGTCCCTGGTCATATTGGGGGCGAAGAATTGCCAACGTTTCAGCATCGATTCGAGGAATTCTTCCTTCTTACTAAGCCATTCCCGCAACGTGAACCTCCATGCGGGAGGGGCATATTCCTCAAACGAGAGCTCATATTCACCGGCAGGACAACGGCTTTTATCATAGTGGGAGTTATGGTAAGGATGAATCGCCTTATCGCAAAAGCCGCGGGTAAAAATCTGAGGCCCATACATATATCTCATATACCGGGCATCCGGCGGGAGAAGGTAGTTCCGAAAACAGGCCGCATCTGGCTCCGTGGCTTCCACCCTGTATTTGGGTGGCTCATGAATGGCCATACTTCCCCACCACAAGGGGCCCAGTGCCACGTCCAGATTCTTCACCTTCCGTTTAATGTCCTCGCTGACATAATCACCCATCATCTCGACGGTCTGGAAAACATCGAGATTGCTGATCACCATCTTTTTCGCCTCGATCTCCGTACCATCCCTTAACTTGATGCCCTTTGCCTTGCCATTCTCGATGAGCAGCTTCTCAACAGGTGAGAGCACCCAAAACTGACTCCCGTGCGTGCTCAGGAACCTCTGCATGGCGTGGGCGATCTGGTGGGTGCCACCGACAGTAATGCCAGCAGGACTCCCCCCTATGAGTTGCCCGAGAGCAAAGCCAAATGCTCCAAGACTCGGGACGGCGCTCGGGAGACAGCCGGTCGAGCTTGCCGTTGACCTCATCCAATAGCTTCTCATGTGCTCACTGTCATAGAGTTCATAAGCGATCTCCCCCGCGCTCATGTACCGTAATCTCGGATCCAGACCTACGGCAGGGTCCTCCAGTATCTTCGTGAAAGCATCCTTCTCGCCAGGGAGCGGGGGCGGGTTGAGAACATAGCTATTGATCGCGTCTTTCAAGAACTTGTCGAACATGTCACGCAGTTTCTCATTGGTGTCCGCATCCCGCTGGGAAATCTTGCTGATCGCCTTATAATTCGCTTCCGCTGCCCCGGGGATTTCCTTCGGTTCATCCGTTACCGGGTCCAACGCGTAGCAGGGACGCGTGATGATGCAGGTATCGTCGTCAAAAATGGCACTTCCGTTCTGCTTCGGATAGATGAACTTGAGTCCGTACTCCTTCAGGTTGAAATCTCTGTAAGGCGGGAAATAGGGGAAGCGCATACTGTTCGCACAAGGGTTGGAGATGAATGCGGGAGCGGTGTACTCCTCAGAACATGCCCCCCCGCCTAATTCCCACTTCTCCTCAAAGACGCCGACCTTCATCCCATTCATCGCCAGATAACACGCCACCACCAGTCCGTTATGGCCTCCACCCATCACTACTACATCGTAACTTTTATCGCTCATTTTGCACCTCTCTTTCGCAAATGTATTTAGAATGTCATATCATCCGCCACTGCTGGCACTTTCCACCACTTCTTGATTCCCAGGTCTTCAGCAATGGCATTTGCTGCCAAGTACCCAGGACCAAAGATCACTGTACCTCCAGAGTAACAACAAGATCCATTGACATAAAATTTCTTGATAGGAGTCCTATGGTGGGAGCAATATTCATTGGGTCTGAAAGGTCCCATCTGGAGAGTCAGGTAAGCCCCTTGCTTGATACCCCCTTTTTTCATATCCCAGAGCTTGTTTTCATGGTCTAACGGCGTCGCAATATAGGTCGCCAGCACATTTTCGTCCGTGATATTGGGAGCGTAACGGCGTAAGGTCTCCATCAGCTGTCTCGCATGTTCCTCCCTGAACTTGTAATCATGCCACTTCTTGACCCCCCCATTCTTGAGTTCATAGGGCGCGAGCTCGGAGATGAGCCCAGTGGTAAACCCCGGAGGGGCTTCCGTCGGATCAAGCACGCTGGGGAAAGAGCAGTTAAATCCCGATTGGGCCGGCACTTCCCCTTTCTTCACTGCCTCCCAGTGGTTCATAAAATCCTTTTCAGTCTCATAGCCTATGACATAGATAAAGGCTTGATTCATCATAGGATCAGAGGATGCAGCTTTGAATTGGGGGGCAGCCTCGAGAGCCATATGGAGCACATAGAGGCTCTCCTGTTCCCATTGCCACCCTTCAACGCACCGAGCAAGGTCAGCATCCAGGTTTTCCTTGCCAATGAGTTTAAAGAAGGTCTGTTCAGGATCAAGGCTGCTGACGATGAACTTATCAGCGGTGATGACTGTCCCGTCCGCCATCTCTACCCCTGTCGCTGTCCCATTCTGCACGACGACTCTTTTGATATCCTGCGCTGCCAGAACCAAACCACCGTTCTCATAGATCACTTTGCTGATAGCACTTGCCAGATAATGTGAGCCTCCAACACAGAGCCTGTAATTTGCAGCTCTATTGATGTAGAGGGGGATGAGAAAGCCAAGGCCTGTTTGATCGTATTCCAACCCCCAGATACAGGTGGCATACAACATCAATGCTTTCACATGCTCATTTTCGAAGAGCTCATCAACCACTTCCTTGGGTGATTTCTCTGTGATTTCATTGACGAACCTTCCGATCTCGCTCTGCTGCAATTGTACTATCGTCTCCAACGGTTCCTTGACCGGAAGGTAGGTGCTGGGACCTATGAATTTCCGCATGATGGCATCATATCGGTGAGAGACTTCTCGATACGTGTCCGCATCCTTCTTGGAGAATTTCGCTATGGATTCACAGGTCTTATTCACATCCGAATAGATGCCCAAGCTCCTCCCGTCAGACAATGGCATCGCCATCACCAGAGGGGGATGGATAAACTTCACCCTGAATCGTTTCTCAAGTTCAAGGTCCTCAAAGATGGGGGCGCAATCCACCATGGAATGGTAGACCGCATGGGTATTGTGAAGAAAACCTGGAAGCGTCACTTGCTCGGTCGCGAGGCCCCCGCCGAGCTCAAACCGCTTTTCCAATAAAAGAACTTTAAGTCCAGCTTTCGCCAAATAGGCTGCCGTCACTAACCCGTTTGGCCCGGTTCCGATAATGATGCCATCGTATTTTTCCATTTTCTCCCCCTTTTCTGTTCAATTTGCATGCCTCCACATCACTGCCACTCGATCCCCGGCAGTGCTTAAGTACATATACAGCCGATGTCCTAATGGAGCAAACCCCCTTTCCAGTTAATGAGTTAAACAACAACCTTCCGCGACCTTCCGCTGAAAATTGGGCTCATCGGATCTTTGAATGCCAGCTCATTCGCCCGGATGAGCCCCCCGACACCCCCTCTTATCTATCCTGTCAACAGCTACATAAGACCTTCTTCTCGGCACAGCTCGATTTAAGCGTTTCTATAACACAGCCATGTTACCAATCAGTGACCAAAAATCTTCCAAAGAAGTTTTGAGATTCGAACTGTAAGCTCTCGAAAGCGCATGAGAATTTTGTCCTTAATCGAATTAGCCAGTTCGTTCTTGATCATTTCATCAGATCTTGCTATATTCCTTTCGTTAAGTTTCGCGCGCACTTACCGGGGGAAAAAGGCATTCTGAAAAGGAGGGAGAGCGCTCTCAGAGAACCGCGGAAGGGGGGACGTCGCGGTTCAGGCGGTAGAAGTGCCTGCGGTGGTAAGGGAATCAATCAACATGGGGTAAATGAAGCTCCCCGCCCAGAGGGCAGGGCTTCCGGGAAATGTAGATTTGATTACAGGGTCGGCTTTGACTCCACTGCGGGAGTCTGTTACCGCCCTCCCCGCCCCTGCCTACCGGCAGGAAGGCGGGGCATCCAGCCGACTTGCCCGTGACTTCCCCAATGGTGCGAGTACCCGTGAAGGCGAAGGAAGAGAACTCCGCATGAGTTTATCTGCTAACATCACCAAAATCATACCCCCTGGCTTGGGACAAATCTTATGGCGACCGCGCCTCCTGCAACTGATCGAACAGAACCACGAGAAAAAGTTGGTTCTCATTTTGGGACAGACGGCCCAGGGGAAGACAACTCTCGCTGCTTCCTATATCAAGACGTCAAAGGCTCCATCGGCCTGGGTGAATCTGGACAGGGAAGATTCTGACCCTGTTAACCTTTTCTATTTGATTGTTCAATCCCTGCAACACGCCCTCGCTGGCATCGACTTGCCCATTCCTCTCTCTTATCCGCTCGAAATGCTGGGAGAGAAAGCAGACATTTCCCTCTACAGAAGATGGACCCAGGCGATATTCGAGCAGATCTCCATCCCCATTCGCATCGTCATCGATGGTCTGGACCGAATTCCTCATGAGGCGCCTGTATTCCAACTTCTTCAGGTCTTGACTGAAGATTCGCCACCGAATGTTCACCTGATGATGTTGTCAAGGGACGTGCCACCTCTTTCACTCCAAATTGAACATCTCAAAATGAGACAGCAGGCCCTTGTCCTGACCAATCAGGATCTTGCCTTTACTCAGGATGAAATCAGGGAGTTTTTTCACAAAATTCGGAAAACCTCCTTCAATGCAGATCAACTCAGGAAGATCTTCGTTGCCACAGAGGGATGGATCGGAGGATTGATCCTGCTCTCCGAATCTCTGAGTCGATATTCCGAGGACGTAAGAACGAAGTTCATTTCTGAAGAGCTCCCGGATCACTTCAAGAAAGAGGTTTTCGAATATTTTGGTAGAGAATTCTTTTCTTATCAACCGGAACATGTTCAAAAATTTCTAGTCAAAACATCCGTCTTCGACCCCATTGAACCCAGCTTCATGAAGAACCTTGTGGGAATGGAAAGCGCCGAAGAAATTCTCCAGGGGTTTGCAGAAAGAAATCTTTTTGTCCAGTCGATTTATAGAGAGGAAAAGGGCTGGTCATTTCGATTCCATCAATTGTTCAGAAATTTCTTAAAGGCCAAATTTGAGTCTGAACTGGAGGACGAAGAACGCCGATCCCTGCTCCTAGAGGCAGCCCGCCTTTATGCCCGTAGGAATGAATTGGAAAACGCAGTGAGATATTTTCTCCAAGTAAAAGCCTATGGTGACGCGGTACCTCTGATCGAGCGATGTGGGATGGATCTCCTGAAAAAGGGACGAACGACGGATTTGTCCCAATGGATTCTCTCTCTTCCTGAGGAGATCATCCAGGGGAATCCTTGGCTTCTTTTCTGCCTGACGATGACCCGACGGTTTATCGCCGGCCCAGAGAACGTCGTTTCTTTTCTAAGGGCTTACTCGCTTTTCAAGCAGAATGGAGATACGAAAGGCGTTCTTCTCTCTCTCGCGCAACTCATTGGCACGTTGATTTATTCAGGGACACACCTCGCCCCCTTGGGGCCCTTGATTAAAGAAGGCGAAACCCTTTTACAGTCCTTAGACCGGGTTCACTATCCGTATGAAAGAGCTATTCTCTGGTATCACCTCGGATTGGGTCTCATTTTGGGAGAAGGCGATATCCGGAAGGGAATCAGAGCCTGTCAGAATGCTTACCTCCTCGGCAAGCAGATGAAAGAGACCTATGTTCAAGCCTATGCCCTAAGTTTTTCTGCGCTGGGTCTCATTTTTGTCGGAGAATTTTCCTCAGTCAATGAAATCTGCAAGAGAGTCGAGGAATTGATTCAGAAAAATGTCTACTCTTCGAAAATCAACGCGATACACCTCATGGTGAACTGTGTCTTGGCAAAATCTCAGGGGGACTTTGCCAAGTTGCAAGATTTCGTTCAAGAACTTCGGAATGAGATCGAAAAATTCGGTTTCGTTTACATGGATCCATGGATTTATGAATTGTTGGGCTCTCTCAGCGTCTCCCAAGGAGAGTTGGCGGAGGCTGAAGAAATTGCGAAATCTTATTTGGACAGGGCCCTATTTTTAAAACATGCATTTTTCAAAGGGTTCGCTCTCAGGATGTTAGGGCTCATCTATCTCCGTCAGGGCGAGCTCAAGAAGTCGAAAGAGGTTCTCCATCAATCGAAGAAGACTCTATCGGAAGAAGCTCCGTCAAAATACCATCTGAATCGCGTCAAACTCATGATAGGCCTGGTGTGCACTCTCCTTAAGGAATATAAAAAAGCCGGAGAAGAATTCGACGAGGCTCTGCAATATTTTTCATCCATCTCAAGTTATCACTCGCTGGCGGAGACTCATTTTGTGATCGCCCTCCTTAAAGAGCAGCAAGGCAAGGATCATGAAGCTGTTCCTCATCTGGAAAAGGGCTTTCGAATCGCCGAACAGAGGAAATATGAGTTTTTCTATCTCCTGGGTACAGACTCCCTTGCCAGGGTTTGTCTATTAGCCTTAAAGTGGAAGGTCGAAGAGGCGATGGGTTATGCCGGCCAACTCCTTTCCACCCGTCTCTCTGGCGTGGCAGAGGCAGAACTCGAAATGCTGTCCAATCACCCGGAAGGGAGAATCAGACAAAAGGTTCGAGAAATCAGAAGAACGATTCATCGGCGAAAGGCCCCTCGGCTTCGAGTCCAGACTTTGGGAGGGCTTCGGGTATTCCGGGGAAACCTTCCCATGGACGAGTCAGAGTGGGATCGGACTCAGCCCAAACAACTGCTGAAAGCAATCCTTGCCTATCCGAGTGAAAGGGTTCCCAAAGACGTGTTATTGGATTACCTTTGGCCGGAAGAAGAACTTGATGCCGCAGATACGAATTTTAGGACGACCCTCCGACGACTGCGGAGGTCGCTCGAGCCCACGATCGATAAAGACTTCGGGTCTTCCTATATCCACTTTTATGATGACTTCGTCGTCCTTGATCAGGAACTGTGTCAGGTGGATGCCGATCTGTTTCTCGGCCTCTTTCGAAAAGCGGACGAAAGAGAACGGGGAGGCGATGTGACCGCAGCGCTTTCGCTGTTCAATGAAGCGCTGGAGTTATACCAGGGAGATTTCCTCCCGGAGGAAATTTACGCCCCATGGGCTGGGACAAAAAGACTTGCGATCAGAGAGAAATACATTGAGCTCCTAAGCAGGATGGGCAACCTTTACGAAAACCAAGGGGCGCTGAAAAAGGCGATCCTCTGTCACAGAAGGGCCATCCAAGCCGACCCCATTCTCGAAGATTCTTATCAAAAGTTGATGACGCTTTATTATAACAGGGGCAAGTTAAACGAAGCGCTGCGAGTTTATGAGGATTGCAAGCGGGCTTTGGAAAATGAGCTCAAAACCAAGCCAGATCCCGTGACCCATGCCCTCTATGGTAAAATCTTGGAAAAAATTCGCCAGGCCTACCCTTGACCCCTTGCCGAGTGTCCCTCAATCGTTCTCCCGGTCGTACCAAATGCCCCTTGAATCAGCTTAAAACTCCCGAGTTGTGCTGCCGTTTCAGCTGCATCACGGGCAAGTCGGCTGGATGCCCCGTCCCGCCTTAGCGGGATAGGCGGAGAGCTTCACTCCCCGCCGGCCTTGGCACGTCGAGCCTGTAAGATGTAGAGGTTCCCTTTTTCGTAGGCCCACTCGATATCTTGTTGGCAGCCGTAATGCTCCTCGATCCTGCACGCGACCCTGCAAAGTTCCTCGATTTGCTCATCGGTGAGAGTGGGTTTCTCCACCTTATCCGCTTCAACATCTGCCCATGTCGCGCCCCCTTCTTTCGATTGAATATAGGTTCGCTCTTTTCTGACAATCGTCTTCTGTTTGACTTGGAAAGGATTCTTGTTCATGATGTAGAGGTCACTGGTACATTTTCCGCACACTACCGTCTCCCCGAGTCCCCAATTCGACTCGATCACAATATCGTCCTTAGACCGATTGATGGGATTCACGGTAAAGAGCACCCCCGCTACTTCTGAATTCACCATCATCTGTATGGTGGGAGCAATGATGGCCTTCATGTGGTCGATCCCTTTGGAGTGACGGGCGAACGCAGCCCGACCTGACCAGACCGAGCCCCAACACTCTTTGACTTTCTGTACCACGTCCCTCCCCCCCCGAATGTAATGGTACGTATCCATCATCCCCGGGAAGGATGAAATGGGGGAGTCCTTCACGGCCACCGACGACCGAACTGCCACAAAAGGCTCCTGCTCGCCAGGCTTGAGCTTGTTGTAATACTCCACAATCTCTGCCTCAATTTCAGGAGGCATCGGAACACTCGCGATCAGTCCACGGATTTGCTTCGTCTTCTCTTCAAGGTCCTGAAAATCCTCGTAATTGATCGTTGCCGCAATGGCCTGAATCTTCTCCTCGAGATGGTTGACCCGGAGATGGTGATAAAAGGCCTCTCCGAGTACCGTAAAACCTCTGGGAACAGAAAGCTTCAAGCTCATGAGCTCGCCTAAATGAGCCGCCTTCCCCCCGCATTCCTGAAAACAATCCTTGTCAAGTTCCTCAAATCTTTTAATAAACATGTTTCGGACCTCCTCGCTAATAGATTGGGTCGCCCTCCAAGGGGATCCTGATCCAAAGTCCCAGGACCCCCTTGACATCTCCACGGATCATTTTTCCATTTCCCAAGATGAGGACTCCCAAAAAGATAATCAAAAATTCAATTTTAATATTTGATGTCTTACATCGGATAAAAATCGATGTCAAGCAAAAATTTTTGCGAGGACTAACGAGACAAGGGTGCTCGGCCAGCCGCGAGAACCTCATGGCCATGCCCCTTCATCCTGAGGGGAACAATAAGGAACTGCAGGAAATGGAAGGAATCTAAATACCCTTTGGGCTGGAGCACTTTCCAGCCCAAAGGGTATCGTGTGTTGTCAAGCCAATGACGAAACGGTACTCCTTGAATTCTTTGCTTATTTGCTCTGAGGTTTGCCCAATACCTCCTCAAAGAAAGTTTCATCCAACAGTTTCCCATCGGCGATGTTTTGGCGGTATTTGATGAAATCAATGACATCCATACCCGTAATCTTTTTGGTATTGAAGGCGCCAAATCCCAGGAAGGCCTCTCCTGTCATGTTGGCGGCCAACCAGTGTCGGTTGTAGTTCTTGGTCTGATCCCAGAAGAATTTCTTCTTGGCTCGGACCGAATCGATCGACTTAATCAAACACCCCGGGAATAAGTTGGCGAAGGTCCACACCACTTTATTCACTTCGGCGTCGAGCAAAGAAAAATCGTAGTCGTTATTTTTCAGCTTCGTGTTGACCCACTCTCTCGCCTTCTTGAACTCATCGCCGGTCTTAAACTCGCCGTAAACAATCTCACCGTCGTCGACATACTTATCTGTGACCACCTGTGGATTGCGAATCCAATTCCCCTTCTCATCTTTGAGCACAGGCACCACCTTCGAAATAAGTGTCTTCATCTTCATCTTATAGGCGCTCCACATCTCGCAGCTCACGCAGTTCCACATGGCATCCTCCATCCCCAGGAACCAGGGGAGGAAGTCGGAAGCCCCGCCGTCTGGAGCCGAACCATGTCGTGGGCCTGCCTGTCCATAAATGCCTAGGTCTGAAGAAATCGCAAGGTCACAGGCCATTCCGATTTCCTGTCCGCCTGCCACTCTCATCCCATTGACACGGCAGATCACGGGTTTCTTACACATGAGGATGCCGTCGACCATGTTATTAAAGAGCTCCATGTATGCGCCGTACTCCTCGGGTCGTCTGCTGTAATATTCGGAATACTCCTTGGTATTGCCACCTGTGCAAAATGCATAGGGACCCGTTCCCGTAAAAACAGTTGCTACCACCGATCGGTCTGTTGACGAATTCTCCATGCCGGCAATGACCCCTTTGACCATTTCGGTGGTATAGGAATTATACTGAGCCGGGTTATTCAGGGTAATCCATGCGGCATAAAGGCCTTTAATGACATTCCCCTTGGGGTCCTTCAATGGCCTCTTTTCATAGACGGTGCAAGGGGCTTGCGTCCCCCAATGTTCCGAACCATACCTGTCATGATTTTTGATTTCGTCTTCTCTTGGCATCCACGATATTGACATAGGTAACCCTCCTTCTCTTAAAAATTGGTCATTGAGTCATTCGTCATTCAGTCACTAATTCCTTTTAGAAATCAGGTGTCAGGACGATCCGTTTCTCCGGAGATCCAGCTTTGTGGACTTCATCAAAGACGGCTTGTATCTGGCTCACGGGTCGGGTTTCCACAAATGGAGTAACTTGAATCTTTTTCGAAAGGACCATATCCAGAACGGTGGGATAAATCTCCGGCAAAGATCCCCAGGTCCCGATGATCTCTGCATCAAACGCCATGAGTCGGGAGATGCTGTATTCGTTCTTGGCCATCCCGAACCCTATAATGATGAGTTTCCCGATAAAAGAGAGGAGCTCCAGGCCGAGGTCCTGTCCTGCCTTTGTTCCGCTGACTTCGAAGATCTTCCAACCAAAGCCGGACTCCAGTCCATTCTTCTTGCAGATGTCACGAAATTCACCCCGGATATCCTTAATCTGCTTGTCCTGAGAACTGATCACGAAGTCGCACCCATAATTGAGGGCCCTCTTCAACTTCTCCGGATTTCTTGCAATACCGATGACGGTCTTGGCGCCCAATGCCTTCGCGGTCTGAGCCATGTAAACGCCAACGCCTCCCGTAACTCCCACGATGATGACATTGTCACCAGGCTGGAGGTCCGCCCTTTTGGCGGCTTGGTAGGGCGTGGTGACAGCATCGGCCACCACCGACAGCTGCTCCAAGGGCATGCTCCCTCGGTTTCTCACCTCACAGAGGTCAATGGAGGGAACAGGGATGTGGCTTGAAAATCCGCCATAAATCCCCATGCTGTTCCCCGGCATTTTCTGAGCCAAACAACGGTTTCCTCTTCCGATCTTGCAGAGGTAACATTTCCGGCAAGGCATCACCACCGGCACAATGACTTCTTTATTGATCCATTTTTCATCCCCTGCAACCACAACTCCACTGATCTCGTGTCCAAGGGTTAAAGGTGGCTTTTGAATCGTTGGCACGCCATCATAAAAGTACCCCAGGTCGGTATGACAAACGCCACATCCTGCGATCTTCACTAACACCTCTCCGGGTCCTAAGGTGGGGACAGGAACGGAAGTCCTGGCGAGCTTGCCAGGTTTCACTGCCCCTGTCTCCTTATCTTTTGATGTCGGCTCAACCATCTGCCAAGTTTCAATTTTATCCGGTATTGCTGCCATGGTACGTTCACCCCCTTCAATAAGATGATACTCCTTGAAGCGAAACCCCGGTTCATCCCTCCTTTCTTAGTTTAGACTGCGTTTTTCTTCCATTTTGAAATCTGGATTGTGAATAATTTCTCAAAAATATCTACAAACTTTCTTTCCTGATTCAACGGCAAAAAATGCCTTTTCGTCCAGCAATCTCTTAACGTATCAGAATGATGGTTCAGAGGACCCGAGGTGTCGAAATTTCACGGGCAAGTCGGCTGGATGCCCCGTCTTGTAACGCCTTAGCGGGATAGGCGGGAGAGGAAAGCCGACCGTGTAATCATGATATCTACGTTACCCGGAAGCCCCGCCCTGTGCCTGCCTGCGCGAAGCCGCTTCGGCGAAGGCAGGGGCGGGAAGCTTCATTTAAAGGTGGAAACTTCACTCTTATTAATGATACGGCCTGAAAAACAACTCCCTTCCCGGCTGTGGTCTGCAGCCAGAAAGGGAGAAAAAAGATCAGCGGAGCTTGAATTCTTTACTCATCTTGCCCATTCCCCTCATTCATCCAACGAGTTGGCAAAACGTGAGAGGGTCGCGAACAGTCCATCTATTCGATCACTGCGATAACAGCCTCAGCCTCTACTTCTTGTCCGGGGGCAATCTTTATCTCTTTTATCGTGCCTGCCGCGGGAGCAACTACTGGCATCTCCATTTTCATTGCTTCAAGGACTGCTACCTGGTCATCTTCTTTGACTTTGTCCCCCACTTTCACAGAAACAGAAACGATCTTGCCCACCATAGGTACGGTCACAGGTATTGCCATAGGACTTTCCTCCTCACAATTCGATTTTTCGTTATTTCAGGCCTAAACAGTTTCTCGCCAGGATCATCTTCTGGATGTTCGAGGTTCCTTCGACGATTTGATAGGATTTTGCATCTCGGAAGAAGCGTTCAACCGGATATTCCCTCGAAAATCCATAGGATCCAAAGATCTTCACTGCGGTATTGGCCGCCCGAACAGCCACCTCTGCGGCAAAATATTTTGCCGTCGAGACCTCGATCGAGTTCCGTATTCCTTGGTCTCTCATCCATGCGGCACGGTAGACCAAGAGTCTGGCTGCCTCCTCTTCAACAAACATCTCAGCAATCTGCTCCTGAATCATCTGGAAGTTGGCGATCGGCTGGCCAAACTGCTCGCGCTCGTTTGCGTAACGAACGGAATGCTCAAGGCACGCCCTCGCTACCCCGACAGCCCCCGCGGAAGAGGAGAGCCGGGTGTTGTCCAGCATGAACATGCAGAGCTTGAACCCATCTCCTTTCTTTCCTATCAGACTATCTTTGGGCAACTTCACATTGTCAAAATAGATCTCTCCTGTGGGGGCACAGTACAGTCCCAATTTGGTCTCAATCGCTTTCTGCGTCACACCGGGGGCATGCATGTCCACCATAAACGCCGACATGCCTTTGTGTTTCGCCGCACGGTCTGTATACGCATACACGATCCCCACATCGGCTACCGGAACGCCCGAGATCCACATCTTTGTGCCGTTCAGGATGAATCCGTCTTCCACCTCCTGGGCTGCCGTCTTCATTGAAGCGACGTCTGACCCGGTGTTTGCCTCGGTAATGGCAAAACAGCCCAGCCAATCCGCATTGATCAGTTTGGGGAGATACTTCTCTCGTTGTTCCTCGGTTCCAAAATTGAGGAGCACGGACTGAATAGAATTCATTTGAAGGTTAAAAGGGAGGCGCCAGGATGGAGAAATTCTCGCTACCTCTTCCGTCATCACCGTCGCCGCAAGGACACCGGATTCGTTTCCGCCGTATTTCTCCGGAGCGATACATCCGAAAAATCCCAATCGTGCCATTTCCTTCACGATCTCTTTACGGAATTTATGCTCCTTTTCGTCTTCTTCCATGGTCGGAGCAATCTTTTTCTCCGCAAAATTCTTAGCCATTTCGCGCATTGCTTCTTGTTCTTCAGTCAATTTAAAATCCATGACTTCGCCTCCCCAGGCCTAAGATTGTGCATTTTATAACAAAGGGCCTATTCTTTGTCAAGAAAATTCTGTTCGTTAAATTCACCTGTAGATTACACAGAGTAACACAACATAGAATCCAAAAAAACAGCCCATCAGTCTCTGTTCGCTTAGTCTCTGTCAGGGAAAAAACCTATCACCTATTGAACTCGCTTTGACCTCGTCCTATCTCGTCTCCAGTCCCTGCCTACCCCGTCTGTCGACAGCCAGGGGCAGCCATCCACTAAGAGGCACAGAACCGGACTCCGAAGTAATGCCCATATGTTTACAGGGTCAGCTTTCCTCCCCGCCAATCCCGCTTTGTGTGTTGACAAGTTTGGTTCTGTCCCTTTAGGATAAATTTATGTCTTTTCTGATCTTCTTACTCGTTCTGTTTCTCTCCATACCTTGCCAAGCGGAAACGGCATCTACCTCTAACCAGCAGGTGTGGCAAGTCTATGGCCGCCAATGGACCCTGGAATACGAGGACCAGTTTAGTTATTGGGTCGAACACCACCTCACAGAGGATTTTTTCATCCGCTATAAGATTCCCGTGGATTGCGCGGATGTTCCCTATGCCGTCCGATGGATTTTCGCACGGATGGCCCACCTGCCGGCGGCGGCGACCACAAAGAACGGCAAACTCATTGGTCAGTGGACAACTGATTGGAAACACCTGCCCACGAATCCTTCATGGCATCAGGATCGCCGGTTTCGTGCCGCGCTCCTGCATATGCTGAATGAAACCACAACGCGGACCCTTCCTTTCGATACGTACCCTATTCGTATCGCGCCCTACTCGGTCACCCCAGGAACACCTTTCTTCATTACGGAGTCTCATTCCGGAGTCATTGGCCACGTCTCCCTGGATGGGAGTCAAGCCCATCCCCTGCAAACCTGGGAGGCAACTGTCCCTATGAAGATCCAGAAGCTCAGCCAAAAGATCTTCCTCTCAACAAGGCCTGAATCGACCATTTACTCGGGTCTGGTGAAGTTCCGTTGGCCCATTTACGAGGAAGGTCGCTGGCAATATCTCCCCGCGAAATTGCATCCATTCTATTCCGAAGAGCAGTATCGATCTTCCTTTTACGAGGGTTACGCCGACTACATCGAAGCCGTGGCCAAGAGAATCGACCCGACGAACTACGATCCCTGGGAAAAGATGCTGAAAGTTTTGGGAACAACCGCTCACTATGTACAAACCCGGGTGCCGATTGTGTTGGAGGGCTACCAACGGTGCCAAAAAGGACGATGTCGCGAAGGCTCAGAGCTCTGGGAAACTTACAGCACTCCGGGGCGAGATGGATTTATCATCCTTCTCATGGATCACCTTCATCAGATCATCGAATCGAACGGTCTCGATCAAGAAGCCGTGAAGAGAGAAATGGAGGCCATTCGGATCGAGATCTCCCCACGACAATCCATCTCCTTTGATCATCTCTACCAAAATTACCTATGGCTATCACCGGATCCAGCGGATTCGATCGAAGCGCGCTGGGGATTCAAGAAATGCGACATGATCCGTTCCCGCATCCGCAGTGCCTACAAGTCCATTGCCTTCGTGGAAAGGACTTACCGAGAAAAGGACCCCAAGTACGCCGATTTTTCGGTCAGGCAACAGCAGGAAATTCTTGGCAGACTCTACACAGAATGGGATCGCTCTCAGTGTGAGGACACAGTGGGACGAACACGAGCTGTGGAAAGATGATCCCTCACTTTCGGACCATCCCTGGCGGATCGCCGGCCATCTGGGCTCCAGTGAGGGATTAGTAAAGGAGCGGTTCCCGTGCTGACATCAGAAATCTGTTTCTTGCCCGCCACAGAACTCGCACGTCGCATCCGTAAGAAGGACTTGTCAGTTCGTGACGTTATGGCGGCTCATCTTGCCCAGATCGAGCGGCTCAATCCGAAACTGAACGCCCTGGTCACGCTCGTCCCTGAGCAAGCCATGGATCAGGCGAAAAAGGCGGACGAGGCTCTGGCGAAGAACAAGGAGGTTGGGCCACTCCATGGGCTTCCTGTGGGCCACAAGGATCTGTTCCCGACACAGGGCATTCGTACGACCTTTGGTTCCCCCGTGTTCAAGGATTTCGTGCCAGATCATGATGCCCTGATTGTGGAACGCCTTAAGAAAGCTGGAGCCATCACTGTGGGCAAAACGAACACACCCGAGTTTGGCGCTGGCTCTCAGACCTATAACGAAGTCTTCGGTGAGACGGCTAACCCCTACGACACCACGAAGACCTGCGGCGGCAGCAGCGGTGGAGCCGCGGTGGCCCTTGCCACTGGAATGCTTCCCATAGCGGATGGAAGTGACTTCGGAGGGTCTCTGCGGAACCCTGCCAATTTCTGCAATGTGGTGGGTTTTCGCCCTTCCCCCGGCCGAGTTCCTTCCTGGCCCAGCCCTGCAGCATGGTTCCCCTTTTCGGTTCAGGGTCCTATGGCCCGCACGGTTCAGGACGTGGCCCTGATTCTAACCGCTATTGCTGGGCCCGACCCTCGGTCACCCATTGCCATTGCCGAATCTGCAAGCCTCTTTGCTCGGCCGTTGAGCCGAGATTTCAAAGGAGTCCGGGTCGCCTGGAGTCGGGACCTGGGAGGACTCCCTGTGGATCCGGCAGTGACAGAAGTGATTGAAGGGAAGCGAGACGTCTTCCAGACTCTCGGCTGCACCATCAAAGACACGGAGCCCGATTTCACGGCTGCAGACGAGATCTTCAAAACGTGGCGGGCCTGGCGCTTTGAGCTCGGTTACGGCTATCTGTTGAAGGACCACCGCAACAAACTGAAAGATACCGTCATCTGGAATATTGAAGAAGGGACAAAGTTAGCTGGCCCAGATCTCGGTCTTGCAGAAACCAAACGAACGGAACTCTATCACCGGGTGCGGCAATTCATGGAGACTTACGAATTCTTGATCCTGCCCGTAAACCAGATGCCTCCCTTTGACCTCAAGCAACGCTATGTGACCGAGATCAACGGTGTAAAAATGCAGACCTACCTCGATTGGATGAAATCCTGCTATTACATCAGTGTCACCGGGCATCCTGCCATTTCGGTGCCGTGCGGATTCACTCCAGAGGGTCTACCTGTCGGTGTCCAGATTGTGGGCCGACATCAGGACGACTTCGGTGTGCTCCAGCTCGCCTACGCCTTTGAGCAGGCCACAGAATTCTGGAAAAAACGGCCACCTGAAACGGGCTAACCGCCACGCAGTTCCAATACGCACACCATCAACAGTCAAGAGTTAGGAGTGAGGAGTAAGGGGTCGAAGAAATCCAGAAGGCAGAAACCAGAATTGGGAATGAGGAGATAGCTTGCTGGGAGCGCTATGTCTGAGGGCTGAACTTGAGGAGAGGTGCCGAAGAATTTTGAAGCGACAGCCACACCTCAGCCGGTCATTTTTGGACGAATTCTTCGAAACTTCTTCTCTCCTACAGCGGCATTTGTCTTAGGCGAGAAAAGGTTCCTATCCGCGATCAATCTTGACTTCTCCCTATAGAAACCTTCCAGTTTTTCTTCCTCCTTTTCCGTGAGCATGTTTTTTTCATTGAAAGTCCGTTGAATAGATTTGACAAACCGGTCTTCAGTTGGACTTAACTTGTAACGATCTAGTCCCGACAGAATCCATTCGAGCCTTGCCTTATTCATAATTCCCCTCCATTTCGCTCGCGGGCAAATCGGTTGGATGCCCCGCCTTGCCTGTCTGCGGTAGGCAGGTAGGCGGGGACAAAAGCCGACCCTCTAATCATATCTACATTACCCGGAAGCCCCGCCCTGTGCCTGCCTGCCCCGTCCACGGTCGGGATCGGGGTCAACAGACAGGGGCGGAAAGCTTTACTCGCCCCCTCGGAAGCCTCGGTGGACGGTGGCCTCTTTGACCAGCAAGCTTTTGCCCATGAAGTCGAATTTGTTCAGCATGGAGACAGCTCTCCGGGCTTCCCACTGGGTAGACATCTCGACGAAACCAAACCCTCTCCGCTGACCGGTTTGCCTGTCCTTGACAATGCTGACCGACATGACATCTCCGGCACGGGAGAAGAGGGTTCTCAGTTCGGATTCACTCGCCTCGTTTGCAAGATTGGCCACGTATATTTTCTTATTGATTTTTGTCTTCCTCTTAATGGAACTCTCCCTTCAATCCGTTCTCTACTTCTTGAAACATTCCATACACAGCAAGGCCCTGTCCTCCGGAGGTGGAACCTGGCACATAATCACCCTCCCGCACCCTGCGCACACAACTCGATAGGTTTTGGGACGGGTGGGGTGGGACCGTCTTCGTCCCCGGCCTTCCGGAGGCCTTCTCCTCTGAACCATTTTCGACCTCGTTTCTGCTCTGGGAATGGGTTAATAACGGCTACCACGTCCCCCGCCGTATCCCGATCGTCCTCTGGGTCCGCCAGACCTTCCCCGGTCGGGGCGATCATACGCTTCGTTCACCTTGATCGGTTGTCCATCGAGTTCTTTACCATTCAGGGTTTTGATGGCCGTCTGAGCTTCAGTCTGGTCTGCCATTTCCACAAATGCAAACCCCCTGGACTGGCCGCTGTACTTGTCTTTGATCATGGTTACCGAGGTAACCTGACCGATCGCTTCAAAGGCCTGCCGAAGGGTCTCCTCCGTCGTTTGGTAGGACATGTTCCCAACATAAATTTTCATGATCATCCTCCTCTCTGATCAAATGCTGAATAAAGTCCTCTAGCTTCGCCGCCTACATGTCCCTGCTTATCGCAGACAGGAAAAGTACTGAGAAAGCGCTCTTGCCTGCCCCCGTTCCCGGAATAGCAAACAGCCCCGTTTTCTCAGAAAAAAAGCCCGCAAAGGAGTTGTGTAGCGTTCTTTGCGGGCTTAACCGCCAGGGTACGGTAACGCTCTAGGCAACTAATCTGTAGGGTACTTATATCCTATTCTGGGCCGAAAAGCAAAAGATATTGAAGCCCCGCCCTCAGAGACTGTGTCGCAACACGAAAAAACCGGCTTCTTAAAAAGGGGGGAGGCGGTCGGGTGGAAAAGATTTAGAGCGGCAACCGTTAGCCGTTCAGATTCAGGCATGCCAAGCGTCTGAACACATTCG
>Ga0315282_10003526_pt1 | contig 28013 bp, 25 predicted proteins | sample YL17G07_20_MG_FD_203693 | JGI IMG/M metagenome (GOLD analysis project Ga0315282, IMG submission 203693) | Sediment microbial communities from Yellowstone Lake, YNP, Wyoming, USA - YL17G07_20 | ecosystem: Environmental > Aquatic > Freshwater > Lake > Sediment | place: USA: Wyoming | collected...
CAGTACGAGAGGACCGGGATGGACGAACCGACGGTGTTCCAGTTGTGACGCCAGTCGCAGCGCTGGGTAGCCGTGTTCGGAAGGGATAACCGCTGAAAGCATCTAAGCGGGAAGCCCACCCCAAGATGAGGTATCCCTCCTGATAGCAATATCGGGATAAGACCCCTTGGAGACTACAAGGTTGATAGGTCAGATGTGTAAGTACCGTGAGGTATTGAGCATACTGATACTAATAGGTCGATCGGCTTGACCATAATTGAATTTATCCATTAAGGCATCTCTTCATCCATCATTCAATTTCATAAATTGAATTTCTTGGTGACCATAGCGAAGGGGAAACACCCGTTCCCATTTCGAACACGGAAGTTAAGCCCTTCAGCGCCGATGGTACTGCATGGGTAACTGTGTGGGAGAGTAGGACGTTGCCGAGATTAAATTTGAAAGCCCATCGATTATGATGGGCTTTTTTATTTTTTGGTTCTATAGTAGATTTACTCACCCTGTTCAGCTACGGTGCGAAGGAAGGTATTTATGTCGGTCCTTAAGGATTTTGAGCAAACATTAGCCAAGTCCGAGCGACGGATATTGTCACAGATGACTACCCCAATGAGAATCCAGGCTTTTCTTGACAAGCTCCCCTATAGCGTGGAAACGGGTTATCGTTGTCCGCTTCGTGTCTTACACGAGCATGTGGCGCACTGCTTTGATGGCGCATTGTTTGCTGCTGCAGCGCTGCGTCGCTTGGGGTATCCACCTTTGATTTTAAATATGCTTGCTATTGTTCAGGATGATGACCACATCCTGGCACTGTATAGCCGTGACGGACACTGGGGTGCCGTGGCCAAATCCAATTTTGCGGGCTTGCGATTCCGAGAGCCTATTTATCGAACCTTGCGTGAATTGGTGATGTCTTATTTCGAACAGTTTTATAATGTCGAACGGAAGAAAACGCTTCGCAGTTATACCGTGCCCCTTAATTTGAAAGCCTTTGACAAGTTCAACTGGATGACAAGTGATCCTCCAATCGAAAAAATAGGAAAGCGGTTAGACGAGATTCGAAAGGTCCGCATCCTCACGCGGGGCATGATTGCAGGCCTTTCCCTCGTCGATGAGCGTTCATACCGGGCGGGGTTAGTCGGTACGAACAGAGCAGGTCTCTATCAACCTTACAAAAGGAAAACAAGAAAACCTGAAAAATTTTGAAGAGACTTTTGGATCAAAGAGGTCTTTCTCTGCTTCTAATTCCGCCTTGCCTCTCACGCTTTACGCCTTTACGATACTCAAATCTTGACACACTCCTGTAAGGGGCTTATTCTACGTAATAAAAAACTTTTTGATATGGAGGGAGAGATGAATAAAGATCAGATAGCTGAGATGATACGACGAAGACTAAAATTAGACGATCAAGAGTGGACGATCATCAAAGAGAATCCAAAGTTTCAACGTCTATTTAAGAATGCTATTGAGGCATCTAAATATCGGTTGGTGGCTGAGGTGATCGATTCGAAAGGTTGCCATTCAGGACATATTATCGGTCAAAAATTGATTTTCGATAATTCAGGAAATTTGCTTACAAAGGAGAGTCCTGACCGTGTTTGTTCTTTTTTGATGCCAAACTTAACACTATTGATCAATACTTTTTTTGAAAATATGATGAATGGCCGGGATCCCAATGAGGTGATGTTTAACACCACGGGTTGTTTTGACACCGGTCCTCAATGTGGTGGATGGGGCCATGTGGTCATCAGAATGACCGCAATGAAAAAATAGGCGCAATAGCGAAGCGATATTAACATCACTTAAACAAAGAGGGCAGTGGACGTGAAAATCTTAAGGGTGGACATCAAAAATGAAAAGATTACATTCGAAAGCATAGAGGAAGAGTGGAAATTCATTGGAGGCAGTGCCTTCATTGCAAAGATCATGAACAAAGAGGTTCCTCCGGCGACCGATCCGCTCGGGCCTGAGAATCTCTTTGTTGTTGCTGTTGGTCCTCTTGCGGGCACTGGTGCACCACAACTTGGCCGCATATCCGTTGGCGCAAAGAGCCCTCTCACACTGGGAATCAAAGAGGCAAACTCGGGAGGCCCGGCTGCACAAATCCTCGACAGGCTTGGGATACGCACTGTTATTGTCCACGGCGCACCTCGTGATCAACGCTTATACTTCTTATTTATTTCAAAGGATAAAACAACACTCATTCCAGCAGATGAATACCGGGGCATGAAGAATTATGAATTGGTGAGCAAGCTTCGGAAACAATATGGTGAAAAGATAGCTGTCATATCTACTGGGATTGCCGGGGAGCGGAAATACAAAGGCGCATCGGTCTCCTTTACTGATATCTTTGGCGATCCATCTCGGAACGCCGCAAGGGGCGGACTCGGTGCAGTGATGGGATCGAAGGGACTCAAGGCTATTATTATTGATCCCTCTCACGTTGGACAGGTTGAGATTGCCCACCCGGACGAATTTCGCAAGATCGTCAAGTCATGGGTGGACACCCTCAAACATGATATCAGCTGCAGTCTGTATTCCCGTTTCGGCACTCCCTTTGCCATTTCCAATTCCGCCAGCCAGGGAACCCTGCCGTCGAATAATTATCGTTCGGGAAGACCCGCGAACTTCATCGCAGTAAGCGGTAATAGCATACAGAAGATTCTCTTTGAACGCGGGGGTAAGATGCATGGCTGCATGCCCGGTTGCGTTGTCCAGTGTTCCATCATCTATCCTGATAAAGATGGGAAACGGCTCTGCTCCGCCTATGAATATGAAACGATCGCCATGCTTGGAACCAATCTGGGAATTACCGATAATGATGCCATTGCACGTCTCAAATTTATGTGTGACGACCTTGGTGTCGATGCCATAGAAACAGGAAGCAGTCTTGGTCTTGCTGCTGATGCCGGTAAGATGTCATTTGGGGATTGGCAATCCGCTGCACGACTTTTGGAGGAAATCGAAAAGGAAACGCCCCTTGGACTTGCATTAGGTAACGGTGTGGTAGCCACCGCACAATATTTTAACGTAAGCCGTATTCCTGCGTATAAAGGGCAGGCCATCCCTGCCCATGATCCCAGATCGGTAAAGGGAACCGGCGTTACTTATTTTACGAGTCCAATGGGAGCGGATCATACGGCAGGCCTGACATACCGGATACCAAGGAACAGGGATAAACAGGCTGAAAATTCGCTTAAATCCCAGATTCAAGCTGCTACCTGCGATGCCTTTGGCTACTGTTTGAATTCTGTTCCCGGTGGCCGTGCATCCATTTATCAATTTTTTGCAGATCTCATGAATGCCAGATATGGACTCCAGTTGACTCCGAAAGATATCATTGAGATCGGGAAGCAGACCCTTCGAGACCAACTCGCTTTCAACGAAAAGGCAGAGTTTAGTAAAACGGATTCCAAAGGTGCGGCCTTTGTCCGAGAAGAGACGATTACTCCAACGGGTCAGGTTTTTGATGTTGATGAGGCCGAGATAAAAAAAGTATGGAAGGAACTGGATTCGTTTCAGGAAAAGGAAAAGGTCTGGGAGATCCGCATACCCCCGCTGCCGGATATGATGTTTGGCGCTGGTGTTGTAAGTAATATAGGCGAACGGATACGGCAACTGAAAGTGAAGAAGGTATTCCTGACGACCGATCCTGTTATGTTCTCAATAGGAAGGGCTGCTGAGGTTCGTAAGATTCTGGAGTCGAGTGGTATATCAACGGTTATCTTTTCAGATGTGGAGCCTGATCCTCCCATCGAACTCATCGAGAGGGCTGGTAAGATCTACAGAGATAATGGTTGTGATGGAATCGTGGGCCTCGGTGGCGGAAGCTCAATGGATACTGCTAAAGCAGTCGGACTCAGGGTGACACACGCCGGTGAGATGAGAGAATATGAAAGCATTGTGGGCGGAACTGCTAAGATCAAACCTCTTCTTCCGCCGATCATTTGCATCCCTACAACCTCAGGGACAGGAAGCGAGGTTAATCCTTACGCTGTGATCACCGATAAGGAGAGAGACCTGAAATTTATGTTAATGAGCAATCATTTGATTCCTAGATTGGCTGTGATTGATCCCATCTACTGTAAGACGATGCCGCCTGGCCTCACAGTCGAATCCGGAATCGATGCCATGGCTCACTGCATCGAGGGGTACGTTTCGTTGGCAATCCCTTATCATCCCTATTTTGAGGCTATGGCGGTCTACGGCGTGAAGTTGATCGGACGAAGCCTCCCTCGGGCCTATAAGAGCGGGAACGATATCGCCGCACGTACCGATATGTGCATGGCTGCCATCTGCGGAGGCATTGCCTTCCTAAAGGGATTAGGTATTGGACATGCCATTACGCATGTCCTTGGCGCTCATTACCATATGCCGCATGGCCGGGCAGCCATCTATGGACTTCTCTGCTTTGTTAAGGCCAATAAAGAGACTTGTAAAGAGCAATTTATCGATATGGCGCAATTACTCAATCGCTCAAATGATCTGGAGGAGGGCCTGCTTGAGTTCTACAGAAGACTTGATATTCCCATTAGCTTAAAGGCTCTCGGCATTCCAAAAGAGGACTTGAAGAAGATTGCCTTTTACGCCTCTCGGGATGCGGTGAATATGGCCACCGATCCCACATCCATAAGCGAGCAGAAGATACTGGAGCTTCTTCAGGAGATTTATGAGTAGCCTTCCAATGAACTTCTTATTCTTTCGACTTCCTGGAAAGTGACTATGAATTGGAAAGAAGATCCACGGTGGGCCTATGTCTTCGTCAATCTATCTTGCCTGATGTGGGCCAGTAATTTTGTACTGGGAAGGACCCTGCGGGAGGAGGTCGGGCCTCTGATGCTTACGGTCTCCCGTTTTGTGGTGGCCTCCCTGTTCTATGCGGTAATCCTGGGCCGTTCTGCCGTCAAGGAGCGACTGCTCCTCCGGCACTGGGCTTTGCTGACAGCCATGGCACTGACAGGGGTACTGGGATTTCCCCTCCTTCTGTATCGGGGTCTTCAACTCACGACGGCAACAGATGCCGTGCTGATCAACGCCACTGGTCCGCTCATGACGGCGGTCCTGGCTGCGATCCTGCTAAAGGAGCGATTGTTCCCTCGTCATATTCTTGGTGGGCTCATATCGTTTTTCGGCGTGACGCTGATCGTCAGTGGGGGCTCATTCGAAAGGCTCCAGCAATGGCATGTTAATGTCGGTGATTTATATGTTCTTCTTGCTGTTGTGCTCTGGGGGCTTTACTCGGTGATCAGTCGTTGGGCGACGCGATCGCACTCTGTTTTTTCGGTAACGGCCATCTCCACGTGGATGGCTCTCCCGCTTTTCCTCGGGGCAGCAGCCGTGGGTTGGCAGCCTGCCCCAACCAACTGGAGCTGGCACCTCGTGCTGGCAGTCGTCTACATCGGTATTTTCCCTTCGGGGGCTGCCTTCCTGTCATGGAACGAAGGGGTGCGCCGGGTCGGGCCGAACCGGGCGATGGTATTCTATAATATGCTCCCTGTTTACGGGTCGATATTGGGGGTGATTCTGCTCGGAGAGTCCCTCGGGGCGCAGCATTTTATCGGCGGCGGCCTGATCCTGGTGGGTAGCCTCATCGCCATCTGGCCGGAATTGAGAACCGCAGCAGGAAAGAGGTGAAGCAAGGAGGAACACAGGGTTGATGCTGCATGAGTTCTAAGTATTGATTGAAAGGCGCCGTTTATTGCAATAGAATATGTATCACAAATAATGGAAAGGGGTGATGGAGGATACTGCTCAGTGTGCGCCTCGATAAAAAGACCGAATCTTTGCTCGAACAGACTGCTTCGACACTTAAGACCAGCAAACCCGAGGTGATCAAACAATCGCTTTCGGATTACTGTGGCCGTGTTCTCACAGAAAAACGGAAGCGACCATATGAAATCATTAAGGATCTGTTGGATAGGGGGGAAGCGGTAGAGGTGATCTTTCTTCCAGGAGCGAGGAGATTTTGAGAAAAAGGTTCAAAAAGAATCACCCTTGACCATAAGGATTTTTCTATTTACCGGCTCAAACAGAAAAGACGATTTACACTCATTCCCACAAAATTTTAATTTAACTATAACCACTTGCCCCCTATGCCTCACACCTTACAGTCTTAGAATTACTCTATGCTCTTTGCCCTATGCGTTTTTAGAATCGACACGGACACGTTCTAAAAGGAGGTTGCAGATAAATTTGGTATGATATATAGTAATAACGGAGTTAAATAATGATTTTCTTAAGCAATTTGGAAAAGGATCGGTTGACTGAAGAGTGTACTAAGTTGGATCCTGAATTCGAAAAGGCACTCGCAGAAGAGGACTTTTCCACAGAATCAGCTCAATGGCCAGAATACTAAGAGGAGATGTTATGGAAATAAAATTTACTGCAGTGTTTCAAAAGGTGCCTGAGGGGTTCATCGGGTTTGTTGAAGAACTGCCCGGGGCAAATACTCAAGGAGCAACATTAGAGAAGGCACGGGCAAATTTACGTGAAGCCGTTGGACTAGTATTGGAGGCAAATCGAATGCTTGCCGAAGAATCAGTTCAGGGGAAGGATGTAATTCGAGAACCCTTATTTATACGTGGGGCATGAAGCGAAGAGATCTCATTAGGCATCTGGAGGTACACGATTGTAAGTTACTCCGTGAAGGCGCCAATCACACCGTCTACGTGAATCGTTTAAACCGCAAAGTATCTACAGTTCCGAGACATCGTGAGATTAATGATAATCTTGCCAGAAAAATCTGCCGAGATTTACAAATTTCAGAACCATAGATCAGTTTCCCGCATTCAGTAAAAAGGTTCTCACCATAAAAATATAATTTACCTATAATCACTTACTCCTTACACCTTACAACTCACGACATTTTAATTTCACGCTATGCCCTCTGCGTTTTTCGAAGTCTCGGACACGGATGACGGACATGTTAGGCAACCATTACTGGTTGAAATCTGTTTGATTAATGGCGTAAAATTTAGTCTGATCTGTACCTTTATGCTGGAACAAAGCGGTTGCGTTCTACCCATATCACAGGCCTTCTTACCGCAAACGAAGGGGACAGAGGAGTTGAACAATGGATCATCATTTTGACGGGAAAGTGTACAAGATTCAAGCGGCCGTTCTGCGCAAGAAAGGTGGCCCTTTGAAGATCGAGTCCATAGAGATGGAGGGTCCACGGGACGATGAAGTCTTGGTTCGCCTCGTCGCCTCGGGCATCTGCCGTACCGATATAGACTTCTGCGACGACTGGGACGAGGCTGACGGTGCAGTGGTGCTGGGTCATGAGGGGGCGGGCGTGATAGAACGGATAGGCAAGAATGTGAAGAGTGTCAAAGCTGGCGATCATGTCGTGCTCTCTTATCAGTCTTGTGGCCACTGCCGTCAATGCCGGAGTGGACGCCCTGCGCATTGTATGCGGTTCTATGAGGCGAACTTCGGCTTTCAGCGGCTAGACGGCAGCAATGGGTTGCAGCGCAGCGGCGTACGTGGGCACTTCTTCGGTCAGTCTTCGTTCGCCACCCACTCTTTGGCAACGGAACGCAACCTCGTCAAGGTTTCCAAAAACCTTACTCTTGAGCTTTTAGCTCCCCTGGGGTGCGGCCTGCAGACCGGTGCCGGTACCGTGATAAACTCGCTTAAGGTTTCACACAGGGCAAGCATCGCCGTCTTTGGTACCGGAGCGGTCGGCTTGGCAGCCGTCATGGCAGCCCGCCTCGTTGGCGCCGACCCGATCATCGGTGTCGACATTAAACCCAAGCGCCTGAAACTTGCCCTGAGATTAGGTGCCACCCGCGCGATTGACAATCGGCGTCAAGACGTCGCTGCCCGCATCACCGATATCACCGGCAGAGGTGTGGATTACGTGGTGGAAACCACTGGTAACCAAAAGATGCACCAACTCGCCATTGCCGTTTTGAATCCGCATGGTGTTGTGGCGCTCCTCACAGGAGAAAGAGGCACGAATTCACTTCCAGAGGGACGGAAAACCCTCGGCATCATTCAAGGTGACGCCGTGCCGCAACATTTTATACCTGAACTGATCGAGCTGTACCGGGCAGGAGAGTTTCCCTTTGACCGACTCGTGAAGTTCTATGAATTCAGCGACATCAACCGGGCGATTGCCGATGCTAAGAATGGCGACACCATCAAGGCCGTGGTGCAGATTAGCAAGGCGGAGAGGTAAACCTTGACACCGAACAAGCGAGCTTCTGAAATTGTTCAATCCTGATGTCCAACCGACGACCTTTTGCTGCCACGAAAAAGTATCAGGCCTTGAAATGTGCTATGGCCTGTGCCCTCTGCGGTCTTTAGTTTCCCTTACTCCTCACGCTTTACGCCTTACGGTCTTAGAATCACACCATTGCCCCATGCCTTCTTCGCATTATGGTCTTTGAGTTTCCTTTACCCCTTGCGCCTTACGCCTCACGCCTTACGATTTACGCTTTGGGCTATGCTCCATGCCCCATGCCCTTTGCGTTTTTTAATTTGCTTTACCCCTCACTCCTTACGACTGACACCTTACGCTTTACTATTTAGAAATTACTCTATGCCCTATGCGCTATGCTCTCTGCTTTTTAAAGTTGACACAACCCTACCCGTAGTATATTCTGTGCATCAGAGGAGACAGGAAAGGGAATTAGTATTGATCAAATGGGTTTGGGGTTTGAGACGGGATTTTAAAAATTTTGATTAATCAACAGGTTCCCACTCCTTATATGTAAGTTGGGATGTGTTCCCTTTTAATTTGTACGGAGGAGCTAATATGAAAAGATCGGAAGGCAAGATTCTCGAGACCAAGGAAGAAAAAAAGCGCCAATACCTGAGCCAAGCTGATGTACCAAGTTACGGACTGGAGGAGGTACTTAGAGTCCCAAAGGCAATTGTGGAAAATTACGCTTCAAAACCTGTCACTCCGGTTCAACTTGCTAAGGCAATGCAAATGGCCCCAACTTCTGGACCCTTCAAAATGTTATGTGGTGCAGCCATTGCGTATGGCCTTACCACAGGAGGTTACAACGCCAAAGAAATCAAGCTGGAACCCCTGGCTAGTCGGATCTTACGCCCTTTAGAAGAAGACGATGATTTAGTAGCTAAGCGCGAGGCTTTTATGAAGCCAAGAGTGATTGGCGAGTTCCTCCGAAAGTACGACGGGTCACCGATCCCGAGGGTTGATATTGCAAATAACGTGTTAAATGACTTAGGGGTACCTGAAAATAGGTTGGAGGAAGTTTTTAGTCTAATAGTGCAGACAGGTGAAATTTTAGGATTAATATCTGACATTAAAGGAAAGAAATACGTTGATCTCAAGGGAGCTGGGGTTCAAAAGGATGCTATACAAGTTGATGAGCAAACTATTACCAAAGATGAAATTCCTGAGGATGAAACTAAGAAATCTCGTGCACCGCAAGTGTTGCATACCGTTAAGTCTAATATTGAAGAACTAAAACGTAAAAGGGTATTTATTACACACGGCAAAGATAAATCTTTCGTGGAACCCATTAAGAAGCTACTCCAGTTCGGTGAGTTGGAAGCTGTTGTATCAGTGGAACGTCAATCTGTGTCCCAACCTGTTCCTGACAAGTTTATGAGCGATATGCGAAGTTGTGGCGCTGCGATTATTCACGTAGATGCTGAGCAGAAACTTTTAGACCCCAATGGGAAGGAGCATTTGGTTCTTAACCCGAATGTCTTAATTGAAATAGGTGCTGCTTTGGCACTCTACGGACGTCGGTTTATTTTATTTGTGCGAAGTGGTATTACTTTACCTTCTAACTTGCAGGGTCTCTATGAGGTTCGCTATGATGGCAGTAGTCTAAACGGCGATGCAACAATAAGGCTTCTCGAAGCAATAAATGAGATGAAGAAGCAAGCTTTACCAGTGCCACAAGAAACAGTTACTTAAAAGGAATACTTGGACAAAGTACTTGGAAAAAGCGAATGGGGTCAGACTTGATTATTGAGGTTTGTTCCTCGCATTACAGATTTTGGATTTTGTCAATTCTAAAGTCTGGTCCCGATTTCCTGTCCGAGGTGGATGATTTCGAATAAGAGGTCTGAACATTAACTTAAACGTTAATTCGTCCAAATGTTGTATATGGGAAATTAAACAATTAAGATTTTACCCTGATTATCAGGCGCGGGAAATAATCGCGAGGTTTCGCGGAGGGAGTCGTGTCGCGGGTTGAGGCACTGGTTACACCCGAATTAATAAAGTGGGCACGGGAGTCTGCTGGCCTGACGCTGGATGAGGCTGCCAAGAAGATAGGGCGTCCGGAACACGAGATAGCCCAGTGGGAGTCGGGGGAATTGAGACCCTCCATCGCACAAGCAAGAAAAGCATGCGAGGTCTATCGCCGCCCGCTTGCCGTGCTCTATCTGCCCTTGCCACCAGAGGATTTCGATACCCTTCGGGACTTTAGAAAACTCCCGCGTGGGGTAGTTCGAAGTTACAGTTCGATGCTCCGACGAATGATACGAACTGCAGTCGAACACCAGAGCTGGGTTCGCGATTTTCTCCATTCCGAAGGGATGCCACCGTTGCCGTTCGTTGGTTCAGAGACAACGGATACCCGTCCAGAGGAGGTAGCAGGTGCCATACGTGAAGCTCTCGAAGTGGACCTGTCGTCGCAGCAAAAGGCTACGAGCCGCGAAGCGGCACTATCGTTGTGGATGACGCATGCAGAGAAGAACGGGATATTTATTTTTCGCCACGGCTTGATAGACTTAGAAGAATGCCGCGGTTTTACGCTGGCTGATCCCGTTGCCCCGTTCGTTTACCTCAATTCTGCAGATGCACTAGCCGGACTCCTTTTCACGCTTGCGCACGAGCTATGCCACATTTGGATTCAGGAAAGCGGTGTGTCCAACTGCGCCGATTCGGGTGACTTCGCCTCCAGTGATGACGCCAAGATCGAAGTGTTCTGTAACGCTGTTGCGTCGGAAATCCTTCTTCCGAGTGACGCCTTTAACAGAGAGTGGGCTAACATGTCGAGTCAGGTTGACCTGAAGACTCGCATACGCCACCTCTCTAATGTGTTCAAGGTGAGTGAGGAAACTGTGGCACGGAAGCTCCTTGAGCAAAATAGGCTGTCTCAGGCGGGCTACCGCTCACTTCGGCAGGCGTACCAGAAGCGATGGGAGGAGATTCAAGCGATGCGCCGTAAGCACTTCCGGGAGTCTTCAGGCGGGCCTTCCTATTATCTCACTAAGGTTACGAGTAACGGATACGCCTATACACAGAGTGTCATCAGCGCTTATCGTAGCGGCAGTGTTTCGGGTAGAGATGCGGCGACCTTGCTCGACGCCAAAGTAAACCATCTCGATCGTTTGGGTGGCACAGCTGGCATGCCGGCATCCCTTAGAGCGTAGGGTCCTGATGTGAAGAAGTACTGCCTTGACACGAATGTCTTCATCGAAGCATGGAACAGGTACTACTCTATGGACCTCTGCCCACAGTATTGGCGAATTCTCGATGGTCTTGCACAGCAGGGAACGATATTTGCACCGATCGAAGTTAAGCGAGAGATTGAGAAGACAGATGACGGTTTATATGCGTGGTTAAGAAAGCGGTCTTACTTCTTTAAAGATGTCGACCTCCGTGTCCAAAGGGAGCTACGCCGTATTATGGCCTCACACGGGAGGCTTGTAGATAGCATCAAGCAGAGGTCAATCGCAGACCCATGGGTAATAGCCTTCGCTATTGCAGAAGATGCTGTAGTCGTCACTAAGGAGGAGCCAGCAGGGCCAAGCAGTCGGCGTATCAAGATACCAGATGTATGCCATGCACTTGACGTGCCTTGGATGAACGATTTTGAGTTCGCTAAAGAGATAGGGATCAAGTTCACGGCAGAATTGAGAACGTTGTGACGTAAGAGGCAACCTAACTGAGTTGTTAAAACAAGGGGGCGTAGGTTCTGAAGCATTTTAAACATACCTCCTCAATTCAAAAAGCTCACCAGTGATCTTATATGGGTAGGGCAATTGTAATAAAGTATTTTTGTTTCCTTTCCTGGTCAAATCTTCTTTCAACTTCTATTACAATTCGAAGAAATACTGTTTCCCTAAATCAATGAAAGGCTGTCGGCTATTGCAAGACCGGTCTGGGTAGGATAGAGGTAGCCATCCCGGATGGAGATGAATCCTTCTTCATGGAGTTTGTCCAATATTTCCTTTTTTTCCGTTAAGAGGTCGTAGTCATACCGCTTCTTAAAATCCTGGAGGGAGACTCCTTTTTTCGTCCGGAGACCAAGGTAAAGCGCCTCCAGTCGTAGTTGCTCCATCGTCAGGATTTCTGTCTCTTCAATCGGAAGATTCCCCGCGTTGATGGCAGTGAGGTATCGATCAAGGGAAGGATGGTTCCACCAGCGTCGATTGCTCTGAAAAGAGTGGGCCGAAGGACCAAGGCCAAGGTAAGGGGAGTGGTCCCAGTATTTTTGATTGTGCCGGGAGGTGTGCTTTGTCCCCAAAGCAAAGTTCGATACCTCATAGTGGATATAACCGGCATCTTCAAGGAATTCGGACGTCTTCATGAAGAATTCGTACTGCAATTCTTCTCCGGGAAGGGAAAACTCTCCCGCCTGGTATCTTATTCCTAAAGGGGTTTTCGACTCGAGAGTTAATTGATAACAGGAGATATGTTCCGGTGAAAAGGCGACAGCATGCTTCAAAGAATCCAGCCATGACTCTATATCCTGCTCCGGTACACCGTAAATCAAATCCAGTCCTATGTTATGAAACCCCGCCTTTCTTGAGGCCTCGACGGCTGAAATGGCCTGTTTTACAGAGTGCCTTCTTCCCAGAAAGTTCAGTATTTTCTCATCAAAAGATTGGACTCCGATATTGATTCGACTGATTCCAATCTCACGCATCAATTCAAGAGAAGATTGATCGAGATCAGCCGGGTTGGTCTCGACAGTTATTTCCGGGGTTGATATCAGATCGAAGTTTTTCTGTACGCTTATCAGGATGCTTTCCAGCTGTTGAGGGCTCAGAAGAGAAGGAGTTCCGCCTCCAATGTAGACCGTGTCAACCCTTTGACTCCCCGGCCTGAAGCCAGAAGCCTGCTCAGGGTTGACCCTGAGCGCACCTTTGTCCCTGCTCTGAAGAGTTGGCGTTCGACTGAGCTCACGCCGAAGTCTTGGTGCAGCCGAAGGGTCAAAGGGATTGAATCGGTTACGATACATCTCCATCTCCTTGAAGAGGGCATCCAGAAAGTCAGGAACAGCAGAGATGGATGTCGAGGAATAGAAGTCGCAATAAAGGCATTTGCTAAGACAAAAGGGAATGTGAATATAGAGGCCGGGAATCTTTAAATCCATACGATAAACCAATTGAGGGTTCTAGGTTTCAAGGGGTCCAGTATAATGCGTCCAATGCTTCTCTATATTAGCTTCGAAACCGTCATTCCCTCCCCGTATCAAGTGCGGGATAAACTCCAGCGGGAATCCAGTTCAGAAATACTGGATTCCCCCGTATCAAGTACGGGGCAGGCTTAGTCAAGCCCGGAATGACAATCAAAGTAAAGGGACTTTTGACACAGTACCCTTGGACCCCTTGAACCCTTTAGTTATCCGTGTCCGATTTCAAAACGGCGAGAAAGGCACTCTGAGGAATGGAAACCGACCCGATTATCTTCATCCTCTTTTTGCCTTTCTTCTGCTTCTCCAGAAGCTTTCGCTTACGGGTAATATCACCCCCGTAGCATTTGGCTGTCACATCCTTACGGAAGGGAGAGATCGTGGTGCGGGCGATGATCTCACCTCCTATAGCCCCCTGAATCGCTATCTTAAACATCTGCCGGGGAATCTCTTCCTTTAATCTTTCGCAAGCCCGCAGGGCACGGGGACGGGCCTGATCGCGATGGACTATTTGCGACAGGGCATCCACTTTCTCGCCGTTGACCAGGATGTCCACCAGGACCAGGGTGCTTTCTCTGTAGTCGATGACTTCGTAATCAAAGGACCCGTATCCCTGAGTGATGGATTTGAAACGATCGTAAAAATCATAAATTACCTCGGCCAGAGGCATCTCATAAATCAACTCCACGCGGCCTGGGCCTAGGTAGCTAAGCTTTGAGTTCACACCTCGCTTCTCCATGCAGAGTTTCATCACGGCGCCCAGATATCTCTCAGGCATAAGCAGCATGGCACGAATATAGGGCTCTTCTCCTTTTTCAATGGAAAGAGGGTCCGGGTAGTGAGCAGGATTATCAACGAAGACGATACTGCCGTCTTTCAATGTAAATCGATAGCGGACACTGGGAACAGACAGGATAATGGAAAGATCATATTCCCGTTCCACCCTTTCCTGTACGATTTCAAGATGAAGGAGACCCAGAAATCCGCACCGAAAGCCCTGTCCTAAGGCAATCGAGGAATCTTTCTGATAGACGAAGGCCGCATCATTCAACATATATTTTTCAAGGGCAACGGCTAAGTCTTCATAGTCCTCCGGAGCGATGGGATAGATGGAAGAAAATACCACCGGTTTGAATTCTTTAAAGCCAGGGAGGGGCTTGTCACAGGGCCGGTCGTCGAGTGTAATGGTATCGCCGATGTGCACGTCCGAGACTGTCTTTACACTTGCAAAAATGTAACCCACCTCTCCCGCGGAGATCTTGTCACGTTTTTCTCTGGAGAGCAAAAATCGCCCTACCTCTTCGACCTTATAAGTTGCTTGATTAAACATAAGGCGGATGATATCCCCATTCTTTACCGTTCCATCAAAGACCCGGCAGTGGATGACCGTTCCACGAAAAGAATCGTACTGGGCATCGAAGATCAAGGCGGCCAGCGGTCCTTCCGGATCCCCTTTCGGAGGAGGGATTCTCTTTACAATGGCCTCCAGAATCTCTTCAATCCCTATTCCTTCTTTGGCCGAGCATTTTAGATAACTAAAAGGATCCAATCCCAGCTCCGAGTCGATCTGCTCGATCACCCGTTCCACGTCTGCTGTGGGAAGATCGATCTTATTGATGACCGGGATGATTTCCAGGTTATTTTCCATGGCCAGATAAAGATTGGCAATCGTCTGGGCCTGCACGCCCTGAGCCGCATCAATTAGAAGAAGGACCCCTTCGCAAGATGCCAGGGAGCGAGAAACCTCATAAGAGAAGTCGACATGACCTGGTGTGTCGATCAGATTGAGAACATACTCCTCCCCGTCTCTGGCATGATAGGGAAGGGCAATAGCCTGACTCTTGATGGTGATCCCCCGCTCGCGCTCGATGTCCATATTATCCAGGATCTGATCCTTGAAGTTTCGTTCATCGACCATACCGGTAATTTGAATGAGGCGGTCTGCAAGGGTCGATTTTCCGTGATCAATGTGTGCGATGATGCTAAAGTTACGTATGTTTTTCATAAGTGTCGTTCGAAATGTGATTCTTTTTAAAAGGTACAACCCAAATTATAAATGACTTTCGTTAAAAATCCCATCAGAGCCGGAAGAATTTAGCAATTCTCGGTTTCAAATGGGGACACATCCCATTTTTTGTGTGGAGCAATAAGCGATCCCTGGAAGAGAGTCAAGGCGGAAAACAACGACTTAGGGATCAGGTCTTGCAATATAAAACCTAGAAAAAACTATATTGAAATGGGAACGAATTTGGATGTAGAATAAAATTAAGTTTAAATTATACTTTTGGAATTTTGAACTTAGCTATTGCAATATAACAACATAGGAGCTCAGGTTTGAATGAGATGATTGCGTTTTGTGGGTTGGGGTGTCATGAATGTATTCTTAGGGTAAAAGGAATTGGGGTCATCCATAACCTGAAGAAAGGAGTTAAACATGGCTGCGAAGAAGATTTTGATGATTGTTGGGGATTTTGTAGAGGATTATGAGGTAATGGTGCCTTTTCAGGCATTACTGATGGTTGGGCACATTGTCCATGCCGTTTGTCCTGGGAAGAAGGCTGGTGAAAGGGTTCGGACAGCGATCCATGATTTTGAAGGAGACCAGACATACAGCGAGAAGCCAGGCCACAACTTCACGCTGAACGCGACGTTTGATGAAGTCAAACCGGAAACTTATGATGCCCTGGTGATCCCTGGTGGACGAGCGCCAGAATACATTCGTCTGAACGAAAAGGTACTTGATGCGGTTCGTCACTTTTCCAAGGCGAATAAGCCTATTGCTGCCATTTGCCATGGCGCGCAAGTACTAGCAGCCGCGGGAGTGATTGGGGGCAAAGCGTGTTCAGCTTATCCAGCAGTAGGGCCCGATGTGAAAACCGCGGGCGGGAAGTACATGGACATAGCAGTGGATCAGGCTCATGTGGATGGTAACCTGGTCACCGCACCCGCCTGGCCAGCTCATCCTGAGTGGCTTGCGAAGTTCTTGAAAGTGTTGGGGACGAAGATCGAACCATAAGGGAGTTTTTCCCTTTGTAAAAAGTGTAAGGCATTAAAATATGAATTAAGTTTTTCCGAGAATTTCATTCGTTTTACTTCAAGTTTTAAAAGGCTGTTGAAAAAGTTACAACGTCCCCAGTATGTCATTCTGAGTGTAGCGAAGAATCTCGTCATTTTGATAGGTTGAGACGTTTCACGGAGTTTACCCTGAGCCCGAAATACTGAGATTCTTCACTTCGCCTTGAACTATGCACAGTTTAAGGCTCCGTTCAGAATGACAGGGGTGAATGGTTCAGGGTGACAACAAACCGGATTTTTTTACAGCTTCATGGTCTACACCATTTTTATGAAGAACCGTATCGGGCAGGCGAGAAAAATGAAATGAATCAGAGCAATCCTCGATGGCTGAGTCTTGCATTGTTCGTTCTGATGCTAACCGTAGTTCTTGGGTGTTCTTCCAATAAAGCATTCAAATCCGGAATTACCTACACATGCGATGGAGGAAAGAGTTTCGTAGTAGAGCTTTACGAGCAGGTTGATATTGCCTTTCTTACGTTCTCCCAAAAAAGGTTTTACCTGCATCGTATGCCTTCTGAATCAGGGACGAAATATAGTGATGGAAACGTAACGCTTTGGATAATAGAACAAAGCGCCTTCGTCGACATTGAAGGTCAAACCGAATTCAAGAACTGTTCGGTAAAACCTAAATAAAATTTGCCTAATAGGGGACATCTATAAATAGGATTTTTTTGATGGATATTATTGAGTTTCTTAAAAAATGGGGGCCAAAATGGGGAATTAAATCCAAGACCCCGCCCTCCGCCAACTTTCCCATCGGGCCATATCGCTTGGACATGCAAATTGTTGGGCTAAGTGGATTGAGGGAGTTTACGAAAATCGAATATCGGGGTGTTACACGTCAATTTAAGGGTGAGAGAATCTACTATGCACCAGATGCTGAGTATTTAGGCTACCATTGGAAAATGATGCTAAATGTCGTCAACGGTATGGTCTATAAAATTACAGCCTATATTGAAACAAAAGATAAGGATTTGGCGAACAGTGCTGCAATGAATACATTTATATATTGCAAGAACCAGATAGGTGAACCAAATAAACAGCGGAGTGAAATGTTTATCTGGAAAACGATTGATGGCGATATTACGCTTCAAACCACACAGATAGCAGAAGGGTTTGAAATCAACTTGCTTTTGACTTCTAACGCCACTCTTAACTTCTCCCGATTGTGGTAAATGCCTCTAACCTGGAAGATTGGGGTCAGGCAATCGTAATAAATTATTGATTTCGATTTATGGGACAGAAGGAAAGAAAGGGTGTCAAATCTACACAATTGATAAAATAAATTTTCTTCTAATAATTCCTATTTTAAAATCTTGTCAAAAGTGTAGACCGGACACTTAATCATTTTTTCATCTCCAATTTTATCTTTCCAAAGTAACGTCTACAAAGCCTGTTCTTTGCCTATTCTTTTCAAAATTTCATTTCCAGCTAACAACCCGCTGATCGAAGCTTGCATCAACCCCCGCGTAATACCAGCTCCATCACCGATTAGGAAGAGATTCTGGATATCCGTTTCCAAGGCTGGTGAGACCTTTACTCGGTTGGTATAGAATTTTACCTCCACTCCATAAAGGAGTGTATGCCTGGAAAAAATGCCGGGAGTTATTCGATCCAATGCCTCGAGCATCTCGATGATGCTCTTCAAATGTCGATAGGGAAGGACAAAACTGAGGTCTCCTGGAGTGGCCGAAATTAGGGTAGGTTGAGTAATGCATCTATTGATCCGATCCAGTGTGGATCGCCTTCCATCGAGTAAGTCTCCCAATCTCTGAATGATTACTCCATTCCCAAGAAAATTGGCCAGTCTCGCAATATACTTCCCATAGCCAATAGGGTCGTTAAAGGGTTCGGTAAAGGTGTTGGAAACGAGGATGGCAAAATTGGTATTTTCAGTTCTTTTATTAGCATAGCTGTGGCCATTGACGGTGACGATCTCATCAATCGTTTCTGTGACAACCTCTCCGAAAGGATTCATACAAAAAGTCCGAACTTTGTCATCAAAGGTCTTGGAATAGTAGATAAATTTTGCCTCATAGGCAATGTCTGTAAGTTTTTGAAGGATGGAGGCAGGGGCCTCAACACGAACTCCTATATCGACTGGACTTGGCATAGAAGGGATTCCCAAACGCTGTACTTCGTTCTTTATCCATTGGGCTCCCACACGGCCCGGACCACAAAGCACATAGTCAGCGTTCACCCTGGTCCCATTCTCAAGCAATACCCCCATGACCTTTCCATTCTCAACGAGAATCTCTTTCACGGGGGTATTAAAGAGGACGTCCACTTTTTTCTCTAGGGCATTTCGGATCTTCTTCAAGAGAGGCACACAGTTTTCAGTTCCCAGATGTCTGATTTCCATGGGAATGAATTCTAATCCTGCCAGTTTCGCTTCCTGGTACAGGGCTTCAGTTTTATCAGAGGATTGACCGAAGACCTCTTTCGGGGCACCAAATGAGAGATAGATCTCATCAGCTTTTCTGAGGAGATTCACCAATTGGATCTGGGGAATAAAGTCGCCTAAGAACCCGCCAACCTTTGGTGAAAGAGTCAGCTTCCCATCACTGAAGGCACCTGCTCCTCCCCAGCCACATAGGAGTTCCATTCCTCTCCCTCTTTTTCTCTCATGGATATCCTTCCCTCTCTCAAAAATGGCCACATCCTCCATGCCACCCTTCGACAATGTGAGAGCAGCAAAAATGGCTGATGGACCAGCTCCAATAATCACTACTTGATATCGCTTTTTAATCATTACCTATTTCTCATTCTCGGGTTGATTCCGTTATCCTATTTTCTTTAAATTTTTACATGTACGATCTGAGAATTTCAATAGAATTCTATTGGTGACAACATACCACAAGAAGAGCTTAAAGTGTTATTCTTAATAAATCGACGATATAGATGCCGGCGACATTGCCCCCGGTGTAAAGGTGTAGAATCAGCATGGCAGTGAGATGCTTCTTCAAATTACTGTGAATTTTTGATGGGAATACATAATTCACCCCATTTATTTTTTCCTCTTCTTGTGTCATTCTTTTTATAAGGATATTACCTTATCCACAAAATAAGAAAAAGGAAGTCAGGGGGAGGCTATGGGAGAATTGAATGAGAAGAGCAAGTCATTTCTTAAGGAGAGGTTTGAACACAGAGTATCTTTTGATCGGTTGGAAAGGAAACTCTATGGTCACGACATTTCTGTCTTGCCCAACCTTTTTCGGCCCCTCGTAGGCAATACCATCCCAGATGTAGTGGTCCAACCTGAGACGGAGGAAGAGATCATCGAACTTCTCCGCTGGGCAAAAGAAGAAAATAAATCTGTGACACCACGTGGTAAAGCTACGTCTGGATACGGAGGCGTCTTCCCCTTAAAACAGGGTGTAGTAGTGGACTTCTATAGAATGAAGCGTATTCTTCACATTGATAAGAATGCTCTAACTGCAAAGGTACAGGCTGGGGTGGTGTGGGATAAACTTGATATGGAGCTGGCAAAGCATGGCCTCACCTTGAGGCTGTATCCAACCAGTTATCCCTCGTCCACAGTTGGCGGATGGCTGGCTCAGGGCGGAGCGGGAATAGGGTCTTACGAAGCAGGCTGGTTCAGGCAGAACGTGAAGAGTGCCCGGGTCGTGCTGCCCAACGGAGAGATTAGAGAGTTCAGCGGTCCAGATCTTGACCTTATCTCCGATGCCGGAGGTACCACAGGACTGATCAGCGAAGTGACTCTCCGCGTACAGCCTTTAGAAGAGCTGGAAATTGTGGCGATCAGCTGCCCGAAAGCGCACCATCTGCAGCATCTGGCCGAGCTATCTATTGAGCGGAAGTTGCCTATTTGGTCTCTCATATTTATCAATCCCCGCATGGCAGAGCTGAAGAACAAGGCTCCTTTGATGGAGCACGATGGTCATCCAGTGGAAGAACACATGTTGTTGCCGGCAACTTACATCACCACGCTCGCCTTCAGAAAGAAAGACCAAGAGGCAGTGAGAAGCCAATTACCCGAAATCCTGGAATCCTGTGAAGCGACATTACTCCCTGATGACATTGCCCGGCACGAATGGAACAATCGCTTCAAAATTATGGTGGTTAAGCGGCTCGGGCCCAGTCTGATCCCTGTTGAGGTGGTCGTCCCTCTCTCAGCATTAGGTGATGCGATGTCAGAGATTGAGAGAAAGATCAAGCAACCCCTTGTCAAGGAGGGAGTCGTCATCCGCGAGAGTAGCAATGGCAAACCAGAAGTGGTCATCCTCGGATTTATTCCCAGTGACCAAAGAAAATTTCGCTTCAACTTTGTCTTCGGCTTAGCCCTTACGGTCCTGAAGGTTGCAAAGAAGCATGGTGGCCGGGCCTTTTCGACCGGACTCTACCTGAGCCATAAAGCGTATGAGATCCTGGGAGAAGAGAGGGTTCGAAGGCTCAAGTTTTTCAAGGCTCAGGTTGATCCGAAATCCATTTTGAATCCGGGTAAGGTCGTCGAAAGGGGCCTGCTTTCGGGTTCGATCCGGGTGGCCGAAACATTCGAGCCTCTCCTCCGAATCTTTGGGAATTCTATGATCACGGAGATTGGGGAGCGTCCCGCAAACCCGGTGCGCGATATTCCGGCGGATGTCGCCTGGTATGCCTATGGATGCTCTCAATGTGGCTATTGCATCGATGAGTGCGATCAGTTTTACGGCCGCGGATGGGAGAGTCAAAGCCCTCGTGGCAAATGGTACTGGTTGCGTGAATACATGGAGGGCCGAGAGGAATGGAATCAGTTTATGGTAGACACTTTTCTCGTTTGCACAACCTGTGAGCTCTGTAACCTGCGGTGTTCCGCCTCACTGCCCATTGAACCTTCATGGATGAAATTGCGGGGCCTTCTTGTACACGAAAAGAAGAAGATGACCTTTCCGCCTTTTGAGATGATGGCCGTCGCCCTTGCAAAGGAGGGCGACATCTGGGCCGGTTACAGAAAAGATCGGGCGGAATGGTTTCCTCAAGATCTTAAGGAGAAACACGGACCTACTCACAAAGCCAGAGCTGCCTATTTTGCCGGGTGCACAGCAAGTTATGTTGAACAGGATATCGGTATGGCCAGTGTCCGATTGCTCGATGCCGCAGGGATCGACTTCACCTTTACTGCCGAGAAAGAGAACTGTTGCGGGATACCCATGTTGGTGGCCGGTAAATGGAACGATTTCGTGGAGGTGATGAAGAAAAATATTTCGACCATGACTGAAGCCGGAGTGGATACGGTGATTACTTCCTGTCCCTCCTGCAACTTGATGTGGCGTCAGGTTTATCCGGTCTGGGCGAAAAAATTGGGTCTAAAGTACGGGATTTCGTCGAAACATTACACCGAAATCCTTGCAGAAAAGATCCAGAAAGGAGAATTTAGTTTTCCCAGTACTCAAAAACCCCCGATTACCGTCACATGGCACGATTCGTGTCACCTTGGCCGGGCATCAGGGATATATGAACCGCCGAGGCAGGTTATTCGTGCGATTCCCAACGTAAACCTGGTGGAGATGCAGCATAACCGGGAGGCAGGACACTGCTGCGCTAGTGTTGTCACACTGATTAAGGATCCGCCAGTGGCAGCCGAGATAGGGAAGACAAGGCTTGATGAGGCACTGGAGGCAGGGGCCCAAAAGATATTGGCTGCCTGCCCATGCTGCGAGGTACAACTCCGTGTGGCTGCAGAAAAGAAGAAAGTCCCCGTAGAGATCTTGGACCTCGCTCACCTGGCGGCCTCAACTCTGGGATATGAATTTCCTGATCCGAATCCAGAGGTTCGAAAAAAATGGGGGGTCTTCGATGCCATGATTATGTTAATGACCTCTGAGGGTTTCGCCAAGCTGATGGGCACCATGTGGCCAGAGCTTATTGATGCCATGCCTTTTGGGATGGGCCCCTTGATGCGAATCATGGGAAAGGTCCCGGGTGCGCTGGAAATGATGAAGCCTGCCTTCCCAGTGCTGTTTCCAAGGCTATTGCCGATGATGATGCCCAAAGTGATGCCGGTCATGCTCCAGCGAATCGCTGAGCAAGTCCCTATGCCCGATTATATGGTGGAACAAATGCCAGAGATGATGCCCAAAGTGATGGATCAATTGATGCCTCATATGATCGGTGATGTAGTGCCCCTGGTGATACAGCCGATGATTGATTATCTGAGAGGGAAAGGAACGGGAAGAAGAGACTAGGCCCCAAAAACTTTTAATCAGGCCCGAAGGGTTCCTTAATTTCCTAACTCAAGAATTCTTTAAAAGCTAACAGCAGCACTCTTCGACGCAGTCATAGCACGATTCGTAACACGTGCTGCAATCTTCCGAGATCATTTCCTCAGTATCTCCGAAGTCGCAGTATCCCTCGTGAATGGCTGATCGTGCTTTATTGTAGAACTCCTTTAAAAATCCTTCGATGCCATGCGTGGCTAACACGTGTTGACCCAGCTTACTAAGTGCTTCCTCTTCGGTTTTACCGCACGCTAAAAAATAGCAATCCAAACCGATGTCTCTGCAATAAAGTTCTTTATCTTTTTGAGCCATTTGAGTCCTCCTTGAAAAGGTTGGTTTGCTAAATTTCCTTCTCAAGACCTTTCCAATTCAAATATAATTACTCCCCTTCCATAAAACAAATTTCCAGAATCGGATTGCAGGGATTGTAGATCGCCCTATCAATAATTATCTTTTAATTCAAGGTATAAAGAGGGTTTCAAAGACAAGGGTCAGTCAGATTAGATATGAAGGAGGGAACCATGAAAGGCTTATTAATAAAACTTGTTGTATTTACATTGGTTTTGGGAATGACTGCCGTCGCAGCCGCAGAACCCAAAATTGTAGGAGAGACTGTCGAGTATAGCGCCCAGGGAGTAGTCATGAAGGGTTACCTGGCTTACGATGAGAACATCAAGGGCAAGCGCCCGGGAGTGTTGGTGGTTCATGAATGGTGGGGACTCAATGATTATGCCCGCAAGAGGGCAAGAATGCTGGCGGAATTGGGATACACCGCCCTTGCCGTGGACATGTATGGCGAAGGTAAGCAAGCAATGCATCCTGACGATGCGAAGGCGTTCTCATCAGAGCTTATGAAGAATTTCGACTCTGCCAAAGCTCGTTTCATGGCAGCCATGGAGTTTCTGAAGCAACAGGGTAGCGTTGATCCAACCCGGATTGCCGCTATCGGCTACTGTATGGGAGGCGGTATTGTGCTGAACATGGCACGTGAGGGCGTGGATCTCAAGGGCGTTGCAAGCTTTCACGGAATCTTGACTGCTGTCAAACTTGCACAACCCGGCAGCGTTAAAGCGAAGGTCCTCGTGCTCCATGGAGCCGCTGATAAGTTCACCACTCCGGAGCAGATCGAGGCGTTCAAGCAAGAGATGAAAGCGGCGGGTGCGGATTTTAAATTTATCTCCTATCCGGGTGCCATGCACAGCTTTACCAATCCCGAAGCCGATGCATTGGGAAAGAAATATAACATGCCGATTGGCTACAACGCCAAGGCCGACAAAGAATCCTGGAACGAGATGAAAAAGTTCTTAAGGGCGATTTTCAAGTAATAGACGGGATGTCGAGAAGGTTAAAGAGCTACTCCTCCACCCAGATGAAATCCCCTATCCGCGAGCGCTCCTTCATGGGCAGGTCCCCAACATATGAGGCGAAGGTTATGGTGGCAACCTTAAGTTCAGGATGGTTCTTCTGGAGTTGATAGGGTATGCCGAGATGGTAGTCGGAATGAAAGTGGCCGCAGCAAAAGAGTGTGCGACGATCTAAAAAAGGTTCGATGGAAGCTGCCATCACAGCGTCCTTCAAAACTTGTGCTTTGTAGAGTCCATCCACATTCATGTCTTTCATTGGAGCAGAATGAGGCATTTCTTCCAGCGAGGAGATGAAGTGCTTGTAATATTCCTTTGATTTGAGATGCAATTTTTTCGATAGGTAGATGCTGTCCTCTCCCATCACATCAGGAGAAACTTTATTTGCCATAGCCACTGCTGCGGCTGCCCTGCGCGGAACGTTTGCTGCAATCACTGGAATACCTTTCTTCTTCGCGAACTCAATGAGCGGTCGGTAATCCTCCAGGTAGTTTGGCCAGGGACGGGCCTGCTCAAGAAATTTATCTTCAGGGATAGTTCCTCTGAGGTAGGCATCGAGAATATCCTGGACATCGCGCTCGAACATCTCGAGAGCGAGGACGAGTTTCGAATCCCGTCCCGCGAGCCCCTTGAGAATGGTAAGCTCTGCATTGTGGGAAACTCGGGATTCATGTTCTTCCCCAATGAAAATGACGCCATAATCCATGAGGATATCGAAAGAATCCTCCATGTCATAAAGGAACCCCTTTTTCATTAGGTACGGCATGGGAGCCTCCTACTTTATCTTTATTCTTCCAAAGAAGAGATGGCTTGCTTTCCATATAACCAAAATACAAAGCAATGCAATGAGAATAAGACAGAGAATCGGGACGATGATGGCCAAGAGGGCTGTGATAATGGATCCTGCCAGCTCAACAGAAGAGACTAAAATATTACCTGCCCCTGCGGTCAAGACTGATGATTTTGTACGGAGTGTGACAGTGACCCCTTGCACAATGGCCGCTACTCCACCCCCTGCGATAATGGCCAATGTCCACCTCAGAAATGGAGAGATATCCATCACCACTGAGGCTGTGACAACCATACCTGCAATGATTGCAGCAGGGGATGAGATAAGATCCAAAACATGATCAAGCCAGGGGATATAATAGGCGAGAACCTCAACGACGGTTGCCGTACCAAATGCTATGGTTGCATAGTAACTCCCGGTCCATTCGAAACCAGGAGCCAAATGAAGATGCCCGGTGAGTGCGGCGAGATTCATCACCAACAAAGGTACAAAAACCCTGAAACCACAGGCTGCACTCAAACCAATCCCGACCGCGATCCCGAGCAATGTTTCCGAAATCATTTCTGTTTAGCCCTCAAAATTTAGATCTTTTTCGGTTTCAATAAGAGAAATTGGTGGCGTTCGGCAGACCGCACAACACTCGAACAATGGTCAACGGATATAAGTCGCCTTTTCTTTCACCTCTTTCCGGGGAACGGGAGTAGGAAGACTCCCTGGCTTTCCAATGCAGATCAGCGCCAGAGGTGTTTTCTCAGGAACAATGCCAAGTATCTCTCTCATGGCCTTTTTATCAAATAAAGTGAACCACAAGCTGCTCAAACCCAGGGCATGGGCGGCAAGATGCATATTTTGGGTAGCTGCTGCGCAGGCTGCTTGATAGCCCATCGGGCCTTCTTCCGTAAACATGTCAACTCCAGTCTTCTTGGGATCTCCGATCACAGAAATGATCACAGGGGCAGATCGCAAAAAGTCAAGTGGGTAGGATCCCAACCACTTCCAGCCGCTTTTTTCAAGGGCCCACTTTCGACATCTTTCACCTTCAGAAAAGATCTTTTCTTTTAATTCCTTATTGGTGACGACAACAAATTCCCAGGGTTGGCTGTTGAGTGGGGACGGTGCCCAAGTGGCCGCCTCAAGAATCTTTTCAATGGTAGCCTCCTCTAATTGATCTGGGAGAAAATTCCTGCAGCTTCGCCTTTCTTTCATTGCTGTAAAAAGATCCATCTCCCTCCTCCTTTCTGAGAAAGAAAAATTTATAAAGGTTGATCTTAACCCACCTCACAATGACAAATAAATATTATCCCTTCTCCAGATCCCTTGTCAAAATAAATCCAAATTTTCTGAAAGAGGTGCTTGAAAATGTTTAAGCGACTTGATAAAATTTTGTTGAACGGGGAAATATCTTTAGGAAAGGGAGGGTGGCCCATGAAAAAGCTATTAAAGGTAGCCATCGTTGTAGTGGGAGTTCTGGTTATTCTATTCATTGGGCTCACACTTTTTGTTAAGAGTTATCTCTCCAGCGATCGGCTCAAACCAATCATTCTTCCAAAAGCTGAAGCGGCAACAGGGAGAAAGGTCCTTTTAGATGAGATCAATGTTTCTCTGTTTAAAGGAATTGTCGCAAAAGGATTGAGCGTCAAGGAAAAGGATGGACAGAAAGATTTCCTGAAGATTGGGAGATTTGTCCTTTCCTACCGCCTTTTACCCCTTCTTAAAAAACAACTCGTCATCAGCAAAATTGAAATTGTTTCTCCCTCGATTTCTATCAAGAAGGAGAGGGAGGGAAAGTATAACTTCAGCGACATCATGGAAAAGCGCTCCCAGGAACCCCAAAAACCCTCTGGACCTGAACACCCAGTGCTTCCTGTCTCCATCGTCGCAGATCGATTATTTATTCGAGATGCCAGTTTGATATTTGTTGACGAAGAGAAAGAATTGCCAGATGTCTCCATTGCTTTAAATGCTGAGTTTAAGGGAGCATTAGAAAAGGATGGCACCCCTCGCATGGAATTCGGGCTTATTTCTTTAAAGGAGATTAAAGCTAAACTGAAGGATAAAGAGGTGAAGGTTTCAGGGAAGATTGACATGGATGCAAAGACCATTCGTGCCAATCTTCAAACCATGATTGGAAAGGATAACATTGAACTCTCTGCAACGGTAAAAGATTATCGTTCAACGCCCGATATTGTCGCCAATATCCACGCCAAAACACTTGACCTTCAGCAGCTGATGGGCTTAAGTGGCGAGAAGAAGGTTCAAGAAGAGAAGCATCAAAAGAAGGAGAAAAAAGCGGAGCCCTCCGAAGGGGGCAAGATGCAAAAGATCAAGGCTTCGGGCCAGATCGCGGTGGATAAAGCCAAATACCAAGATTATACGATTAAAGACCTTCGTCTCAATTACCAGTTAGTGAAAGGTGTGTTAAAGGTTGATCCTCTTGGGCTACAGTTCTCTGGAGAGGGATCCTTCACGGCAGAAGGGTCGCTCAATGGGAATCTTCAGTGTGTCACGGAAGAAGCATCCACGATTCAAAAGACTTTGAAAGGAGCGGCAGTGGCAAAACTCGGCAAGGGGGCCATCAAACAATCTCAGATTTTTGATGCCATTGCCTTTCTCACGGGTATTCCTTCCTTGAAGAATCCTAGTTTTGACGAAGGCTTATTCAATTTTGATGTGAAAGATGAAAAGGTGTTTCTGGATGGCTGGATCCGTTCCCCTGTTTTTAAAGTCAGTCCGAAGGGCGTGGTTGACTTTGAGAAGAGGCTGGATATACCGACAGAACTTAAACTCTCGCCGAGCCTTACGGGAAACCTGAAGGGGAAGCTCGCTGCAATAAAACTCCTTGATGATGAGCAGGGGTGGAAAGTTATTCCTCTGAGGATTAAAGGTACGACGGAGAAGCCCAGCATCAATCTGGACGAGGAGGCCTTAGGCAAACAATTAGGCCGCGGTTTGACGAAAGAGCTGGAGAGGCGTCTTCTCGAACCAAAGTCTGAGAAGTCAGGGAAACCTTCCGAGAAGAAAAAGTCAAAAGGTATCCTGAAAGATCTCCTTGGAGAATAAAAACTAAATTGTCCTGAACGATACTTAATGTGACAGACGCTGTCAAATTAGCTTTTAGCTAACAAGACCAGAGTGAAAGCATGCATAATGTTCTTGGAATAACCGAATATCCGGAGGGAGTCCGAACCTATCTCTTATGTCGCATTTTTCGTCTGGC
>Ga0315282_10003527_pt1 | contig 28012 bp, 24 predicted proteins | sample YL17G07_20_MG_FD_203693 | JGI IMG/M metagenome (GOLD analysis project Ga0315282, IMG submission 203693) | Sediment microbial communities from Yellowstone Lake, YNP, Wyoming, USA - YL17G07_20 | ecosystem: Environmental > Aquatic > Freshwater > Lake > Sediment | place: USA: Wyoming | collected...
ATTGAGAGGCCCTCATTGTGACCTTCCGGATCAGCGACACCCTGACGGAGATCCGGAACCACATGATGCGCGGGCGGTAGCGACCGGCGCCGTTTCGCTTGTGCCTCCGCAAGCCTCACATCCTTCTTGACTTCCCGCACGGATTCTGTTTTCCTTGTGCTCCGTTTCCAAGGATTTCATCCCTGGGGGCGAATCCTACATTCGTCCGAGTCGTCGTCGGGGGAATCACAAGATTTGAATAGGAAAGGAGCGTCTGGATGCCGGTGATGGTCCGTCACGATGATGCGCGGCTGAGCTGGCCGGGGGCGGTGTCGCTCGAGCGGTCGAAGGACTGGACGATGCCGTGGCGGATTCCCGAGGCGGAGCGGGGGCTTTTTCACGCGGAGCTAGCGGCGAGGGCGGCGGAGCCCTCGGGCGTCCGCATCGCCTTCCGGAGCGACACGACGAGTCTTGCGGGCGTCATCGAGCCGCACCCGGCACTCCTCAAACTCGAGTTGGTCGCGGACGGGAAGAGCGTCGGCTCGGCCGCCCTTGCCGAGAGGACGGAGTTCCGCTTCCAGGGACTCCCGAAGGGGAAGAAGCGGATGGAACTCTGGCTGCCTCAGGGCGGCGAGTTCCGGCTGCGCACACTCGAACTCTCGGACCGCGCGTCGCTCGAAAAGCTCGAGGACACGCGTCCGAGGTGGACCACCTACGGGAGCTCCATCACGCAGTGCGGGGAGGCGGACGTTCCGACGGGGACGTGGCCGGCGGTCGTCGCACGCGAGCACGGACTCCACCTCACCTCGCTCGGCTTCGGCGGGCAGTGTCACCTGGACCCGATGATCGCACGGGTGATGCGCGACATGCCGGCCGATTTCCTCTCGATGTGCGTCGGGATCAACGTCATGGGAGACGCGACGATGAGCGCCCGCACCTTCGCACCCGGGATCATCGGCTTCGTGAAGATCGTTCGCGAGAAGCACCCGCTGACCCCGCTGGTCGTGATGTCCGCGATTTGCGCGCCGGATTTCGAGACCACGCCCAATGTCCTCGGCCTCACCCTCGCGATGACGCGCCCCGAGGTGAAGGCCGCCGTCGACGCCCTCAGGGCCCACGGGGACGGGAACGTCCACTACGTCGACGGGCTCGACATCTTCGGAAGCGATCTCGCACACCTGCTCCCGGACAAGCTTCACCCCAACACGGAAGGCTACCGGCGCCTGGCCGAAAACTTCCTGGAGAAGGTCGTGCGGAAATGGTTCGTCTGAGGAGGTTTCCCCCTCTCCCATGCTAGGGGAGAGCGGAACCGTTACGCACACGGGGGAGTTCCCGCGAAAGAGGAAAGGTGGCCAGATGGCTCGGAAAGGCGCGGCGCATCCGCCGGTGATCCCCATCGCCGAACGTGACGAGTGGTCGAAGCGACTGAGGGAGATCGCCTCGACGCCGCTCTTATTCTGCGAGGATTTTCCGAGGATCGCGAAGCGCTACGAGGCGTGGTGGAACCAGGAAGTGCTCGACCGGCCGGTCTTCGCCGCGGCGGTCCCCCTGGACCCGGCCGGGACCCTCCCCAGCCGCCTCGAACTGCTCGATCACCCGGAGGAATGGTTCGAGGCGACGCTCGCGGACATGAAAGCGACCCGGTGGATCGGCGACGCACTCCCGAACATCCGGGTGAATTTCGGCCCGGTGATGCTCGGCGGACTCCTGGGGGCCGACACCGAGTTCGGCGCCGGGACCACCTGGACGCACGCGTTCATCCGCGACGACTGGTCGAACGCCCCCGACTGGGACATCCGCGAGGACACGCGGTTCTGGAAGCTGCTGGTGCGGCTGATGCGGATGGTCTCCGAGGACGCGTCCGGGCGCTATCTGGTCCGCACGCCCGACCTCGGGGGCTCCGCGGACGTCCTCCTCAACCTCCGCGGCTCGGGCGAGCTGTGCGTCGACGTCCTCGAGAAGCCCGACGTCGTCCGCGCCGCGGTGGACGCCATCTACCCGTCGTGGCGCAAGGGCTTCACCGAACTTTACCGCGTCGCGCTTTCCCACGGGGCCGGGCTGATTCACTGGATCGGGATGTGGTCGGACGAATCCTACATGATCCCGGCGTGCGACTTCGGCTACCTCATCGGGCCGCAGCCGTTCGAGCGGGTTTTTCTCGCGGACATCGCACGACAGGCGGCGACGGCCGGCCGCGCGGTGTTCCACCTCGACGGGCCCGGTTCGACGCGCCACCTCGACGCACTCCTCGACATCCCCGAGATGCGGGCCATCCAGTACGTCCCCGGCGCGGGCACCCCTTCCGCGCTTCCCTGGGTCGACATGCTCCGGAGAATCCAGGACCGGGGTCGCTCGCTCGTCGTCTGCTGTGAGCCGAGTGAGGTCCTCCGGTTGTGTGAGGTGCTCAAACCCGAGGGACTGATGTTCACCCCGGCCGGTGGCGACGGGTGGGACCGGATCGACGACGTCTTCGCGGCGTTCTCTAGACGCTTCGGGTGCAAGGTAAAGACGTAGGGACGACGCATCCGCCTTCGCCGAGGCTTCGGCGGACAGGCGCGTCGCCCCTACAGGCTATGCCAAGGAGGAACGGATGTCCATCATATCGCGCGGGACGAGGCGCTGGGATTCTTCGGGGGTGAACCTCGGGGGGATCGGCGCCGGGAAGATCGAGTTCTGTCCGAGCGGGAGGTTCTCGAACGTCACGACGCAGAACAACTGGGACGTCCCAATCGCGGGGACGCTGGCGGAATTCCGACCGGCGTATGAGCGCGAGGGGATTCCGGGGGCGTTCCTGGCGGCGTGGGTCGAGGGGGCGGGAGCGGTCGCACTCAAGGAGGAGCCGCGTCCGAACTTCCGCGGACTCAAAAAGGGCGAGATCCGCTACGAGGGGAAGTTCCCGCGCGCTCTCGTCCGCTACCCCAGAATGAACGGCGTCGAGCTCTCGGTCGAGGCGTTCTCCTCGCTCACGTTCGACTCGGACGGCCGCGACCGCTACAAAGATTCCTCGCTTCCGGGGGCGGTGTTCGTCTTCCGGCTGCGGAACGGCGCGAGGAAGTCCCGCCGGGCGTCGGTGCTCGTGAGCTGGCAGAACCTCGTCGGGATGGGCGGGTACGTGGGGACACAGATCAACGACGGCCGCGGACGAAGGGTGACGCACCGGACGAAACGCCGGCTGCACGGACTCGTCTTCGACTGCACCTCGCCCCGGATCGACCCGCGCATCGACGGGACCTACACGCTCCTGACCGAGGAGACGCCCGGACGGGAGGTCACCTGGCTCGCCGGCTACCAGCACGCCATCACGAAAGGTCCCGGCCGAAACGCTTGCCTCCTCTGGGACTCGTTCCACACGCGCGGCAAACTCCCGAACGAAGAGACGGAGTCTCCCCCGTTCTATGAGACCGGTTTTTCGGGGGCGCTCGCCGTCTCCGTGCGCCTGAGGCCGGGTGAGTCGGCGGAAATCCCCTTCGCGCTCGCGTGGTTCTTCCCGAAGCTTCTGGCCGCCCGGAAGAAGAGCGTCGACTACGGACACGCCTACCAGAACTGGTTCCGGTCCTCGTGGGAGGGCGCCGAATACGTCCTCGCCGAGCGCACGCGGCTCCACGCCGGGACCCGCCGGTGGCAGCAGGCCCTCGAAGACTCGAACCTGCCGCCGTGGCTCGTCGAAAAACTCCAGAACGACCTCTTCTCCCTCTTCGCCTGCTCGTGGTACACGAGAGATTTCCGTCACACGGTGAACGAGTCGCCGACGGACATGGGCGGATGCGCGGGGACGATCGACCAGCGAGCGGCGTCGAGTGCACTCTACGACATGTGCTTCCCGCGCCTGAGCCGGTCGGAACTCACTCTCTTCGGCTCGCAGCAGGTCGGCGCGAGGCACCCGGAGCGATTCGGACTCCACTGGGACACGAGGAAGGGGGAATTCGGCAAGCGGCTCGACCGCCGGGGCGCCATCCGTCACGACGTCGGCTGGGACGACCTCGAAGGGGGACAGTTCGGGAGCCCCATGTGGCAGAACCTCCATTGGCCCGACCTCACCTCCGTCTTCGTGCTGGAGAGCTGGCGATACGTCCTGTGGACGGGCGACCGGGAGTTCCTCGCGTGGGTCTATCCGCGGGTGAAGGCGGCGCTCGACTTCCAGGCGAGGCTCGACCAGAACAGCGACGGGATCGCGGACCTCTGGGGACACGGGTCGAGCACCTACGACTCCGCGGAGCTTCATTACTACGGGGCGTCGAGCTTCGTGGCGTCGCTCTACCTTGCGGCGAACCTCGCCGCGGCGGAAATGGCGGAACTGCTCGGCGACGGGGCCTTCGCGCGTCTTGCGCGCAGGCGCCTGGCGAAGGCACGCAGGACCTACGAAAACGTCCTCTGGGACGAAGAGCGCCGCCGGTTCCTCTCGTGGCACGACACCAACTCGAAGGTTTGGAAAGGGACCGACCGCGAGCACAAAGCTTCCGGCGAAAGCTCGATGGTCTCGCAGCTAGCGGGACAGTGGTTCTCGAACCTGCTCGGGATGGACGACATCACCGACCGCGAGAAGATCGCTAGCGCCCTCGAGGCGGTCTTCCGGCGGAACGTCTCGCTCCCGAAGTACTGCGCGGCGACCGACGTCGACGACGACGGGACCTGGAACCCCTCCTGGCCCCCCTACGTCGAGACCTATTACGCGGCGAACGCCATCTACGAGGGTCGGCCGGACGAGGGGCTCGAGGCGGTGCGGAAGATCTACCTCGCCCAGTACCGGCGCGACGGGAGCCCCTGGGACACGCCCCTCAAGTGGTGGGGCAAGGAGAACGACGAGTTCAACTGGGGCCGGTGGTACATGACGAACCCGGCGAGCTGGTTCCTGCTTCCGGCGATCACGGGTCTCGGCGTGGACCTCGTCCGCGGCGTGCTGACGATTGCCCCCAATATCCCGAAGGCGATCGGCGGAGGGAAGAGACTCGCGGGTGTGCCGGTCTTCTTCCCGAAGTTCCAGGCGAAGGTCGATTGCGTCGTCGGGAAGCGGAGCCGACGTATCCGGCTCACCGTCACGCGGCTCACCGGCGGAAAGCCCGTGCACTTCGCGAGGCTCCGCCTGGGCGCCTCCGAGCGCGTGGCGAAGGTGAAACTCAACGGCAGCCCGCTGCGCGTGACGCCGCTCGCCACTAGCGGCCGATACATCGAACTCCAAGCGAAGGTCACGTTCGCCGGCGAGGGCGAGACATTGGAGGTCGTGGGATAATGCCCATCAATCCGAAGGACCGGAGAATCCTGAGGGACCTGGCGAAGCGCCTCGCGGAGGTCGCGTCGCTTCCCGTCATGGCCGAACGGAGGAAGCTGTGGAAACTCCATAACTCGCTCCAGAGCCTCCGGCCCATGATCCTGGTCTTCCCCGAAGGGGCGTGGCGGGAACTCTTGCCGGAGGCGTCACTCGCGTGCGAGGAGACACCTGCGCGCGCGGTTGAACTCGCACTCCGCCAGCGGCTCTACACCCACGACCACTTCCGCGACGACACCGTCATCGAAAAAGAATGGGTCGTCCCGAAGGCGGTGTCGCACACCGGGTGGGGACTGGAGCCGCGGCAGGTCCCGTCGAGCGTCGAGACCGGGGCGTGGGCGTTCGACCCGGTCATCCACGAGCGCTCCGACCTGAAAAAGCTCAAGCACCCGAAGGTCCTCTGCGACGAGCAGGCGACGAAGGAGAATCTCGCGGAGGCCCGGGAGCTCTTCGGCGACATCCTCGACGTGAAGCTGAAGGGCGTCTCGCGCATCCATTTCTCCCTGATGCAGGTCTACACCCGGCTCCGCGGACTCCTGGAGGTGTTCGAGGACATGTACGACAACCCCGCGTGGCTCCACGAGGCGATGTCGTTCCTCGAGGAAGGACACCGCGGACTCGTGAGACAGTACGAGACGATGGACCTCCTCGACCTGAACAACGACGGGACGTACCAGGCCTCGGGCGGGAACGGGTACACCGACGAGCTGCCGCCCAAGAAGCATGTGGCACACCCGCCCTCGGCCGGGACAATGGATTTAGCACACCCGCCCTCGGGCGTGACTCCTTCTCGGGGTTCATCACAGGCGGGGACGCCTGTGCCGCGCGTCCGGCCCGGCGACATGTGGGGTTCGGCCGAGGCCCAGGAGATGGCCCAGGTCTCGCCCGCGATGCACCGCGAGTTCATCCTGGAGTACGAGAAGCGGCTGCTCGCGCCGTTCGGACTCACCGGCTACGGGTGCTGCGAGGACCTCACGCGGAAGCTCGACTATGTGTTCACCATCCCCCACCTCCGGAGGATCTCGATTGCCCCCTCGGCGAACGTCGAACGATGCGCGGAGAAACTCCGCGGGAACTACATCTTCTCCTGGAAGCCGCAGCCCTCGATGCTGGTCGGCGACTTCGACGAAACGAAGGTCCGCTCCTACATCCGCCACACCCTTGACGTGACGAGAGGGTGCGTCGTCGAGATGATCCTCAAGGACACGCACACCTGCGAGAACCACCCGGAGCGCTTCACCCGCTGGACGGAGATCGCTAGGGAACTCGTGGAGTCGTCCTGACCCGGCGTGGGACTCGGTTGGGACGAAATCGCGGGGTTTCTCAAGAGTTTCCCGGTCCCCAATTCCTCGCAATGACAATCAGGAGAACCGCGATTCCATTGTTGATGCAGTGAATACCCGTGGTAATCCAGAAGGCGTGCCGCTTGGAGATTCGCCGCCAGCGAACGTAGGCAAAGGCAAGGTAAGAGCCCCCGACCATCCCGGCGGCGGCGCCGGTTACGATGTCTCTCATGAAGTGGCCCGCAGCGAAAATGGTCGCCGAGACGAGCACCTGCGTCCACATCGAACCTCTCAAGAGCCGTACGATGAAGATGGGGAATGCCTGAAAGAGGAGCGTTTCGAGGGGGGGACCGAGCAGAACCAAGAAGACGATAAGGGCGGCAACCGGCCAATCCTCCATATGCTCCTTATGGGGCTCATTGATAAAGATAGAGAGGAGAACCGCCGCCGCCAGGCTCACGAGCGTGGACTCCAGGCCGATCCTCCAGCAGAAGTCCCACGGTCGCCTCTCGAGATGCCGGCGGAAGTGCCTTACGATCCAATTCATGCCAACCCCCGGTGGAAGGAGGGACAGGCAGTTCGCATCTTGGCGCGGGCGAAAGAACAGGGTCGCCCGAATGAAAGTGCGTGAACATCCCCATTTTTCTGCCCAACTGGAAGACGAATATCACGCTAATTATGGGGATACATCGGCGCAAGGCAAAAATGTAGTATTTTTCAAGATGGAAAAGCAGAATGCCTCGGGTTTCCCGGTGGGCGCTATCTTGCCTTCGGCTCGATGCCGGCCCTCCGTCGGATGGCGTCGATGGCCTTCCGGGCGGCGTCCTTCTGGCTCTCCTTCTCGACGGACTTTTCATAGGCCGCCAGGGCGGGGATGGCTTCGGGATCCGCCAGGATGCCGAGCGAATGCGCCGCATACGAACCGGCGAAGGGGTCGGGGTCCTTGAGGGCTTCGATGAGTGCCGGGACGGCGGACTTGTCCGAGACCCGGCCGAGCGCCGAAGCCGCCCGACCCCGGACGCTCCCTTCGGGGTCGGTCTTGAGGATCTCAATCAGAGGGCCGGACACGCGGCCCTTCTCGTTCCCGGCCAGGTTGCCGCCCAGGTTGGCGAGGACGTCGATGGCCGTCCACTGCATGCGCGGCTCGCGTTTCCGGGCCGCCTCGATGAGCGCCGGCAGCACCTTCGGGTCCTTCCCCATCGCGAGTTCCCACGCGGCGGTGCACCGGGCCTCCACCGAGGCTTCGGAGGCGAGCACCTCCACGAAGAACGCGTTGACTTTCTGCCGGTCGGCTTCCAGGCCCCGGATGGTCAGGAGGATGGCCGACTGCGACTCGCCCGCGTCCCTTGCGGGATATTTCACCGAGAGCGTGAAGAGGTCGCGGAGGTCGGGTAGGATGGACGGGTCCTGGATGGCGACGAGGGCGTCGGAGGCGGCGCGGAGGTGAGGGCCGATGCCCGCCGCGAATATCTTCATGAGGTCGCGCACGGCGGCCCGGTCCCCGTTGGCCTTGATGACCTCGATGGCTTCCTGCTTCTGGTCCGGGGTGCCGGTGCGGAGTCTCGCAATGACCCGGTCCATCTCCTCACGGCTCATCGTCCGAACGCTGAACTCGACGGTGTTGCTGTGGAGTGTGCCGGTCCAGACCGGTTCGGGACCGAGCCGTTTTCCCTGCGCTTCGAGTTTCGGCTCGGCGACAAGCTGGAGCGCCGCGGTGAATCGGCCGGGACGAGCGATTTCGCAGGCGACATCGTGAAAATCGGTCAAAATGGGCCGATCCTCCGCTTTCTCCGGCAGGTCCGCTGCCCGGACGAACTTGAACGCCACACGTCCTTTGATCTCCGCCGCGAACGCCTCACCCGCCTGGATGAGCCGGAAAGACCTCTTCGGGTCCGGCATCTCGTACCTGGCCGTCTTCTGCATCTTGAGGACTTCGCCCTTCTCGTTCTGGACGACGAGGTTCTCCGCCGGGTAGACCTCCGGGTAGTAGAGGTAGGTGGCTTGGTCCGAGACGTTGCGGATCTTCACGCGGATGACGAAGGGGTCGCCGACGCGAAGCTCGCCCGGCTCGATTTCGATGGAGGCGCGCAGTCCCCCTGCTTCCGGCCCCCACCGCTTCTCCTCGGCGTCGGCCTTCTTCTCGATGTTTTTCGCCTGCCAGGCCGCGAGCGTCGGTCGGACGTCCTTCAGCGACTGGTTCCCGAGGGCGCTCTCGACCTCGAATTCGAGGGAGCGCTCGAGCGACGGTTTGAGTTCAGGGAAGAGCCGGGCCAGCTTCTCGTATCGCGCCTCCGCCTGGTCCGGCTTGCCGAGCTCGATCTCACACTTGGCCAGGAGCTGCTGGACACTCACGTGAGTCTTCCTCGCCTCTTGGCGCCGGGCGGTTTCGGCCGGCGTCATGTCGGGGTTGTTCGCGACGGGTGGCATGGGGATTTTCTCGAGCCAAGTCATGGCGGCGGCCGGGTCGTGACTGCGCTGGAGCAGGTCCAGTCCCATGCTGAAGTACGCTTCGCTCTCGTGACGGGTGCCGGCGAACTGTCTGCGGATGGTCTCGACGTTCTCCGTCGCACGGGCGTCGTCGCCGCGGTATCGAAAGACGCCGATCAGACTGGTCCGCCCCTCGGCCTCGAACTCCGTGCCCGGATATTTCTCGATGACGGTCTGGAAGGCGGAGGCCACGCGGTCGAACGCGGCGGCTTCCTCGGCCGAGCGTCGGGCGCCGGCGGGATACGCGGCCCTGTATTTCTCGAAGAGTTGACGGCCCTCTTCCAGTGCCTGGCGTCCGGCGTTGCGCTCGGCGGGCGAGAGTTCACGGACGGGCGTCCCCTTGACCTCGGCACTCTTCTCCGCACCCCACGTCCCGGCAAGCACCAGAAGAACCGCACCCAGCGCGAGAGACCCTTTACGAACCATCCCTTCCCTGTGCACGATCATCCCCTTCACGTCTCTCTTTCCGCCCGCTTGACCCTCTCGGCCGCAGGGCCCCCAAACGCGATTCATTGCGTTTGGGGGCCCCGGTCGGCCTCGAGGTTCCCCCAAACGTTCCCTTAGACGCCTGCGCAGGGGGTACGGTTCATGGGATTCTCTTAAACCCTCCAGGTGGTCTGTTGAAATCTCCTCTCCCTTTGGGAGAAGGATAGGGTAAGGGGGCGATTGGGGAATGGCGAAATCCGCATGACGAATCAACGACGAAGCCCGAATGCCTGAATCCCGGTGTGCTGGGATTGGTCATTGGAACATTTGACATTGAATCGCCATTCTGGTTTCGGATTTCGGGTTTCCCGGCTTACCCCTCACCCGCCTTCGTCCCGATGAATCGGGACTACGGCGGGCAAGCCCCGACCTTTAGTCGCCAATGCGTGTGGCGACCTCTCCCTCAGCGGGCGAGGGGGAACTAGGCGATTTCATCCGAGTCGTCGGCCGAAGATCCCGAGGGCGTTCTCACGGTAGATGGCGTGCTTTTCGGCGTCGGTGAGTCCGGCCGACTCGTACATCGAGATCGTCCACCAGGGACTGAGGAGTGTGGCGTCGGAGCCGTAGACGAGCGACGACGGACCGAGCACGTCGAGGGTGTAGCCGACCTTGTCGTAGTCGTTGGCGGTGGAGCAGGCGTCGAGCCAGAGGTTTCGAGAGCCCCGGAGGGCGTCGACCGACGGCTTCCACTCGAAACCCCCCATGTGGGCGAGGATCATCCTGAGGCCGGTCTTTTCGGCGGCACGCCGGCATTCGACGACGTCGCGAAGACTGTAGGTGTGGACGAGGAGCGGCAGGTCCAGCTTCGCGGCGGCGCCGAAGAGACGCAGGTATTCCTCCGAGTCGCCCGGGACGCCGTGGTACTCCGGCCGGGTCTTGATCCCGGCGACGTGCGGGAGCGAGGCGTATTTCTCGATCTGGGCAAGCGACTCCCGCTCGCGCAGCGGGTCCACGTAGATATACATGTAAAGCATCGGACTCCGTCGCGTGATCGCGAAGGTCTCCTCGTTCCCGGCGAGCATGTCGTGGAAGACGGCCCGCGCCGAGCTGACGATCACCTTGTCGGTGTCCGCCTCGCGCTCCATCCGCTCGAGGTGCTCGATGCTTTCCTCGAAGGTCACGGTGGGCATCGACCCCGCGTGGGCGTGCACGTCGATCCGCCGGACCACACCCGTGAGCTTCATGTGCGGCACTCCTCCGTCAGGAGCGAGAGGACCGTTTTCGAGGAGACCCAGTCCAGCTCCTGGCCGGTGAGACGGCTGTGCTCGGCGACCATGCGCGCACTCGACGCGTAGCTGAAGGGCGCCCCGCTTCCGAAAAGAACACGCTCCGGCCCGACCTCGCTCGAGACCACCCGGACCCCGTCCGGGGTGTTCAGCCTCGACGTCTCCAGGTACAGCAGGTTCGAACGCTTCATGCAGACGAGGGCCTCGCTCAGGAAATTGTAATGCACGCCGACCATCACCACGCGGCATCCGCAGCGCTCCGCCAGTCGCTCGAGCGTGGTGCAGTCGCCCCAGCCGATGACGTCGACGAAGGCGGTGATCTCGGCGTGGGCCGACTCGGTCAGGATGAGTTCCACGGGGGCGATGTCGAGCGGGAAGGCGTTGATGCGGTTGGTGAGACGGAGGGCGGCGCATCCGGTCTCGCGCAGGCGTTGGACGGCGCCCTCGCCGGTGTATTTGCGCGGGTCGACGGCGCCGAAGGGCACCAGTTCACGGTGCTCGATCGACGCGAGACGCGTGAGATTGTTTCCCTCGACGGCGTGGAGGAGAGGTGCGGCGAGGGAGAGCGTGAGCGCCCGCGACGTCCCCGCCTCCCGGAGGAGTCTCACGAGCTCCTCGCTCGGCACGTCCAGCTTCCGCTTCGGCCACGTGCCGAAAAACGTGTTGCCGTCGATCCATTCCATGATTCTCGCCCCACGTAGGGGCGCACCGAGGTGTGCGCCCTGTCGTTCTTGAGCAGACACGCAGGTCTGCCCCTACCGGAATGTGACGCCCTTCCCTGCCAGGTAGTGCGCGGCGACCTTGCGGATGCCCGCGACCGTCTCGCGGACGTCGGTCGCGGTGAAGAACTCGTTCACGGGGAGTCGCACGGCGGTCTCGAGGATGCGCTCCGCTTCGGGACAGAGTCCGCGCACGTAGCGGATGTGCTTGCGGGCGTGTTTACAGTCGTAGGGGCAGTGCGAGTGCGGGTAGACGGAGCGCTTGCGGAAGATCTCCCACCGGTAGACGGGCGTGGGGATGTAGCCGGGTGACGCGGCGATTCCCTCGGCGGCGACCGCTTCGGTGAACGCGTTGCGTGACACGCCCAGCACCTCGGGGTCGATGCGGAACATGTAGAACCAGTAGGTGCACCGGGAGCCCGGCGTGACCCGGTGCGGGTATACGCCCGGGATGCCCGTGAGGCCCTGGGTGTAGGCCTCGCCGATCTCGTGTCGGCGTCGGATGATGCGCTTGAGCTTCCGGAGCTGGGCCAGTGCGACCGCCCCCTGGAGCTCGGTCATCCGGTAGTTGGGGGCCAGCGACGCGATCTCGCGGAGCGCATCGCCGCCGGGAGTGCGACGGTAGTTCTTGTCGGCGAACATCGCCATCTTCCGGGCAAGCTCGTCGTCATCGGTCACCGATAGTCCGCCGTCGCCGGCGGAAATGTGCTTGAAGTCGTTCAAGGAAAAGCACCCGATGTCTCCGATGGTCCCGACGAAGCGTCCACGGAAGCTAGCGAGCCAGGACTGGGCACAGTCCTCGATGACGGGGAGTCGATGCCGACGGGCGATCTTCATGATGGCGTGCATGTCGGCGGGGTTCCCGGCGAGGTGAACCACGAGGATGGCGCGCGTCTTCGGGGTGATACAGCGCTCGACCGCTTCCGGACTCATGTTGTAGGTGTGCGCTTCGAGGTCCGCGAAGATGGGAATCGCGTTCTGGTAGAGGATGCCGATGACGGTGCCGAAGTCGGTGATGGGCGAGGTGATGACCTCGTCGCCGGGTCCGAGACCGATCGCCCCGAGTGCGACGTGGATGGCCGCGGTTCCGGAGGAGGTGGCGACGCAGTGCCGGGCGCGGATGAGCTTGGCGAACGCCCCGCACATCTTCCGCACCTTCTTCCCGCGGACGTAGAAGAGCGTGTTCTGGTCGAGGGCTTCCTTGAGCTCCTTGAGCTCCTCCCTACCGAACCGCAGAGCGGTGCCGTAGGGATGCCGCTTGGCCTTGGGACCGCCCTCAAGCGCGAGTTTCACCATGGGTCGTTCATCCGTTCGCGGTGTTCCTCAGATCTCCACGGCTTCGCACAGGCTGGAGGCCTTCGCCGCCGCGCGGCCGCAGATGTGGCAGATGTACTTCGCACCCTTCGAGAGTTCCGCCACCCTGTCCATCTGCCGCTTCGCCACCAGCTCACACATGTGGCTGCTGTGACCCGGATGCACCTTGAACAGCACGTGCTCCTTCACCACTCTCCTTGGCACGACCCGCCTCCTTTTCTTGAGGGTCCTCGCATGGGACAAGCCCGCACGGTTCGATCGTGCGGTTCCCTTTGCCGGATTCTAACCTCGGTTCCCGGGCGGTGTCAAGCCGGATCACCTCAAGGCTCATCTCGAGGCGGCGTCGATGAGCTGACGGTAAGGCAGGACGACGGCGTAGAGCACCGCTGCGAGCGCCGCACCCTCGGCGAGGAGAACGAATCCCCACCAGAGCCAGCTCCAGATCCCTTCCTCAAGCTGCCGGAGGGCGTAATACATGGCTCCGTCCAGCACGAGGAACGCCGCCGCCATGAGCGGCAGGAAGAGGACGTGCCGCCTGGCGAAGTCCGACAGGTTGATGATGAGGACGGTGATCCAGGGGAGCGCGACCTGCCAGTCCTCGAAGATCTGAAGGTATTCCGGGACGCGGTAGAGGAGGAAGAAGGTCAGTCCGATGGGGATGAGCGCGTGGATGAAAAGCATCCTGAGCGTCGGGCCGAGGGCCGAAGCGGACTTCGGCTTTCGCGGTGCTTTTTCCATCTCTTCCGCCTCCATTCTTCTCCTCTCATTTTGCGGTAAAGAGAACACCCGCTGGCCAACTCAGCGCGTCGATCAGCGCGAACAGGGCGGCGGCCTCGATGAGTCCCACGAGCAGGCTCCAGAGCCTGTAATGGATGGGGTTGCCGGTCCTTCGGAGGCGGTAATAGACCAGGCCGTCGAGCGTCAGGGATGCTGCCACGATCAGGAGCGGCACAATGAACCATGACCTCGTGAAGTCGGAGACGTCGAGCACGATCATCGTGAGCGTTGGGAGTGGTGTCCCGAAGCTCTTGAAGATCTCTTTGAACTTGGGCACGACGCCGACCAAGAGCGCAAGTAACGCGACAGGCACCAGTGCATGCCACGCGACGGCCTTCATGGTCGCCCGAAGGGCTGGATTGGCCTGTGTGTCTTGACGCCCCTCAACCATGCGTCGTTCCTTTTGGTGCTTCGTGGCACCTTGTGAATTGCGGCGGCATTGCCTCTTGTCCCCTCGCCCCCGCGCGAACGGGGGAGAGGTCGCCACACAGATTGGCGACTAAAGGTCAGGGTAAGGGGCGGCAATTCCTGCACTTGATGAGACCCCCTCACCCTATCCCTCCCCCTCGGCGGGGGGAGGGAACCTCCGCGTCGAGTTCCCGGAAGAAGGGGACGGCGAGCGGGAGGAATTTTCGATAGGCGACGCAGAGTTCCGACGCGGACGTCTCCGGGTCCCCGGCCGCCAGGCGGTCCTTCGTGCAGCCGCCGTGACAGAAGCTCACCCACTCGCACCCTTCGCATCGCTCGATGCGAGCGGATTTCATCGCGCTGAACTTCTTCCGCAGCGGCGAGTCGTGAATCTCCGTCAGGGGCGTTTCCATCAGGTTTCCCAGCCGCCACTCGGCCGACACGAAGAAGTCGCACGGATAGACGTCGCCCGTGTGCTCGACGAGGAGGTACCCGTCGCACGACGGCCCCATGGTGCAGAGGTCGTGTCCGCCGTCGAGGAGGCACCGGCGGACCGCGTCGAAGTCGCGGATGGAGACCTTGCGGGGGTCGTCCGTTCTCCAGGCGTCGAAGAGTTCCGAGAGGAAGTCGCCGAACTCGACGCCCGAGACGGCGAACGCGGCGAGCTTCCCGGTCGCGCGGTCGCGCTCGACGCACGGGATGAACTGGAGAAAATCGAACCCCTGGTCGCGGAGGAAGCGATAGACGTGGTGAGCGCGCCGGACGTTCGCCTGGCTCACAAGGACGACGGCGTTCACGGCGACCTGCGCCTCCCGGAGCTTCCTGAGTCCGCGGAGCGCGAGGTGGAACGTCTCGCCGCCGGAGAGTTTCCGGCGGTACCCGTTGTGGATTTCCTTCGGGCCGTCGATGCTCACGCCGACCAGCCACCGGTACTCGGCGAGGAAGCGTGCCCAGTCGTCGTCGATGAGGGTGGCGTTGGTCTGGAGTCCGTTCCCGACGACCTGACCGGATCTCCCGTGCTTCATCTGGAGCTCGACGACGCGGCGGAAGAAGTCGAGTCCGGCGAGGGTCGGCTCTCCCCCCTGCCAGCCGAAGACGGTCTCGCGGAAGCCCGAGGACATCATCTGACGGATCATCTCTTCGAGCGCCTGCTCGGGCATGCGGTGGCGATGACCGGGGTAGAGGTCCTCCGTGCGGAGGTAGAAGCAGTACTCGCAGCGGAGGTTGCAGTCGAACGAGACGGGCTTGACGAGGAGGCTGAACGGTTTCATTTCGTATCCGGGGCGGCAGGCGCTTATCGGCGGACAAGGCCAAAGGTCAAAGGTCCGGAAGAAATTCCAAGTTCCAAGAACCAAGCTCCAAACAAGCTCCAAATTCCAAGCACCAAATTCCAAAACAACAAAGGAAAAGAAGAAGGCCCCGCCCCGTGAGGTCCTTCTTTCGTCTTGCGTTTGGAACTTGGTTATTGGAACTTGTTTGGAATTTGGAACCTGGTCCTTGGAACTTACCCGCTTTGCGGGTCTACACATGTTCGGCGCGGACGGGATTCCGGAGCACCCCGATGTTCTCGATCTCGACCTCGACGGTGTCGCCCGGCTTGAGGAAGACCTGCGGGGTACGGGCGAACCCCACGCCCTCGGGCGTCCCGGTCATGATGACGTCCCCGGGGCGAAGGGTCTTGTTGTGCGAGACGAAGCTGACCAGATGCCGGGCCGAGAAGATCATCTGCGAGGTGTTCGAGCTTTGCATGACCTGGCCGTTGAGACGGGTCTGGATGTTGAGGTGGTCGGGGTCGATGCCCTGGACGATCCAGGGACCGAGGGGACAAAAGGTGTCGCACGATTTCGCGCGGGCCCACTGCTTGTCGAGCTTCTGCTGGGCGTCGCGGGCGGTGACGTCATTCCCGCAGGTGTATCCGAGGACGTAGTCGAGCGCCCGCTCCTCCGGCACGTTCTTCGCGATCTTCCCGATGACGACCGCGAGCTCCGCCTCGTAGTCCACCTCGTTTGGAAGCAGGTGCGGCAGGACGATCGGCTCCTCGGGCGCAAGCACCGACGTCGTCGCCTTGAGGAAGACGATGGGCCGATCGGGCGTCTCGGCGCCGCTCTCGGCGGCGTGACTCCGGTAGTTCACCCCGATCGCGACGATGTCGCCCGGGTCGACCGGGTGGAGGAGCACCACCTCCTTGAGCTTGTAGGTCCGCTTGTGGAGCTTGAACCCACCGAACACCGACCCGTCGATGACCGTGAGGTGCGTCCCGTCTCTCAGCACCCCGTAATACGTCTTCCCTTCCTTCGTTCTGAAGCGTGCGATCGTGCGGACGTCCATCAGTCCATGCCTCCTGAAAAATGAAAGATCAACGGAACACGAGACCAGGAGAGAACCAAAATACTCCCCTGTTCACCTATTCAAGACACCAGGTCGCCGGCGCTCTGTCAAGGGAGAAACTTTGACTTTCATGGTGGGACAGGCATTCGTGCCTGTCCTTCCGTGGCCAGACAGGAATGTCCGGCCCACCATTCTCTGAGAGTGTCTTCTTGGTCCCCCCGGCGACCGGTCAGTCCCACGTATAGCGCGGCGCCAGCCCGCGCGCGATCCGCCGGTGTTCCTCCTTCACCTTCTCATAGACTTCGCGGATCTCGTCCTTCGTCCTCGGCGGCATCTTCTTCGAGTAGCGTTTCATGAGCGGCGCTCGGCTCGCGGCGAGGAGCCGGAAGAGATCGGTCCGCCGCTCCTTGGTCCACCGCTCGCGAACGTCGGCCAGTCCCGTCGTCACCGTCCCGTAATGGTTCGGCTCCTGGGCCATCGCGGCTTTCGTGTCGACGTCCGCACAGACCACGACGTTCTTCCGACGCCCGGCGTCCGAGAGGATCTCACCCCAGCAGTTGACCACCTGGCTTCGCTTGCTGCACGCCACGACGATCGTCACGCCGTTATCGGCGGCACGGCTCTTCACCGATGCCTCGCCGATATTCTCCGTCCACCCGTAGCCCATCGTCGGGTGGCAGATGACGTCTGCGCCCTGGAGCGCCAGACACCGGATGATCTCCGGGAACATCATGTCGTAGCAGATGGCGATGGCGACGTTGCCGAGTTCGGTGCGGAAGACGGGGAACTTGTCCCCGGCCGCGTAGACCCAGGTCTCGTCCGCCGGGAGCTGGACCTTCCGGTACTTCCCGCGGATGCGTCCGACACGGTCGAACAGCACGCCGGTGTTGTAGCACTTCCGCCCGACCTTCTCGGGGTAGCAGGCGACGATGTACATGCGGTATTTTCGGGCGACTCGGGCGATTCGTCGGGAGGTGGCTCCGGGGATCGGCTCGACCAGTTTCCGGAAGATGCTCACGTCGTCGAGGTAGGCGCCGAAGTGTCCGAGCCGCTGCATGTCCTCGGCGCCCACGACCAGGTCCGCACCCATCCGCCCCGCCTGCTCGAAAAGCCCGAGCTGCAGCCGGACGTTCTTCTCGATGTGCGCGCCGACCGCCGACGGGTCGAACTGCTCACTGTACGGGTTGACCTTGTGGGCCTTGTCGGACCATCCGAAGGCGACCTGCGTCGCGGCCAGGCGAAACGTCTTCGCCATTGCGACTCCTCGGTTGTGCCGCTCCAACCTATACCCCTCGTCCTGCCGACGCCGAATTCGGGACGCGCGCGCCGGGCCAATGTCAACAAGTCAAGGTCTTCAGCCCCTGAGAGGCGTCTGGTAGCAGCCTCGGGTGCGAGGGCGGGGAGCCCGCTATGCCGTCCGGATTCCCCGTTCGGCACCTATTTTCCCATGTCAGGCGACTTTCGTCAAGCCAAACCGCAAGACGATTCTCTGCCGGGTTCAGAGGTGTGGCCAGGAAATTCCCGCCTCATCGGCCGGGGCCGAGTTGGACGTCGAAATCACCGTCACAGCGTTGTCCCTTGCCGCCGCCGCCCTGCTCGTCGCCGCCTTTCTCGGCCTGTCACGTTTTGCACTTGATTTTTGCGCATCCTTCTGTAAACTCTTGAGTTGCAGTAGATTGGCCGTGACGGACTGTTGCTCCTTCCTCTCCCTTTTCAGGGAGAAGGTGAGGGTAAGAACTTCCGGATACCGAGGGGGGTTCGTGGCGTACGGGCGTTTTCACCCCCGCCCTGCCCTCCCCCTGAGAGGGGGAGGCAGAAGCCGCGGGTCAACGGCGGCGCCAACTTCGGAACCCTATCGCCATGTTCGAGTCCATCAGTCAGAAGCTCGAGAACGTCTTCAGCGTGTTCCGTCGCAGTGCGACGCTCTCCGAGAAGAACATCCGCGAAGGGATGCGACAGGTGCGGACGGCGCTCCTGGAGGCGGACGTCAACTACAACGTCGTGCGGGACTTCATGCGGAAGGTCACCGAGCGGGCGGTCGGCGTGGACGTCATCCGGTCGGTCACCCCGGCCCAGCACATCGTCAAGATCGTCCACGACGAGCTCGTGGGACTGATGGGTCCGGTGGACCACCGGATACCTCTATCGAGTGAGCCCCCGACGGTGATCCTGCTCGCGGGACTCCAGGGGTCGGGCAAGACGACGATGGCCGGGAAGCTCGCGAAGTACCTGGCGGGCAAGGGACACCGTCCGATGCTGGTGGCGGCGGACGTGAAGCGCCCGGCGGCCGTCGATCAGATCCGGATGCTCGGCGAGCAGATCGCCGTCCCGGTCTATTCCCGTGCGGGAGCGAACCCGGTCGATATCTGCCGCCAGGCCGTCGAGGAGGCGCGGAAGACCGCATCCGACGTGGTCATCCTCGACACCGCCGGTCGTCTCCACATCGACGAGGAGATGATGGCGGAGGTCATCGAGATCGCGCGGACGATCCGGCCGCAGCAGATTTACCTCGTCTCCGACGCGATGACCGGACAGGACGCGGTGAACTCGGCCGAGCGGTTCAACAAGGCGCTCGAGCTCGACGGGATCATCCTGACGAAGATGGACGGGGACGCGCGGGGCGGAGCGGCTCTCTCGGTGAAGGCGGTCACCGGGAAACCCATCAAGTTCATCGGGGTGGGCGAGAAGCTGGACCGGATCGAAGAGTTCCACCCGGAGCGGATGGCCGACCGTATCCTGGGCATGGGCGACGTGGTGACGCTGGTCGAACGGGCCCAGGAGCAGGTGGACGTCGAAGAGGCGAAGAAGCTCCGGGACAAGATCGCCAAGGCCGAGCTCAACCTCGACGATTTCCTCAAGCAGCTCCAGCAGGTGCGGAAGATGGGGCCGCTGAAGGAACTGCTGGGGATGATCCCGGGGGTCGGGAAGCAGTTCGCCGGGATGGACATCGACGAGCAGGAGCTGGGACGGGTGGAGGCGGTCATCCGCTCGATGACGCCCGAGGAGCGCTCGCACCCGGAGATCATCGACGGGAGCCGGCGACTGCGCATCGCCAAGGGCTCGGGCAGCGAAGCGGCCGACGTCAGCGGGCTCCTCAAACAGTTCAAACAGATGCGCGGACTGATGCGACGGTTTGGCGTCGGCGCCGCCATGAACCCCGACATGATGAGCGGGGTGATGATGGGACGACGCTTCGCCAAGCAGCGGTCACAGCGGAAGCGAAAGGACCGCCGGAAGAAAAAATGAGCGCCGGGCGTGCGGAGTCCCCTCCTCACGCTCCCGCTCCCATGGATGGTTCTTCATTTCTCGAGGAGGAGACATTGAGCGTCAAGATTCGTCTGAAACGGATGGGACGTCTTCACCGTGCCAGCTTCCGCATCGTCGCGTGTGACGTGCGGTCGAGCCGCGACGGGGAGGTCATCGAGAAGCTGGGGAGCTACGACCCCCTGGGGAAAGTCCCCGAGCAGCAGGTCCAGCTCAATGCGGAGCGGGTCGAGCACTGGCTCTCGGTGGGGGCCCAGCCCACGGCGACCGTGGCACGGCTCCTGAAGAAGAAGGGCATCCAGCCGGCAGCAATCCGTGCGAAGCTGAAGACCCCGCGCAAGACGAAGGACGAAGGTCAAGAGCCAAGGCCGAAGGCATAAGGCCGAAGGCCCGGACATCCGAAGTCCGAAACCGGAAATCCGATTCAAACCCGAAAAAGATGGGAAATCGGAAACCCGAAGAAGTTCGCCGCATCGGGGGCATTCGGGGGGGCCCCAAACGCGGTGAATCGCGTTTGGGGACCCCTTGTGGTTTCGGGATTCAATCGGGTTTCCGGTTTCGGGTTTCTCACTTTCGATGTCCTGCCGGCCGGGAAAAGGACGTACGGCAAGGCACCGCTTTGCCGGCGTGGCTTCGGGCAACCGAAATGGAGACCTTCGTGGAGATCGACGTCCTTACGCTGTTTCCCGAGATGTTCACGGGGGTGCTGGGGGCGAGCATCCTGAAGATCGCCCAGGAGAAGGGACTGGTGAAGTTCCGGCTGGTGGACATCCGGGACTTCTCGACGGACAAGCACCACTCGGTGGACGACCGCCCGTTCGGCGGGGGTCCGGGGATGGTGCTGAGACCCGAGCCGGTGTTTGCGGCGGTCGAGCACACGGAGTCCCGATCCATCGGGACGCCGGTGACGCGCGTGCTCCTGACGCCGCAGGGCGAGCGACTGACGCAGACCCTCGCGCGCGAGCTCGCGACGCTTCCGCGACTGCTCCTCATCTCGGGGCACTATGAGGGGTACGACGAGCGCATCCGCACCGGACTCAACCCGCGCGAGGTCTCCATCGGAGATTACGTGCTGACCGGCGGGGAGCTCCCGGCGATGGTGCTCATCGACACGGTCGTCCGGCTCATCCCGGGCGTGCTCGGAAAGGAAGATTCGCTCGACGAGGAATCGTTCTCGAACGGGCTCTTGGAATATCCGCAGTATACGCGTCCGCGGGAGTTCCGCGGAATGAAGGTGCCCGAGGTGCTGCTCTCGGGCAATCACGAGGAGATCCGTCGCTGGCGGCTCGAGCAGTCTGAGAAGCGGACGCGGCGGCGGAGAGAAACGGACAAACGGACGGGGGAATGACGAAATCCGAATGACGATTCAATGTGCTCTGTAGAAAACACCCAGTGCGACCGCTGCCGTTTTTCTCCTCTCCCCCCACCGGGGGGAGAGGATTGAAGGTGAGGGGCGGATTTCTTCTCATGCCGGCCGGGTTCACCCCTCACCCCGCCCTCTCCCCCCAGAGGAGGGAGAGGGGTGAAGCGGCCAGACAGGTGTTTTCTACAGAGCAGATTCAATGTCGAATACCCAAATGACTAATGCCGAATGACCGACAAGAGACAGGAGGAGACCCCGATGGGACTGTTGGAAGAGGTTCAGAAGGCGGCGATGAAGGAGAAGCTTCCCGAGTTCCACGTCGGCGATATCGTGGACGTCCACGTGAGGATCAAGGAAGGGGAGAAGGAACGGATCCAGGTGTTCAACGGGATGGTGATCGGCCGTCGGGGGTCCGGGATGAGCGAGACGTTCACGGTCAGGCGGATCGTCGCGGGCGAGGGCGTGGAGCGCATCTTCCCGATCCAGAGTCCGTCGGTGGTGGACGTGAAGGTGCAGCGTCGCGGGGCCGTCCGCCGGGCGAAGCTCTATTACCTGCGCGAGCGGACAGGCAAGGGCGCCCGCGTCAAGGAAAAGCGCCGCGTAAAGGCCGAGAAGATCGACGCCGAAGCGACCGGTTCGGAGTGATGTGGCACAGGGTACGACGCTTGCGCGCGTTCTTCCCCAGCCGACGCAAAGAAGGCCGAAGGTCCAAGGCCGAAGGCCGAGGGAGAAGCAAAGAAGTCCGAAGGTCCCCCAGGACGGGTGCACTAGGAACGAATTCGGCAGGCACCGGATTTCTTGAGTGCGCGGTCTCGACAGGTCGGGAGCGTGGCATCCGGCGAATGCGGGCACGGCATGGAATCCGCGAAAGACGAGTTCGGCCGGTGGGGTGAAAAGCTCGCCGCGAGCTTCCTCAAGCGACAGGGGTATCGCATCCTTGCGAGGAATTACGTCTCGCCGGTCGGGGAGATGGACATCGTCGCACGGGAGGGCGAGGAGCTCGTCTTCGTGGAGGTGAAGACGCGGACGAGCGAGGGATTCGGGGGCCCGCTGCGGGCGGTCGGCCGCGCCAAGCGGCGGAAGATCGTCCAGGTGGCCCGGAGCTATCTCGCCCGATACCGCCTCGACGAGTGTCCGTGCCGGTTCGACGTCGTCGGCATCACGCGCGTCGAGGGCCGGAAAGCCCCCGACATCGAACTCGTCCGCGGGGCGTTCACCGTCACCGGACATCCCTAACGGGCGCTCATGCTGGTAGACACCCACGCACATCTTGACGACGAGCGGTTCGACACGGACCGTGACGAGGTGATCGCGCGCGCTCTCGATGCCGGCGTCGCTTTTATCCTCTGCCCCGGAACCAACCTCGACAGCAGCCGCCGCGCCGTCGAACTCGCCGAGAAGCACGACTGCCTCTACGCCGCGGTGGGCGTCCACCCGCACGACGCCGCCGGCATGACCGCGAAGGACGCGGACGAGCTTCGCCGTCTCGCCGGTCACGCCAAGGTGGTGGCCGTCGGGGAGACGGGGCTCGACTACTACCGTGATCTCTCGCCGCGGGAGGTACAGGCTGGCGCGTTCCGGATGCAGCTCGAACTCGCCGCGGAACTGGAGCTCGCCGTCATCGTGCATTCGCGCGACGCCCACGCCGACGTCGAGTCGATGCTCCGAGAGGCGTCGGTTTCCGGGAAGCTGCGCGGCGTGCTCCACTGCTTTTCGGGGGGCGTCGACTGGGCGGCTCGCGCGGCCGCCATGGGGTTCTACATCGGTTTCGCCGGGCCTCTCACCTACGAGAACGCGACGAACCTGGAGAGGGTCGCCGCGACCATCCCCGTCGAGCGGGCACTCGTGGAGACCGACTCGCCTTACCTCATCCCGCGGCCCCACAAGCGGAGCGAGCGGTGCGAACCGGCCTACGTCCGGCTGGTCGCGGAAAAGCTCGCCCGCATCCGCAAGCTCTCCGCCACCGACGTCTCGCGCGTGACCGGGCTTTCCGCCGCACGACTCTTCGGAATCCCCTCGGCCGACGAGATCGCCAAGATCGCCTACGTCATCCGCAATTCCCTGTACCTCAACATCACCAACCGCTGCTCGAACCGCTGCTCCTTCTGCATCCGTCAGACAAGCGCCCACGTCAAGGGACACCGGCTGTGGCTCGAGCGGGAACCGACGGTCGAGGAGATCGAGTCGGCGGCGTCCGACATCCGGCCGTACGACGAGGTCGTGTTCTGCGGGTACGGTGAGCCGACGGAGCGGCTGGACGTGGTCAAGGAGGTCGCTCGCTGGGTCAAGGCGGGGGGGAAACCCGTCCGCTTGGTCACGAATGGCGAAGGGGACCTCATCAACAAGCGGTCCATCGCGGCGGAACTCGCGGGACTCGTCGACCGGCTCAGCGTGAGTCTGAACACCGCGGACGCCGAGCAGCACCTCGTGCTCTGCCGGAGCGAGTTCGGCCGCGAGGCCTATGGCGCAATCCTCCACTTCATCGAACGCTCGAAGCCTTTCGTCCCCGACATCGAGATCACGGCCGTGGCCGCTCCGGGCGTGGACATGAACGCCGTGGAGGAATTGGCGCGGAAAATCGGTGTCCGCTTCCGTCCCCGACAGTATAATGAAGTTGGCTGAACAAGACGCTAAGACGCTGAGACGCTGAGGGAAGAAGTCGCTGGGTCGCGGAGGGAACCGATGGACATCGACGAACGGACCGGGCAGTTTCAGCGGGTGTATGCGGCGGTGCGCGAGCAGCTCGACCGGGTCATCGTCGGTCACGACGCGGTGAAGGACCAGATGCTCACGGCGCTCTTGGCGGGGGGACACGCTCTGGTCGAGGGCGTGCCCGGACTCGGGAAGACGCTCCTCGTGCGGACCCTCGCCGAGGCGATCCACGTGGAGTTCCGACGCATCCAGTTCACCCCCGACCTGATGCCCGCCGACATCATCGGGACGAACGTGATCCAGGAGGACGAGCGGGGCAACCGCTCGTTCCGGTTTGAACGGGGTCCGGTGTTCGGGAACATCATCCTAGCGGACGAGATCAACCGTGCCACGCCGAAGACCCAGTCGGCGATGCTCGAGGCGATGCAGGAGGAGAGCGTCACGGTCGCCGGGCTCCGTCACCGGCTCGACCCCCCTTTTCTGGTGGTCGCCACCCAGAACCCCATCGAGATGGAAGGGACCTACCCGCTTCCGGAGGCGCAGCTCGACCGCTTCCTGCTCAAGATCTTCGTGCAGAGTTCCTCGGTCAAGGAGCTGGTGGAGATCGTGGACCGCACGACGGTCAAGGAGACGCGGAGCGCCGAGCCGGTCGCCACGGGTGCGGAGATCCTGTCGATGCGTGAACTCGTGCGCGAGGTGCCGGTGGCGTCGCACGTGAAGGAGTACATCGCGCGCCTCGTCCTAGCGACGCACCCGACGTCGGAGGACGCCCCCGAGGTGACCCGGCGATACGTCCGGTACGGTGCGAGTCCCCGTGGGGCCCAGGCGATCACGCTCTCGGCCAAGGTGCGGGCGCTGGTCGAGGGACGGAGCAACGTCAGCTTCGAGGATGTGGAGGCCGTCGCCCGCCCGGCGCTCCGACACCGCATCATCTTCAACTTCGAGGGCGAGGCCGAGGGACTCCAGGCGGACGCCGTCATCGAGGAGGTCGTGCGTCACGTCAGGAAGCCTTAGCAGGCTGCTCAAGAAGTGTAGTCCGGGTCCCTCGTGGCCCGGCAAGAGTTTCGTGGCGCCCCACGAGGGGGCGCACTACACCCGGAATAAGGGCGTGTGCGACTTCTTTAGCAACCTGTTGGATCCCGCGGAGGGCTATAGCAGGGCGCTAAAAGAGTCCGAGAGATGTCATTCTGAGTCCCGATTCCATCGGGACGAAGAATCTGGCACTGCCTGCGAGAGAGGTGGCGATTTTCGCGGAGAACATGGACTTTCTTTCAACTCCGTGGCCAGATCCTTCGCTACGCTCAGGATGACACCGCTTTCTTGGCAGCCTGATACCTGAGGCGTGAGGTTCCCCACGCCTCAGGTCTTGATGACGGGAAAGGAAATCCACGATGGCGACGCACTTGGTGACGGGGGGTGCGGGTTTCATCGGCTCGCACATTGCGGAGGAGCTTCTCAGGGAGGGCGAGCGCGTCCGCATCGTCGATAACCTCAGCACGGGGAAGAAGGAGAACCTCGAGGCACTCCGGGGCGATCTCGAATTCATCGAGGGCGACGTCTGCGACGAGAAGCTGATGGAGAAGGCGGCGAGCGGGGTGGAGGTGGTGTTTCACGAGGCGGCGATCCCGAGCGTTCCGCGGTCGGTGAAGGACCCGATCGCGTCGAACCGAGCGTCGGTGGACGGGACGCTGCGGGTGCTCCTGGCCGCGCGCGACGCACACGTCAGACGCCTGATCTATGCGTCCTCGAGCTCCGTCTACGGCGAGACCCCGGAGCTGCCGAAGACCGAGATGATGCCGACGGTCCCGGTCTCACCCTACGGCGTGGCGAAACTGACCGCGGAGCTCTACTGCCGGGCGTTCACGAAGTGCTACGGATTCGAGACCGTTTCCCTGCGCTACTTCAACGTCTTCGGCCCCCGGCAGGACCCGAAGAGCATGTACGCGGGCGTTATTCCCATCTTCGTGCGCGAGCTGCTCCGGGGAAATGTCCCGACGATCTTCGACGACGGCGAGCAGACCCGCGACTTCACCTACATCTCGAACGTGGTCCAGGCGAACCTCAAGGCGGCGACGGCGAGCGGCGCGGCCGGCCGCGTCTTCAACGCCGGCGCCGGGGGACAGATCACCGTCAACACGCTCTACCGGCTCATCGCGGGGATCCTCGGGGAACAGACACCCGCCCGGCACGGTCCGCCCCGGCCGGGGGACGTGCGCCATTCCTTCGCCGACATCACCGCCGCCCGTGAGGTCCTGCGCTACGAGCCCACCGTCTCCGTCGAAGAGGGACTCAAGCTCACCGTCGCCTGGCTTAAGACCAGGAAACTCTGAGAACTCTAGGCCGGGGTCTCCTGACGAGCCAACCCGTACGTCTCGATGGTGCGGCGGATGCTTGCGTACTGGACCTTCCACGAGTCCGGGGCATATCCGCCCCCGAGCGTCATGGCGACGGGGATCTCCCTGCGGACGCATTCGTCGATGACCGTTGCGTCGCGCTCGACGATTCCCTCCTTCGTCATGGCGAGGTTTGCGAGGGGGTCGGCGGCGAGCGTGTCGCATCCGGCCTGGAAGATAACGAGGTCCGGCCGCGCACGATCCAGCACCCCCGGCAGGTGCTCCCGGAGCAGTCCCAGGTAGGTTGCGTCGTCCGTCGCCGCCGCGAGTTCCACGTCCAGGTCGCTTTTCGCCTTGGGGACGGGAAAGATGTTCCCCTCGTGCATCGAGAAGGTGAAGACGCCGCTCTCCCCGGAGAAGATGGTCGCCGTGCCGTTTCCCTGGTGGACGTCGAGGTCGACGACCGCCGAGCGCCGGATGAGGCCCTCCGACTGGAGCCGGCGGATGGCGACGGCAATGTCCGCGTAGACGTTGAACCCTTCGCCGGCGTCGGGCTTCGCGTGGTGGTATCCCCCGCCGATGTTGACGGCGATGCCGTGACAAAGCGCGAGACGCCCGGCGAGGATCGTCCCGCCGCTCGCTGAGCGGAACGGCTTCAGTATCCTCGAGTCCACCACGCTCCCGGGAAGTGCCGCGAGGAACGGCGCCTCCAGATACCATCCGACGTTGTGCGAGCTCTTCAGTTTCTCCAGGTACTCCTCGGTGTGCACGAGGAGGATGTCTTCGCGGGAGGCTTCGTCGGGCCGGTGGAGGTCGCTTGCGCCCAGGAGCCCGTCCCGTTCGAGCTGGCGACGGATCTTCTCGTACTTGTTGACATCGAAGCTGTGGAGCTTCTCGAGTCCCCACAGGCGGACCAGATATTCCGGGGAATAGACAAGAGCGACGTGTGCGTCCATCGCGTGCCTCTCGTGCGAATCCTCAGCGGTTCTTTCGCCTTCGCGAGAGGGTCGATCCAGCCGTCGCTAGCGCTTTGGCGGAGGAGGCAGCCGCTTCGGCGGAGTTCCTTTCGCGCGGTGGCGGGTCCCGTAGCGAAGCCCCTCGTCGAGGAATGCCTCGATGTTTTCGAAGGGCGTCCCGGCGACGATGCCGTTGCCGGCGGCAAGACACATCCCGCCTTCGGGGCGATCAAACGTGTCGATGAGGTGCCGCACCTCGGCGCGGACCTCCTCGGGCGTTCCCGTCACAAGCGTCTGCTGGACGTCGAATCCCGCGAGGAAGGTCATTCGGCCGCCGAACCTGCGGGCGACCGCCTGTTCGTCCATCGTGTGCTTCTGGACGGGGTGGAAGACGTTTACCCCCGCCTCGATGAGGTCGTCGAGAATTTCGGTGTTGTTCCCACAGCTGTGCAGCCAGAAATGGATGTTGAGCTCGCGACAGAGTCTCCCGATGCGGGCGTAATGGGGCATGAGGAACTCGCGGAAATGGTCGGGCTTCATCATGAGCTGTCGCTGGTTCCCGAGGTCGTCGGAGGTGAAGAAGCCGTCGCACTTGAGTTCCCTCGCCGCGCGACGGATGAGGCCTTCATACTGGCTCGAGAGCGCGTCGTGCAGCCGGTGCACCTCATCGGCTTTCAGGTAGTAATCCGTCATCAGGTTTTCCATCCCGCGGAGCATCCACGGGCGCTCGAAAAAGAAAAACCATACGGCAAACAGGAGATACCGGTCCTGGCGGTGCGCCGCCTCGGCGAGCGGGTAACACTCGTCGAACCGTCCCGGCGCCTCCGGGTCCGGCATCTTCTCGATGAACTCGTCGAGATGCTCCCAGTCCGAGAGCACACCCCCGGCGTCCTTCGCCCCCGTCTCTCTTGCCGGGGCATACCAGGAGAGGTCCATCCTGGAGGGATCGAGCGAACTGACGCTCACCATGGTCGCGTCCTCGGGGTAGCGGTCGAACGCCTTCAGCCGGTCGCCAAACTCTTCGCGCAGCCCCTCCCCCCACCAGGGGCGGCTTCGCGCCAGAGCAGTTGAGCAGGTGACAGGAGAACAGGTGAGGTTTCCCGGAGGAATGCTCAACTGCGGTCTCCTGCTCCCCTGTTCACCTGTTCCAAGCGTGGAGCCTCGCGTCGTCCGG
>Ga0315282_10003528_pt1 | contig 28010 bp, 19 predicted proteins | sample YL17G07_20_MG_FD_203693 | JGI IMG/M metagenome (GOLD analysis project Ga0315282, IMG submission 203693) | Sediment microbial communities from Yellowstone Lake, YNP, Wyoming, USA - YL17G07_20 | ecosystem: Environmental > Aquatic > Freshwater > Lake > Sediment | place: USA: Wyoming | collected...
TCAGATAGAGTATGCCTCTCCGGCGGGCACGGGCCCGTTCGAAATTGTTCAGGCCCAACTGTGGATCGTATTGAACGAGCTCGCCGATGTTTTCTCGCGTGAGCGTGGGCATTTGACTGACTTCAAGAAGGTTTCGCGCGGTGTTCTGGAAGCTCTTCCTAGCAATCTCATCACGCTCGCCGGCAGACAGCTCAGGGAAGGCAATGGTCAGATTGACATGCGCTATATGCCTGTGAAAGGCATCCAGGCGGTAGGTCAGAGATGCAACAGCATCGAGCGCGCGAATCGCTACGGATCGGGACAAACGGCGAACCGCACTCATTGCAAAGCGAGATATCAAATAAACCAAGTAGGATTCCAATTTGCGGTATCTCTCAGCCTTGTTATACTCGTGTGTTGGTGCCAGATTTGCATGATCAGAGTGGCCGTTGCCCGGTCAATTTGCTGTCGAAGCAACTTGCATGATCTCCCAAACCGGTCGTCGTCGGTCTCGGTGCCTACGCCCGACGCATTCCCTCTCACGGCACTTCCCGTTTCTGCAGAGTACGAAGCGTGCCCCTGAAGTCCGCAGCCGATTAGACTCGTCCCGGGGCAGCTTTGCGCGCGAGGGCATCATAATAGCTGTAGAATCACTATATACCAGCACGCAGGCGGCAAAGCACTTCGACAAGAACGACATTGTGGCACGCGGGATTATGCCGATAGCGACCCCTGTTTTCAATAGCAACGAACCTTCGGCCGAAGCGAAGGCCACCTGCAATGAGCTCATTCGGGAAGGCGATTGCGCTCGACAATGACGCGGTCGAGTTTTCGGAAACCGAGTTTCGATCCCCCCTACGACGAGATTCTGCACGGAGTCCTGTCTTTCAGGACCCTCGCCGACACAGAAAAAACCATCGCAAGGCTGGAGAATTTGCGTCAACGTTTTCTTGCATCCAGCGATAAGAAGGGTGTGGAGTACTGTCGGCTCTTGGGCGCTCTCGGACGGAAGCGGGCCGAGCTAATCGCCAGAAACCGGCGAGTCAATCCGGCTAAGCGGCTTCAAAAAAGAGAGGCGGCTCTCTGGTTCCAGATCTGGCTGGAGACCCCTGAACTCTTTGTGGATTGGCTCGCTCTGCGAAAGAAGACGGGCGAATTCCTGAAATTACGGGAACGAGAATCAAACTCCTGACCACCAGGCAGGCAATCTCATGGCAGCAGCAACGAATGCACGAGTAGCGCAGGATTCGTTTCTGGAGGCACTGCGGTCCGAGATTGTTGCCGGGACAGAGATCCTTGCCGCGTGGGTCACCCATGTTCAGGCAAAGGACGGGATTGAGGTGCTCTTTGAGCTTGAGGCCTGGCTCCGAGGACTGGGAGCATTCTTCGGCCGTAGACACCTGCCGCTGCCGGAGGAGGAGAGAGCGGCTCTGGTTACGCGCAGCTTCGCGCCCGAGATCCGCGTCGCGCGTCTGGGGCTCCAGGAATGCGAGCGCTGTGCTCTCCAACTGTGCAGCTTAGGACAAGACGCCAAGGTCGAATTTGAGGCGCTCGTCGATACGCAGATCTATAACACCGGTGTTCTGGATCCGCGGATCAGCAAAGGACTCGAGCAGGCCACTCCTATAGACAGCCTGGCTCACCTGCTGGAATCGCTCAACAACCTCAAGGTGATGATCGATGCTCTAAAGGACCCAGCCTGTCAGGATCTTAAGCTTTTCCTGAGCATCGGCAGGACCTTCAAGAGCGAGCTGCGAAATTGCCGTTATGTGGATATGCTGCTCGGGCAGCGCTTCCGACTGCAGTTCGATCGGATCGACAATGCTGTCCTGAGCGCTGTTCTTCGGTCGATAGCCGAACTGCATGTGCGCCGTGACGTGTCGCTGGCCCTTCTCTACCTGTATCGCTTTCTCCATTATCTGACACTGATATCCGCTGCATTGCGCCAAGACCGACCGCTGCGCAGGTTCCTTGTCCTCTTCTCGCTCTTGCACGAGCAGACGGACATTCTTTGCGACTTTGTCAAGTCGCGTTTCCTGAAGGGACGGCGAGGAAATTCACGGCTGAGAATTGCTTCGGATCTTATCGTTCATTCGCTCAGAATGGAAGCACAGCGCCTGTTCGAGCGTGAACTCATCTTCTTGTCATCGGAAAAGGACGCCTCCGCGATCTATGCGAAGGTTGAAAACAGCCATGGGCTGCTGCGCAATTGCTATCAGAGCTGTGTTGTCACGCTGATTCAAGCGTTCGACGAAAAGGTGGATGGAAAGGCGTTGTTTCCGTCAATGATTGAAGGCCTTCAGCAGGGCCAGAGGCTGCGCAAAGATCTCTGGGATCTGCGGCAGGATCTCAAGGCCGGACTGGAAATGGGTGAGGCCTTCGACCTAAGTCTCGTCTTGGATCGGGTTACTAGATTCCGAGAGTCATCGCTGCGGTACTTGATGTATCAGGACTGGGGCGAGTTCGAGCGTTTCTCGGATTCGCTGGTTACGGCGGCAAATGAGGTGGAAGTTCGCATGTTGCTGCGTAAGTTCATAAGCTTCCTGGAAGTTCTCATGCAGGAGGTTTCCAAACGCAGCGTTTTGCAGTAAAAGAAATTGTGTACGCACGGCAGGCTTGGGCCGAGCCCAAGCTGAGGTCAGCCTTCACGAATCACCTAACGGGGAGAAAGGTTTGATTCCTTCCGCGCGCTTTAGTAACATCAAGCGAGACAAAAATCTGCAAAGTCTCCCAAGCATGGAACCCCTGAAATCCTGGAAATGATCCACGAACGCATATGAAACCGAATTACAAGAAACTTTTCTTCTGGTCCTCCCTGGGGAGCATTGCCGTTGGTACCACGGTGGCGCTGGCGAGCCGAGCCAGGCGGGTGCAATCGCGTCCCTTGGCTTGCCGGAGGATACCTGAGCAATGTCATGGTGTCCTTCTGTGGACAGAGCGCTTTGAGGTTGAAGAAAACGGCACGCGACACTATGTGCACGATCGCTACTATCTGCAGCCGACTCCCTTCAAGGTTTGGAGCGTTCTGGATTTGAACCTTCAGAGTGCGCCGGCGAAATCAGGACCCGGAGGAGCCGCGATCTACCACGTGACCCACGTGCGCCTGTTGGAGGAGAGTCCCGAGGAGGAACGTTTGAAGGACCGGTTCTACGGTGTTGTGACCGTGGTGGACGCGGAAGGGAAGCCTTGTTCCGCCAACTCGATTGCGCGTGGCGGCATCCTCGAAATCAAAAAGTGCTATGTCGGTGGTTCCAGCAACGGGATTGAGTCAGGAGAGATGCATCGCTCCCTCGGCCGCATTCTTAATTACCGCATCGATTACTCCGCTGCCTGATCTTGCCCGATGATCGCGCGTTTCAGCTGCTCTCTCAGTTCCCTGGCTTTTAGCATGGAATCCTCCCTTGCTGTTCCTCCCTACGCCCTTCATGGCTATAGATAGAGTAAGAGCCTTGGAAGTTTCTCGCCTGTGGAGCCGCCTCCTGCGATTGAACAGATTCGGCGGCTGGCTTCGAAGGCCTGCGCTCCCATGGACTGTTCCTACAATGAGCATCAGTTGAAGTCTAAGGCGCACAATTGCCATGAAGGCAATTGCGCAAGTCGTGACTTGGGCAGCCTGTCGCTGATTTTTGGAGGCTTACGAAGCCATGCCAAATTGTGTTGAGCTTTTGGGCCAATTCGCTGTATTGTCCGTTCAGGGAGTCCCAACCACAATCACGAGGGGCTGGAATGGTTGAAACGCTCTTGACAAATCTTCCGGGTACTCGGGATATCCTCCCCGAAGAAATCTCGTCCTGGCATCTGGTCGAGCGTACTGCAAGGAGCATATTTGCGCGCTACGGCTTCGAGGAGATCCGCACCCCGTTGCTTGAGGCAACGGATCTGTTTGCACGGGGGATTGGCGGCGAAACTGATATTGTCGGGAAGCAAATGTACACGTTCCAAGACCAGAGCGGCAGATCGGTGAGCTTGCGCCCCGAAGCCACTGCGTCCGCCGTACGGTCCTACCTCCAGCATTCCATGTATCGGGGTGCGGGATTGACGAAGCTCTACTATCTCGGTCCGATGTTCCGACACGAGAAGAAACAGAAGGGTCGCTGGCGGCAGTTCTATCAGATCGGCGCCGAAGCCCTCGGTTCGGAGCATCCGGCGATCGAAGCCGAAGTCATCGAGATGATGATGCACTTCCTGGAGTCACTCGAGGTCCAATCGCACCTGCTGATCAACTCTGTCGGGGACGGCAGGTGCCGCCCTGAGTACATCGAGCTGTTGCGTCGAGAGCTGCGCCGTCGCGGGGCCGAGCTTTGTGAAGACTGCCGGCGCCGTACCGAGACGAATCCACTCAGGGTGTTCGACTGCAAAGTGGAAACATGTCAGCCAGTGATCAACGCCCTGCCCAAGATCGCGGATCACTTGTGCGCAGAATGCTCGCAGCACTTTGAGCAGGTCAGAAATTACTTGCAGGAAGCGGGGATTTCCTATGAGATCGTTCCCCGGCTCGTGCGCGGTCTGGACTATTACGTTAGAACCGCCTTCGAGATCGTCAGCGGCGAGTTGGGAGCTCAGAACGCGCTCGTTGGCGGCGGCCGTTATGATGGGCTTGCAGAAATACTCGGCGGACCGCGGGTTCCGGGCTTCGGGTTTGCGATGGGCCTCGACCGGCTGATCATGATCCTGCCGGAGGAGGTGCGCAGGCGAGCGAAACGTCCACCCGAGCTCTTTCTCGCTTACCTGGGAGACGGCGCCTTCAGAAAAGCGCTGGCGCTCGGCCGCCTGCTGCGTCACAAAGGGTTCTCGTGCCATTTCGAATTTGCAGGGGGCAGTCTGAAGAGTCAGCTGCGGGAAGCAAATCGCTTGCGCGCCGGCAGCGTGCTCATCATCGGAGAGGAAGAGCTGGCTCGAGGACGATACATTCTCAAACGCATGGAGGATTCGTCCCAGAGCGAGGTCTCGCTGGAAGGTCTTGTCGAACATCTGCGAGAGCGGCGCCGCGCGGGACTGAAATAGGCGGCGATATGTGGAGTTCTCAGGATTCGTTGCTCCGTTAATCCCCGATGCCTCCGCTAAGATCCGCCTTGTGGATCCTATCCTTACGGCTTGTCACAGCAATGAGCAAGATACGGGTTCTGCCTGAAATTCTGGCCAACAAGATAGCCGCCGGCGAGATCGTCGAGCGCCCGGCATCTGTAGTCAAGGAGCTTCTGGAAAACGGACTTGATGCAGCGGCGCGTTCGCTCTTTCTCGCCGTCGAATCCGGAGGCAAGAAGCGCATTATCGTGCGCGACGACGGGGAAGGCATGACCCAGGACGACGCCATCCTCGCCTTCGAGCACCACGCCACGAGCAAGTTGCAGAGCATGCAGGATCTCTCGGCAATTACAACCCTTGGCTTCCGAGGTGAAGCGCTGCCTTCCATCGCGTCGATCTCGCGGCTGACTCTCCGCACCCGGCATCAGTCTGAGTCGGATTCGGTTCTGGGAACGGAAGTGGAGATTCACGGCGGTGCGATGCGATCGGTCAAAGCGATTCCTTGGGACAAGGGGACTGAAGTCACGGTCCGCGATCTCTTTTTCAACGTGCCGGCGAGGCGGAAGTTCCTTCGTGCTCACGATACCGAACTCGGACACATCACGCGGCTCGCCACGAATTACGCTCTGGCAAGACCGGAGCTGCGCTTTGCGCTGGAAAGCGAAGGCCGAAAGTTGATCGATGTGGTACCTGTATCCTCGGTGCGCGAGAGAGCCTATCAGCTCTTCGGCGACAGTTTCCTGAAGAATCTGGTGGAGATTTCCGGGAGCGCCGGGGACGTCAGAGTCCACGGCTTTGCTTCCCAGCCTCACGAGCAGAGGACGAACCCATACTCGCAGTTCTTCTACGTCAACCGGCGCATGGTGCGTGACAAGGTCATGACGAGTGCAGTGCGGCAGGCATACCTCAACGCAATTCCGTCGTCCGCATATCCTGTTGTTCTTCTCTTTGTCGAGCTGCCCTATGACCAGATTGACGTCAATGTTCATCCAGCGAAGACCGAAGTGCGCTTTCGTGACCAGAGCCTCGTACACGACCTGGTCCGCGAGAGCATCCAACGCGCGCTTGTGCTGAGCCGGTCGATCCCAGTCTTTGAGCACCGTGGCGAGGGAATGGGCTCCCGCGATAGATTCACTCCCGGGCAGCCGGAAGTCCTTCCCGGCGATCTTAGCCGAAGGCCGGAGAGCCCTTTCGATTTTACCCCCCCGGCGTTTGCGGCCGACCCATTCCAGCGCGCGTTCAACTATCCTTTGCGAGAGGTTCCACAGGTTCCTCTGATTCCGCTTGCCGACCATCATGCGTTGAAAGTGCGTCCGGAGTTGCTGTTGGGAGCGCCGTCAGACTGCGCACGCGAGATTTTTCACTCTGACGGTGTGCGCATCCTGGGACAGCTGCAGGAAAGTTACATCATCGCCTGCGATGCCGACGGCCTCTTGATTGTCGACCAGCATGTGGCGCACGAGCGCGTGCTTTACGAGAAGCTGGCCGCCGCGATGAGCCGTGATGCGGTTGAAACCCAAGGACTGCTGGTACCAGTGACCATCGAGCTGGCGCCGCACCAAGCAGCGCTTCTCGACCGTGCAATGCCGGAACTGAACAGGAACGGGTTCGAGGTGGAGCGTTTCGGCGGGGACACTGTTTTGGTCCGTTCGGTGCCGGCGGTTGCGCGCGACCTCGACTGCGAAAAGCTGCTGTCGGAAATCCTCGAAGGGCTGGAAATGGAGGAACGGACGGTGGATGTCGATCGGATCAGGGACCGTATCGCCGTGAGCATGGCGTGCCGCGCCGCGATCAAGGTGCACACGGCGCTCACGCTCGAAAAAATGCAGTGGCTTCTGGATGAGCTCGGGCAGACGCGAATTCCGACCAACTGTCCGCATGGCCGCCCGATCATACTGCGCTTCAGTTTGTACGAAATCGAGCGCAATTTCGGCCGAGTGTAAGCCTCTCTGCAAACCAAGACCGTGAAGAGCCTGAAGCAAAACTCTCAGGGATTTCGTGATCTTTGGTTGATTCAGCGGGACTCTACTGCACCCATGCGGCGAAACTTCTGGTAGCGCTGCTCCTGGAGTTCCGGACCGGACCTTCCAAGCAGAGATTCGAGAGCCGGTTTCAATCTCAGGTCAAGAGCCTTGGCAGCCGCGTCGTGGCTGGTATGGGCCCCGCCGGGCGGCTCGGGAATGATCTCATCGATGAACCCGAAGGAAATTAGATCCTCTGCGGTCATCTTGAGCGCGTCGGCTGCCGCCTCGATGTGCTCCTGATCCTTCCACAAAATGGCGGAGCATCCCTCCGGCGTGATGACGGTATAAATGGCGTTCTCCATCATCAGGACGTAGTTCCCCACGGCAATTCCCAACGCTCCGCCGCTCCCTCCTTCACCGATGACGCAAACGACGACAGGCACATCGAGCCGCGCCATTTCCCGGAGGTTGAAGGCGATGGCTTCCGCCTGGCCCCGTTCCTCTGCGCCGACGCTGGGATACGCCCCCGGAGTATCCACAAAGGTGATGATGGGACGGGAGAACTTTTCCGCGAGCTTCATCGCTCGTAACGCCTTCCGGTACCCATCGGGCTGCGCGTAGCCGAAATTGCGGTGCTGCCTTTGGTTCAGGTCGCGTCCTTTTTGTTGGCCCACCAGCATGACCGGATAACCATGGTAGCGCGCCATTCCCGCGACGATCGCCGGGTCGTCGGCAAAGCGCCGGTCGCCGTGGATTTCCGAGAAGCCTTCAAAGAGACGCTCCACATAGTCCAGAGTGTACGGGCGCTGCTCATGACGCGCCAGCAGTGTGCGCTGCCAAGCGCCGGCAGCCGCAGACTTTTCCTTGCGCAGGCGGTCAACTTCAGCCCGCAGTTCGTCGATTTCCGCTTGATACGACTTCTCTTCGTCCATCCGGCACTTCCCCGCAGCACACTAACTCAAGATCTGCACCGATCCGGCTCCGCAAATATCTTCAATCTGGCGAATCAAGTCCTGGCTGGGCTTCACCTTCACGAAATCAGAGCATTGGATGGTAACACGGAATTCGTTGGGATGGTATAACTCTAGTTCAATCCCGGCCTCGCCTTGATTCTGCTCGAACAGGTGGTAGAGTTCAGCAGCGGCGCCGGGACGCAAATGCGGGACTGGAGTTCGGATGCACAGCCTCCTGGCGTTCCGCTCGATGATGCCGGCCAGAGGTGCTATTTCCGAGCAAATGATTTTGGATGAATTCTCATCCACTTCAAATCTCCCGACAACGAACACGGGTTCATCGGCTTCCAGATACGGAGAGAACTTGGCGTAATCTTTGGGAAAGACTACGGCCTCTACTCTTCCTGTAAGATCCTCCAGAGTAAACGCCGCCATCAGACCCCCTTTTTTCGTGCGCCGGGGGCGGCAATCGGTGACGATGCCTGCGACTCTGCATTCGGCGCTCGTCCCGTCGCTGACAAGTTCGGCAAGACTCTTCCTGGAAAATCGGGCGAGTTCTTCTGTGAAGCGATCCAGGGGATGTCCCGAGACGTAATATCCGAGCGTCTCCTTTTCACATGCCAGCAATTGCTCTGGTGGCCATTCCGGGATGTCGGGAGGTTTGGGCTCCGGCAGTGCCGCCGGACCGAGCGTCCCGCTGAACAGGCCTTTCTGGCCGCTGGTCCGGTCACGTTGCGCCTTCTGGCCATGATCGATGGCCGCGTCTGCCATTGCCATCAATTGAGAGCGTTTCCAACCTAATGAGTCTAGGGCGCCGCTTTTGATCAGGCTTTCGAGCACGCGCTTGTTGAGCGCGCGCGAATCCACCGCCTCGCAAAACCGAAAGAGGCTGCTAAACCGCCCGTGCGCTTTGCGGTACTCAAGTATCGACTGAATGGCGCCTGCACCGACGTTTCGGATGGCGAGCATCCCGAAGCGGATCTTGTTTCCCACCGAATGAAAGGGGAGTTCACTCTCGTTGACATCGGGCGGCAGCACCGGGATTCCCATGCCCTTGCATTCGGCGATGTACATCACGATCTTGTCGGTGTTGCCGATTTCGCTCGACAGCAGGGCAGCCATGAATTGCACGGGAAAGTGAACCTTGAGATAGGCCGTCTGGTACGCCAGCAGTGCATACGCGGTGGAGTGCGACTTGTTGAATCCGTACTGGGCGAATTGCTCCATGAGGTCGAAGACCTGAATCGCGGTCCTTTCAGGTATGTTCTTCGTCCGGGCGCCGGCCGTGAACTTGTCACGCATGGAGGTCATAACCGACGCCAGTTTTTTCCCCATCGCCTTCCGCAAGATGTCGGCCTCGCCCAGCGAGAAGTCAGCCATCTTGCTGGCAATCTGCATTACCTGCTCCTGGTAGACGATGACGCCGTACGTCTCTTTGAGGATTTCCTCAAGAAGGGGGTGAGGGTACTTGACGTCCACGAGACCGAGCTTCCGCCTGATGAAATCGGGGATCATTTCCATCGGTCCCGGGCGGTAGAGCGCATTCAAGGCGATCAAATCCTCAAAGCGCGCCGGCTTCAGGCGTCGGAGTTCCGCCTTCATCCCGCCGCTCTCAAACTGGAAGACACCGTTGGTCCTTCCTTCAGAGAATAGCGCGTACACTTGCGGGTCATTCAAGGGGAGTGACGAGAGTTCAACTTCGATCCCTGTTTCTTCGCGTATGCGCTTTACGGCCCGATCGAGGACGGTTAAGGTGGCGAGAGCGAGAAAGTCCATCTTGAGAAGACCGATCGTCTCCAGGTCCTTCATACCGTACTGGGTGGTGAGCTCGTCCTTGTTTGACTTCGCAAGGGGGATGAGTTCCATCAGCGGCTTGGGAGCGATCACAACGCCGGCGGCATGGGTGGAAGAATGGCGCGACAACCCTTCCAGACGCTTGGCGATCTCGATCAGATTCGCGATCTGAGGCTTTTTCATCTCTTCGCGCAGGCGCGGCTCTTTCTCAATTGCCAAGTCGATCGTGGCGTTGAGATCATTGGGAATGAGCTTGGCGATGCGGTCAACCTCGGCGTAGGGAATGTCGAGGCTTCTTCCGACGTCCCGGATCACGCCCTTTGCCGCCATGGTGCCGAAAGTGATGATCTGGCAGACACTGTCACGGCCATACTTGGCTGCCACGTAATCGATCACCTCCGCTCGCCCGTTCATGCAGAAGTCCATGTCGATGTCTGGAGGCGCGATGCGCTCCGGGTTGAGAAATCGCTCGAAGAACAGGGCATACTGAAGTGGGTCAATATCGGTGATGCGCAGGCTGTAGGCAACGAGGCTCCCCACGACCGAACCACGTCCCGGTCCAACAGGAATGCCGTGGTCTCGCGCGTACTTGATCAGGTCCCAAACAATCAAGAAATAGCTTGAAAACTTCATCTTCTTGATCATTTCGATCTCGAAAGCCAAGCGCTCTTCGTATGCTTGCAGCGGGTTCTTGAGCGCGCCCTCCCGGGACAGCCGCTCGAGATGCTGGCGGCGCCACGCGAAGCCTTCGCGCACGACCTTTTCGAAATAGGAGTCGTGCGTCTCACCAGGAGGGACATCGAAAGGAGGAAGGAGATAGGCCGAAGTATTGACTTGGACATTGCACCGCTCGGCAATACGCAGGGTGTTGCGAAGAGCCTCGGGCAGATCTTTCCATAGCTCATGCATCTCAGCGCCCGACTTGAAGTAGTACTGGTCGCTGGTGTAACGCAGGCGATCGGTATCCTGGACGGTCTTACCGGTGCCGATACAAAGCAACACGTCGTGAGCGATGTGATCTTCCCTGAGCAGGTAGTGCGTGTCATTGGTGCAGACCAGCGGGATGCCCGTTCGTTTGGAGATCTCGATGAGAGCGCGATTGACGCGTTGCTGAGCCGCCAGTCCATGATCCTGAAGCTCGAGGTAGAAGCGGCCTTCTCCGAAGATGTCGCGCAGGGCGACTGCTTCCTCAAGTGCCGCCTCATGCTGCTCCATGAGGACAGATTGCGGCACCGAGCCTTTCAGGCATGCTGAGAGGGCAATCAGGCCCCTGCTGTGCCGGGCTAGAAGATCCTTGTCGACGCGCGGCTTGTAATAGAAGCCTTCCAGGTAGCCCAAGGATGCGAGCTTGCTGAGGCTGAAATAGCCGGACTCGTCTTCAGCGAGCAGAATTAGATGGTTGGATTGATCGCCGCCGCCGGTCTTCTTGTGCCGGCTCTCCTTGGCAACGTACACCTCACAGCCTAGGATCGGCTTGAGCCCCTTCTTGCGCGCCGCAGTATAAAACTGGATTGCCCCGAAAAGGTTACCGTGATCCGTGAGCGCCAGGGCGGGCATTTGCATAGCAGCAGCCGTATCCACGAGCTGCTCAACCTTGGAGGCGCCATCCAGCAAGCTATAATCCGAGTGATTATGCAGGTGTACAAAGGCAGTCGATTCCGACACGACTCACTCCCATTCAATGGTTCCTGGTGGTTTTGAGGTGATGTCGTACACGATCCGGTTGATGCCCCGCACTTCGTTGACGATGCGGTTGGAAATGCGCTCCAACAAATCGAACGGGAGCTTCGCCCAATCGGCCGTCATTCCATCTTGACTGGTCACCACGCGCAGTGCTGTGACGTTCTCGTAGGTGCGGTCGTCTCCCATCACCCCGACGCTCTGTACGGGCAACAGGACAGCGAATGCTTGCCAGAGCGAATGCGTCAGGCCTTCGCGTTCCACCTCTTCCTGGACAATGGCATCAGCCTCCCGCAGGAGCGCCAGGCGTTGAGGCGTCACTTGGCCGATGATGCGGACGGCGAGACCGGGTCCGGGAAAGGGCTGCCGATGGACGAATTGCGGATCCATGCCGAGCTCCCCGCCGAGCTTGCGCACCTCGTCCTTGAACAACTCCCGCAAAGGTTCCACCAGCTCGAGCTCCATTGCAAGCGGCAGGCCTCCGACGTTGTGGTGCGACTTGATAACCGCCGAAGGGCCGCGCACAGAAGTCGATTCGATGACATCCGGGTAGAGTGTTCCCTGGACCAGAAACTTCGCATCGCCGATCTTGCGCGCTTCTTCCTCGAAGACCCGGATGAACTCCTCTCCAATGATCTTACGCTTTTGTTCAGGATCCAGGACGCCTGCAAGCCGGGAAAGGAAGCGTTCACCGGCAGGCACTCCGATGACTTTCAAATGAAAGCGCTCGCGAAAACTCGCGAGCACGGAGGCGTATTCGTTCTTTCGAAGCAACCCGTTGTCGACGAAAATGCAAATGAGCCGATCTCCAATCGCCCTGTACACCAGAAGGGCCGCGACCGCGGAGTCGACACCTCCGCTCAGGCCGCAAATCGCCCTGCTATTTCCGATCTTGCTCCTGATGGCGGCTACACTGGAGTCGACGAACGCCGACATGGTCCAATCACGGCGGCAGCCGCAGGCACGGGTGAGGAAATTCTCCAGTATCTCCGTGCCGTGGTGGGTGTGGATGACCTCCGGATGGAACTGAAGCCCCCAGATCCGACGCCCTTCATCGCCGGCGGCAGCGAGGATGCTCCCTGATCGGGCTAGAACTCGGAAGCCCTGTGGCAGCGCCTCAACGCGATCTCCATGGCTCATCCAAACTTGAAAGCTCGGGGGCAGGCCGCCCAGGATTGCGTTTTCCTCCGTGATCTCAACAACAGCCTTGCCGTATTCCCGTTGATCGCCTGGGACAACTTTGCCGCCCATGCTGTCTGCCATCAACTGAAGCCCATAGCAGATTCCCAGCAGCGGTATGCCGCGTTCAAAAAACTCCGCCGGCAGACGCGGGCTGCCTGCTCGGCAGACCGAGTCGGGCCCACCGGATAGCACGATGCCCGCGGGCTCGATCTCGTCTATCTTGCGGAGCGCCCGGGAGAAAGAAACAATCTCACAGTAGACGCTGAGTTCGCGGATGCGCCGGGCGATCAGCTGGGTATACTGGGAACCGAAATCCAGAATCAGGATGCTTTGGCGGTTGATGATTATCTCCCGGGTTTTATTTGCTACTCTGTTGCGGCAGCCATACAATATCGCAGCGAGTGCGAATTTGCAATCCACAGAACAGCAGTCAAAAGCCAGCATGAACGAAAGCGCGTGACTCCGGTCGGAGCTGGATTCCATTCTGGCTCCCGACTTCCTGTGTCGAGGCTTGATGTTTCAAGTGACGTTCTCGCATCCGTGGCTGCTTCTCCTGGCGCTGGCGCCGCCCGCGTTGCCGCTGCTGCGCCGATTGCCCGCTTTTCTGAAGCGGGGCGCGCTGCGACTCTCGACTTATGACTGGTTGCCTGCACCCACGAAAAGATCGGCTTATCCGCGCCGACTCGCTGATTTGCTCCGTGTTGCCGCACTGATCTGTCTGGTTCTCATCGTTGCCGGCATTGGCCCAGTTTCACGCGAGCCCGCCGGCAAGGAGCAACCTGAGGCACTGGTCATTGTGCTGGACATATCGAGTTCTATGACGGCTGTGGACTTCTCTCCGGGTAATCGTCTGAAGGCAGCAAAACAGCTCCTGAAATCATTTGTTTCATCCCACCCTGAGTTGGAGCTGGGATTGATTCTTCTGTCGGCTTCGCCGCGGCTGATGGTCCCGGTTTCGGCGGCCAGAGACGTGCTGTTGAGAGCCCTGGACGAGGCGAGCCCAGCGGGCTATGGAGAAGACGGCACTGCCATCGGCAGCGGCATTGCCAGCGCGATAAACAGACTGCGAGATGGACCCTGGAGCCGACGCAGGATCCTCTTGGTTACGGATGGGGTCAACAACCGCGGGGCGCTGGCGCCCACCGATGCGGCCCGCATCGCCGCAGGAATGGGAATCAGGATTGACACAGTAGGGATTGGAACTGATTCGGTTTCGCACTATTGGGTCCCGCTGGCGCAAGGGGGGGTAGTGGAAGTGGAAGCACGCATCGAGATCGACGACAGGGAGATGGGCGAAGTGGCCGGGATAACGGGAGGCAGGTATCGGCGTGTGACCAACTCAGAACAACTGCGCCTTGCTCTGCTCTCGCTGGACTCGGACCGGCGGCAGGTCGTGACCTCCGGTTCCTCGCGCCGAAGTTTCTCCTGGATGCAGGTTCTTGCCGGGGCTTCGATCTTGATGATCTGTGCGGAGTTTGTGCTGACACGGTTTGCATATCCGGAGCTGCCAGGTTGAAGGCGGGTTGCGAACCAAGCAGTCGGCGTGGGCGATCCGATGGAAGGACATCATCGGTTTTGTTTCCTGACATAGCCTGAGTTGCTGGAGGAAGCATGTACTGGAAGAGTCCAGGTTATCTGTGGGCTGAAGTTGTCCCGGGACTTCTGGTGCTATGCTGGGTGCTCACAGAGTGGATGGGTCGCCGTCGGTTGAGAGAACTTGGGGATCCTAAAGTACTGGGTGTTTCGCGCCCGTGGATCCGGCAATTTGCTGCCTTCCTCCTGCTGGTACTCGGGATCGCGTCAGCCGCTGCGGTGCTTCCGCTGCCCGCCTTGAAGGCGGAAAATGCGGTTCCGGAAACGCCTGAGATTGTAATCCTGCTTGATGTCAATTCCTTGGCGCCTGCTGCAGAGCGACTGTGGCCGGCGCTTGAGGATGCGGTTCAGGCGCTCGTCGAGCAGGCTCCGGGTTCGCGCTTCAGCGTTGTCGCCTCGGGATCTCCGCCGGAAGTATTGGTTCCGCCGACTATAGACGCCAGGGGAGTGCAGATCATCATTTCCCGACTGCGCTTTACGTTGCAGCCAAGGCCTGGGACCGACTTGTCCGAGACACTGGCCCATTTCGCGGGCCGGCAGCGCGGTGCGCTGGCGAATTCGCACATGGTGATTGTCACAGCACTGCCGGTTGAAGAAATGGAACAGGCATCGGCGATTTCGATAAAAAACGTGCCCGGTGTCCTGCTAGTACAAGTTTCAGGAGGTGGCGCTCCGACGCAGTACGGGTGGCGGACAAGCATGGGAGCATGGACTTGGACGACAAGAGCGGAAAGTACGCGCAGTCTGCTGACGGCGACCGCGGGAGAGCCCCTGAAGTTGCATCGCCTGAGCCTTGTGCAGTGGTTTGCACTATTTGGCTTCTTGCTTTTGTCTGCGGAATTCGTGTGCAGCCTGGCAACTCGATCAGACAACAAAGGAGGCCCCTTTGCATAGCGCTGTGTTCATCCTGCCCGGCTGGATGCTTCTCATAGTGCTGGGACAGGCTGCCGGTGTCCAACGAGCCGCTGCAGATCGATCTCAGACCTTTGTGTCGAGAGTTTCGGCCGAGATGGCGATCGTCACAGAATTAAGCATTGGCGATCCCGTCGTCGGCCAGCAGTTCAGTGTCGTGTACAAGCTCCGTGCGCAGCGTGCCCCCACTGCAGTGGACATTGATCCACAGCAGTTCCCCGGCTTCTGGACGGAATTGGTTCCAGTCTCCCGTGAGTCGGTTTCTGCCAGACGGCCGCCCGAAGAGCCCGGGGTTGTGGACTACTTGCTTCGGCAGGTTGTTGCCTTCCCACTGAAGGAAGGCACGCTGCAGTTGCCGCCGCTGTCTTTGAAAATCAAGACGTCCGAACTTGCGTCCGCACAAAGCGGCGACTGGGATGTCTTGGGTGTTTCTTCTCCAGTCGCTGTGCCGGTTTCTTCGCTTCCTCCTGGTGCACGACCCGTTCTGGATCTACCGTTCGTTGGGAGTGCCGAGGGGAGCATGAAATGGGAGGGTGAAGCGCACTCGGTGCTCGTACTCGACATCCATGGTACGGCGAATCTTGCATGGTTTCGGCCGCTTGAATGGCTGCGAGGTCCCGAGGGTATGCGGTTTCACGCGCGTCTTGCAAGCGCCGAGAAGGCGGCTCAGACGATCGACGTGGAAGGAAAACGCCGGATTACCCTTATACAGCGGCAACGCTGGACAGTCAGCGTGTTGGGAGGCCATCCAGGACAGTGTATCGATGACATGCTATTACCTGTGTTTGAGCCGGCCAAGAGAGTCTGGAGTGACGCGCGCATCGAAGGGATCCGTATCCCGGATGCGGCCCCCTCCACACGCAGTATGGAGGCTGGGGCGGCCAGAGCTGCGTCAGGAGCTGGAACACGCCTGCAATTCATTCTAGCGGAGCGTTCCTACTTAGTCATAGGTCTCGCCGTCATTACCGGAGGCTTGATTCTTCTCGTCTGGCTTCGTACAAGGCGGTTGCAAAGAGACCAAGGCGCAGAGGAGATCCTTGCGGCGCTCGAGAAGAAACTTCGGACTTCGCCTCGAGCATTTCTCGACAGCGCGCACAAGCTGCTAGGGCAATATGCGGAGAAAGCAGGACGCGCCCACAATCTGGGCCTGGAGGATGCTTTATTGGATCGATGTTGGACTACGGTGCAGCGGTATCGTTTTAACCGGGAACCCCTTCCGGCAACTGCCCGCGACGACATCCTGACGTCGATCGAGCAGCTCGCACGCGAGCCGCGTGGCAGGGAATAAGCTGCCGAAACAGCGGGCCTCAAGAGCTCGCGGAGTTCCGGGGTCTTGAGCCTCAAGGGCTTCGCTTCTCGCCTTGTTTGGGGTATGCTTTCAATCCTTGCTGATGCAAGACATTCGGTTAGAGGTCCAATGGAGTTGTTTGCAGCGGCTGTCCTGGGAATCGTTCAGGGTCTTACGGAGTTTCTGCCCATCAGCAGCTCGGCGCATCTCATCCTCGTTCCCTGGTTTCTGGGATGGAAGCCTGAAGGGCTTGTCTTCGATGTTTCTCTGCACCTGGGGACAGCCCTGGCAATCCTTGCATACTTCTGGAGAGACTGGCTGATGCTCGCCAGGGAAGCGATTCGTGGGATTGCGGCAGGCGAGCCGCTAGGCAACCCGCAGCGTCGATTGGCCTGGTTCTTGGTTGTCGGCAGCTTGCCGGCTGCGATAGCCGGCCTGCTGTTTGAAAAGCGCGTTGAGGACACGTTGCGGTCGCCGCTGGTCACGGTCGTGGCGCTTGTGGTGATAGGCATCGTGATTTATGTCGGCGAGCGGCGGAGCCGGAAGCGGCGATCGCTGGAAGAGTTCACCTGGGGAGATTCCATCTGGATAGGTCTGAGCCAGGCGCTTGCCTTGATCCCGGGTGTGTCCCGGAGCGGAATCACCATCAGCGCGGCAATGCTAAGAGACGCGGACCGTTCCTCGGCCGCGCGCTTTTCGTTTCTTCTGGCTACCCCAGTGATTGTAGGCGCGGGGATGCTCGAGGGGCGGCATCTGATCAAAGACATCGGCGCCGCCGCGTGCTCGGCAGCCGGCGGTGCTGCAAATCCTGTGAGCCCTCAGTGGCTGGTGTTTGTGATCGGCGCAACCTGTGCTGCTATCACCGGGTTTCTCTGCATCCGCTACTTTCTTCGCTACCTCCAAACGAAAACCTTGATCCCTTTTGTGATCTACCGGATTGTCCTCGCCGGGATCGTGCTCGCCTATTATTTCCTATCCGCATCCCTCTTCTGACGTTTCCTTCTCTCCTTGATACTGTCGAGGATTTCCTGGATGCGGCGTTCCATTCCCTGATCGGTCGGATGATAGTATTGCCGGCCGGATAGCGACTCAGGCAGGCACTCCATATCCGCCACCTTTTGCTCGAGGTCGTGAGCGTACTGGTAGCCCTTGCCGTAGCCCAGTTCCTTCATTAACAGCGTGGGTGCGTTTCGGATGAGCAGCGGCGGCGGCTCATTCACTGTCTTCTGTACATCGGCTTCGATCTCGGAATATGCCGTATAGAGGGCATTGGACTTGGGAGCCACAGACAAATAAACGGCCGCCTGGGCAAGTGCAAGCTTGCACTCAGGCATTCCGACGAGCCGTACCGCTTCAGCTGCGTTCAAGGCCACTTGAAGCGCTCTGACGTCGGCCATCCCGATGTCTTCGGACGCAAACCGCACCATGCGGCGGGCTATGTACACAGGATCTTCTCCTCCTTCGAGCATTCTACCCATCCAGTACAACGCAGCGTCGGGATCGCTGTTGCGCATGGACTTGTGCAGAGCAGAAATCAGGTTGTAGTGCTCCTCGCCCGCCTTGTCGTAGCGCAAGATCTTCTGTTGGAGTGCTGCTTCGAGGTCGCCGGAGGTAAGCGCGGGCGTCCCAGTGTGGGAGCGGCCATATGCAAGATCCACTGCAATCTCCAGGGCATTGAGGGCAATGCGAGCATCGCCGTCCGCGTAAACCGCAAGCTGGCGCAATACCTCGGGTGAGATCTCGACCGGCTTGTTGCCCAAGCCGCGCTCGCGATCCTGGAGAGCTTGTCGGAGAATCAGTCCCACATCGTCAACGGTCAAAGGGTTGAGGATGTAAATCTTGACTCGCGACAGCAACGCGCTGATGACTTCGATGGACGGGTTCTCTGTGGTGGCGCCGATCAGGACGATCACTCCCGACTCCACATAATGCAGAAATGCGTCCTGCTGAGCCTTGTTGAAACGGTGGATTTCATCGATGAACACGATGGTCTTGCGGTGTGCCCTGCGAAAGTGGCTCTCCGCTTCCTTCATGACCGCTTTGATTTCCTTGATGCCTGAGAGAACCGCGCTGTAGGAAACGAACCCTGACTTCGTCTCCCTGGCAATGATCCGGGCTAATGTGGTCTTTCCTGTGCCTGGAGGCCCCCAAAGGATCATCGACACCAGCTGATCATGCTGGATCATCTCGCGCAGCACTTTTCCCTTGCCCACCAGGTGATGCTGGCCGAGAACTTCATCGAGCGTACGCGGTCTCATCCGCTCAGCCAGTGGAGTTCCGGGCGCGGCTGGAATTTGGGGGGGATCGGCAAAAAGCCAGTTGTTCATCTCACGTCTCATTGACATCAGCGGTTACGGCAGCTGATCTTTGTCGCAACGCCTCGAACAGAAGGACTGCTCCAGCGACCGCCACGTTGAGAGACTCCACGCCGGGAATCATCGGAATCCGGATGGACGGGATGCCCGACCACTCCTGGCCTGCCAGACCCCGGGCCTCGTTGCCAAGGATTATGGCGGCAGGCCCTTTGAGATCGAACGTCCAGCACGAATGCTCCGCCCTTGGGTTCGCCTGGTACAGGAGAATACGGCGGGCCCGGCAGTAGTCTAAAAACTCAGCCGGACGAAGTCCTTCGACAACAGGGATGCGGAAGAATGCGCCCGCGCTGGCGCGAATCGCTTTGGGATTGCGAGCGGAGACGGTGCCTGCAGTGGAGCACACCAAGGACACTCCCGCGGCGCGAGCGGCACGAAGCAGAGCGCCGAGATTCCCAGGATCCTGGACACCGCAGAGGCACAGGATCAGCGGATTCGGTCGCTCCTCCACGGTTGCCAGAGTGAGGGGAGGCACCCGTACCAGTGCAAGCGCGCCCTGGGGAGAAACCACATCGGACAGCCTTTTCATGAGCGAAGCGGCCGCGCAACGGACGGGAACGTTTCCAGCGGACCACGCGTCGAGCAGCGCTCTCTCCCGCGGATCGGCGCCGAACTTGTCGCCCACGAGAGCAGCTTCCAGAGCGCATCCTGCGTCGGCCGCTTCCTCAAGGACGCGGAGTCCTTCTGCGACAACCAGCTCGGAGGAAAGACGGCGAGCCTGAGTGGCTGCCAAGCGGATCGTCCGCACCAGAGGATTGTCTTTGCTGGTCAGGATTGGGATTCTCATCAGAGATCAAGATGAAATCTGCGTTTGGGTTTGTGCGCATCGTTGGTCATCAGAGACTTCCTGTTCCTATTCATTGATGACAGAGCCTTATGCGTTGAGAGTCGAAACCCTTCCGTTCCGCAGGCTTCCCCAAACCACATGATCCACTTGGAAGTTGCCATTATGCAAGAGCGCGCGGGCTAGCGAAACGGCAAGCGCGTCGTCTGACTCCGAGTCCACTTTGTTGATAAAGGGGACTAAGCGCATGGTCGGCTTCCAATCCTTGCACACCCCTTGTGGGTGCAACAGAATCGAAGCTGCGAGTTCGGGCGTCAAGATTTGACCGCGGCGCAGTTGGTAACGCTCGGAGGCCAATTCCCAGCGGAACAGAGTTTCGGGGCCCAGCGGGTGGTTCAAACAGTCGAACCCGATCACAGGAACCAAGTAGTTCGCGCTTGGCATTAACACCGGCTCGCCCGCGCGCGGCAGCTTGAGAGACATGCTGCGCGCGCCGTCGGCCTCATTGAGAATCAAAGGGAAGAGGCTGCGGTCCAGGTGATCGGCAAAGCCGGGAGTCACTCCCCGCAGCAGATCGGGCGAGCTTGGCAGGCGCGTAGCCACAAACCTTCGTCCGCTGGACCAGCTGAGGACCGCCCGATCAAGGAGCTGTCCCAGGTATGCCTCGTTGTCGCTCGAAATGATGACCAAACCTTCGAGGGGATGGGGCGGGTGAATGCGGGTAGTGGTGATATAAAGGACAGGAACCGCCGCTGAATACTCCTCCAGGAGCCTCAAGATCAAGCCTGTCTTGCCTCCGCCTCCGACGAAATTGACCCGCGCTGGCAACGAGAACGCAAAGTGATCAGAAAACAAGTCGGATTCCTTTCATGGGAAGTCCGTTTCCAAGCTCGCCATCTTCTGCAGATCGGTTCTGCTGCGAAAGAAAATATATACGATGCCGCCGGGCACTGCCGACAGCAGAAGCATGATATCGGTCACCAGCGCGAGCGCAAGGGAAGGCGTCGAAGGAATGCCGATCGCGCCAAAAAGACTCAAGAATGCGTATTCCCTTAGTCCCCAGCCGTTCAGGCTGATCGGAACCATCGAAATCAATGTGATGACAGGAACAAACACGAGGAAGTACAAAAATGAGATATGCAGGCGTAGCCCTACTGCCGTCACCCATGTGACGGTGAAGACCAGAAGCTGATTGGCGAGCGATATCAATATGGAATCGAACAGCACCCGTGGATGCTTCCCCATGATCTGAAATGCGTTAGAGATCGCGTCCACTCGGCTGGCCGTCTTGGAAAACCGAACTCCGTGAAGCAGCCTTGTCAAGAGGCGATGCAAGGTGGGCGTGAAGATCGCTATGTTCATGGCTATGAACGCGGCGAACGAAAACCAGACGAGGAGGGAGACCGGGATGCCCGGGAGCGCCATTGGAAGCAGGAGCGTCCCCAGGGAAGCAAGGATCATCATGGCAAGCATTCCTGAATCACGGTCCAGAAACGTGGCCGCAAAGCTGCGTGCGTAAAGCCCCGACGGCTTGCCGGCATAATACATCTTGACCAGATCGCCGCCGACTGCTGTCGGGAATGTGAGATTGAAAAACAGCCCTATGCAGTAAATCTCGAAAAGGCGCGCGAGCGAAAAAACGGGCATCAGCGGCCGCATGAGCATGCGCCACCGAAAAATGCAGATATAGTGTCCCACCCACAGGATCCCGAAAGACGCCAGAAGCACGCCGAGGCGCGCATCGCCCAGAGTGGCGGCGAACTGCTGCAAATTCACCTTGCGCAAAAGGAAGAAAAAGAGGAGCGCCGTGATCGCGGCTTTTATGATGACGGGGAATCTGCCCTTCATGAGTTCTCTCGGCTGCCCCGGCTCCCGGCTTCGAGAGAAGGGCGGTTTGAGACCAGGAGCAGGTTTTCCCCAACCGGGCTCACCGCGCGCAGCATCGTCTTCAGTTGCGTTGGCAATTGAGGATAACGGCCCAAAACTGTCAAGTTCAAATCACGCTTGGCGCCGAAAAAGCTGTAATCCTGCTCCGATACGACACAGAACACTCGGGCCGCACCCTGAAACTTGCGCATCATGATATCGGGGTCGGATGCCATAAAGATCGGCCGACGCAAATAGAAGAGCATGCTCGGCACCGCGGCGCGGTAATAGCCGACCTCGTCATCGGGTTGCGCCTGGGCCTGAATATCTCGGCAAATCTCCTTTACCGGTCGAAGCTGCTCGAGCGCAGGAAGATAGATTGCTCCCGCCATTAAGAAAGACAGCCACACGAAGCAGGCGATCGAGAACACGCTTCTGATCAGCCGGCCCTGGAATGCGTACCGCATCAGCACGACCGCCGCAAGAAACAGAAGGACCGACGGCGCATAGTGTAACACGGCCGGACCGCGAGGGATAAGAGCACGAAGTGCAAAAGGGAGGAGGATCGCAGACGGCAGAAAGGTCAGGGCTGTCACGAGAATCATGACCCTCCAGTATCGTCGCAGATGCTCCGAGAGCATACCATCGGGGAAAAGGCTTCGATCCATAATTCCTGCCAGAGCAACTGCCATAGCCGGATAAATCGGGGCGATATAATACTCCTGCTTGTTTTTGGATATCGTAAAAAAAAGGAAGGTCACTGCGGCCCAAGCGAGCGGAAAACCGTAAGTCAAAGCATTGAGCGCGCGCAGCGACTTCCGCTCGGACCACAGGTAAATGCCGGCGGCAACTGTTAGAAGGGACCAAGGAAAGAAATCAGCGAGAAAGACCGGAATGTAGTAGAAAGGTCCCCGCAAAGGGCCGATGCTCCACCCGCCAAAGGTCTGTGTTGCGAAACGCGCAAAGTTGTCCTGCACGAAGAAGTCCCTGATATAGAGCCAGCGATAACGCTGATATATCAGGACGTACCACGGCATTACGACCGCTGCGAGGGCCAAGATACCCATCACCGGGCAGGTCGCACTCAATTTGAAGCGTCGGGTCCAAAGGCTCCAGACCAAATAGCTCAGACCAGGAATGGCCAACGCAACGGGGCCTTTGGTCAGGAATCCCAAACCGGCGCAAACGTACGCCAGAATCCAGTTCAGGCGCGAGCCGTTTCTTTGCGCGCGTATGAGAAAGTAAAAAACTGCAGTCAGCCAGAAGAGGAGCAAGACGTCGATCGGGAGCTTGCGCGCGAGAACGAAGAGCCGCAAGGTCGTTCCCAGGATGGCCAGGGCGAGGAGCCCGGCTCTCGATGAAAAAAGCAGGTGTGCGATTCCATAAGTGAACAACAGCGTTCCGACGGCCGCGAAAGCCGCCGGCAGGCGCACACCAAGCTCTCCGATTCCTACGGTCCGGTAGCCAAGAACCACGAGCCAGTAAGTGAGGGGCGGCTTCTGGGTTCGCGGCGCGTAGTTAAACATGGGAGCCAGGTAGCCGTGCGTCTCCAGCATCTCCCGCGGAGTCTCGGCATAGAATGTCTCGTTTGAATCCCAGAGTGCCGACTGGCCGAGGTTGATGAAGTAGGGCAGAGCTGCAGCCAGTAACACGACGAAAAACAATAGCGGGGCGTTTGGACGCAAATTGACAGCTCGTGACATTTCGGCTATCCGCTGCTAAAAGAGCGATTTCTGAATCTCCTCAATCACTTCTTGCGTGGAGCGTGTGCGCGGACGTCCGCTCAGATCGATCTCCTTTCGTTCCAGCCGCTCAAGGATCTCGTTGGCTCGGCGCACTACCTCGGGGGGAAGGCCGGCCAGCCGAGCGACCTCGACCCCATAGCTCCTGTCTGCTGTGCCCGGCGTCACCTTGCGCAAAAACACAATCTCTTTCCCAGCTTCCTTTATGGCCATGCAATAGTTCTTCACTCCCTTGTGCACCCCAGCCAGGCGCGTGAGCTCGTGATAATGAGTGGCAAAGAGCGTCTTGGCCCTGTGCTCCGGGTTTTGAACCAGGTATTCCGCTACTGCCCACGCGATCGAGAGACCATCGAAAGTAGCAGTTCCGCGTCCAACCTCATCGAGCAGGATCAAGCTTCGGGTGCTGGCCGTGTTGAGGATGTTGGCGGTCTCGATCATTTCTACCATGAAGGTCGAGCGCCCGCGCACCAGGTTGTCGGATGCACCGACACGAGTGTAGATCCGGTCCACCAGACCCAGCTTGGCGAAGCGCGCCGGGACAAAAGATCCCATCTGAGCGAGAATCACAATCAGGGCGGTCTGGCGCAGGTACGTTGACTTGCCTCCCATATTGGGCCCGGTCAGGATCAGCAACTGGTCCGTCGTGGTGTTCATGTAGAGGTCATTCGGAATGAACGGCCGGCTTTGATACTCCACCATCGGATGCCTGCCTTGCTGGATGTAGATCTCATCGCCTTCCACCAGTTCCGGGCGGGAATAATCGTTCTTGAGCGCATCCTCGGCCAGCGCGACGTAGACGTCGATTTCGCCCAGAAGCCGGGCCGACGCCTGAATGCGTGCTGCCCGTGCGGCGATTGCCGTCCGCACGCCGGCAAGAAGATTTCTTTCCAGCACCGCGATCCGCTCTTCCGCGTGCAGGATCTTTTCTTCGTACGCCTGCAGTTCTTCGGTCACGAACCTCTCGCAGCTGACCAGCGTCTGCTTCCGGATATAGTCGGCCGGAACCTGGGGAAGATTGGGCTTGGTCACTTCGATGAAATAGCCGAAGACCTGATTGTATTTGACCTTAAGCGAACTGATGCCGGTGCGCCGCCGCTCACGAGCCTCCAGCGCCGCGATATATTCCTTGCCGCTTGACCGGACCGCGCGCAGCTCATCCAGTTCAACCGAGTAGCCGGTTCTGATGATGCCGGGTTCATTGGCAGAAGGAGGCGGGTCATCGGAGATCGCACTTTTCACAAGTTCGACCACATCGCTCAGGTCATCGAGGAGCCCCTGCACTTCGGCTAGTCTGCGAGCCTGGAAGCCCTCAAGCAGCAAGCGGATGGCAGGGATCGTCTCAAGCGAGTCCCGCAGGGCGAGCAGTTCCCGTGGGTTGGCGACGCCGACAGTGATGCGGCTGGTCAACCGCTCCAGATCATGGACCTCTGTTAGCTTGCGTGTGAGGCGGTCCTGTGCCGGGACATCCTTTGTGAGAGCCTCCACTGCGTCGAGCCGCGTCTCAATCGCGTCCCGGTCCAGAAGCGGCGTCATCAGCCACGACTTCAGCATCCGGCCGCCCATCGCAGTCCTGGTTCGGTCCAGGAGCGACAGAAGCGAACCTTTTCGGGTTCCTTCCAGCGACTCTATCAACTCCAGGTTGGTTGCAGTCGAAGGGTCCAACCTCAGAAACTCGGAGGTGTCAAGAAAACGAAGGCGGGCCACCTTTGCCAGCGAATCGATCTGAGTCGAGCGCAAGTAATGGACCAGCGCACCCGCGGCGGATACAGACAGTGGATGCCCTTCACAGCCATAGCCGTCCAGGCTGTTTACCTGGAAATGCTCCAGAAGCAATCGGTGAGCATAATCATGGTTAAACGCCCATTCTTCCAGCAGACTGGCAACCCACTCGTTCGACCAATCCCGGGAAAGCCGCTGCCGCAGCTCGTCGCCTCCGTCCTCGGGCAGGACAATCTCTCGAGGACAGAAACGGCCCAGTTCATCGACGGCCTTTTGCCAAGCCCCCTCCCCCGTAAAATCAGTAGCAAGGAAATCGGCAGTGGAAAGATCGATGAAGGCCAACCCTACTCCGACAGACGAATGGAGAAGGCTGGCTAAGTAGTTATGTTCCTTCGACTCGAGCAGCATCTCCTCGACCACAGTTCCGGGCGTCACGATGCGCGTCACTTCTCGATGTACCAGTTTCTTGGCAGTCCGAGGATCTTCCACCTGTTCACAGATGGCAATCTTGTACCCCTTCTTCAACAAGCGAGCGATATAGCCGTCGACGGAGTGATAGGGGACGCCGCACATCGGGATGGGCGCGCCGCTCTTATCTTTGTTGCGCGCTGTCAAAGTGATCTCGAGCTCGCGCGACGCAGTCACGGCATCTTCATAAAACATCTCATAAAAGTCGCCCAGCCGGAAAAAAACCAGTTTCCCCGGAAAGCGACGCTTAACGTCGTGATACTGCTTCATCATGGGTGTAAGGTCTTCCACGATCACCGCCGAGCCCGGGGCTCTAAATGATCACGCTGCCCGGATGCCGTCTTGCAACGCTGGAAACGCGTCCGCCGTTCCTGAAGCGAGAGCTAAAAGAGCATGGTGCCGAGTGCGAAGGTTGCTTGAATTTCCTGGAAGTAGCTCTAATCCTTGCACTTAAAGACGAGCCAGTATATAATTGCGCTGCACGATTGTCAATCGTAAGGATCGCGGCAAGCCTTCGAAAGCGAGCGTGCGCGGTTGTGGAGTCTGCCTTGAAGATACTGTCGCTCGATACTTCGACACCGAGAGGAAGCGTTGCCCTTCTGGATGGGCGTGTGTCGACCGCGGAGCTTCGGCTCCTATCCTTGGAGACTCATTCAGCCCGCTTGCTCGCAAGCGTGGATATTCTGCTCGGAAGCACAGGATGGCACCTCGCCGATCTGGATCTGGTTGTAGCAGGAATGGGCCCGGGGTCTTTCACCGGAATACGCATCGGCGTGGCAACCGCCATGGGCCTGGCACAAACGCTCTCAATCCCGTTTGCCGGAATCTCCAATCTTGACGCACTGGCTCACCAGACTGCTGGGATCGATGGGCGTATCGGCGTCGTAGTCGACGCCCAGCGCTCGCAGGTATATTTCTCAGAATACCTCAGCGATCACGGAAAGATCCGGAGCGTGGGCAAACCAAGAGTGTTGTGCCCTTTGGATCTGAGATCGTACTCGCGCAGATCGCACCTGTATCTGATAGGAGACGGCGCCGTGCGCTACGCCCGTGAACTGATGCTTCCCGGCGTCGGCTGGCCTCGGCTGGTTGAAGTCGATTTGTTTTTGGCTGCAGCTTTGGGGCGGCTCGCCCTTGGCCGCAAACGCTCGTGGCGGTCCGGAGAGTTCCTCCAATCGGAGCCGCTTTATATAAGGCCGCCTGACGCCCTCAGACAAAAGGTAAGAAGGTGAATAGACGGTGAAGCCGCCCGACAACATCCAGATCTCAGCCCTTACTGCCGTAGACGTTTCGGAGTTGGAAAAACTGGAAGGAGCAACCCATCTCTCCTTCTGGGGGACGGAACATTACACTAGATTCCTGGGGCAACTGGAATATTTCGGACGTAAAGCGGTGGCAACTACCGAGCCTGGAGTGACGCGGCTTGTCGGTTTCTTTCTGGCACGCGCCATCTTAGAGAATCTTGAGTTGCTGAAGATCGGAGTGTACCCGGAGTTTCAGAAACAAGGGATTGGGAGCGGCCTGCTGGAGGCGGTGCTTGCCGAGGGAGGCAAGCGCGGCTGCTTACGATGCTTCCTGGAAGTGCGGAAGTCGAACCAAAGCGCCATCCAGTTTTACTACAACCGCCGGTTCAAGATTGCCGGCGAGCGCATCAATTATTACACGGAGCCCGTTGAGGATGCCTGGATCATGGAGCGGTGGCTATGAGCCGCCTGGTGAGTAGAGCCTCGGGAAGGTTTGGCAGACGCAAGAACTGCGCTTCTTGAGCATCGGTTTTGCATAGAGTACAATAACCCCAGCTACGCTGACGATTGCTCACTCCCGGCGGGACTCATCAGTGGGGGCTCCAGTTCCGTGTCCACTCAGCCGGTCATAGGTGTGACCAAGTCAGTATTGCTGCGGTCTCGCCGGACAAGTCATGCGAGCGCGGCTCCTTTGTGACGGACGCTCGAAGGATTAGGATGAATTTGTCGGCTCCGCCGGGCTGCAAACAAGTAGGTTGGCACGCCGGAAAATGCTTTGGATGCATATGAGATTTGGCTAGAATAACGGGTCATATGATTGTAGGGAAATCAAACTCCTGTCATACCCAAAAGGAGGACTCTCTTGCGAACCGTAAAGTTTAGCCTTTTAATCGCGAGCGTCGCTCTGATCTGTGTTCAATGTGGCGGCAAGCCGGCTCCCGATGCATGGGCTGCGATGCAAAAAAACAAATTTGTGCGCATAGGAACAAGTCCGTTTGACATTCCCTTTGAGTCAGCCCAAGGCCCCAGCTTTGAAGGGTACGATGTGGATCTGGGCGAGGAAATCGCGAAAGATCTCGGCTATCCCACGAAGTGGATCCCGATTAGCGAGTTCGACAAGACCTTTGAGGCACTGAAAAACGGCGAGATCGAGATGATCATCTCGGCGGTTGCGGTCACGGAGGAGAGGAAGAAGGAGTTCGCCTTCTCAGATCCTTACTTCGACAGCGGCAACACCATAGCCCGACGGCGCGATAATCCAGCTGTCAAGGATCTTGCTTCTCTGGCCGGCAAGCGCGTGGGCGTGCAGACCGGGCGAACCGGAGCCACCTTTATGAGTGCTCAAAAGGAAGCAGCTAACGTGACGCTGACCGAATTCAAAACGCTCGACGACGCTCTGGGCGCGCTCAACCGCGGCGAGATCGACGCCGTGGTCGGCGACGAGC
>Ga0315282_10003529_pt1 | contig 28009 bp, 22 predicted proteins | sample YL17G07_20_MG_FD_203693 | JGI IMG/M metagenome (GOLD analysis project Ga0315282, IMG submission 203693) | Sediment microbial communities from Yellowstone Lake, YNP, Wyoming, USA - YL17G07_20 | ecosystem: Environmental > Aquatic > Freshwater > Lake > Sediment | place: USA: Wyoming | collected...
AGGCTGCCGGTGAGCTGTCAAGTCCTTTGGGAGGAAAACGCAGATCCTTCTCCATCTTCAGTCTTTCAAGCCGCACCTAAGCCGCTGCTGGTGCTTGGGGGCTGGCTCGCGTGTGCGCGGCCTGGTTTACGCTGGAAAGGCGGGTTTGGAGAGAAGGATGTCCCGGAACAGCAGGCAACGGGAGCCACACCCCGGGTCGGCGGCTCCGGCCCCGCTCCGCACGGAGGAACTTTCCCCGAGACCGCCGAAGTAGAGAATTTGGTACCCAAATGACAGAGCACCGTAGGAGGACTAGCTGAATGACCAGTAAGAAGCGCGTTTACCTGTTCGAAGAAGGGAACGCGACGATGCGTGACCTGCTTGGCGGCAAGGGCGCGAACCTTGCGGAGATGACCAATATAGGTCTGCCCGTGCCGCCGGGGTTCATCATAACAACGGAGACCTGCAACGAGTATTACGCCGTCGGCGGCAGGCTGCCGGACAGCCTCATGGACGAAGTCAAGGCCGCGCTCGCCGTGACCGAGCGCAAGATGGGCAAGAAGCTGGGCGACCCGGGGGACCCGCTCCTCGTCTCAGTCCGCTCCGGCGCCAAGTTCTCCATGCCGGGCATGATGGACACGGTCCTCAACCTCGGCCTGAACCACGGCAGCGTCCAGGGCCTGATCAGGGGCACCGGCAACGAGCGATTCGCTTACGATGCCTACCGCCGCTTTATCATGATGTTCTCCGACATCGTCCTCGGCGTCCCGAAGAGGAAGTTCGAGGCCGTCTTCGACCAGATGAAGGAGAAGCTTGGCGTGCGCCTCGACACGGAGGTCGGTGCAGAGGACCTCAAGAAGCTTGTGGCTCAGTTCAAGGGAATCTCTGAGAAAGAGGCCGGCCGGCCCTTCCCGACCGATCCGACGGAGCAGCTTACCCTTGCCATCGAGGCGGTGTTCAGGAGCTGGAACAACGATCGGGCCATCACTTACCGCAACCGGGAGAAGATCCCTCACGACCTCGGCACCGCCGTCAGCGTCCAGACGATGGTCTTCGGCAATATGGGCAACGATTCCGGCACCGGCGTCGCATTCACAAGAGACGTCGCAACCGGTGAGAAGAAGATCTACGGCGAGTTTCTGATGAACGCGCAGGGCGAGGATGTGGTCGCCGGCGTGCGCACCCCCGAGCCGATCCAGAAGCTTCGGGAGATCAACCCCGCCATCTATCAGCAGTTTCTCGACATAGCAAAGAAGCTCGAAGAGCACTACCGCGACGTGCAGGATATCGAGTTCACGATCGAGAAAGGCAAGCTCTACATCCTTCAGTGCCGCGCGGGCAAGCGCACCGCGGCGGCTGCAGTGAAAGTAGCCGTCGATATGGCCCACGAGGGTCTCATTAGCAAAGAGGAGGCCTTGCTTCGGGTCAAGCCGAACGATCTCGACCAACTGCTGCACAGGCAGATCGACCCGAAGGCGGAGTTCGATGTGCTGACCAGGGGCCTGGCCGCATCGCCCGGCGCTGCGGTGGGGAAGGTGGTTTTCGACGCCGATACCGCCGCCGCGAGGGGCGGGGCGGGCGAGAAGGTCATTCTGGTGCGACCCGAGACGAACCCGGACGACATCCACGGTCTCTTGGCCGCGCAGGGCGTTCTGACGGCGAGAGGCGGCATGACGAGCCACGCCGCGGTTGTCGCCAGGGGCTTCGGCATCCCGTGCGTGGCCGGCGCCGAGGCCGTCAGGGTCGAGGAAGAGGCGAAGCGCTTCTCCGTTGACGCCGGAGTGGTCAAAGAGGGTGACGTTATCACGATCGACGGCTCGACGGGCCGCGTGATTGTCGGGGAAGTCCCCATGATCGAGCCGCAGATCGGCGGTGAGTTCAGGGAGCTGCTCGACTGGGCGGACCAGACGCGTCGGCTGGGAGTTCGCGCGAACGCGGACAATCCCGAGGACGCCACGAACGCATTCAACTTCGGCGCGGAGGGAATCGGGCTCTGCCGGACCGAGCACATGTTCTTCGCAAGGGAGCGGCTGCCCATCGTCCAGCGGATGATCCTTGCAGAGGATGAGGACGAGCGCGACAGGGCTCTCGACCAGCTTCTGCCATTCCAGCGGGAGGACTTCATCGGCATCTTCAAGGCGATGCAGGGGCGGCCGGTGACGATCCGGCTGATCGACCCGCCGCTGCACGAGTTCCTGCCAAGCCACGACGAGCTTCTCGAACAGGTCACGGAGCTTCGCTGCAAGAGCCCGGGCAGCGCGGAGCTTGCCGAGAAGGAGCGGATGCTTGCCAAAGTCAAGGCTATGCGGGAGATGAACCCGATGCTGGGGCTGCGCGGCGTGCGGCTCTCCATAGTCTTCCCGGGCGTCGTGAAGATGCAGGTGACGGCGATTATGGAGGCGGCGGTCGAGGTCAAGAAGTCCGGAATGGAGTGCAGGCCGGAGATCATGATCCCGCTCGTCGCGCATGTCTCTGAACTCAAGCTCATCCGCGACCAACTCGAGCGGGTAGTAAAGGACGTGCTCGCGAAGGCCGGCGTCGAGATCGAGTATATGTTCGGCACCATGATCGAAATCCCTCGGGCCGCGCTGACCGCCTCCGAGATCGCCCAGTATGCTCAGTTCTTCTCCTTCGGGACGAACGATCTGACTCAGACGACGTTCGGCTTCTCTCGTGACGACGCGGAAGGCAAGTTCCTGGGCCGGTATCTGGAGCTGGGGCTGCTCACGGACAACCCGTTCGAGGTGCTCGACCGGACCGGCGTCGGTCGGCTGATGAAGATCGCCGTTTCTGACGCGAAGGAGGTCAACGGGAAGATCAAGCTGGGCATTTGCGGCGAGCACGGCGGCGAGCCAAGCTCGATCGCGTTCTGCCACGAGATCGGCCTCGACTACGTTAGCTGCTCCCCCTTCCGCGTCCCCATCGCCCGCCTCGCCGCCGCCCAGGCGAATGTAAAGGTGGAAGTGACCGTAGACAAGTAGCTGACAGCTTTTAGCCATCAGCCATCGGCAAGAAAGGCCCCCGGCGGAGGTCTTCCGCCGGGAGTGCGTTATCATCAGGTGCAAAGGCTCACCCGTGGCTGTGGAGATAGAGACAATCAGGGAAGGTGCTTCAGACGTGGCTAGGAGAAACGGAGCGCGTTTGGCCGTGCTCTTCGGGTCATACGCCAGAGGGACGGCCACGGACAGGTCCGATGTGGCTATCATCTTCGTGGAGGAGACCGGTCTGCGCTTCCTCGAACGGCTGGACAGGTACTTTGACCCACTGGTCGACCGGCTGAAGGCCCACGTGGAGGCGTTTGTCTACAGCCCGGAGGAATTCGAGCGCGTGAAGGATAGGCCGTTCATCAGGCGAGCATTGGAGGAGGGGGTAGTGCTGTATGAATCTTGAGAAGTCAAGGCATGACGCGCATAGGTGGCTCCTTCGCGCTTGCGAGAAAGCCGGGCGGGGCACGAGGCTGGCGACCCTAACCCGAGCTTGCTGGAGGTCGAGAATCAGTGGGGCATGAGCGAACCGGTAGCCTTCCCAAATCACAGCGCTGGAGGGACTTGGTCGAGCAGATCGCCCACTTCGGCGCGCCAGGAGATCAGATCCCCGACATAGCCAGGCAGACGCTGCGGAACGTCCGTTCGCGCTTGCGACAGATTGACCGAGACACTGGCGTAAAGGCAGCGTTCGAGTTCCTGCTCAATCTCGCTGTCGCCCTACGGTCACAGAATGCGCAGCAGGCGCTATCGGCCACAGGGATTCAGGCATCCGGTCAGCCTACGCCTCTTTCCCTCGCCAAGGCCCTCAGCGGTTGGGTCGCCGCAAGACAAGGCTCTGCTGAATATGGGGGGATTGCCCAAGGGGCGGCGGCAGACGCCATCGCCGAGTGGTCCCGAAAGAGGCAGGACCAGGGAAGGCTTTTCAGCGCGACAGACGACCCGTTCGAGGCGTGGCACGACATGGGCACCGGGTCCGGCTTCTGCGAGGTGGCGCGCCTTTACTTCGCCCGACTGACGGAGCGCCACCTGAACTACTATCTCGAACGGGAGGCATCGGCGGTACTGCCGAGCATCGAGGAACGGGACAACTTCCAGAAGCACCTCCGACAGCATCTGGAAGAGATCTCCCAGCACGCTTTCGAGACAGCAAGGATCACGCAGTCGTTCGCGGCCGGCTGGTTCAACAGGAACACAGCGAGGGGAGTTCCGGGGGACAAGGAAATAACCGGCTTCCTGCTGCGGGCGTTTGGCAAGATTCGCGAGGAGCTACTCAGGGAGGCCGAGAACAATGGATGACGGCTCTCCCCACGTGGTACTGTGTAACGGTGCGGCTCTCCCGCAGGAATTCCACTCCTGCAGCATGGAGAAGTGTCATCGCCTGGAGTACAGTACCTCTGCGGACACGCGGAACGTGAAGCTTCTCCTTCCGGGCTTCGGTGAAGGGCTGTACCACCACCCTGACTGTGTTCTCGACCTGCTTGAGATTGCAGCTTACTGCTTTTGTGCCGACCGCCTACTTCCACGGGGCAGGAAGAGCGCGCTAGAGTACCACGGTTGGGCCAGGTCAATTCAGTTCGTGATCAGGGTGCGCGACTATGATTTCTGGGCTGACTCCGAGGCCCGGGCCAAGCTCATCCGTGCGTTGACCTTTATGTCCGGCGATCGCGAGTACGGCTTCACTTTCCAACCGGGGCACTCGCGGCCCCCATCTGACCTGTTTGATTCGGCAGAGTTCGCCATGCAGCCGAAGACCGCCCCTTGCGTGGTGCTCTTTTCGGGCGGGGTGGATTCCCTCGCAGGAGCGGTCGAGCGCCTTCGGAACAGCGACCAACAGGTCTGTCTTGTGAGCCACGTGTCGGGTCAACCTAGTACCGCGCAAACCCAGCAGGTACTATTCCAAGCCTTGCAGAAGCACTTCGCCCGCCGCGTCCACCACTACAGCTTCCGCTGCGGGCTACACAAGGTGCGGGCAGCGGATGAAAGCCAGCGGACGCGCGGTTTCCTATACACGGCGATTGCGTACGCTCTGGCACACGCCCTGGGCGAAGATCAATTCACCATCTATGAGAATGGCGTGACGGCGCTGAACTTTCCCCGTCGCCAGTCTCTCATGAACGCCAGGGCTAGCCGAACGACACATCCTCAGACGCTTGCGCTACTGGCAGACTTCTTCAGCGAGGTGGCGGGGAAGCGCATACGCATAGAGACTCCTTTCCTGTGGTGTACCAAAGCCGAGGTGCTAAACCTCCTGGCTGAGTCGGACGAGCGCGGCTTGATTACTAGTGCGGTGTCATGCAGCCAAACGTTCCAGAACCTGGGACGAGCTAGCCACTGCGGGGGATGCTTCCAGTGCATTGATCGACGGTTCGCCGCCTACGCCGCCGAGGTGGACGATGTTGACGAGTGTGGCATCTATAGTCTGGATTTCATCCGCCAGTCAATCGACGACGGGGAGATCAAGACGACCCTGGTGGACTATGTGCGCCAAGCCTGCGCGTTCGCAACCTGGAACGTTGACCACTTCCACGACGAGTACCTCACCGAGCTGGCCGACCTTGTCGATTATCTGCCACCCAGCACCGAGGAGCCGGTGGGTGTGCAGAAGGTTTGGAACCTGTGCCGACGACACGGAGAACAGGTGCTGAAGGCCGTACGAAGGATGAGGGAGGTGCACGACGACCCGCTCTATGCTCCGGCTGCTGGTAGCTTCCTTTCAATGATCAACGAGCGGGAGTATCTGAAAGAGCCGGTTAAGAGACTGGTCGATGCCATTTGTGACAGACTCAGACTCGCGATACCGATAGCCTTCCAGGGCAACCCCCCGAAGAACGAGGGCGACTTCAACGACAAGGTGAGTGCGCTCCTTTCCGCCGAGAAGGACAAGTTTGACCGCGAGCATCCTGCCGTCGCCTTCGCATTGGCTCGGGTCGAGCCCGACCACAGTTGCCAAAAGCACAACCTGCTCGTCGAATCGAAGTACATCCGTGGGTCGACCACCCCCAGCAAGGCAACAGAAGGCATGGCGGCCGACCTCGTCAAGTACCCGGAGGACGCGCACGTGCTGTTTGTTGTGTACGACCCGTGCCGGGCGATACGCAACGATCGGGTGTTCGGCGAGGATTTCCAGGCCAAAGGCCGTTGCACGGTCTGCATCCTCCGGTAGCGCCCTCTACCGCCCGGGAGGTCCCTCCTGGCGTCCCGGCGGGAGGGTTTGCACGAGACCCGCGCTGGATGAGGTCCGGTGCCAGTACAGACGGGGCCATCAGCGCATCACCTGTCCCGGGCACCCGGTAGGCGCGGCGTGCGGCGGCGGTCGATGATCAGCATCCCGGCGATGAAGGCGAGCGCTGCGACGGACAGGATGGCGCCTATCCGGTGGCCGGTGTTGATGAAGGCCATGCGGACCTCGTGGCGGCCTGCGGGCACGTAGACGGCGCGGAAGAGGTAATCGGCAGGCAGGATGTCGGTCGGCCTGCCATCGACCCACGCGCGCCAGGCCGGGTAGAACACCTCGCTCAGGAAGACGTACCCCGCTGAACGCATCTCGGCGTTCAGCCGAAGCTCGTTCGCCGTGTGGCTCGTGAACCGGATGCGGTCGGAGGAAGGGTCGCCGGCGACGTTCGGCGGCGCGTGCGCGGTTTCGAGGACTATCGTTCGCGTCGGGTCGAAGTCCGGCCGGGTGATCTGCCGGAGCGCGTCTTCTTGGCGCGGAACCACCCTCACACTGTGGACCGTGAACGCCCGCGGCAGGCAGCCTTTGTTCAGGTAGACGTGCGTGCGGCCTGAACATACCTCGACCAGACTGCCGCTCTGGACTCGCTTGCTCGAAAGGACATATCTCACGTTCAGGAGGTCAACGAGCGGTGAGTCGTGGCGCACAACGTCGGCCGTCACCCCTGCGCCGGCGGCGCTGGCTCCGACCGCGTTGAGATAGGCGGCGTAGCGGGCAAGCACCACCGGGTAGTAGCCGTTCACGTTCTCCAGTTCGTCGAAGACCCCCTGCGCATACCGGAATGCTCCGGTGTCAAGCGGGAGGATGCGGAAGCGGCCCGGGTCGGCCTTGACGAATGCGATGGCGCAGCGGTCGGTGGACGTGTAGAACCTTCGCGCGTTTACGGTGTAGAGCAGCGGGTCCGCATAGAGCCAAAGGTCGGCGAAGGATAGGACCGCGAGTCCGGCGAGCGCGGCACGCGGGCTCGTCCGGCGGCGCACGAGCGCGAAGATGACTGCTGTTCCGGCCGCGGCGAACGCCGCGGCGCATGCCAGGCTCGACAGTTGAAGCGCGTGCAGCGCTTCGACCTTCGCGAGAGCTCGGGTGGGGTCTTCGCGCGCGGTGCGGACAGCCGCCCTGGCAAGCGAGAGGATCGGCCCCTTGGCTGCCAACCACACGATAGACGCACCAATCAGCGGGAGCGCGCAGAAAGTGAAGACCTGTTGGACCTTCCGCACGGCCTTCGGGGCGCCCGTCAGGATGAGATCGGCGCCATAGGCGGCGAGCGCTGCCGCGGCGAAGGTGTAGAGGTAGAGTATCTTGCTCGGCGCGCGAAGCATGTCGAAGCCTGGAATATGGTAGATCAACCTGTAGACCGGCGTGTGCCCGCCGAGGGCCGCCAGGATCGACACGAATGCGAGAACCTTGAAGTAGCTTGCCCGGGAGTCGCGGACGGCGATGACCGCAGCGGCGGCGAGCAGGAAAGGCAGCAGGCCGATGTACATGGCAGCGTCCCAATAGAGGGCGCCGAAGGCCGAGTTGCTGCGGGCAGGGCTGCCCCAGAACGAAGGGACCGCGGCCGTGAGGAGCTGGGCCGGGTTCATGGAGAACGAAGACGCGAATCCGTAATCCGCGCCGCCGCCTCGGCTGGAGAGCGCGGCCAGCTCGGCGAAGCCGAGAAGATGCGGTGCGGATATCAGGAACGCAAACAGGGCAACCATGGCCGCCAGGCCGGCATAGGCTGGCGCGGACCGCACGCCCCGCTCGCTGATGAGCACCGGCACGACCCGCCAGCTGGCGTAGAGCAGCAAAGCGAGAATGGAGTAGAAAACGTACTGGGGATGCTGGCCGAGTATCTGCAGCGCGAGCGACGCGCCGGTCAGCGCGGCGTACTTCGGCCGCCGCGTCTCAATCGTCATATCGAGCAAGAGCAGCGTCAGCGGAATCCAGACGCCGCTCAGGAATGCCGAGAGGTGCCCTGCGTGGGCCTTCGAGATGAAGAACGCGGAGAAGGCGAAAGCGATTGCGCCGATCGTCGCGCCCGTGAAGCTCCGTCCGAACCTGCGCAGGAGCAGGAACATCATGGCCGCGGCTGCGAATGTGTGGAGGATGTAGCGCCAGGTGATGACCCTTGATACAGGTAGGAAGAACGAAAGCCAGTCGATAGGGTAGAACGGCTTGCCGGTGGCGATGGGGAAGCCGCTCATCATATAGGGGAACCAGCCGGGCACGGACCATTGCTTGACTGCGCCTATCTCGAACCAGGCGAGAGGGTAGCCCTGGAGAACGGTATCCTTGCCGTAGATGACGCCGGGCCGGAAGACGACGCCGTGGTAGATCACGAGGGTGAGAACGGCGATGAGAGCAATCGCCACAAGAGTTGTGCGCCTGCGCGGCGCCTCGGCTTTTTTCATGTCGTCTGCTCGGAGCTTCGACGGACGCTGGTTAGCCGGCCCGGTATGACCGCGAGCACTCTGGCCATTGTGAGGGGGCTTGCCAGCATGTTCGAGTAGGCCTGGTTAGCAAGAGGGCACCAGCATTTGCCGGCGCGGATGTAGCTGCGTATCTCGCGGGCACGTCGGGAGCGCCAGATCTTCCAGAAGTCGTAGCCCGCATCGGCGAGCTTACCGATCGAGCCTTCGTAGCCGAGGACGCAGCAGGGCCAGACGTCACCGAACGGGCTGATATGGACGTTGGAGATGCCGCCGTAGCAGGGGAGGACCTGCCGTTTCTCGCGGAGGATTCTGACAACCAGGTCGTAGTAGACGAGGCGGAAGGCAGCGGTGGTGCGGCCGACTTGTCCGGCGTCACCTATATGGTTCCGGCTCTCGGCTGCGAAGGCTGCGACAGCCTCCTCATACTCGTCAGCCGACGGGGTGATGGCATCGCTCTGGTTGAACATCTCGCTTCTCTGCTCGGCGATCTCGCTTATGTAGCTGTCGAGGCCGAGGGAATGCACGAAGCGGGCTAGTTCGGGGATGCTGTGGACGTTGAAGCTGGAGATGACCGTTCCCGCGCCGACCTCGAGGTTGCGATAACGCCGCCGCAGGCGCTTCAGGCGATCTAGGGTATCCAGCAGCTTATCGAAGTTGCCTGGGACGCCGCGGATCTCGTCGTGCAGCTGGCCCAGGCCGTCGAAGGAGGGCTTGACGGTGACCACCACCTTTCGTCCGCTTGCGGACAACCGGCTGAGAATATCCTCCGTTACCTCCTCGATACGCTCGGGCATTACGGCGTTGGTGGGTATGTGGATGACGCCGGGGGTGAGCAGCACATTAGCCAGCTCGACTACTCGGGCGAGGTCGGCTCGGAGGAATGGCTCACCGCCGCTGATGTTGACGAAGTAGACATGGCCGAGGCTCTCGAACAGCTTCTCGAAGTCGGCGAGGGTCATCTCGTCTTGGACTCGTCCGCAGCGGCTGCCGCGCCCGCCCCGGTACATCTGCCAGATGCTGCAGGTCTTGCATCGGGACTGGCATGAGTTGGTGACGGAGAGCGTGAGGTTGATGGGCCGGCCTGGGGCGAGGATGCCGAGCCGGGCGAGTCTGTAGTTGATCACTTTGGGGAGAAGGTCGGTAATGGCGCCTAGTGGAGTCATACAGTCACCTGTCAGCAGCCGGCCATTCTGTGCTGCCTTTACCCGGCGACAGCCCGTCGTAAACCTGTCCCGGGGTAGGACGGAGCACGAACCGGGCCAGGCGACGCGTATCTTCGTCCAGCACAAGCACGAGGAGGGGATAGGCTGTGAGGGCGAAAACGGCCGATCCAACGGCGGCTGCCGGCCCATGGGGAAGGGCGAGCCTGACGACCGCGGCTGATGCTCCGACGGCGGCTGCCGTTGCCGTAAGCGGGTAGCGCAGGGCTGCGGCTAGTTCGCGCATCGTTACCCCGAGGATGCCGGCTACTTTGAGCAGCCAGAGCGAGTTGTTTATGATGTAGGCGGCGGTGAACAGGACGGCGATTCCATAGGCGCCGTAGTGGGCGACTACAGGGTAGACGAAGGGCAGGACCAGAGCAAGTTGGAGGGCGCCCAGGCGGAAGAGCCACTTGGGCTGGCCTGTAGCCATGAAGACGCTGCCCGCTGTGGAGCCGATCGAGCGGGCGATGCCATAGAACGCGAGCACACGGAACAGAGGAGCAGCCGGCAGCCATCTGTGTCCGAAGAATGCGCCGACGAAATCCTCCGAGAACAGACATATCCACAGGCCGATGGGGAACGACAGCATAGCGATGCTCTTGATCGTCCGCAGGTAAGCTTCTTTCACCGCCGGGATGTCGTCGTTCAACTTGGAATAGGTTGGGTACATGACGCGGTTGACGACATGGGTGATGTTGGTGGCGGGGATGTTGCAGACGTTGAAGGCCAGGGCGTAGTAGCCGAGGGCGGTCACGCCGAGCCACCTCCCTATGGCTGCGTTGTCGATGTAGAAGAAGGCAAAGAGGAGGATAGACGCAGCTATGAGCGGCCTGCCGTAGCCGAGGATGCGGCGTGCGCTCTCGACATGGAACGAGAGTGCCGGTCTCCACCCGGAGACAGCCCAGGCGACTGCAACGAATGCCGCGGCGGATGCAATGTGGCCGGCCACCAGGCTCCAGACACCCATATGGTGGAGGGCGAGGAGGATCGACACCGCGGCATAGGAGAGGCCCATTGCAAACTCCGGCATAGCCCGCTTTCGGAACTCGAGTTCCTTCTCCATCAGGACCGATGGCACTACGCCCAGCGACGATATCGCGACGGAACAGCTCATCACGCGCAGCGGCCAGATCAGGGCGTGGTTCCTGAAGATGTCTGCTATAACCGGAGACGCGGCGTAGATGGCAAGCCAGGAGGCAAGCCCGAACAAGCCGCTCATGGCGAACGTAGTCTCGGCGTCTCTCTGAACCTCGGACTTGTAGTAGATAAGAGCCTGCCCGAACCCGAGGTCGCGGAGAAGAGTGATTGCGGCGATGACAATGGTGCCGAGGGCGAAGAGGCCGAACTCGCCAGGCAGCAGCAGGCGTGCAAGCGCAACCGTCACGAGAAACTGCAGCAGTCTCACGCAGACCGCGCTTACGAACGTCCAGCCTACTCCGGCCAGAACCCTTCTGCCAAGCGAAAGCGACGGCTCGGCAGTTCCTGATTCTCGGTCCTGTGTCTCAGTCATCCGATCCCGCATCTCCCGGGCTTGAGAGCGCCCGGAAGGGAACCTTGCCTCCGGGGTGCCCTCAACGCTTAGCTGACAGCGGCCGCCGGGACGCCCGTCGGGTCGGGTTCCATGCGACCGAGATAGACTTTCTCGATGTGCTCGACCATCCTGTCCAGACCGAAGAGCCGCATGGCGCGTTCCCTACCGGCCGTACCCATCTCGTGCTCGCGTTCTTCCTCGAAGATCCTTCGGATGCCGGCGGCAAGAGACGCCGGGTCCGACGGCGGGACTATGTGTCCGGCGGCGCCATCCTCTACGGTCTCGCGCACTCCTGCGATGTCCGGCGCAACGACGGGCAGGCCAGCCGCCATCGCCTCGAGTAGGGAGAGTGGGCAGCCCTCCGAGAGCGAGGGCAGCGCGAACACGTCGAAGGCACGTATAATCTCGGGAGCATCGCCGCGGCAGCCGGGGAACAGGACCCTGTGACTCACACCGAGATCCTTAGCCAGCCGCCTCAGGCTCGGCATCTCCTTGCCGTCACCCACCAGCACGAACAACAGGTCGTCGAACCGTTTGCTCAGGATGCTGGCGGCCTGAAGCAGATCGGCCGGGTTGTCCCGGCGGGTGAAATGGGATATCGTGCCGACGACCTTGCAGCCGGTGGGGATGCCCAACCTCCTCCGTGCGAGGCATCTGTCGCCGGGCCGCTGGTAGCAGGACAGGTCCACTCCGGGATGAATGGTGACGACTTTGCTCTTGGGTATGCCCTGGCGGATAGCCTGGCGGCGGACGTCCTCTGAATCTGCGATGATCGTGGTTGTCCAGCGGGCGAGCCACTTGTCCGCGCATGTGTAGGCCAACCGGGCAGCTCTGCCGCGGAGCCCGGTCGCGCGAACGAGGTCCGAGGAGAGCGCGTGCATGGTATGGATGACCTTTGGACATCCGGCGAGCCGCGCGGCGGTCCGCCCGATCAGTCCTGCTCGCGTCCCGTGGGTGTGCACGACATCGAAGGCTTCGTCCTTGATGCGACGAGCGAGGCCGCAGATCGCCAGGACATCCGGCTGCCGGCCCCAGCCGGTCTGGAAGACCGGCACTTGGCTTGCCGCCAGAGCTTTGTCGGGCCTCTCATGGTTACAGGAGACGGCCACAATGTGGCCGCGGTTGCGCAGCCCCTTTGCGAGGCCGGAGAGATGCCCAGCCTGTCCGCGGAGCGGGGAGGCTCCGTCGATCAGCAGGACCTTCATCGCAGTTCCCCTCCACTTCCGTCGTGTGCAGGTGGTCGTGATCGTCCCAGTCCGACGGCCGACGCGATTCCGGCCACATCTGCTTTATGTATCTCGCCTGATACGACCAGGACTGTAGCATAGAGAGCTAGTAGGGCGGAGTACACGAAGAGCAGATCGAGACGCTGAACCGCTGCCGTTCGTGCCGCGGCGTAAACAAGTGCGCTCGCGGCTGTCGTCCTGGTGACCGTAGCTGGGCTGACGGTCTTGCCGAGCCGTCGAGCGCATGCTACCGCGGTCACAGACAGCCCCGCCGCGGCCGTCGCTGCCGAGGCAGCGGCGGCGCCCGCCACTCCGACCCTGGGCACAAGCGCGACGCTGAGTGCCGTGGCGATGATGATCAGCACGGTTGTACCCACAAGTGGCGTGCGTACATCACCTATTGCTACAAGAACGTTGTACAACGTGCTGAGCAGGCCGAAGAACGTCAGGCCAACGGCAAGGATGGCCAGGGAAGTGGCGCCGGGCGCATACGAGTGGGAATATACGAACACAATGGCGCGGTCCGCGGTACCGGCAAGCAGTGCCGTCACAAGGCCCAGGATGGCAAGCTGAAGCCGCAGGCCCTGCGAGGTGTAGCGGCGAACGAGGTTCCAGTCGGAGTCGCTCGCTGCGCGCGAGATGGCGGGGAGCGTCGCGGTCGCTATTCCGGTGAGCACGTAGAAAGGGGCCCGCGCGAGCATGCCTGCAGCCGTGTAGTAGCCCACAGTGGATGAGCCGGGAGCCAAAGCCTTAACCACGAAGATGTCCACGGTGATGAGTAGGGTGAAGAGGACGCCCTGAACAGCGGTTGCGCCTGCATATCTCGCGAGCTTTCTGACCGGGTAGGTGGGAGCTTTCGGCAGCCGGCCCGTGAGGAATGCGGCGGCCGCAAGCCCGCCGACCGACGCGAGGATGTTACCCACGAGCGCTCCTCTGACGCCGAACCCGAGGGCGACAAGCAGCATGACGGCACCGACCTTGGCCGCGGTGTAGGTCAGCATAGCCGCAGCCTGCCTGGTGTAGTTTCGTCTGCCGTTGAGCACTGCGGTGCAGCAGAAGTAGAAGGCGAAGACTGGGATATCGAGTGATGCCAGGCGGATCAGGCTGGTGAGGCTGGGGTCGCGGAGAAGCCGGGCAGCCCAGGGCGCCGCTGCGACCGCGGCGGCAAACAGCGCCGCGCTGTAGAGGATCTGACCTTTCGCCGCAGCCCGGGCTATCGCCGGCATCAGATCGGCTCTCTCTGCCCCGAACTTTCTTATGGCATAGGGGAAGCCTCCGATAAGCGAGACCTCCAGCCAGATAAGATAGGAGAACACGACGCCGAAGGTGCCATAGCTTGCCGGGCCCAGCTTTCGGCCGAGGTAGAAGTGGATGACGTAGCCGCCGGCCATGAGCGCGAACTGGGCGCCGACGAGGGCGAGCGTGCCGCGCGCCAGACTGTCCTGTCCTGCCTTCGCCGCCTCCGCTGCTCGAACAGCCATTACGACCTCACATTCTGATGATCGCCTCGACGACGTCCTCCGGCTTGGGAGGGCACCCCGGGACATGGACTATATTCTTGGGCAGTTCCTCGAAATTAGCGAGCAGGTCGCGGGCGCAGTCGCCGCTTACGATGATCTTCTGACCTTTTCTGAGCTCCGGCACCCGGTTCCCTCGCCCTCGCACTATGTCAATTCGCCCGAATAGAGCGTAGTAGGCGAGCTTGGGAAGGCAGATCCAGTATCTGGGAGTCCGCTTCACCAGGCTGAGCGCTCGATGGAACGACTGGTCATCCATGTGGCAGGCGCGGTGGTTCCGCCAGACGTACACATTGAGGCTTTTCTTCACCACCTGCGGCGACGGTTCGAAACGGGACTTCAGGTCTTCGACGTACGCGCCTCGCACGTCCACCTCCCAGGCGCTCAACCCCAACTCGACGGCCCGCTGCAGGTGGATGACCTCGCGCGGGTCCTGCCCCATAAGTGTGCTACCCACAACGTCGGTCTCTGCCATGCTTTGCCCCACGAGAAGGATTCCGGCCTGCTTGGGCCGGCCGAGTATCGGACCGTTTCCCTCCATACCGAGAATCCCGTCCACGACCGTCATGTGCGGCTGCACGGCTCTTGCGAGTTGGGCTATCGGCTCGTGCAGCCCGAGCCGGTGGTACATCTTCCTGTCCTCGAAGGACAACAGCGCCCACTGGTTCTTCAAGCTGAGGGTGACGGTAGTCCGGTTATGGGTCTTCATCTTTGCGACGTTGATGTAGAGGTCTGAATCGAGCATTACGGATGGAACGGACAGGCGGCCGGAGTGATACCTCGGGAGATCGGCGTCGTCGTAGACATTGGGCACGTTCTCGTAGCCATATCCTGTCGAAACGGTGGTCCTCGGGCCGTCGAAGAGGTCTATGAGGCGGAGGTTCTTGCGCTTGGCAAGTTGGGTGTACCCAGCAGCGCGGAATGCTTCGCGCGTATCAACGCCGAGGGCAGACGCCTCCGCTATTGCAATCTCTTTGACGCCGCGCTCGCGAAGGGCGTCTACGACAGCTTCCACGACGACAGGATGTGTGACACCCCCGGTTTCCGGCGTCCGCGCCTGCACCAGGTTCGGCTTGATGACCGCCGTCCGTGCGCCGCTGATATCGGTCCCGGTCTCCTTTATACCGCGTTCTACGGCTTCCCTTATCTTCGCAAGGTCGTACTCCGGCACTGCGGCCAGATAGACTGCCATATATTCACCTCCACCTTTCCTTAGCTTTCGACTTGAGCGCCTGCTTGACGGATACAGCCCTGCGACGGCAGGTATCCTCGTTCCCTGTACCACGCGACAGTCATCTCAATGCCTTCCCAGAGCGCTATCTGAGGCTGGAACCCGAGCACCTGTCGCGCCTTCGAGATATCCGATGCGTGGCTCCGCGAGAAGAAGCCGACCTGGTAACGTGTAAGCGCCGGTTCCCGACCCAGGACTCGTGCAAGGGCCTCAGCTCCGAGCGCGGCGGCCTTCGCCGCGGCCACCGGAACATGCACGCGAGGCGGCTTGACCCCGACTGCATCGGCGATCGCGCTGACAAGGTCGGCCACGGTCACCGGCTCAGGCCCCGCAATGTTGAAGATCCCGCCGTAGGCTGCCGGATTGCACGTCACGAGTAGGAAACCTCTCACCACGTCGCTGACAAAGGTTGGGTGGAGCAGGCTCGTTCCGCGTCCCAGGATCGGGAAGCGGCGGTTCCTGATCGCCTGGAACAGCTTCAACTTGTGCAGATCACCCGGGCCGTAGACGAAGTCCGGTCTGAGCACGGTCACGCGGAGTCGGCCGCGCTTATGGTAGGAGAGCGCTGCCTTCTCGCCCTCGCACTTGCTTCGTTCGTAGGAACCGATGGGGTGGTAGGGCAGACACTCGGGCGCGACTCCGACCGTCCCCACTACGCCGGGAGTGCTGCAGTGGACGACCTGGTGGACGCCGCCCGCCTCGCCCGCCTCGAGTAGGGTTCCCACAGCGGCTGCGTTCGCCAGGTGCATCTCCCGCTCGGTCACGGGCGGCCGGCCGAGCCTCCCGGCCAGGTTGAAGGCAACGTCCACGCCCCGGCAGGCATCCGAAACGGCCTCTAGGTCCGCGAGCGAGCACCGTCTTACGTCCACACCGCTCGCCTCGAGCCGGCTGGTGTCGCTCGTGTCTCGCACGAGGCATCTCACCTGATGCCCGGAGTCGAGAAGTCCGCGCACCAAGTGGCCGCCGATGAAGCCTGTGCCTCCCGTCACGAGGGCCAGCATCAGGGTGATCTCCCAAGCGGCAGGAGGCTTTCGATAGTCTCCACCATCCGGTCCCAGGAGAACTCCTCCCTGAGCGCCGCTATGTTGCGCGCGAATTCGGTCGGGCTGCCGTTCCTGAAGAACCGAACTATGGCGTCGGCAAGCGCGCCAGGGTTCGCGGGCGGCACGATATAGCCCGTTCGACCATCCACCACAGTCTCCGGCAGCCCCCCAACGTTCGTCGTAATCACCGGCCGCTCGAAACCATAGGCGATCTGCGCTATGCCGCTCTGCGTCGCGGACACGTAAGGAAGAACGACCACATCCGCTGCAGAAAAGTAGGTTCCTACTTGCTCGTTTGGGATGTACCGATCCCTGAGTCTCACCTTGCCTTCCACTCCCAGCGTTTTGATGAGCCGAACGTATTTCTCGCGCTCTTCGTAGAACTCCCCCGCAATGACCAGAGTGGCGTCAATGGAAGCGAGAACGGTGGGAAGCGCCTGGATAAGGTAAGCAAGGCCCTTATACGGTCTCACCAGGCCGAAGAAGAGCATTACGTTCTCGTCCTGGCCCAGCCCGAGTTCCTGTCTGGCCAGGTCTTTGGGGATCGGGCGCTCGCCGAACACGGCGTAGGTAGGATGGCGGGCCTTTCGGACCACTGCGTTGGGTACCAGAGCCTTCAGATCGGCCAAGTCCTGGTCGGAGTGTACGATGAAACAGTGGCCTTTTCGGAGAGCGAACCTGGTGAGCAGCGTGGCCAGGCGGTTCCGCTCGTGAGGAGCAACGTTGTGGCAGAGGAACATGACTTTCGAGGAGCGCCGCAGCCTGCCGGCGATGAAACCGAAGGCCGGAGCGAAGAAGGGATGCCACCACTGGATGATCACGAGGTCTGGCCGATAGCCGCGGATGCTCCTAGCGGCCCTGGCCCACGATACGGGATTCACCGAATCGATGAGCGGCTCCGCTCCTTCCGCGGCTATCCTGATCTCGCTGTCGTCCGTCTGCTTACTGCCGGGGAAGAGCAGACGGGGGTACTGACGCGAAAACGATACCACCCGGACGCTGTGCCTCGATCCCAGGCTCGACGATAGAAGCGCTGTGTAATGGGCTATGCCTCCCCGCAGCGGGTATGATGGTCCTACAACTGCAATGCGCACCTCGGGCCTCTGTGTCGTGTCGTCACGTTCCGGCGATCGTCCCGCTGGCCTTTGCTTGGTTTAGAGTGAGACCCTCCAGGTTCCCTGCCTGGAGGGACCGGGATCCTCCCCCTCCCAGCTCTGGCCTCAACCCTCCGCTGGAGAGAGGGCCAGGCTGAGCGGGACACGCTCTCCCTATCCCTGGCTGCTACACAATACTGCTTCTGCCGCTCTACGGCAGGCGTGTTAGACCCAGGGACCCGGCTCTTCCTCTTGCAGGCTGCAACCCCGCCTCGGCCGCTGAGCGTCCGCCCTCCCGCCTACCAGTGACTTGTCCGCCTTATGATAATGGGCAATCATCTCCGCAAGCAGGCCGTGCGATATGAACTGCACGCCAAGGATCATCAGGAGTACCCCGAGCATGAGCAGCGGACGGTGGCCGATCCCGGCGCCACCCAGCCAGATGGCTGCCAGATAGACGTTGACGGCCGTTCCCGCTAGAAGCAGGGCTAGCCCCAGCGAGCCGAAAAGGTGCAGGGGTTTCCGCATGTACCGCGTGATGAAGAGCACCGTGAGCAGATCGAGAAGTCCGCGCGTAAATCTGGCTGCGCCGTACTTCGACTTGCCGAACTGCCTCGAGCGGTGATGGACCTTGATCTCAGCGACGCTGAACCCGCTCGCGGATGCGAGCGCCGGTATGTAACGGTGTAGTTCACCGTAGATACTGACGTGTTCCAGGACCTCGCGGCGAAGTGCCTTGAAGCCGCAGTTGAAATCGTGGAGGCGCATGCCGGTGGCGACGGAGACAACCTTGTTGAAGATCCTCGATGGGAGAGTCTTGGACAGCGGATCGTGGCGCTTGAACTTCCAACCGGAGACGAGGTCGTAGCCTTCCGAGAGTTTGGCAAGGAAATTCGGAATCTCCCTGGGATCGTCCTGTAAGTCGGCATCCATCATAAAGACGATGTCGCCGCGAGCCTCCTTGAAGCCTTCAGTGAGCGCGGCGGCCTTACCAAAGTTGCGCCTGAGATGCAGCGTCCTGACCCTTGTATCTCGCTCGCATATGTGGGCCAGTACATCCGCCGAGCCATCGGTGCTTCCGTCATTGACGAAGATGATCTCGTACCCTCGGCCAAGGCCCTGGAGGGTCTCCGTCAGCTCACGATATAGCTGCGCGATGCTGTTCTCTTCGTTGTAGAGGGGGATCACTACTGAAAGGATCTCCGCCGAAGCGGCCGGCACGGTCTGATCAGGCTGCGCTTTCATCTGTGCCTCCAAGGCCACCTCTGACACCCTGCGCCGTTCTCCTGGAAGCGCCGATAGCAGTGACCATTCGGAGCGCGGCGGGTGCACACGAGGACTGCTGCCGCCCCACCTTCGGATGTGCTGTAGCACAGCATACCCACCGTCATGGGCGCCAAAACATACGAGCACTGCACTAAGGTATGCACAGAGCGGCCTTGATTGCCAAAAATAACCATGTGGCGTACCGGCAGTGAAAGCGATGGGAATGCAGACCGAGGCCGGATCGGGCACAGTGGTGTTGGTGTGACTGGCAGCACGGAGCGGAGCGCGGCGATAACCGCGAACGGAGTATACGGGGGTTCGGCGCGAACAGGGCTGGCGCTGAAGCTTGCAGTCTGGGGAGGCTGCCTCGCGGGGGCCTTGGTCCTATCGGTGTGCCTGAAGGAACGCGGTGCAGCGCCGAACGCAACCGCTCGTATAGCCTTCCACGCCGCGATGGCCGGCGCCTACCTCGTGGTGTTCTGCCATTGTCTGATGAGGCTCGTGTACTCCCGCTGGGCGAGCTGGCTGCTTTTCACGGCGGGATTCGCCGCCCTGTCTTCTTCCAGCAGCCTCGGCGTGGCTGTAAGCGCAGGATTGGTGCGGGGGCGGTTCCTGCACGAGCATTTCGACCTGCTGCGGAGCGCGATGCTGCCGGCCGCCGCGACCCTGCTTCTTTCGGCCGCTTACGCGTCGAGGGCGAGAATCAGGGGGCGTGGGGCGGGAAGCTGGAAAATCTACGCGTGGACGGTCCTTATAGGGGCGGCGTTCGCCGCTGCGTGGCGGCTGGGGATGCTGGCCGCCCTTGGCGAGATGCTGCGTGCGGCCAGGATCGACCCGTGGCTTGCGATCGATACGGTGTCGGCTGCCGCGCTGATTGCGCTTCTACAGCGCACACTGCGCCTGGCCGCCTCGAACCATGACGAGATCGTGGTCCCGATGTGCTATTGGGTGGTGGCGACGCTGCTGGGCACGGTTCTCGCGTTGGCGAGCTGGCGCGAGCCCCACGCCCTGTGGTGGGAGATCAGCGGCCTCGAGCTTGCCGGTATCGCCGCTCTGCTTGTCGGACTGAGCATCGAGAACGAGAAAGCCCACCGCAGGGCGGCAGAGCAGATGGCGGACTTGCGAGCAATGCAGAGCATATCCTGGTCGCTTGTCGGCGCTGCCACGCTTACCGAGCTGTGTCAGGCGCTTACGAACGCGGTCTCCGAAGGGCTGGGGGTGTCCCTAGCCGCCGTCTACGTGCCAGGAGACGAGAGCGACCAACTCGTTATCACCGCGACCGCCGGTACCGATGACCCTTCAGTCGCAGTAGGTAAGGCATGCTCCCTCCAGCCCGAGCGCAGGCCGGGGTTTCACGGCGGCCATACCGCCCGAGCCTTCCGAACCGGGACCGTCCAGGTCCTGCGGGAGATCTTCTCCGATGTGGAGTTCATGCCTTGGAGAACGGTTGCGCGCGAGGAGGGCACGGTGCTCTCCGTCCCGCTGCCCTACCAGGGGCGCGTGACCGGGGTCATGAACCTGTTCCTGTCCGGAGTTACGTCCGTACCTGAGAGCAGACTCAGGCTGTTCGAGTCCATAGCGGCGGCAGTGTCGCCTGCCATCGAGAACGCGCGGCTCCGGCCGTCTCCTACGCTTGACCTCGACATGGCCGCGTGATGACGTCAGGTCCTCCTGAGGGATAAACAGCGAGTCGGGTAGATGCTTGCGCGAGGTGAGACGGAGGGCCGGCGACGAGTCGAGACGGTCTGGAGTCAGCCGACGGCTACAGGGGTTCCGGCTGCGGCGATACTCTCGGACGTATGGTCCTGTTCATGTCCCAGAAGGCAGCCGACCGAGGGGCGCAAGATGGCATTGAGGAAGTTTGACCATTCGAGCTTGCGCCTGCAGGATGTGCAACAATCCGCAGCTTTGTCGTTCGCGGCCCCGCACCAGAAGCACTTGACAGTCATCCCCTGCTCCCCTCCGAGCAACCGAACCAGAAACTCCCGTCATGTTGCTGCAAGATTCGTGCCAGCGCTTGCTTGCCGGATAGCAGGAGGCGAATTTCCCCGCTTCTTTGTGTCTGGCCGGTTCGACCGCGCGAACTCAGTGGCGCGGTCTCAGGCCTTGGGACAGGCGTCAGACGGCGGCATCAGGCTCCGCGCCCTGCAGCGGCCGAGCGACCTCCGCCGCCTGCCGCAGGTCGGACCTGAACGCCGCCATTGAACTGTCCCAAGCGTCTCCGACCTGGCGCAGCAGGTAGGCAGGGTGGAATGTCGCTATGGCCCGTGTGCCCAGAGGGCCTTCGAACCACCGGCCGCGGTCTTTGGTCAGCGCGAAGCTTTTGTGGATCAGCGCGCTGGCGGCGACTGCTCCCGCACACACAATCACCCGGGGGGAGATGATCGTGAGCTCCTCCATGAGGAAGCCCAGCCAGTCGTGCACTTCTTTTACCGCCGGGGGGCGGTTTATGGTTCCGGCGCGGGTCTCCCTCGTCGGCCTGCATTTCACGACGTTTGTGATCCAGGTCTGCTCGCGCTTCAGCCCCGCGCGCTCGAGCTCGCGATCCAGGAGTCGGCCGGCGGGTCCGACGAACGGCCTGCCGAGCTTCTCCTCTTTGTCGCCGGGCGCTTCGCCGACGATTGCGATGAGCGCGGAAAGCGACCCCTCACCCCAGACCAAGCCGCTGTGGCCGGCCTGGCAGATCGCCGGCGCTGCGCGCTCCGCGCGCTCCTTCAGTTCCGCCATCATCGACTGCTTGGCCGTCTCGGCAGCAGGCGCTCTCAACTCTCCGTCCCTCCAGCGTTAGTAGGGCGAGGTTCACGTGTCGTATCCCTTCAAGGCTCAGCAGGAGCTTCGCGCTCCCGCCGGGTCTTGGGTTCCGAAACGCGCTCTTCTCTGTTGTACCCGGTCGGGCGGTCGCCAACACTCGGAGACTTGGGAGAGGGCGGCAGGAAGTGGTAGTTTGCGAGCTTTCGATCCCACAGGTCTTTGCCCACCGCGCTCGCGATGTCGTTCGTGAAGTCCCGGCACTGCTTCTGTGCGGCTTCCATTGCCCACTCGAAGGCCGGTCTAGTTACGCCGTTTCTTGTGACGGGCTTTGCTCCGTCCCCTGGGGTCAACCGCCGGAGAGGGCGGTGCAGAGGCCCCTTGTCCAGATGCCTGCCCCACTCCAGACCGTGCGGGTACGGGTCGCGTTTCCCGTCCTTGTCCTTTGGGTTGAACCGATCGTAGAGCGGCTTGCTGGGGTCCCCGTCGTACCCTGTCAGTTTCAAGCTCTTCGGCACTGGTTTGTTCGGTTTGTCCGGGTCGTCGAAGGCCGCTCTAGCCGCGGACTGCTCCCCGTCAGTGAGGAAAACGAAGTTCGAATGCGAGTAGAAGTCCTGGATTGTGTGGAGCGCTTCGCCGATGGCCTTGAGCGCGTCCTCCGTACCGCATCCGAGCATGGCGTCAATGGCCTGTTTCTTCAGGTCTCGCACACGGCGAGCCGCGTTCTTGAAGGCGGTTGCGTCATCGACGCCTGGGTTCCTGTCGCAGTGGTCGGCTCCGCTGTAAGGGCGCTTCGGGTCATCCACCGCCTTGTTGGCCTTCTTTATGGCTTCCAGAGCATCGGGGGAGACAAGGCCCTTCAGAGCGGCGCCGGTAGCCCGGTCGTGGTTGCTCCCTGAGAAGGCCGAGGCGGAGCAGGCTATCAGGGCAAGCCAAACGATGGCAAGGACGAAAGCAGACCAAGCGCCTCTCAACGATACCATGTTCTTCCCACTTCCTCTCGCCAGCGGGGGACCGCCGGCTGACCATACCTCCGGTACCCAGCTTACCGCTAGCACCCCGGCCAGTCAAGCTATCTCAGATCCGGTCATGGGCCATTCGGCGTCCTGCGGCTGAAGGAAATCGGGTTACCTTAAGCGAAGGAGCCGATCAAGTCTGTTCGAGTGGTTGAGAAGCTATGCGGGTGCGCTTTCTCGTCTGGACAGTATGTGTCTTAACGGCCGGGGCGGCCGCCTTGGCCAGCCAGTTCTCGCCTGACGGCTCGCTCCTGCTGCTCGAATTGGGTGGGGCAGGGGACGGCCGGCTTGCGATCGTTCGGGTGGCGGAGCCGGACCGTTCCGTGCCGGTAGGGCAGCCGGACGGCGGGCCGGCGGCGGCTGTCAACGGCTCGGAAGCTTCGTTCAGCCCGGATGGCAAGCGGATCGTCTTCTCCAGCTTGTCGGGGTCGGACTCGGGCAGACCGGCGCGGAACCTTTACATCGTGAATGTTGACGGCTCGGGACTCCGACGGCTTACGACGCAGGGTGGCCGGTCACCGGTATGGTCATATGATGGCTCCTTCATCGCTTATCTGATGCCGGACAACAAGCTCTGCCGGGTCGATCCTGACGGCGGCAACTGGAGGGTGCTCGCGAACAGAATTCCGGCTCAGGCGCCGCTGCGCAGCCTGCCTGACGGAAAGAGCTATGCCGTTCCTCGCGGGAGCGATGGCAGGATGGCCTGGTATGCGTTCACGCCGCCGTCGCGGCACCTGGTCCGCCTGACTCCGATGCATACGGTCCCGAGGGACGCTGTCTGGCCGGCGCTGAGCCTGGACGGCCGCTCTGTCGCTTACCTGCGTGCCCGACCGGACTGCTGGGATCTCCTGACGGAGACCGCGGGCCAGGCCAAACGCAGAGCCGTATTCAGCCCGGATGATGCGACGGGTGATCCGGCGAGCCAGGGACCGCTGAGTGTGGTGTGGTCCAACGATGGCAAGAGTGTTGCAGTAAGCTGCTATGGGGCTGTCTGGCTGGTTGGGGAGAACGGCGAGAAGGTGCGAATCGGCGGCTCTAACGCTCCCGGCGGCCGTGCCCCGGCGCCCGGTCCGGCTCCCACTGCCGCATGATGCGGCTGCACCAGGCGGCGTTCCTCAGATGGACCTCCCGGAATTCCGTAAGCAGGTCGCGGGTCGCCTGGTCCAGGTCGTCTCGCAGAAGAACATGCTTGGCCTGTCTTGCGACCGCCTCCTGCTCGTTGCAGAGCATCTTGAGCCGCTCGCGGAGGTCCGTCTTTGCCGCTACACGGTCAGGGAAGGTGTTGACGGCGAGGCTGGGCGTGCCGTCGAGCTGGGTGATCCTGTGGTAAAGACCGGAGGACGACCATCGCTCTATGTCGATGATGTCCTCCAGCCCCCGGTCGATATCCGGATCGCTCCGTTCGATCTCGTGGGCAAGGAGCCGGGCGGCTTCGCAGCCGGCCCGTGCTCTCGCGAGCAGGTCATTCAGATCGTCAACTAGTGAGGCCACGTGCGCGACCCCCGTGCGAGCGGCGCTTGTCCATCTCCCGTTGTGGGTGAGCCAGCGGCCAGGTACGCTCGCCAGCTACTCTGTCATTCGAACAACCCCGAGACCGCTTCGACGCCCTTGATCTCAGGCACGTCACGCTTCAGCATTCTTTCTATACCCATCTGAAGCGTCATGGCAGCCATCGGGCAGCCGTGGCAGGCGCCCTCGAGCTTCACCTTAACGACGCCGTCCTCGACGTCCACAAGCTCCACGTCGCCGCCGTCGAGCTGCAGCGCCGGCCTGATCGTCTCAAGCGACTTTGCTACCCGCTCTCGCAGGTCCTTCTCTTCCGTCAACTCAGTCAGCTCCCTTCATGTGTAGTGCAGGGTGCAGAGGGGTCCGATGTCCCTTGCTCCTCAGTCCCTTCCGGCGTGGGCGTGTTCCTCGTCGTGCGCGTGTTTCTTCAGATCAAGCCCCCTGCCGGTAGTTTTCTTCAGATAATCGTCTATGGCCGCCTGCACGGCGTCCTCGGCCAGCACGGAGCAGTGCATCTTCACGGGCGGCAGGCCGCCGAGCGCCTCAGCCACAGCCTTGTTCGTCAGTGTCAGCGCCTCCTCTATCGTCTTGCCCTTTATCAGCTCCGTAGCTATACTGCTCGTCGCGATCGCGGCGCCACATCCGAAGGTCTTGAACTTAACGTCCGTGATGACGCCGTCGTTGACCTTGATGTACATCCGCATTATATCCCCGCAGACGGGGTTGCCGACGTTTCCTATGCCATCAGCGTCTTCAATCTCGCCAACGTTGCGCGGGTTGGCGAAGTGCTCCATCACTTTCTCGCTGTACTGCCCATTCATCAGACGAGTTCCCTCCTTCCGCTAACAGCCGCTTGCCACGGGCTCACGCCGGGCATACCCATCATGGCTTCAGAACCTTTCTATCGGCTCGCCTGTGGCCGAGATATGCGCTCGGTTGACTATGCAGAAGGCCAGGTGGTCGATCCCGCATCGGACACAGGCTTCATCGACATTGCCGCGGGCTTCCAGGGCGCTGCGGATGAACTCCTCCAGGCTGTCCACAAGCGCTGCGCGGCGCTCCGCAGGCATCTGCGCCAGTATCTCCCGCAGCCACGTGGCCCGTGCCGAGCGGGCCCGCCTGACCACCCGCCTGCCTCCTTCTGTAAGGTCCACCCTTGCAAGTCTGCGGTCTTCCCGGGCGTGCTCTCTTGTCACGAGGTCCTTCCGGACAAGGCGCTCGACGAGCTGACTCGCCGCCGGAACGGTTATGGAAAGACCCGACGCGATCTTGCGGATGGACGACGGCCCGTGCAGGTAGATGAACTCGAGGCATTGGACGAGCGATGGCGTGATATCCGAACCAGAACGGTCCTCTTGAGCGGCTTCCTTACGCACCAGCTCGGCGAAGACATCGGAGAGGATTTCGAGGTATTCGACAGAGTCTCTTGGCAGCACCGTCTGGCTCATGGTCTGTAAGCACCTTATTGGTTAAGCTGCTTACATTATACCACCGATGAGGGGGAAGTCAAGCATGCCGATTGTGGGTGTTGGCTCTCGGGGACCGGCAACGCTTTGTTCGATAGCTCCCCAGGACGGGTTGCTCTCGCCACCGGAGCTGGGTTGGAGGGACGCGACGTCCATTACGGAGGCAGCGGCTATGGTCAGGGCTATCGCCAGGTCAGGAAAACGGAAAAAAGGAAAAAAACCCTTGACAACAGCCGAACAGTGTGATATTAGTGACATAGAGTGGTGGTCGGTGGTTCGCCCTTAGAGCTTTTCACAGGCGAAGCCGCGGGCAGACAGCGCCCGGGCGGCTCAATAGGCGAGCCGAAGGATTGCACGAAACGTTTGGACGCGACCGGAGTGTCTGCCTGACGCGCATTGCACTTCGGAGCGTTGAGCGTGTTTCGTCCCCAATCTCAATCTGCTGAAGTTTGCACACGTTACTGGCCCGGAGTTGACTCGGGGAGCCCCTCCCGTCGCTGCAACGGAACGTCTCTTGCCGCCTGCGCGCACCAATCTGCTCGTGCAGCGCGGGCGCGTCGCAGCGGCCGGCTCGGTATTCGAGCCAAAGTATCACTATCGCGTTTTGGACTAGAAAGGAGTGAAGGAATTGAGGAGATCAGCGATCTTTCTCACGCTGTTGATAGCAGCTTTTGCGTCAGCAGCATTTGGGGCGGTCGTCTGGGACCAGATGACCGGTGACAGAGTGTGGTGGTGGATCGATTCGAACGAGGATTACCAGTCCGCGACCAACTTCCATCTGACGTCAAAGACCCCGATCGTCGGCGTACAGTGGCACGGAGGATATTGGTATCCGCCCCCTCCAGATCCCGAGACTTTCACCATCAGGATCTGGGACGACTCGACCGCGCCAGCACCGCTCGGCCATCCGCTGAACGCATCTGCTGGCGGGGTGCTCCTTCAGCGGACCATCAGCAACGCAGTAAGAGTTCCTACAGCGATGATGGAAGGCTTTGTCATGTACGACTACTACGTCAACCTGAGCCCGGCCTGGACTCCGCCCAAGAACGTAGGCACCTACTGGATACAGATAGTGGGAGCCTCGTGGGAGGAGCATATGGTGCAGTACGCTTCCCGCGCCACGTCCTACGGCTCTGGCTGCGGCGCCCTTTGGAACGGCGACGCGATCTGGAACTTGTGGGACACCAAGGAGTACGCCTACTTTAGCGAGGACGTTCCGGAAAGTGGTGCGATAGAGTTTAGCACTCTGCCCACTTCTCTTCCGCAGGGGGCAATTGTCGCCAACGAGATGATCCGGCTCTCGACGACCGCCGTGACCGCGCCGCCGGTTTATACGATATTCGGCACCGTCACCGACGGCGTGGCCCCCGTCGCCGGAGCTCTGGTTGGTCTGAAGGGTGGGCATCAGGCTACGGCCGATGCCGTGCTCTACACATGGACCGACGACCATGGCAACTTCACCATCGAGTCCCCCTCATTGGGAGCGCAGGCCTACGTCGCCGCGTGGAAAGACGGCTATCTTCCTACCCCGGACACGCCTGTCACGCTCACATCCAACCAGCTCGTCGCGCTCGCTCTGACAGATCTTGCCGGCCCGAACGTGGCTATCGGCGGCAATGCATGGGCGTCCGACATCTACGACCCAGGCTACGCCGCGGCGTACGCAGTAGACAACGACTTCAACACGGAATTCTGTTCGTTGGATGACCGGGTGTTCCCCAAAGACTTCATCGTGGAAGTCAGCAAGACCGGCATCGACGTGGACAGCATTGTCATCTACTGGGAGTGCTGGGGTTACGGGTGCGACAGAGCCACCAAGTACACAGTCTATGTTACCTTGCAAGCGCCGCTCATCGATGACGGCACCGGCAGCCTGATCCCCAACCCCGCGGCCACCTGGACGACGGCCTATGACTGCACCGCCGGAGACGGCGGGAATATGGGCAGTGACGGCAATGGCTTTGTCGATCCGATTCGGCTGGCTTCGGTGCAGCACAATGTGAAGGGCGTGAAGATCACCTGCCGGGCCTGCAGAAGCGACTGGTACTACTGCGAGTTCGACATGCGGGAGCTGCAGGTCTTGACGCCGGTCAGCCCGGCGAGCAACAAGCTCTCGGATGTCAAGAAGCTGGCTAACGGCGCTCAGGTCGCCATTGCCGGCAAGCGGGCTACCGCTACGCCTGGAGGCGGCCTGCCTGCAGGCATAAACTACATCGAGGAGCCGGACAGGTCCGCAGGCATTCGCGTTGACGCGTCTGCAGTGGCGGGGAGCACCTACCTCGGCGATACAGTCGGAGTGTTCGGCACGGTCAGGTCCACGCCTCAGGGTGAGAAGTACATCGAGGCGCTCCAGCTCGCCAATGCAGAGGGTCGCAGGCCGCTCGAGGCTGTGTTCATGACCAGCCGCGCTGCCGCAACCGCTGCGGCGCAGGGCATGTTCGTCAAGATGGCCGGAGAGGTGACCGATGTCGGAGGTGACTACTTCACCATCTGCGACAACTCCGTCGGGACGGGCGCGGAGAAGACCTGCATAGCTCCTATCAAGGTAGCC
>Ga0315282_10003530_pt1 | contig 28007 bp, 31 predicted proteins | sample YL17G07_20_MG_FD_203693 | JGI IMG/M metagenome (GOLD analysis project Ga0315282, IMG submission 203693) | Sediment microbial communities from Yellowstone Lake, YNP, Wyoming, USA - YL17G07_20 | ecosystem: Environmental > Aquatic > Freshwater > Lake > Sediment | place: USA: Wyoming | collected...
AATATCCGCCGGTCAACCCCATCCGGATCGATCACTTCCTTACCCAGCATCTTGACGAAATCAGCAAACGGCTGGAAGAACGGGGGTCCGACCCGGTGCTGCATCCGGGCTGCGATCCTCCGGTCCAGGAACTCGAAGGCAAGGGCATAGGCAAAGAGGAATAAAAAGCCCGGGAACAGGAAGACATAGACGAGGATGAGTACCGGATCGATCATGTACGTTGCTGCTCCTGCCACCGGACGCGACTGCGTCTCCGTAATTCATCGAATGTAATCATTCCACCGGTGCTGCCATTGGTGTCCAGTACCGTGATCCTTGACGTGCACGAGAGGCAGGGATCAATTGCTGCAACAATTACCGGAATATCCGCGATGTTCTGGTTCGCGAGGCAGATGGCAACCGAAGTCCAGTTGGCAAGCGTCGGGGTGCGGATATCGAGCCGCTCCGCCTTATCCGTGCCGTTTGTCCGGATGAAATGTACGAGTTCCCCTCTCGGTGCTTCGTACCGGGAGAGGCACTCTCCCGTTAGTGCGGTCTTCGGCGCTGTTATGCGGATTGGACCTTCCGGCAAGTGTTCGAGGCAGTACCGCACAATCTTTGTGCTCTCCCGCAGTTCCCCGATACGGACACGCGTTCTGCCATAGACATCCCCGTTTGTATCGGTTACCACCTCCCATGGCATATCTGCATACGCAAGATACGGGTCATCCTTCCGGATATCATAGTCCACACCACTGGCACGGGCGGTGGGTCCGACAGCGCCGTACTTCAGCGCCTCTTGTCTGGTCATTTTCCCGATGCCCCGGAACCGGAGCAGCATGGTCTCTTCGTTCTCCACCATATCCACGTACTTGTCTATCCGCTCTTCGAGAAGTGGAAGCCGGGCAAGGGCCGCATTTACCTGCGATTGGCTCAGGTCACAACGTACACCCCCTATTTCATTTATCCCGTAGTGCACCCGGTTCCCGCTCATCTCTTCAAGCGTGTCCTGTACTGCCTCGCGATCCCGCCACGTCCACATGAACAGCGTATTGAATCCGATCTCGTGTGCAGCGACACCGAGCCACAGGAGGTGACTGTGCATCCGCTCCAGCTCCGCAATGATCGTGCGGATGTACTGGGCTCGTGGGGAAATCTCAAGGTGCATGATCTCCTCAATGCCCTTCGCAAAGACGGTCGCATGAGAGTGGGAACAGATACCGCAGACACGTTCCAGCAGGGGGAGCACGCGGATAAAGTCCCGCTCTTCCGCTGCCTTTTCAATGCCCCGGTGCGTGTAGGAGAGGTCAAGTTCAAGCCGGACGATCTTCTCCCCGTCCGCGATCACCCGGAAATTCACCGGTTCTTTTAATGCTGGGTGCTGCGGACCGATGGGAATGATCACTTCAGCCATCTATCTCCCCTCCTCCGTGATGCCCCCATAGAATGTCTTTTCTTTCGGTTTCCAGTCCTTTCGCAGGGGATATTCCTTCTCCGGCCAGTCTTCATTGAGGAGAATTTTCTTTAATGCGGGGTGACCTGAAAAGACAATGCCGAACAGGTCGTGGATCTGCCGCTCGTATATCCCTGCCGGGAGGAGCATATCCGACATCGTCGGGAGTTCGGGCATCTCCCGGGGGAGTTCGATTGTAATGGTAACGATCGTGCGGTGCTGCCCGGTAAAGTGATAATGCAGTTCGAACGTCTGGCGGTTGTCTGCGGCACTGATTGTGAGCAACCGGTCACACGCAAGGGACTCCTGCACGCTTTTTACCGCGTCACGGAGCCGGTCGGGAGTTGTCGGGATCCTGAACCGGTTTGCCCGTACCTGTTCAACAGTTCCGAATTCCTTCATCTTTTCCATCACAAAATCACACGTTAATGGACCTGTCATACCCGCACCTCCACGGTAGTTTTCGCATTGTCCGGAATCTCAATTGCCTTCTTCTGCCGCCATTCTTTCCCGCCATGGGCGATGTCTTCAGCGAGGAGCCCGAGACACGTCACTACGGCATTGATCACTTCGTCCGGCCGTGGCGGGCACCCGGCGACATATACATCAACGGGAATGACACTTTCCACACGATCCATAACATGATACAACCCATGGTACGCACCGCCTTCCGCACCGCATGCACCGATGGCAATCACGTATTTCGGTTCCGGCATCTGTTCCCATACCCGTCGGAGACGGGACGCCTGTTTGAGGGTTGCAGGACCCGTGATAATGAGAATATCCGCATGCCGGGGCGAGCCCTTTGCAAGGATCCCAAACCGCTCGACGTCAAACCTCGGGATCAGGCAGGCGAGGATCTCGATATCACATGCATTGCACCCCCCGCTGTTAAAGATCGTGATCCACGGCGATTTTATCCGCGCCCAGTTCACGAGTCGCTGGCTCCAGTTTCCGGGTTTTCCTGTCATCGTCTCAGTCACCTCCACAGAGAGCGGTGCCACCGTTTCCTGTGTTCATTGCCGGTATGCGAGACTGAAACAACGCCACCACACCCTTAACTGCATTGACAATGTCGTTCATAGCTCCCACCTCAGGACGGTAACCGCAATCGCAACGATGACAAGGTACCCGAGCGTCGCCCAGAGCGGTGCATCGTAAGGAGCGATGGCGAGGATAAGGGCTGCTACATGCACCACCACAAAGAACAGGGCAACGTAGAAGAACCCGTAGCCGGGCTGGTATGCCTGGGCATGGCTCACCTCTCCACCGACGTACGGCATCGTCCGGTTCACGCCGGGCACAAACACGGGGGCAACGGTACGAGACCACGCATAGATCAGGTACCCTATGGCGAGCGCAAAGACCAGAATGAGGATCGGCGATGTAAGGACATCAATGAGATTCATCTATGACACCCCCCAGGTGAAGAGTTGCCCGGCCGCATGCGAGATCCAGTCAAACGACTCCGGGAAGAGACCGAAGTAGACCGTGACCACAGCGAGAAAGACGACAGCAGAGATCGCTCTCGCGGGGATCTTCGGTGCATTCCCGGCATGCGCTGGTAGTTCAGTCGTGTGTATTGGTGCATTGCGGGAGAACATGAGTGTTGAGAGGATCGGGACATAGTACCCAAGGGAGATGATACTGTTTGCCGCGAGGACCAGTGCGAGGACAACCCCACCTGCCATTGAAGTGACCATCCCTGCCTGTTCGAGGAGTAGTTTGCCTAAAAACCCGCAGGTGAAAGGCACGCCGATCAACCCGAATACAAAGATCACAAAAGAGATGCCGATGAGCGGGTGCCGGGCGCCGATGCCCTGCATCCGGGCAATTGCCGGTGAGCCGGCTTCTGTGGCAAATGCATCAGCCGCGATAAATGCACCGCCTTTCATCACGCTGTAAGCGATCGCGTAATACAAGCCGGCAGTGAACCCAAGTGGCAGGCTGTAGATCATCCCGATGCCGAAACCAAGGAGGATATAGCCCATCTGGGCGACGCTCGAATACGCAAGCACGCGCCGGAGGTCCGGCTCCTTCAATGCAAGGAGATTGCCCGCTGTCATCGTGAGGACGGCAAAGAACGTGACGATGATGCCAAGCGTCCCGGGAACGACAGCGCTTACGGGGAGGGCTGACAAGGATATGAACAACGCGACAAGCACGCCGATCTTTGTTGCTCCCACCATGATGACCGTGACGCCGCACGGAGCCCGTGTATAGGCATCCGGAAGCCACGTGTGAAGCGGGACGATCGCGAGTTTCACACCGTAGCCGAGCAGGATGAGGATAGCGGCAAACAGGAGAAGTGAAGGGTTTGCACCAGCAAGTGCCCCGGGTAATTCTGACAGCCGGAGCGTATGGCCCATGAGGTACAGGATTGACACACCGAGGAGTGCGGTGATTGTTCCGACCACGCCTTGCAGGAGGTATTTTATCGCGGCTGAGAGCGCCTTTGGATCTTCCATGTGCCGGTACGCCACGAGCGCGTATACAGGAATTGCCGAGAGCTCGACAGCAACAAAAATAGTGAAGAGATCTGTTGCAAACCCGATCGCTACTGCACCGGCAAGCGCGAATAAAAAGAGCGGGTAGTAGAGCTGGACCGGTCCTTTGGGATCAAGACTGCCCTGCGACACCCATGCGGCAACGGCACCCAACCCGGTGATAAGAAGTCCACCAGTGATACCGATAAACGAGATTGTTGATGCAGGTGTATGCGGAAATATGATCGAGAACTGCAGGGCAAATGCGGCAACCAGCCACAACGCCGTGAGCGTCCCGCTCCACGAACGGAGTGCCTCCGGGAGGAACTTTGTCGCGAAGTAGCACACAATGCCGCCAACCGCGATAAAAAGCGGCAGAGTGATGGCAATATCCCCGGGAATCACGATGCCACCCCAAGAATGACGATGGTTGCAAGTGCGACAAGCACACTCCCGAACATCGCGATGTTCCAGTTCGCATCCCGGTCTTCCATCCCCATGGCAGTCCCGCCAAGCGAGAAGCACATGCGGGCTGCCAGCACCGCGTACCCGTAGCAGTGCCTGAACGCTGCCTCAAGGAGCCGGGCACATGCCATGACGCCCCGACCAATCGCGAAATACAGGACATCAAAGTCCACGAGGCGTGTCTCATGCGGTTCGAGGAGTTTTTTACCTATGGTAAAGAAGAATGCGAGAGCAGCGACCATGACGACAAGCGTGCTTGCGATGTGGACCGTATCGTACGCGACGAATGTTATCGGGTAAGGCAAGAGTGCATAGAGGATCTGCGGGAACACGCCAAGGATGATGCAGATGCTAGCAATGCCGAGCATCGCTGCCTGCATGAGGCGCGGCGGGTCCGATGCAGGGGTATCGCCCGGTCGAATGAACGCGAAGTACCCGAGCTTGACAAATGAGACAAATGTCCCGAACGAGGCGATCGTAAGGAGTGCCCATATCCAGATACTCGTGTGCTCTGCCGCCGTCATTATCATTCCCTTGGAGACGAATCCGGCAAAGAGAGGTACCCCGGAGATCGAGAGTGCCGCAATCCAGAACGCAAATGCAGTCACCGGCATCTTTCTCTGGAGCCCGCCGATGCGGCTCAACAAGTTCTCACCGGTCTTCCAGATAATGACACCTACCGCCATGAAGAGGAGCGTCTTGTAGAGGATGTTATTCACCAGATGCGCCATTCCGCCGTCAAGCCCGAGCTGTCCGGTCCCGCTTGCCGCACCGAGCCAGCAGATGATCCCCACACCGGCGACCATGTAGCCTACCTGCGAGATGATATGGTACGAGAGCAGCCGGCGCATGTCGTTCTGGAGCATCGCAAAGATGACACCATACACTGCCATGATTGCACCGATGTACATGATCAATTCGGTTCCCGGCTGCGCCCGTGCAAGGACGTAGACGGCAACCTTTGTGGTAAAAACGCACAAAAAAACGCTCGCAACAAAGTTTGCCTTTGGGTACGCATCGGTGAGCCACGTGTGCAATGGGACAATCGCAAGGTTCACGCCGATGCCGAGCGTGATAAGGACTGACGCCCAGAACTGGTACGTGGCATCAGGGATACCAGCAAGCGGGCTGACGACTGGAGATCCCGCACCCAAAAAGAGGAGAACGATCCCGCCACCAAGGAGCGTTCCTCCGAGTCCATGGAAGAGGAGATACCGGTATCCTGCCCCGATCGCTTCCCCGGCTTCCTGCCAGATGAGAAATGTCGAGGTGACTGCCATGAGCTCCCAGAAAAAGAGGAGGGTAATCCAGTCCCCGGCAAAGACCACGCCAAGGGAGGCGGCAGCATAGAACAGGGCAAAGAGCTGAAGACGGGGCGTCGCAACAACGGCAGCGTAGAGGATCGCAAAGAACGCGATCAATGCAAATATCATCCCGACAAGATACGAGAGCTGGTCAACCCTGAGAAGCGTGAGGGTATACCCCATGAAGGGCAGGTTCCACTGCGCCACACCGGCTGTTGCTGCGCCCGCGAAGTAACCACCGGGCAAAAGCAGGACATCTACGAGCGTAATCCCGCCGAGCAGGATGAGCCCGGCTTGTCGCACCCGCCCGCTCAGTGCAAGGACAAGCGGGGCGCCGACAAGGAGGATCACAAACGGCGGGATCGCGGTGCCGGTGGCAAACGTGCCGGAGACGATGCCTGCTGTATGCGTCACACTCGCTGCCACTTGTGTACAGAGCGCAAACGGACCGGCAGGGATGCCAGTCCAGATACCAAGGATCACCGCCCCGGCTGCTGTTATGCAGACCGGGATACGCAATGTTAGCCGGACGCGGGGCACATCACCCTCATATGGTCGGAAGAATGCCCGTATGATCACCGGGAGGAAGTACGCAAGGTTCAGGACACTAGCCCCGACAAGGACGAGGATGATCCACCATTGGGTAAAGTTCCCTGCACCAATCCCCATCGAGAGGTACCATTTCGCGATAAACCCCGCCATGGGCGGCAGTCCCACCATGCTCAGTGTGGCAAGCGTGAATGCGGCAAACTCCCACGGCATCTTCCTGCCGAGCCCGGAAAGTTCGGATATCTTTGTCTTTCCCGTCTCCACTGCGACAGTGCCTGCAACAAAGAACATCGCAAGCTTGCCGAACGCGTGTGCGGTGAAGGCAAAGGTGGCACCGATAATCGCCGCTGCTCTTCCGGCATCCGAAACCCCGGATATACCGGAAGGCAGGAGGACAGCGGCGCCAAGGACCATGTAGCTCAACTGGCTTATCGTGGAATATGCGAGCCGGAGCTTGAAGTCGTCCTGCCGGAGCGCGAGAAGCGACCCGACAATGATCGTGATCACTGCCGCCGCAACAACAAGGTTCTGGAGCCCGAGGCTCACCATCAGGTCCGGTCCGTAAAGGTACAACATCAGGCGAAGGAGCCCGAAGACCCCGGTGTTTACGACAGCAACAGCGTGCAAGAGCCCGCTCACCGGTGTCGGCGCCACCATCGCGCTCGGCAGCCATCCGTGCAGGGGCACAAGCGCCGCCTTTACCCCGAAACCTGCCATGAGGAGGATAAATCCCAGCCGGGCAAAGTCCGGGGGGATAGTAGCAATCGCGGCGTTACCCCCTGCGACAAAATCGAGCGTGTTCCCCATCGCAAGGAGTGTCATCATGCCGGCAAGAACTGCGACGCCCCCGCTCTGGGTGTAAATCAGGTATTTCCTTCCTGCAGCTAGGGCTTCCGGCGTCTCGTTATGGACAACGAGCGGGTATGCAGCGATGGCGAGGATCTCGTAGAAGACGAAGAGCGCGAAGACGTTGGATGAAAGGGCAACTCCCATCACTGCACCGATACAGATGGCAAAACTGGCATAATACCGGGTCTGTGCATGCTCCCGTAATCCCCGCATATAACCAATACTATAGATCGTCGTGATTATCCAGAGCAGTGAAGCGATGCCGGCAAACAAAAGCCCGAACGCATCCGCCGTGAACTGGAGGGAGAGGCTTGGGAGCACGACAAGCGCAGGTGTGGTGACGGGTTGCGCCGCAAAGGCAGACGGGAGGGCGAGTACAACAAAGACGAACGTCAGGATCGCAGCCGCAAGGGATGCGGCTTCGCGTGCGTCAGGTCGGTTATGCAGGAACATGACTGCGCAGGTGCCAAGAAACGGTATCGCGACGATGGCAACAAGCATCCACGGTTCGACACCGGTCATGTGCCACCACCACGCGTGAGCCGGAAGATCGCAGCGCTGTCAAACGTCTTCCAGCGTTTTCGTGCGAGGATCACAAGGGCAAGCGCGAGCCCGGCCACAACCGCCTCGATGGCGATGAGGGTGAATACAACCGCCTGTGAAAGTCCGACGTCACCGGCAATATAACCGCCAAGGATAAAGATGAGGCTCACTCCTTTTCCCAAAAACTCAAGCCCCATCACCATCTTGATCAGGTTCCGGCGTGCGATCAGGCATGCCAGCCCAAGCGCGAAGAGAGCCCCGGCGGTGATCATGCCGACTATCGCTGCGGAGGGGATCATGGGTGCATCTCCCGTAATCTCCCGGTGCCAAGAAGCAGGAGAATCGACACAACACCGGCAAGGATGATGAGCCCCTGGAGGATCACCTCATAGGTACGGTCTTTCCAGAGTGCCGCTCCGGTGGTCGCCAGCTTCGGGCTGGCAGCTATTCCGATGGCACCCCCCTGCATGAGGGCATATACAAAGACCACGAGAAAGACTGCTCCGCATATCACGGCGCAGGCGGTCTTTTTGTTCATGCAGGCACCTCCTCTTCCTCCCCACCGGCAAGGATGAGGGCAACTAAAAAGAGCACCGCAACCAGTCCCGCACCGACAGTCAGCTCGAGCGCTCCGGCGTAAGGGGATGCGAAAAGAAAGAAGATCGCTGAAAGGCATACGCTTGCGATGGCGTAGGCAGCGATGGCACGGATCAGATTTTTGTGCAGCACCGCAACAGCTGCAAAGACAATGGTGGCTATGCCCAGTGCGGACAGGATGAAGAGTTCAAAGCCAGACATCACGGATCACCAGTTCTTAAGGAGCTGCATTGCCACTGATATGCCAAACCGTCCGGTACTGCAACCGGGCCACTGGCTATAAAATGGAATGTCTGGGGGTCATCTTCGGCAAACCACGGGAAATCAGGACACGAAAAGAGACGGGAAGGTGGATATAATCGTGCATAGAGCCATGGCAGTCTGTCTCTCCACCAGGAATATTTGTGAGTTCCCGTTACCATGAAACGACCATGAGAGAAAGATTCTGGCATTTTTTTATCCGTTTTTCCCTGCGCTCCCAACGATTACTGCCCTGTTTTGTGATTGTTTTGAGGGGTCTTCTTGCGATATCCCGTGTAATATCTGCCGTTTTTTTAGTCAAGCGTTTAACAAATGCATCATACCACAGGAGAAAGCATAAATCTTTGGGAGGTAGGTTCTATGCATACTGGGATTATGCAATGAGTATGGTTCAGACTCACAACACTGGAGTAATCATCTATGATCTAAACAATGCAAATCTGGTTCGTTACTTGAATGAAAAGTCCTGATAAAAAAAGTTTAGTGATTGACTCGCCCCGCACCCTATTCCTGTAAACCAAAATACTGCAAATAACGTTGAAGGGTTTTTAATCGATATGAGATTATCCAAAATTCGAAGAAAAAAGTTTGAAAATTATGTCTTCGCTTCCCCACCTGCTGCCGCACCGTTCGCAACCGGTTTTGGCGGTTTCACGTAGGTGATAGTGACGACTTCGACACCCTTTGTCGTCACCGGGGCGGTGTACTGGGTATCCATCGCAAGGCATTTTGCCGGGCATGTATCCACGCAGGAATTACAGACAACGCACCGGAACCGGTCGATCTGCCAGGTTTTTGCTTCCTTATTTATCAGTATCGCCTGAGAGGGGCATTTCCTCTGGCATGTCCCGCAGGAGATGCACAGGCTCGCATCGATCGTCACATGCCCCCGGGAGATCGGAGTCTTTTTTGCGGGCTGGAAAGGATACCGGATCGTCGCAGGGCTGCGGAGTAATGTTTTTATTGCGATTTTTGTCATCTCGAAAAATGCCATCCTTCTCACCTCTCCATGCACCCTATGCAGGGGTCAATCGTCAGGATGATTGCCGGGACATCCGCCAGTTCACAACCCTGGAGCATCTTCACAAGCGGGGGCACATTCGTCAGGGTGGGGGTTCGTATCCTGGAACGTACGAGGAACTTTGTGCCATTCCCTTTGAGATAATGGACGAGTTCTCCTCTCGGCTGTTCTGACCGGGAGAAATACTCGCCGTTCGGCGCACCGGTCACCTTCACATCAATGGGACCTTCAGGGATCTTACGAATTGCCTGTTTGATCAGGTCAATAGATGTGAATAACTCCCGTGCCCGGACCGCACATCGGGCATAACAGTCGCCATCGTTCTCGGTGACCACTTCAACATTGAGCTTCCCGTAGGCGACGTACCCGGTCTTTCGTATATCGATCGCAACCCCGCTCCCCCGGGCGGTCGGTCCAACGGCGCCGAGATGGTATGCATCCTCTTTGGAGAGGACGCCGACCTTCTTTAACCGGTGTTTTATTGAGTCGTCCTGTAAAAAGACGGTCGATAAATCTTCAATCTCCTTCTGGATAGTGGCGAGATCCGCCGCCATCTGTTCGAGCTTCTCATGGGTAATGTCTCTTCTCACCCCGCCGACTTTACAGGAGCTCTGGATGACCCTCCCTCCAGTCGTCTGTTCGAGCACATCGAGGATCGATTCACGGATCCTCCATGCATTCATGAAGAGATTCTCAAACCCGATACCATCGGCAAAACAACCCAGCCAGAGAAGGTGAGAGTGAAGCCTTGAATATTCCGACCAGATCGTGCGGAGGAACTGGGCACGCTCGGGTACCTCGATCTCCATAATCTGTTCGATGCCCTGACAGTATGTCAGCGAGTGAATGAAACTACAGATCCCGCACGTCCGTTCGACAATATACACATACTCCGGGTATTCCCGTTTCTCTATCAGCCGTTCGAGACCCCGGTGGACGTACCCGATGGTGGGAAGCGCTTCAACGACCCGTTCATCCTCAAGGACGAGGTCGAAATGAATGGGCTCGGGCAGCACCGGGTGCTGGGGTCCGAACGGGATGACAATCCGTTTTGTCATGGCTTCTCACCTTTTACGACTGCACCGGCACCGAACGGATACCTGATGGTGGTCTTGATAAGGTTCCCCTTGTAATCGATGTTTATCCCCTTTACCTGGATGCCAAAGAGGTCGTGCATCTCGTTTTCATACACGAACGCCCCCCAGTACATCCCAGAGATACTCGGTACCTCCATCTCGATTGGGATGGTGATGCGGATGTTCTCGAACTTATAATCCTTATCGAAGGAATAGTTGATCTCGTAGAGATCGCCGACCTTTGTCGCGTTGATCTGGACAAGCCGGTATCCCCCGCTCCTGAATTGCTCGACCCTGCCGATCAGTTTTCCCACATCAATCGGTGTGGTCGTCTGTTCTTCGATTTTCATACCGTATCACCCACCTTTTTTGCCGGTGTATTGCCTGCCGTATTCATCGCAAGTTTCTTTTTTTCAAGAATGCCCAGTCCGGTTACGACCCCGTCGATGATCGATTCGGGGCGTGCGGCGCAGCCGGGCACATAGACATCCACCGGAATGACCGTATCAATACCGCCGGATACATTGTAACATTCACGGAATACGCCACCGGAGGTGGCACAGATCCCTATGGCTACCACTACTTTTGGTTCCGGGATCTGTTCGTACAGGTTCCTCACGATCTCAACATTCTGGCTGTTGATCCCGCCCGTAATCAGGAACACATCAGCATGTTTGGGATTGCCTGTATTGACGATCCCGAACCGTTCCAGATCATAGAATGGGGTCAATGCCGCGAGCACTTCGATATCGCACCCGTTGCAGGACGAGGCATCGTAATGGAGGATCCAGGGGGATTTTGCAAGATAGGTCATAGCCATACCCCTCCCCGGAGGTAATAGAGTGTTGCAAGGTTCACAAGACCAAGTGTACCGGCGATGAGCCAGGCGCTTTTTAAGGTAAACTGCCACTTCGCACGCGCGAACGTGTTGTCGATGAGGATCTCAAGGAAGTAGGTGATGATGATCGCGGCGACTGCTATCACCGGGTTAAAGCCGAAGAAGAGCCAGACCACGCCCAAAATGACGACATACTCGTACCAGTGCGCAATCTCGATCTTTGCAAGGTTCGGTCCTGAAAAGTCTGTCGTAACCCCTTTCACGATCTCCTGGTGCGCGTGATGGGAGGTCGAGAGATCGAAGGGGGATTTCCTGAGCTTGAGCGTGAGGACCATCAGGTACCCGATAAAGACGCCCGGGAGAAATTCGATGATAGGTATGCCGGAGGCGACGATATCACTGATATTGAAGCTCTTCGTCACGAGGTACATCCCAACGGCGGTGAGGATGATCATCGGTTCATATGCGATGATCTGGATCAATTCCCGCTCTGCCCCGACATGGGAGTATGGCGAGTTCGAGGCGTACGCACCAAGTACGAGGAATATGTGTGAGAGCGTGAACGCGAAGATCACAAGCAAAAAGTCCCCGCCAGAGAAGAACAGGGCTCCGCTGACCGCCATGAACACGAGATAACTGATGACCCAGAAGTTCTGCGAGATCGTGACGACGACATTCTCTTTCTCGAAGAGCTTTCCTACATCATAGAATGGCTGGAGGATGGGTGGACCAACTCTCCCCTGCATCCGTGCGGTCACCTTACGGTCAATCCCTGCAACAAGCCCGCCGACAATGGGGGCAAGCAAAATATAGATTACTGCGTTGATAATCGAGATCACAGGACCACCCCCGCGGTTAAGATCGCAGCAAAGATGATGATACCGAGACAGAGTGCGGTTCCTATCATGAACAGTTTTTCCTCACCGAAATAGTCCTTCAGGTAATAATTCCCCATTGTCGTGTCACGAACGGTGCCCATCGCCCCGGTGAATTGCATCTTCGGGCTGGTGGTCATGCCGCTCATGTACGGACCGACGAATTTCTGGTCTTTTCTATAGAACAACATCGAGAACGGCATGATCATGAGGAGGAAGAGCATCATCGCCATGATGGTAACGTTTGCCTGCGCGAGCTGGGCCGTCTGCCCGTAAATATTGAAGACAAACGGCTCAATGAGAATGGATGAGATGAGAGGGAAGATCAGGCAGACTACAACCGTGAGCCCGGCAAGGATGTAGAGAACCGCCCATTTCTCCTTTTTCACCGTATCCTCAACCCGCTCCATCACCTGCGGGACTGATATGATCTTTCCCATCCACTTCGCCCAGAAGAAGACAGTGATCGAACCACCGAACGCAAGGATGGCAACGAACAGCAGACCGAGGGGAGCGACGATGAACGCTTCTATCGCCGCCCATTTGGTGATCAGCATGCCGAACGGGGCTAAGAACATCCCTGCGATGCCGATGAACATCATGACGGCGATCTTGGGCATCCGGACGATAAGACCCGACATATCGTCGATGTCCCTGCTCCCGATCCGGTTCTCGACCGTGCCGACACAGAGAAACAGGAGCGACTTTGCAATCGAGTGGAAGATGATCAGGAGTATCGCCGCCCACATGAGTTTATACGTCCCGATTCCGGCACAGGCAACGATCAAGCCGAGGTTGGCGATGGTTGAATACGCGAGGACTTTTTTCGCGTTTGACTGCGAGATTGCGATTGATGAAGCGAGAAGGAACGTACACCCCCCAAGAAGCGCTATGAGGAATCCTTCAAGACTTCCGGCAAGCACCGGGGAGAACCGGACGATAATATACACACCGGCTTTTACCATCGTGCTCGAATGGAGCAGGGCGGAGACCGGGGTCGGTGCAACCATTGCACCGACGAGCCACGAAGAGAATGGCATCAGGGCGGCTTTTGTGATACCGGCAAAGCAGATGAGGACCGCAGGCACGAGGGCGATCGCCTGACCGGACATGATTAAGGTGTTAAGTTCAAGGAGTTTCCCTGATGGATCGATGATGCCGATATAGATGATGGCGATCATGAACGCAACGCCGCCAAGAAGGTTCATGGCAAGCGCGAGGAACGCGTTATTGGTTGCTTCGGGTGATTGGGAATACCCGATCAGGATGAATGAACAGATTGTCGTTATTTCCCAGAAGAAGAAGACCCAGAGGAGATTATTGGAGAAGACAAGCCCGAACATTGCCGAGAGGAAGACAAACAGGATGAAGAAGAAAATATTTTTCCGGTCTTTTACCTCCGGGTGCCGGGTGTGGTACGTCTCCATGTAGCCCGTTGCGTAGACGACGATCAGGCTCCCGATGATGCCGATGATCAGCGCCATGATAATCGAGAACTGATCTACAAAGAGATTGTTCACCGGGTGCATACCATGAGCGAGGTACGTTTCGAAAAAGACAAGCAGCCCGGCCTGGATGAGGACGAGCGCTACAGTAATGATCTTCCGGTATTTTATACCCAGGTACAGGATGAAGACGGCGAGCAGGAGCTCAATAATATACATGATATTACTGGCTGGCTCGAACGGGAAGGGATACAGGATCGTATTCTTGTTAAAACAGGTCACAAGCAGCCAGAGGGATGTGACACCGATAGCAATTGCCGAGAGAATTACAATGATATTCCGTAATTTCTCTTTACAGATAAAAAGCATCAAAATGGCAATGATTACAGGAAATCCTATCAGAAACAACAGTTCATTCATTCAGCCACCCTCATCATATTTGGCGGTTTATCATAATTAATCATTTTCAATTATTTTCCGGATGCAGGATATGCCCGGACTTCTCTATGATTCCCGTTGGATGGCGCTATCCTCCAACATCCAAAAGAAAAGAATATTCCATAGGGTGATTTTGCAAAAAGAACGTCCAATCGCGCATCCGGTCCTGAAGAGTCCGGATTGGGGGGATTATGAATTCCTCCGGGTGTGAATTAAAATCCTACAGAATAGATTGTCGCCGGATTTGGAGGTGATACTCAACAACCGGCAGACGATTGCCATGAATTTTTATGTGCTACACGATATCCGGCACAGGAATGCGTGTAATTTCAGACAGGTCGTTTTTATTGATCATAGGACACGCTAAAGTTTCATGCTCGTTTTAATCCCGAATCGTGTCCCTGTATCAACGGGTATCCCCTCACACCGGAAGTGGTATCGCAGTCGCTCCCAATAAATGTTCAATCGCAAGGATCTGTTCGAGTTTTGCCTTTGTGGACGGACCTTTTGGCACTGCTTTACACCCGGATGCATGCGAAATCGATTGATCAAAGGTCCTGATCTCGCGGGCAATCTTAATTACCTCTTCTTTGTCAAATCCAATGAGGGGGCGATAAATCGGGATCTCTGCTGCATCGTTGAGTACAAGAAGATTATCAAGCGTCTGGCTTGCTACCTGCCCGAGGGATTCGCCGGTCACGATCCCTTTTGCCCCGATTGTGTTTGCATATGCGGTCGCAACCCGGTACATCCTTCGCTTGCAGAAGATACAGGTGTACTTTTCAAGATGCCTGCGGACCAGTTCCTCTTTTGCGCGAGCAAGATATGAGTCCCTTACGACGACGAGTTCGATGCCCGGCTGGTACTGTGCCAGTATCTCTACGACGCTTTTTGCCTTCGCTATCGTAGTCTCGTCAAGGAACGTTTCGAGTGCAACAAAGAGGGGGGTAATCCGGCAACCCCGCTTCATCATCATCCATGCGGCAACCGGCGAATCGATACCCCCGGAGACGAGCGCAACGAGCGTTCCCTCGACCCCAAGCGGAAGACCCCCTACTGCTTTTATCACATTATCGTAGAGATACGCCTCGTTCGCCCGGATCTCAATATGGATCTCCTTGTCCGGGTGTGCAAGGTTTACCTTCAGGTAAGGGAATTCGTTCCGCAGCAGGTTGCCGTATTCAATTGCCTTGTCGTTTGAGGAAAATGAGTGCGTCCCTACCCTTTTTATCTTAATGGCAAACGTCTTTGCTTTAAGAATCCCGTGCCTGCGACAATAATCGGGCAGGAACTGTTCAAGTTCGTCAATTTTGATGTGTTCCACTTCTGAAAAGGACACAATACCGAAAATGTTCTTCAGACGGTCTGGTTTTACATCGCCGTCTAACCAGATCCTTCCCCGCTCATTTCGCACATGGACATCCGGCATCATCTCCCGGATATTCGCAATGAGAACGTTCTCCCACTGCCGGCGCACCGGATCGGATTTTAAAAATATTTCGGAGTACCGGACGAGCCATTGGTTCTTCATGAAGCCCTTTCACCCAAAGTTATTTTTTCTTTCTCGCGGTCTTCCGTACTCGTTCTACCTCATCAGCATCTTCAATCCGGAGGAGGTAGGTACCATGACAGGGTTTTGTATAGGGAAAGATGATCTTTTTACCATCTTCAATACCAAGGGCGATCGGCGGAAGACCGATGATATACTCGTCAAAGAGCCGGTAACCGGGATCGACATACCAGATCTCTTTATAATTTTTTTCTGCATATTCCCGGCACTCCTTGAATGAGGCGCCGAGCGGGAGGATCATCTCGTATTTCAGGTTCTCGATACAGCCCATCCGAACACCTCGTTTATCTTCGCTCTCAACTGCATCGGGTTGTGCACCGCTTTGTCGATAATTTTCTCGCAGGAGAAGTTTATCTCGTCTGCAAGCGGCGCGGGATCTTTTCCAAAGACAATCACGATCAGCCTTCGTTCCGGCAGAAGGTGACGCATCGTCGCCGCGTAAGCAATCGCTGCATCGTTGTGCGCAAATACCACGCAGAGATCGCAGTCCCGTTTCTTCTCGACCACTTCGGCGATGCACTTTTCAAGTACCATCGTATCCGTGATGTAGTGTTTCTCCGGATCCGAAACTTTCAGGAGGTTCAGGACAGAGGGGTTGCCCGCGATAAGAACGTTGGTACCTCTTTTTCTCAGGTTGTGGGTTACATGGAACGCGAGCGCCTGCTGCGCCGGGGCTTCCGGGCACCCGAGTATGACGAGTGCTTTTTTTGGTGTTTCTGGTAGATCAGTCATATCTTATCTCCAATTTTTGCCTGTTTGTCAGCACAGGTCCCTGCACATCCCAGCGACTGCGGGCAGGCATGTTCTGCATCGGCTCCCTTAAACGGGTGATGGCAGTACGGGCAGGTGAAGTCACACTCCGTTCCTTCATAGGGGCAGATCGTCATCGATAAATCAGCAAGCGGGTGACCTTTGCCCCGGATCTCGAACTCCTTGTACCAGCCAAACGGCGCACGCTTAACCTCGATTCCCGCTGCCAGCATCTGTGCCTCAAGCCCGGTGAGGATGGCAAGCGCGACTTTCGGAGAACCGAGCGTGCTCGTCAGGTGGGCGTAAGGGTAAATCAGTACTTTTCTGACTTTGAGTTTTTCCAGTCGCGCAAGGACATTCTGGTGCGCACTTGCGATGACCTGGAGAGGATTTTTCTCATCCAGTTTCTCGACACAACAGAAGAGGACAACACATTCCTCCATCCGGTCCTCGCGGACAGTAATGGGTTCTGCCAGCTTAGTTTTCTGGGTTGCATGATACCACATCGAGGATGCATGGATGGAGAGGATTCTCATGAGTTCCCCCTCCCGATAAGCATACTGATTGCATCACTCGTGATAAGACCGATGAGGTGTTGGTCGAGATCGACAACCGGTAAGGCTGAGATAGAGTGCTCCTCCATTTTCTTTGCGGCAGATTCGATCGGTTCATCGGGAACGGTCGTGATGACATTTTTTGACATGATCTCATCAAGCCAGAGGAAATTTCCCGCAACTGCTTTTGCGATATCCCATGAGGTGACAATCCCTGCGAGCTGGTCACTCGCAGAGAGTACTGGCAGGTGATTGACCTCAAGGGTGATTAATCGCCGTGCAGTTACCGCAGTTGTTGCTCCCTCTTCAATGGTCGGGACATTTTGGATCATGACGTCGCCTACGACCGTTCTTCTCAGGAACTGGGCGATCAGGTAATTGATCTGTCCGGATTCCAAAAGGAACGCATCGTGACCGTAGTTGGAGCGAATCTCACTGTACCGGACCTCGCGGTCATTTGCCGCCAGTGCCGATACAATATCCTGTGACTGGTAGGGCGGGTAGAGCCAGTCGGAAGAGACCGAGATGACGAGGAATGCTGCATGTACTCCTGCAAGTCCTTTTGTGAGCGAGCCGTCTTTTGTCAGGTCGAAGTAATCGATTGCCTTTGTGATGTAGAGGTACGAGTTTGCATCGAACCGTTGCGTGAACGTGTCTCCCTGGTGGTGGAGATAACTCTCCACGGCAAAATCTGTCGAGAAGTCAAACCCGATCCGGTCCTTTTCCTGGAGGGAACGTCCGAACTTCGCGTGCATCGATTCGTCAGAGAGATATGTGATGTGCCCGACCATGCGGGCGAGCGCGAGTCCCTTGACCGGGCCAGGCGCATCATACGATTTCATATCATAGTAATTCCCGCCATTCCATTCGGGATCCGAGATGATCGCATTCCTTCCGACTTCGTTGAACGCGATCTGCTGGGGCGTGGAGTAGCCGGTCGCTGCTATTACGATCGCCTTTTTTACCAAATCCGGGTAACTGACCGTCCACTGGAGCGCCTGCATGCCCCCCATTGACCCGCCGGCTACCGCATAGAGCTGCGGTATTTCGAGATAGTCGATGAGCAGTTTCTGGGCGTTCACCATATCCCTGATTGTAATGACCGGGAATGCAGCACCATAGGGTTTGCCGGTCTGTGGATTGTCCGATAACGGACCGGTCGATCCCTTACACCCGCCGATAACGTTCGAGCAGATCACAAAATACCGGTCGGTGTCAAACGCTTTGCCCGGACCAACTACTGTATCCCACCAGCCGGGTTTTTCATCGCCCTCCTGAAATCCCGCAACATGGGCATCACCCGAGAGGGCGTGGCAGATGAGGATTGCATTATTCTTGTCGCGATTAAGTTTGCCGTACGTCTCGTAAGCGATGGAGAGCGTCGGGAGTATTTCCCCGCCCTCCAGTACGAGCGGGGAGGGATGGTGATAATACTGCGTTATTACTGTGCCTACAGACCCTTTGATCATCTACACACCCCATGTCGTTTTTGGGCGAGTACTGCAATGATGTCCCGGATATCCCTGAAGCGGGGGATCTGAGAGTAGTCGTGCCTCACGGTGTCGCTTCCAGTGCCTGCTGTAAATCAGCGATAATGTCCTCGATATCCTCAGTGCCAATGGCGAGCCGGACTGCGTCCGGTGTGACCCCGGTCTTCTTCTGTTCCTCGATGGTGAGCTGCTGGTGGGTGGTGGATGACGGGTGGATGACAAGGCTTTTCGAGTCCCCGATGTTCGCGAGGTTACTGAAGAGTTTGAGGTTGTCGATAAACTTCCTCGATCCTGCTTCTCCTCCATTTATCCCGACACCAACGATGGGTCCGAATCCTCCGGAGAGGTATTTCTTCGTGAGTTCGTGGTTCGGGTTATCGGGCAACCCCGGGTAATTCACCCACACAACCTTCGGGTGCGTTTTTAAGAATTTCGCAACCGCAAGGGCATTTTCCGAGTGGCGGGGAACCCGCAGGTGCAGGGTTTCAAGACCGATCAAAAACAGCCACGCATTGAACGGGCTGAGGACTGCCCCGGTATCCCTCATGAGGGAGACACGGATCTTGAAAACGAATGCAACATTCCCGAGGCCCGGGAAGTTCCCGAACGTGTCCCAGTATTTCAGGCCGTGATAAGCCGGATCAGGCTCGGTGAACTCGGGGAACTTGCCATTGTTCCAGGCAAATTTACCGGAGTCAACGATAACGCCACCGAGCGAGTTCCCGTGACCGCCGATATACTTGGTCGCCGAGTGGACAACGATGTCAACGCCGTAATCAATCGGGCGGACTAGACCGACGCCGGTCGTGTTGTCAACGATGAAAGGTACGCCGTTGTCATGGGCGATCTGTGCGATTGCCTCGAAGTCCGGGACATCCAGTTTCGGGTTGCCGACGGTCTCTGCATAGATTGCTTTTGTTTTTTCGGTGATCGCTTTTTTAAACTCTTCCGGTTTTGTGGAGTCCACGAACACGACGTGCCGCCCGAACTTCGGGAGTGTGTAGTGGAAGAACTCGTACGTACCGCCGTACAGGTTGTCAGCCGAGACGATCTCGTCTCCGGGTCGGGTGATGTTTAAGATCGCGTACGTGATGGCGGCGGCTCCCGATGCGGTTGCGATTGCCCCGGTTCCTCCTTCAATAGCCGCAACGCGCTTTTCGAACACGTCGGTGGTCGGGTTCATGAGCCGGGTGTAAATGTTCCCGAGCTCGCGAAGTCCGAACAGGTTTGCCGCATGTTCCGTGTTTTTGAAGACGTAGGAGGTGGTCTGGTACAGCGGGACGGTTCTTGATCCGGTAGTCGGATCGGGCACCTGCCCGGCATGAAGCGCAGTCGTTCCAAGATGGAATTTCTTTTCTGTCATGTTTTTCCTCATTTTATAACGGGGATTTCGTATTTTTCCGCGATTTCGCAAAACACATCAGCAAGGTAGCGGATCTGCTTTTCGTTAAGGCCATAGGTGTTCAGTTTCCATGTCCGTGTGGCACCGGCAAACTCACCGACGATTCCGCGTGACGACAACTCATCGCTGAAGTAGAAGCCTTTGCGCTTGTGCGTCTTTGCTACGGTGTCGAAGCTTCCGGTGGTATCGATTTTTGTCAGGGTGTGCTTGCGCGGGTACTCAGAGAGCACCTTACTTCCGGTGATCTTCAGGAGCCGGTCGATGAAGTAGTTAGACCTCTTTACCTGTTCGTCCCAATGGAGCACCCGTTCCTTTACCGTCGGGAACGATGCCATCATGGAGAGCAGAGTCCCACCCATAAGCGTGCACCCGAGCATCTCCACTTCCTTGATGCCGAACCTGCGTTTGGTGAGGTCGCCGACCATTGCGGTGGTGCGGAGTGCTTTTGGCACCCATTCATCGGTCATTGCAAGTACCCCGGACGGTGCGACCGATGCCATACTCTTATGTCCGGAGCCGACGACAAAGTCCGCCCCAATCTTTTTGCCGTCTACCGGCTGAACTCCGACCGTGTACGCCCCGTTGTAGAGGAAGGGGATGTCATACTGGTGTGCGACTTTTCCGATTCCTGCGATCTCGTGCTCGTTTGCGAACTGGTAGTCGAAGTGGTCGATCAAGACGAGCACCGGGAGTTTTCCGGTTTCTGCCTTGACCTCTTCGATCTTCTGTCCTGTTGCTTCTGCGGTTACGATATTTTTCGCGTCCAACGGCACTTCCCGGACAATTCCTCCGGCATTTTCCACGGCAAGGAACTCGGTATAGTGGGCAAGCGCTGAAACGATCACGCTGTCACCTTTCCCGACAAGCGTGCCGGCAACTGCCTGGAATCCCCGCCGTGCACCCGGTACGACCCGGGCATGGTCCATGTTGAGCCACTGTGCCAAATCTTCGTGGAACTCCGCGATGCCCGGCTTCGAGATCTTGTCGAGCCGGAACGGCTTCCTGCAGGCATCACACGTTGAGTACCCGTCCCCATAGGAGATGATGGCTTTTCGCGCCTCGGTAGTGAGCCTGCCCGCCGCCTGAATGGGGTGGATGTTGATGTACTGTTCCTCCCGTGACCTGATGTCAAGAGTCCCGGCGATCTTTGTCACTTTTGGTGTGCCGGTTCCCGCTTCAAGGTCAGCGATGATCGCCTTTAGTTCGGCAATTCGCTGGTTGAACGCGGCATTTTCTCCGGTATCAAATCCGGTTGGCAGAGACTCACGGAAGAGTCCCCGGATCTCTTCGAGTGTGAAGAGCGCTTCGAATGTTTTCTGGATTCTGATACTCATGATACCTCCAAGCCAGAGCCCGGAATTGAACCGGGATCCGCTGATCTGCAGTCAGCCGCGTAACCACTCCGCCACTCTGGCACATTGCCCGAATTCACAATTGTGAATTTGATTATAATAGATAACAATTGTGAATATTTATAGATTGCGGAGATTGTGTCGAGCGACAGGTCTGGAGCAACATCTATAGCAGGATTCTGAGTTTCGATCCTAGTATCTGGATAACTGAAGCGAACGATGTTATTGACCGGCTCGAATCTTTCTTTGAAAAATTCCCTAAAAATCATCGTCAGCACGTTCCAATAAGATAACGCTAAGCAAACATGGGAGTGGTGTAACCATTTTTTACTTGTCGGAAACACCACGCGGAAGTAATCTTACCGGCAAACATCATGCATACAATCTTCGTTTCACTAACGCACAGTGCCCAACAAAAACCTCACCTTATATGTGCATTCGCACTAACCTGATCCATTATGAAACATGCGAAGCCTGGCACCTCCCCCACATCTTCAGCTAAAGCCCGGGCAGAACTATTCTCCACTCATCCCTCCCGGGCGGATCATTTCACTGAATCAGTCATCCGGGAGATGACCCGGCTCTCTATGAAATACAACGCGATCAACCTTGCACAGGGGTACCCCGATTTTGCCTGCCCGGTCGAGCTCAAGGAAGCAGCATGCGACGCAGTATGTGCAGATTTTAACCAGTATGCGATCACGTGGGGGGCGGCAAATCTGCGTGAAGCCCTCGCCCGCCGGGTGAAAGAGTACAACGGGATGTCGTTCAACCCGGAAACTGAGATCACGGTGATGTGCGGTTCGACTGAGGCGATGATGGCATCGATGCTTGCGATCATCCAGCCCGGTGACGAGGTGATCGTGCCGGAACCGTTCTACGAAAATTACGGTCCTGATGCTCAGATCTCCGGCGCCGTGCCCCGGTATGTTTCGCTTGGCGACGATTTTTCCATCGATGAAGAGGCATGGAAATCCGCGATTACAAAGAAGAGCCGGGCGATCATCTTAAACACTCCCAATAACCCGACAGGAAAAGTCTTCTCAAAAAAAGAACTCATGTTTCTCGCTGACATCTGTATCGATCATGACGTGATTGCGATCACGGACGAGATCTACGAACATATCCTCTACGACGGGAAAAAACACGTGTCCATCGGGTCACTCGACGGGATGGAGGACCGGACCATCACGATCGGGAGTTTCTCGAAGACCTACAGCGTCACCGGCTGGCGTGTCGGGTATGCACTCGCCGCAGAACCGCTGACTGCACGGATCCGGAAGATCCATGACTTCTTAACGGTCGGCGCACCGGCTCCCCTCCAGCATGCATGCGTTGCCGCGCTCATGCTGCCGGAATCCTATTACCACACACTGGCAAACGAATATGACGGGAAAAGAAGAATTCTCTATTCCGGGCTCCGTCAGGCAGGCTTTGCCTGTGAACTGCCGGAAGGGGCATACTATATCTTCACAGATATTTCCGGTTTTGATATGACCGATACGGAGTTCGCCCGTTTCCTTGTGGAGAAGATAGGAGTGGCAGCGGTGCCGGGCAGTTCGTTCTACCATGCCGGGGGAGAGACAAAACTCCGGTTTACCTTCTCGAAAAAGGACGAAACGTTACATGATGCCTGCAAGCGACTGAAGAGACTGGATGAACTGGTTGGTGCTTCGTAACCGGGGGTGGGAATCCGTTGGTGACAAGGAACTATCAAACGGGAGATTGGAAACCCGAGGCCCGTCATGCCCTCACGGTTCTGTCCTGCTGTCAGATAAGTACAGGGAGCGCGGAGAGAACGATGCATACGCTGACCGGTACAACAAGATTGTCATCAATCGGGGAGAAGAGTTCAATTATACCAGCGATGATCGAGACCACGACTGCTCCCGGTACCGTCAGAAACGGCAGAAGTACAAAGGTGGTTACGAGAATCCCGGCGATCGTCCCCTCCCATGACTTGCCATTGTAGATGCGTGTTTTGCCATACCGTTTCCCGACAAGGGTCGTGACGCTGTCCAGTACCGCGATGGTGACAAGAGCGGGGATTACCACAGGAGCGGGGAAGAGTATGACACACGCAAGGGCGCTCACGGCAAAAAAGAACGCCCCCTTTCCCGGCAGGGGATCGCACCGGTCCCCGTAGTCAACCAGAGACGAGAAGACCGGGATTTTATACCCACGGAGGATAAGGTCAACGAGAACAATGCCGATAAAAAGACCGCCGGCAAGGATTGTAATTGCTGTCCGCTGATCGAGGACCATAACCATCCCCGCAAGACCCAGCCCGAATAAGAGGTGGATCAGTTTCCTTACAGTCTCCTGCATCGATTGACAATATGCGGGAATAGAATAAAATCCTCTGTTTTACGCTCTCTCGTGTCTTTCTGTTTTATCGCACTTCACCCATCGAGAGGAGATGATGACCGGTCAGTCACCGGATAAATCCGGTCATTGATCCGCAGTGAGTGTGCTATTAGGTGAGGGCACAATTCGGGGAAGGGAGTAAAATGCCCTGTCAGCATCTTACCGTCCGGGTGGAAGTAATTCAATTAAAAAACCATTGCATAAGAACAGCCCACCGTAATTTGTCACCGTATAGGTTTTCCCGAACCGTGCACATGCTCGCCCGGCACCCACCTGCCGCCATCCTTTGTCAGCTCTTTTTTCCAGATCGGCACTCCCGCTTTTATCGCTTCGATGATGAAGCGTGAACCTTCGTACGCTTCCCTGCGATGACCCGCACTTACGACGATGATGAGAATATTTTCGCCGACAGCGAGCCGGCCGATCCTGTGGATAATGTCAACGGAACAGAGGTTGTGAAGCGTCTTTGCCTCCTCTGCGATCTTTTCGAGCTCTTTTACTGCGACTTCTTCATAGGCCTCGAGTTCCATTTCCTGGATGTCATCATCCCGCACGATGCCGTCAAATACAACAATCGCACCTGCACCGCGCTGCTTCGCCGTATTGATCAACTGCCCGATATCGACGTCTTTTGTCTGGATTGCGATCATGTTTCCCCCGCAAAAGGTCCTACCCGCCCGCAACCGGCGGGAACACAGCGATCTCATCGCCGTCATTGATCAGTGTTTTTCCTGCGTCAGTACAATCGATACGTTTCCCGTTCTTCATCAGGATCACGAACTCGCGGAACGCTCCGTTTGTATCGAAGATCGCTTCGTACCCTTCGCGGTTCTTTTCGGCGATCTTTTTGATCAGGTCAATAAAACTGGTTCCCGGGGCGGCATCCGTGACAATGTCTGTACCGAACAGCTCGCGGAACCGTGCAAAAAACCGGACTTTGACGGTCATTTCTTCTTCCTCTTCACGTTCTTTGAATCTCCACACGCTGCGCAGCGTGGGTTTCTCTCGAGTGCAATCTCCTCCGCATGCGCCTGCATCCCGTCCCAGATAAAGAGCCGGTTTGTGAGGAGTTCACCACTGCCCAGCAGGTACTTCAGCACTTCGGTTGCCTGGATCATACCAATAAACCCGGGCGTCACCCCAACTACAGGGAACACCTCCTGCGGGGGGGCATGGGGAAAGATGCATCGCAGGCATGCAGTTTTATAGGGGATTATTGTGGTTGCCTGCCCGTAAAAACCCCGAATACCTCCGTGGAACAGCGGGATGTTCTTCTCGATTGCAACGTCGTTTAAGAGATACCGGGTCGGGTAATTGTCCATTGCATCGACAATTCCGTCTGCATTTCCGATGAGCGTCCCTGCGTTCGATGCACCGATGGTTGCATCGATCACCTTCACCGTTATGTCCGGGTTTACTTCCGAGAGTTTCTCCTCAGCCGATGCTGTCTTCTTCCGTCCGATGTCCCGGTCGTAGTGGAGGATCTGCCGGTTCAGATTAGACTGGTCCACCACATCTTTATCCACGATCGTGAGGGTGCCGATCCCGGCAACAGCGAGATAGAGCGCAATAGGTGAACCAAGTCCCCCGGCACCGGCGATAAAGATGTGTGCCTTTTTGAGCCGTTCCTGCCCGTCGTCACCGAAGAGCAGCATCTGCCGCTTATACCGTTCGCGTTCCCGTTCGGATATCATCCTCTCATCCTCTTCATACTAAACTGGCACACCGGGTCAATGTTCGCACACCGTCTCGTCATGTTCGTGGGCATGCGGGGAGGTTTCCTGCCACGGTTCAAGACCGTGTTTCACCCGGTAATCGTTGATCGCCTTGTGGATTCCTTCTTCCGCGAGCACCGAGCAGTGCATCTTGATTGGCGGCAGACCGTCAAGCGCCTCAGATACTGCCTTGTTGGAGAGCTGCCACGCATCTTCCAGCGTCTTTCCCCGGACAAGTTCCGTTGCCATCGAACTCGATGCGATTGCCGCCCCGCACCCGAACGTCTTGAACTTTGCATCGAGGACGATGTTATTCTCGATCTTTAAGAAGATCTTCATAATGTCGCCGCAGACCGGGTTCCCCACCTCGCCGACACCATCCGGGTTCTCGATCTCGCCCACGTTCCGCGGGTTCTTGAAATGGTCCATCACCGTTTCGCTATACATTGCACCCTCCGTCTTTTACGGTTCTCTCTTTCTGGTACAGGGGAGACATCTCCCGGAGGCGTGATACCACCTTAGGCAACACCTCAAGCACCGTATCCACATCCTCATCGGTATTCGCATCTCCGAGCGTCAGGCGCAGCGAGCCGTGCGAGACTTCAACAGGAAGCCCGGTGGCAAGGAGGACGTGCGATGGTTCGAGGGAGCCTGACGTGCAGGCGCTCCCCGTGGATGCACAGATGCCATCGTCATCCAGCCAGAGGAGCATCGACTCCCCTTCAATAAATTCAAAACTCACGTTGAAGTTCCCTGGCAGGCGTTTCTCCGGGTGCCCGTTGAGCCGTGTATGGGGAATTTTTTCAAGAACGGTTTTTATCAGCCGGTCCCGCATTGCCTGAATCTTCCGGTTGTGTCCCGGAATGTCGGCAGTCGCGAGCCTGATCGCTTTTCCCATACCTACAATACCGGCGAGGTTTTCTGTTCCGGCACGTTTCTTTCGTTCCTGCCCGCCACCATGGATCAGATTCTCAATCCGTACGCCCTTTTTAATGTAGAGCGCCCCGGCACCTTTCGGGCCATAGAACTTGTGGGCGGAGAGCGAGAGCAGGTCGATGTTCTGAGCCTTCACATCGATCGGGACATTCCCGATTGCCTGCACCGCATCTGTATGGAAATACACCTTGTGTTTCCGGGCGACATCCCCGAGTTCTGCGATGGGCTCGATCGTGCCGATTTCGTTGTTCGCGTACATGACGGAGATGAGGATCGTCTTGTCAGTAATTGCCTTTTCGAGCTCATTTGGATCGACAAGCCCATATTGATCGACCGGAAGATACGTGACCACAAACCCTTCCTTTTCGAGGAACTGGCAGGTGTGGAGCACGGCATGGTGTTCGATTCCCGTGGTGATGATATGGTTGCCCCGTTTCCGGTTCGCCGACGCAACGCCTTTGATCGCCCAGTTGTCCGATTCGCTGCCCCCGGACGTAAAATAAATCTCGTCCGGGTCAGCGCCAAGGGCTTTTGCTACCTGCGCTCGTGCTGCATCAACCGCTTTTTTTGATTCCCGGGCGATGCCATAGATGGATGAGGGGTTGCCAAAATATTCTGTAAAATACGGGATCATTGCATCCACAACATCCTTTTTTGTAGAGGTTGTGGCAGCGTGGTCCATGTAGATGATGCGCTTTTCTCCCATGCAGGCACCTGTAGAAGAATATGTGCGTCACGCTGAATTATTCTTTTGTGGAGCGCCTGATCGCCCGTGAGACATTTCACACGGCAGATTTCCCTGCGATCCCATGTATATGATCACGGGATGACCCAGTTCCGGCACAGACCAAAAGCCATTCAAAGCTCCGGCACCAATGCGTAATTCACAATTGTGAATACACAGTATTATGTCACAATTGTGATAACTTAAACGTTGTGATCTGATGGAAGCTCCGTGTCAGAAGATAGTCTGGGATGTCTTACCTGCGATACGTGCCGCGATTGCCGTTGAACTCGTCCGGTGCGGTGTGTCCCAGGTGGAGGCGTCCCGTATGCTCGAAATTGCCCCCTCAGCGGTGTCCCAGTACCTCTCAGGCAAACGCGGGTACCGTATCGAGTTCGAGAACGATGTAAAACACTCGATCGAACTGCTCGCACGGGATTTACAGGCAGGTAAAAAGATAAACCTCGTCCAGCGCACCTGTGATATCTGCAAACAGCTGCGTGAAAGCGATGAGGGCTGTGGCAGTGCACCGGATGAGCGGTGCGGCAGTTAACCGCCGGGTTGTTGTGTAAGTTGTTACCATTTTTTTGACATCGTGCATATTATGGATATCTCAGCCAAACGCGAACTCGTCACGCAGCAGATAGCAGGGAAAGGATCGATGCTCGTCGCTTTCTCCGGGGGAGTTGACAGTAGTCTCCTTGCCGTTCTCGCCAGTGATACGCTTGGGGCGGGATGCAGGTGCGTCCTTCTCGACAGCCCGGTAGTGCCGCGTGAGGCAGTCGCAGAGGCAGAGAAGATCGCCCGCCGGCACAATCTCAATCTCGAGATCATTCCTCTGTATGTCATGGACGATAACAGGTTCCGGGCAAACCCGGCGGACCGCTGCTACTGGTGTAAGAAGTGTTCAGCCGCTGTTATGAAAAGCCGGGCAGAAGAACTGGGATTTGCCTGCGTAGCTGATGGCA
>Ga0315282_10003531_pt1 | contig 28006 bp, 25 predicted proteins | sample YL17G07_20_MG_FD_203693 | JGI IMG/M metagenome (GOLD analysis project Ga0315282, IMG submission 203693) | Sediment microbial communities from Yellowstone Lake, YNP, Wyoming, USA - YL17G07_20 | ecosystem: Environmental > Aquatic > Freshwater > Lake > Sediment | place: USA: Wyoming | collected...
TGAAAGCAAAATACTTCTTTGCGGCTCTCTTCAGCTTCGCCATAACTTTGGTTTGCTTCTTTATTAGTGTCCTTTTAACGTCTCCTTCACTGCAGATAATTGCTATAGGTTTAACTGAAGCCATTCTATTGATTTTCTCTCTTGGCATGGTCTCGCTAACCTTTGGGATAAAAGGCGCCGACTTTCGTGAGTTTCCAAGGCCTAGGATGATTAGGCCCCTGTGGAGCTTCATCAATGGACTCGTGTGCCTTCTTCTGGCGATGGCTATAATTTCACCAATAATTCCCTACGGCTTGAAAATCCTGTTTGAGGCCATACAAGCTCCTGCTACCATATCCATACCCCTCCCAGAATCATACCTCTACGTGGCGCTACCCTTAAGCGGCGTCATAGCCTCCGTGGTAACTTATGTGTTTCATAAAAAAGCAGTTAAAAACGCTGAAGAATTTTTGCTTAAGGCAGAGATATAGAACATTGAGGTAAAGCTTATGCTTATGTTAAGCGTACCTATCAACCACGTTTAGGAAGGCTACAAATGGAGCCAGCCATAGAAACCATCAACCTGACAAAAAGATACGGCTCACTCACAGCCGTGAACAAGCTTAACTTGAAGGTTGAAAAGAGCACCATCCATGGCTTTTTAGGGCCGAATGGCGCCGGAAAGACCACTACAATAAAAGTTTTGGTGGGTTTATTAAGGCCTGACGGAGGTGCTGTCAGAGTTCTTGGGCAAGAAGTTCGTGGAGACAGACCAGATGTAAGGTTGAGGATGGGCTACATGCCTGAACTGCCAAAGTTTCCAAAGTACCTGAAGGGATGGGAACTTCTGGACATTTATGGAAGAATGTATGGAATGACGGAGCAAGAGCGTAAAGAGCAGATACCTAAACTGTTGGGAATGGTCGGGCTTAAAGGTAGGGAAAGAGACCTTATTGGAAAGTATAGCAAGGGGATGCAACAGCGCCTAGGTATTGCACAAGCATTGCTGAATGGACCCGAATTGGTTGTATTAGACGAGCCAAGCCTAGGTTTAGACCCTGTTGGCATGGTTGAAGTGAGAGAATTAGTAAAAGGAATTGCGAAAGAAGGCGTAACCGTTTTCATCTCCTCCCATCTATTGTTTGAGGTTGAACAAATCTGCAGTCACGTTACCATTATTCACCGTGGAGTATCTTTGGTTTCGGATACTCTTCAAAACGTTTCCAGTAAATTTTCTGGGCCAACTGTATTACTGGTAGAGGTAGCTAAACTCTCTGATGCAACAATTCAAAAAGTGAAGGAGCTGCCATTTGTTTCTAATGTTTCTGAAGACGGCAATACGCTGATTATCGAGTTGAAAACTCGTGATGATGTCAGGTCCCAAATTTCTCAGGAAATAACAAACTCTGGAGGGGTTATCGTTTCAATGAGTTTGAAGGGACAGAGCCTTGAAGAAGTTTTCATGCAGCTTATCGCTAAATCGAATGGAGGTAAGGCAGAATGAGCTCTGTCAAGAGAAAGGGAGTTAGAACAAATCCAAGCTGGAAAACTCGTTTCTGGGCGGTCGTGAAATATGAGCTTCTATGGAATATCCGAAAGAAAAAGTTCCTTGGCATGGCCATATTTATGTTTGTCATAGTCACTCTAGGCCTTGTTTTGCCAGTGATTTTGAGCAACATGATAGGTCAACCACTTAGCCAGAATCCAGACTTCGCGGTCGGCTCAAGTCCGGGTGCTTTAGTTTTCTTCCTTTTCGCGCTTGTAACAGTTATGAACAGCATCTCTGGTGAATTTGAAAGCGGCACAATTGTCCCGCTTTTAACGAAACCTGTCTCTAGAACAATGGTTTTCCTCGGCAAACTGTTTGCAGCTTTCATCACTCTTCTCTCAGTCTATGTTGTTCTCTTTGTGTACACAACCATTGGCGCAACAATCGTGTATGGTCCTCAAAACAACCTTCAGCTGGTTCCACTCTCCCTCTTAGGAAGCATTATCAGCACTTTTGTTTGGATAGCCATAGTCTTAGCGATAGGCTCCCTTTCCAAAAGTTCGTTAATAGCAGCTCTTGGAGCCTTTGGCATTTTTATAGCCTTACTCATAAGCACCCCTATTATTTCAGTATTTTCAGATCAAGCTTGGGTTCTCGGCTATTTACCATTAAGCGGAACAGACAGCATTGCCACCAACCTGGTTACCTATGTTCTTCACCCCTCATTGGACGTGACTTTCTTCAGAATAGTGGAGCCTCTCTCACTTGTTCTGCTGAGATCAATAGCGGTAGCATTAACCTACATCCTTGCCTTCTCGCTTATTTCATGGTACGCTCTCAAGCGAGCGCAAATATTAGAATAACAAAACGTCTTTGGCCTTCACTTTTTAACAGTTATCCACGCTCCAGCCTATAGCGCCACCTAGACGGGCCTACATCAATTGCACACGCACATACCACAACAAACAAAACACAAATAGAACATCAAACACAAAAATACAATAGGCACAAACATGCAGAGGACAGGTGTTGCTAGGCTTCCGCTTCATTACGGTAAGGCGCCGAGATGGCTAGTTGTGCGCATGCAGAAACTTGCTAAAGAAATTGTGACCATTATCGTTGATGAGTATGGCACTGGTGATTTTCTAAAGCGAATCTCCGACCCCTTTTGGTTTCAGGCGTTGGGCTGCGTTTTGGGTTACGACTGGCATTCGTCAGGGGTAACAACAGTTGTTACAGGTGTTTTAAAACAGGCTATTGCGCCTGAAGAACATGGCATTGCTGTTTGTGGTGGCAAGGGCAAAGTTTCTTTGCAAGCTCCATTAGAAATTGGAAATGTTGGCGAAAAATTTGGTTTCTCAAGCGATAAAATTAAGGCTTTGTGTTATGCAAGCAAAATGAGCGCAAAAGTCGATAATACGGCTGTTCAAGCCGGCTACCAGCTTTACCATCATGCCTTCTTCGTGGCTGAGGATGAAAAATGGGTAGTCATCCAGCAGGGCATGTGTCTCCGAGACCGAACAGCCAGAAGATACCATTGGCTTTCCGATAACACCAAAAACTTTGTTGTTGAACCGCATAATGCGATAGTTGGCGACGTAAAACGCGATATTGCTTTGGACATGACGGCAAAAGAAAGCGAAGGCTGCAGAAAAACTTCAGTGGACATAGCCAAAGAACCGCCGAAAAAGAGTATGCGAATGCTCATGTCAATTAGACCGGCTTATCAGAAGTCGCTTCAGGAATGGCTGCCAAAAACCGCTGACACTGCATGGAAAGAATATCCAATAGATGTTTTATCCATGCCAAGAAACATAAATTGGAAAGCCTTGCAGGAAGTTTACGAGTTTCAACCACGCAACTATGAAGAATTGCTAGGATTTAGAGGCGTAGGTCCAGCCACAGTCAGAGGTTTAGCATTAATTGCAGAGCTTATTTACGGCGAAAAACCAAGCTGGAAAGACCCAGTAAAATACAGCTTTTGCGTAGGGGGTAAGGATGGAGTCCCGTTTCCAGTTGACAGAGGTTTATACGATGAAATAATTGAAATTTTAGAAAACGCCGTCAAACAAGCCAAAGTGGATGATAAAGAGCGAATTAATGCTATTAAACGGTTACGTGACTTCACAGCAAGACAATGAACTTAAATACAGGTCGCTACAGAAACAGCCGTTTCCGTGGCTCCTGCCCTACATTGTGAACAGGAAATATCTATTGGAAACGTAATAGGCGACAACATAATAACGATAACGCTTGTTTTCGGACTTGTCGCGTTAATAAGGTCATTCCAAGTATCCCTATCCGAGATTCTGTCAACTCTGCGCGCGAGCCACCGCAAAAATACGCGATCCGCGACCCATATCCTTGCGACCTACCCCCTATTTTTTAGCGCGCGCATGTGTGTTCCTAAATTTCTTTTTTGAGTGTGATAGAGTTGGCAGCGCATGGTTCTTCGCGTTTTTGCCGGGGCTTGTGTGCTCTACAGCCTACCCCCTCGGGTCTACCATATGATCCAAATATGTCGGAGGCGGAGAACTGAAGCACAAGTCGCCCTACGAACGAATTTAGGAACAAGCATGCGCGCGCAAGCTGGTTAGAATGTCTTCGATTTTTTTGTGGCCCAGAAATTCCTTGACGTGGAGGATGTTACTGGTCTGATGATGAAGCCTGGTTGTGTTCCAATGCCGTAGCGTATAGAAGTGTATCTTGAGAATCCTCAGGTTCTCTGCCTGTACTATAGTGCTGACTATTGCCGTTTGTTTAGTGACGCAAAAATGTTAAATGGCGCCGAAACAACATTTACCTTGTCGTATAAGGGTGCTGAAACATGTTTAACTGTGTCTATTCGTTAGTGAACGGGGTGTTGGAGAATGGTTGAGGAAGCTGTTTGGGTTGAGAAAGAATATGTTAGGCCGAGGCTGAGTTCAGATGAGGTTTGGCTGATATATCGTCTCATTGATAATCAATACTGGCTGTTGAGGAGGAATCCTCATCCGCTTTGGGATCTGGAGAAGGTGAACAGATTGAGGCGAAAAATCCTGCGGCTAGTGAATAGGTGCCGCGCATCTAAATATCAAATAAGCTTGAGGCAAAGGCTCTACTAATGCCCGCAAGGCTTAGGCATTGTAAGCTGAGATGCTGCTGCATATACAAACTATATGGTGACGATGGGTTGATGTTCAGGCGGAGTTAAACGTTGAACAGTGGGAGCAGAGGTTCTGTTACCTCTACGGTTGATTTAAGTTATTCTCATTAGTGTTAATTTTCGGTTGATACAAGTATCTTTCACTTCAGCTTGACCTTTGAAGGTCTACAGTGGTCAACTTCAACAATTCCAAGATGCTCAAGTACAGGTACAACGTATGAAGCCCTAGATGCATGACTCTTGCCTTCTGACCAATACTGGTCTAAATACTCTTCAAAAGTTCCGCGTGGAGCGACATCATGTTTTGCTCCGATTTTGACCCAACCTTTACCCCTGAGAAAATTAGGGATTCCATCCCAACAAGCTCTTGGAATTTTGATTCTTGTCTTAGCACCCACAAAGAAAACAACATGTTCTGCATCGATAGAATCAATGGTAAATGGGGCATTTCGGACAGGAGTGAGCAAAGTCATTCCAACACGTATTTCCTTCGTTACTCTGTCAAATACTGACATTTTCCATCTTTGATTGTGTATGAATCAAAGGATATTTGAATTTATCCATAATGAGGATTCTCTCAAGTTGGTGTTGGATGAAATGTCGCGTAAAAAATCGTCGGATAAGATAAACTAACTCCCAGTTGGATACCATTCCTGTTCTATTATTAGCCACCCTGCATCAAGCGTTAAACGACTTCCTTTGTGAGAACTAGTTAGCATAACGGGTTTTTTGTGGAAGTGCTTAGATATTTTTTTCTTGGGCAGGATTTCCAATATTGAAGTGCTAACTTCTTCAGTTTGTCCAAGAGAAACAACAAACCCGAAGTCTGTTTGAATTCTTATCATAATTTCACAACCTAATCAAGGTTTTTTTTAATGCTACAAGCTTCTCTGTAAACTTCTCACTTGTGCATGCGGCATAGCCTCCGAGACAGCCTATACGAGAAGCTTCTCGTAAGTTATGATTATTCGCTAAAGACCAGATAAAACTAGCAAGAAAAAGACTACCGGCCCCTGTCGGGTCAATCACCTCTCCAGCTTCTCCTTTCTCGCTTATTATCCCTTCTCTAGATATCACCATGCATCCTTTTCTTCCCCGAGTAACAACGACTATTTGATCATTTTCAATTGCCATACGCTCTAGCGCTTTTTTAAGATTAGGTGAATTTGTATAGTGACACAATTCACTTTCATTCAAGAACAAGAAATCAGCAAATTTGAATAGTTTGTCTATCCATTTCTGAGGTTGTCCAATGAACGCCGCTTCGGGGGAAATCGCTAACAACTTCGCAGAAGTTTTACATAATTTGGCGGCTTCCATGGTTATGGAACGAGTTGTGGGACACAACATTAGTAGATCCGAATGTTGAAGTGCATTAACGAGTCTCTGTAGCGTTATCTTCTCATTCCATTTTACCGATCTTAGAAGGAATATACGATTAAAATCTTTGTCAAATATTGAGATAAAAGACGATGTTAGTGAGCTGGAAAGTAGAACATAACCAAGATCAACAGCAGTGCGCCTTAATGCTGATAGCACGTGTTTTCCATACGAATCATTCCCAAGTTGGGTGATGATGTTGACTTCTAACCCTAAAACTCTCAACGCACCTGCAACGTAAGCCCCTGAACCGCCAATACTAATACACATCTTCTTGATATTTGTCTCGCAATTCCTTGTTGGAATCGCATCTAAAAAGATCTTCGTTTCAATGGCTGCATTCCCTATCACGGAAATTCGTTCGATCCTCAAATCAATCATCATTACTTTTCGCTCAATCTTTCATGTGGAATTTCTTCAGCATATGCTACTATAGAGAAAGGATGAATGCTTTCATCACTCTTGACAGAGACTGCAAACTTTAGAACCCGTACTTTCGGATCAAGATCTGCAAATCGTCGTACTAAGCTTCCTAAAGCGTTTCTTGCAAGGTCTTCACAAAATAGGGGGTTTTTGAACGATTCTTGAACTATGTGAAACTCGTCTAACCGTTTTAATGTAGTGCTCAATGGCCGACAGACGCTTTCCGCAACCTCAAGCAATATCGAATGATTTGTTTCCCCAATAGAGGTCACTGATAGTTTCATTCTTCCTCTTTGTGAATGCGTAATAGCTTCCTTACCGAGCGAGCGACTTGTTTCGAGGCAGCAGGGGCATGTAATCATTATGTCATATTCAAGAAAAGTCTTATATCTGATCTCTTCTGGTGTTACTATCACATCTACACCAAGTATAAGAGGAATCATTGTAGGCTTATGAGTTACTGGCGATTCTCTTTGAAGAGTATGTTTACAAATTAACGTAGCCCTTCCATGATTTTGCTTCTGGGCAATTCGAATATTTTGCGCGACATCTTTGCAAAATTGAGGAATCGATTTTGGCTGAGAGTTGATCTCTTTAATCAGCTTTTCTAAAAATCGGGATATATGTACCGCTCTATGATTTTTATTCAAACTAGAATAGAGATTTACCCTACACGGCATGAAAACGGAACTTGGTTCTTCTTTGAATGAAGATCTGAGTTGACCAACAAATTCTAATTTCTCAATGCCCACCCATTTTATTGGTAATGAAGTTGGTGGTTTTGAATCATGAAGCTCTTTGGCTTTACCATACATTTTAATCACCTTGGATTACAGATTTTCAATATCTTGCATACTTTTTAATATTAGCTTCAAAATCATCTAGAGTTTGCTGTTCATCTATTGTTAGCGCGCTCCTGTTCATATGATCAACAATCCTCAGTAGTTCCTCTCTTGATAGTTTTCGTCCTCCGGCTAAGGCATTCTGGATGCGCTCACACAGAGAAGCGATTTCACTGATAGTCATTTTTTTATCCATTCTCTCTTCAGCTACTTCCAGGTCATTCTTATTGAGAAAATTCTTACTTATCTGCTCGCTTAACAAATGTTCAATAAGCTTCTTTTTTTCATCCCCTTCAGGAGGTCCTATTGGAAGTACTAAGTCAAGTCGACCAAATCTTCTAAGCGCTTCCTCAAAATTTTCTATACGGTTAGTTGCAATTACGAAAATTATTCTCGCATTTTTCAGTTTTTCAAGCCAGTTAAGCATACATGCAGTAAGAGTAGATGGCGTTATGAACTGCCTTGGAACCTCCCTTGGAGCTATGATTGCATCTATCTCATTTAAAAATAATACGACTCTCTCAAGCAATGGCAGCTTCTTGAATATGGTATGCCCAGTTGCTATAACGCTTGATGTACCTATTAAGAAATTTTCTGGAGCAAGGGTGATAGTCTCCCACAGGCCTAACTCCTCAGCCAATGCGTAGACAACTGAATCTTTCCCATTGCCTGGAAACCCGTATAGTAGTATTCCGTATCCTTTGTGGAGTCTATTGTTCCCTTTTTTTATTGGAACAATTACGTTCTCCTCAATCGAACGCTTAAATTCTCTATAGTCTACTACTTCAGACCAATGAACTTTTGGTGAAACTACTTTGCCACCAAATTCTTTTACAATACTCTTCTGGATATACGATTTGATAGCTTTTACTAAAGCGTCAAGACATTCGAATACTAATGCAGAAGCCCAAGATTCCGGTCCCCCTTCTCCAGGATGTCTATCGCTCCGCCAACCGATATAGTCACCCTCTTTCTTGCGATCCAATTCAATCCGTTCTACTATTTCTTCAAATTTTTTGGCATGAGCTTCTATTAGATCTAAGAATTCTTTTCTGTGGTTTAATACTCGAGCGATTGCCGCCGATACTTCTATGCTCATACAAGACATCGTAGGGCCGTCGGGTGAATGTAAAAATGGTCTAGTTTGCCATGTTCCTCTCTTCAGTTCTGAGAAAATAATATCAATTGCCGTTCTAATTGCTGTAGAGCTTTTGAATCCGCTAAACTCGACAAGTGTTGATAAATAATAAGCAAGTTGTACGGAATCAAATTCTCCCTCGGCCAAATGATGTAGGGCGAGTTGTCTATAAAAAAGGTTTTCGACATATTTTATTGTATAATTGATAACGTCTTGCTCTTCTTTGGTTAAGTCGTTCCAGTATTTTTTTAATGCGTTGATTGACCAATACAAAATGAAACCGTGACCAACATCTATGTGCTCTGATTCCCGCCCATCCAAAAAAGATTTTAGATCCGATATAACTGCTTTTATTGCCTCATCGATCTTGTCGCTATCTTTCCGTCTCTTTCCTATTCTTGAAGTGATTATTAGAACTTGAGGAGCAACGTATATGTTGTGCTCTCCTATCCCAGCACTTTCCCACTTGTTTGATTCGAAGAATTCCCAAATTTTGTCTGATGATAGTTTTTTAGAGACCTCGAAGAGACAGGGGCACTCAAAAATTGAACGGAGACACTGGGCAGTAGTAGCTACATGAGGTCTTATGAGTGGGTATGGTTGCTTATCGACAAAACCCTTTTCAAGATCGGTATAAAATTGTTTCAGAATTTCTGGAGCTAAGTCTGACTGTAACATCATTTTTTCACACAAATCAAGAAGACTATCAATCAAATTGTTAGCTCTTCTCATTGACATTTTTTACGACCCCAGTGATCATAATGGACCATGTTTTCTAACTCTCGCAAGGGTTTTGGTGTAGGCACTTCATCAGGATATCCCAAGGTAATTAAACTCACTAATCTAATATGGGCAGGAAGCTTTAAAGTCTCTCGAAGTATCTTTCTTTCCCCTTCATGCGCGATATGATTTCCATAACACGTTACATAGCATGTTCCTAAGCCCATAGAGGTAGCTGCAAGCATTAGGTTTTCTACTGCTAGAGCTACAGTAATATCATAATCACGATACTTAGGGTCTTTTGTCGTATCTGCGCAACATGCAATTATTACAGGAGCAGTTGTTATGAACTCCCTTTCTTTGTTTTCGTGGGCTAGAGCCTTTCTTATTGTAGGGTTCCTAATTATTATGAACTCCCACAACTGAGGACCAATTTCACAAGGTCCTCCAAAGGGTGCGTGTCTTGCGGCATCTAGCAATTTAAATATAACCTCATTGCTGACCTCTTCATTCTTGTATTTACGAATCGAACGACGTTTTTTAATACATTCCAACATGATGCTTTCGCATGTTGATCCTTGCTTGTTTTCTTTTGCTGAAAGCATAGAAATCCCTTTTCATCTACATTCTATTAGATGTTGTAGTCTCTCTTTATAAATTATCAGGATGGAGGTCTCACTTATTGCTTACTCCCTTTTTCCCAAAATTATTTCCTTATACTTGCCTATGTGCGACATTTGCGGTGTTGAAATTCAGGACGACCAGACGGAAGGAACATGTTGCCCTACGTGTGGGCGGATTTTCTGTTTAGATTGTTCTGCTGATCATCCTATTACGAAAGTTAGGGTTAGAGAAGACGGTCCAGACTATAAGAAGGATGGGTATATGTATGATCTATGCTATCGAGAATGGCGTAAAAAACATCCGCCTCAGGTGAAGCTTGATGGCTTTATTCAAACGCAAACACGTTGAGCTTATCCTACAGGGTCGCAAAACCCAGACCCGCCGGATCCACAGTCATAAGTGGGAGCTGAGCCGCGTTTACGGCGTCAGAGACAAGTTTAACGATAATTTAATTATATTTTTTCCTCATCAACCATTTGTTGTTTCCTACGATTTGACAGTCTTATCCTTTATTTGAAAGCTGCCTCGACAACGAACACTGCAGAGAAGAGTTCAAGGAGATCACGGAGGATTTACTATTAAACCATCTTAAGGAAGGATGGGCGTTAATTCACACGCTGCAAAACGGGCGGGTTATCATAAAGCGGGGATAAACCCTCTTTTTTTCTCTTTACAAACGGCGCCAAGATTTTCAGGAAGAAAAAATACTGAGGTCTTCAAAATCGCCCGGATAAACTCCCCGGCTATTTCACCATGGTGGTGCGGGGGGTTAGGTTTATACTGTCGTTTAAAACTGTCAAGTTCAAAGGTCCCTCGGATTGATGAACTTGGGATAAACTGCGAGTCTCCATCCGTAACAAAGGATCTGGACATCCGTTAAATTCTTGAATGTATTTGTAAACGCTGGTAAAACATCCTTACAAACGAGAACCCCTCGCACATTCTTTTTGGTTTCAGTTCTGTAATAGCGCATGTAGCCTCTTATTTGATTGAGGGCGCCGGTTCCGATCTCGTTAAGCTTCAATTCAACTACAATTAATGCCCCAGTTTTGTCTTCAAATAATAAGTCTAACCTTCCAACTGGAGTTTCAATTTGTCTTCCTACCAAAGCTAAATCAAATCCGATTAGTTGCGAATTTCTCGTAATAAAATTTTCGAGGTCCACTTCAAGGATTTCCATAACCTCGTCGGTTGAGAGTATAGTGTCTTGATTAAACCCTTCTCTTTCATTTTTCTCTACTTCGGTTAGCAAAATCTTTACATCTTTTTCCGTCAATTCTCGCCATGCACGTGTTGCTGAACTGATGCATTGATTCTCAGTGAAACCTTTCTTAAATTGGATGTCAAGTGATAGCTTCTCTGCAAGTGTTTTGTTGAAAGACAAAGGACGCTTTAGTTTATACGAAAGTACAGTGTCACCGAATACGACTACGTCGTCACCATTTCTGCGCTCACCTGCGAGATATTCCTTGATGTGCGGATTGCGATACTTCAGAGCAATATTTCTGTTAGAAGCCGCTACTGAAGTATCCAGTACTTTATCAATCACATAGTATGCAGTGATGTATCTTCCGCCTCTAAGTGTAGTGTGAAGAAAAACATAGTCCCCTTGCTTTAGGTCTCTCTCGAGTTTTCTTGCTCTCGCATCTACGTCTCCATATGTGAATTCGTCCAACAATGGGTCAGGATGGTCAAGCGGAACATATGGAATAAGCAGATTCACCATTGGTTTCTCACATGCCTTCTTGTTTCTTAAGCCACTACCTAAATCGCGTCAGAGTCGATTGAGAATTCAAAACTCAAAAAATGGTATTTAAGTATTTAGGATGACCATAGAGCGGGGTTATGTAGGCTACTGCTTTTTCATATTTTGTTTTTAATAGAGAATACTAGATTGAGATTTTGTACAGCCATTTCTTTCCAATCCCTTCCGAATACCTATAGGGGTTAAATGAACCTGGTAAACAAAAAACAACTTGAATGTCAGGATGAGACTGACAGAATACATACGTAGCCACAGTCTGCAATTTGCTACATTGAGGTGTAACAGCTATATTGTAACCTTCGTACAAAACATTACCCTTTAGATCTGCGCTTACATATATTTCTTCGAGTTTGGAGACTATTTCGGATACATTGAAGGTTGAGACTTCAGTATTTGAGCTATTATATTGTTTGAATACATTGAGTCTGTCGTGGAGTTCCCTAGAAAATTCTGTTCGCCACTTAAAGTGTTCGTGTGGTGAAACCCCGTAACATGCAACAACAAGGTTTGGGCGGTACCCCTCCAAGAGTCCTATCGCCCGAGAAGGTTCATATCCAACGAAGAAGACGAGGCATGTGGGAAAATCTTCCTTGAAGTACCCTTTGAAATCAGGAAGAATAAATGTTTCTCTTGCACCCGAGGCGCCTAGCAACTCACCCAACCTTATTATGTCTTTTTCATCCCGACTCTGGGCAATTCGTATTATGTCAGTTGCTTCTCGGTGCTGGGGAAAGTAATTTTGGGCTTCGGAATATAACACGAATATCTCTTTGTCACAAAATAACGCCTTTACTTGATGCAATGTGAGAAGTATCAGGAAATTTGCCATGCCAGAAATGTCAACAAAGATTGAATCTATTTCTGCGTCAGGGATATTTTTTAGCGCATTTTCGAGATTCCGTTTGGTCACAAGCATGTTATCGATATCTACTACTGTATTCCCTATCAAATTCGTGGACAAATTCCTTAAAGTAGCTTTGAGAAAGCCCAAATTTTCTCTGTTTTTTTCCAAGAATGAACTCTTTTGGTTTTGTTGTAGATCTGAATGGCTCCGATATTCCATAACGTTACAGTATCTGAAGATTTTCTCATTTGCCCCACCAAGAGTCTCGGCGATCCCTCTACTTCTGTCCTCAAAACCGGCGGCACAAATATATAAAGAGTTTTTGTTTCTTGCTATAGACTTTTCTGTAAATTCCTTTATTTCATTCATTACTATCAACTTTCTCAAAGTCGAAGAGCCTCGACTGTGAAGGCGCTTCTCTGAATTTGCGAAGAAATCCTTTTTGGAATTGATCAGGATGTAATAAGAATTGTTCTAATTGCATATTACCAAGCCGTAGGTGTTCTCTTTCTCGGTAGGTTGTTTTGAGGGCTGGAGTATACTTTCTATGCAGAACAAATTTCTGAACTAGGCCAATTTGCTCTCGTGAAAAACTAAGACCCCTATCTATGAAAACTGAATGACGGATTAGCTTTCTTAGAAGATCCGATGCTTCATCTGATATTCTCTTGTTGTCCCTCCTTTCTATGGCAATTAATTCATATCGTCTATCTTTTTCGTCCGTTATGCCTCTTTTCAAACATTGTCTAGAGATTTCACCAAAGTTTCTGACGATATTGAAAATCTCTTTTCCTACCGACTCGATATTTATAAGGGAAGCATAAACTTCCTCCGAGTACTTCTGCAATGCTTTGTTTTGCACATCCACAGAAATTGTATCTATACCTTTCTTTAATTTGTCATGCGCGGGTTCACCACCATATTGTTCCCAAATAGACTCACAAATCACTAATGCATCTCTCACGCCCCACGAAGATAATTGAACGATTAAATCCCATCCAGCAAATTTGACTTGATTGTACTCTCCTCGTGACAAAAGCAGGATGAGTTCTGTACTGGAGCACCGTCCTTTTTCAAGATAGTCTTTGATTTTTCTCGCATACCCACTCAATTCTAACTGTCTGTTGATTATTCTTTCCAAATAGCCTTCATAGTCATCTAAAATTGACAGGTCGAGATACGTATAATCATGAGGCACTTGCAAAGCTTTTCCGAACATGTCTTCAAAGGTGTATGCATATTTATCTGTTGAAAACTTGCAACAATACACTCCGTTATGACAAGCTATCAGACAGTTGAGTATCTTTTGCATTTCAAGGTATACTTGTGGCTCACTTAAATCGTCAAAAATAATGTAAAACTTGAAATCCGATAATTCAGGAATTGCTTTCTTAACAATTTCAAAAAATGTTATCAAGTTCTTTTCATTCAGCAATTTGCTTAAAGAGGGATACTTGCTCTCTTTGCCTATTATGTCCATGCATTGATTTTCTTCATTTCTTAAGATTGAAGCCAGTTCTTTGAATGGTCTTTCACGAGTTGTGGAGGTCATCTCGAACTTCAAGGCTAGGTAAGGAGACAAGAACTCCAAAATCAGTTCTATCTTTGGCTCACCTGTAAATATCTTTTCTGAATATGCCTCCTCTATCAAGGATATAGTCCGCCTAACGATTTTTAGGACCAGTATGTGCTTAAGAAACAATTCTGTTTTCGGATTGAAGTCATACAATTTGTTCGAAAAAACTTTAAATTCTCCTTGTCTGCAAGCAAAGTAAATACCAAAAATATTCCTGAAATAGGCAATTTTCTGCCTTATGCTTTCATCATTCTTGCCAATCTTTATTAATTTAGGAATGAAGCTCAAGGACCTTAAGTAGATGGTTTTGCCACATCCCCGAGGTCCAGAGCATATCAAGGGACGGAAGTCGGTGAAATCATGATAAATTTTCGATTCCAGCTCAAATCTTCTCAGCCATAAAGGATCGTTAACGTCGTAGGTCTCAAATATAAGATAAGTAAAAGGCGGCTCGAAATGGATTTTGTTTCTTTCCGGAAGTTTCTCAGAAAGACTTTTGCGCACTTCTTCAAATGTACTGTATTTGTTCTCGACGAGATTCTCATAGATATAGGACAATCGCTCTCCAAGTTTCTTTCTGTCCACATCACCAGAAGGAGTAATAGCATATTTCTTAATGATCTTTGAAAAATTCTCTTTAAAGTATTCTAAATCATTTAATTCATATTGGCGGAGTTCTTCAATTGAATTAATGCCGATGAAATCTATTACTTTGAAATGGAATATCCTGTGTTCTTGGTATGCATCATCGCTGACCGTTAAAATGTTATTTTCGTGCAAATCACCATGAGTGAAGCCATGGTCATGCAATAGTTTTAACGTTCCACCTACTTCTTTTATATAATTTGACAATGTTTCTTGGAAGTCAACGTTTATGTCTTCTTGGAGAAATTGCCCCAAAGGAATGCCTTCAATATAATCCATCTCGATGTATTTTAGAGTTAGTTCATTCCACACGAACGTTCCATAATCTCGAGGGAGAGGAATCGATAGACTTGATTCTGGGACAAGGTCTTTCAGGGATTTTATCGTCCTTTCCAAGTCCACATGATCTAAGATACCAGGCTTGAATATCTTAAGAACGACAGGACGTTCCGTCTTTTCCTTTGTTGCCTTAAAGGTGATACAGGTTGACCCTTTCCCAATCGCTTTTATTAACTTGTAGCCTGAAATTGAATCTACAGATAATCTGCTTAAATCATACCGCGAATATTCGACCACTTTCATGACGCTTTTAGCTTTTTTCGAAAGATGGAAACATTCGTTCTTTTCTTCTATGAACTTGTTAGTTAACAAAAACTCGATCAGAGAGTCGGGTTGGGCAAGGTGTTTCTCAACCCTTGCTATGAGTTCTTTTTTGGTGATACCTTCGTGTCGATTTATATAAAATAATAGCACTAATGCTTCGTCACTCATTAATAGTTCCAATTCATCTTTAAATCTATCAACCAACTTCCAGATTTCTTTTAGGCTACTGGTTGTCATCTATCTACCATCCTCATATTTCTTGTAGGGATAAAGGCTAAGAAGGTTTACTATGGATTCAACTACATCGCTTAGTCTCTTCCGTAGATGGCATTGTTCGATCTCGTTTTGGGAAAAAGTTTCTACACGTCCGTTACCACCTTTAATCTGTTTTATCCTTTCATGAAATACCCAATTGGGGTCATAGTTGCAATCATTAGCATAAAACAGTAATATTTTTCTTATACATTCCGGCATAGTGGCAAACGTGCTCAACTCATGTTCCACTCCGGGGCAATTCGGAACATGAAGAAATATTGCAAGATTGCATCTCTCTATTAAATACTTCTCAAAAGAAGTAATAGTTAAACCTTCAAGGTTCTGACGTTTTGCCTCACAATAAGCTTCCTCAGGCAATATAACATTGTGATTTTTGTTTCCTAAAAATGACTTAATTTCATAACGTTTTTTGAAGCATTTCTTAGCGTAGTCATCCGGGTTTTTCTCTCCTGGACCGAATACTAATATGGTTAGTCTCGGTAATTGATCCTTGTACCCTTTAACCATATCCCTAATGATTTCTATCTCATTACTTATCATGTTTTTTGACCTTAACTTGCTCAATCAGGACTGGCGCTCGATATTCCGCATTTCTAAAACTGTCCATACGATCGAACATTAAAGATTTTTGTGCATTGTAGAAATCTATGTGACAATGACCTACCGCTATCTGGTTTTTGCGGATTCGCGCCTTTATGACTGTCAGATATTTCTCATTCACTTCAACGCCTATTGAGCTTCTGTTCAATCTAGCGGCCTCGATTAGAGTAGTCCCACTGCCAAGAAACGGGTCTAGAATCGTATCTCCTACAAAAGAGTACATCTTGATTAGTCGTCTAGGTAATTCAGGCGGAAATGGAGCGGGATGCCCATTATAGATTCCGTTGATAAGCCAAATTGGTCTTCGTAGTAATCTAAATTCCTCCTTTGTTATTCTGGACAATTCCTTGATTTCTGGCGGTACTTGTCTATAACCTATTTTCCGGAACACAAAAATGGCCTCAAGTGCGGTCGAAATCAGGAAGGCAGATGGATACGGATAGCTTCCCATCAGAGCTTTCTGTTTTCGCATTGTAGATTTTTCCCAGTAGATCGTTCCCATAAAACGCACGTTGTCAAATGAGTTCAGTTGGTTCCATACAAGGTTCGTCAAGTTCGCTGTCGTTTTTCTCTTTTCGCCATCCTTGTTGTAGTAAATGTTTCCTATATTTACAGCAATCTTACCATCAGGCAATAGAACGCGAACCGATTCTTCCCATATTTTCATAAGACTGCCAGCATATTCATCAAAAGTCTGATTATACCCTATCTGTAGTTTGTGTTCATAATCCCGAGCATTCCAATATGGTGGCGATGTAACAACAAGCTGAATTGTTTCAGATGGGATATCTTTGAGAAGCTCTCTGCTATCAGCAAAATACACTTTGTGACATAGAGAACTCACACTAATTTTCCTTTCCTCCTTGACTTGGGATTTTGCGAATTAGAACTTCTGACCGTTATCTTCGTATCACTCATATAAATGCCCTCAACCGACACTCTTATCTCTGGTTTCTCTAAGGATCTTATTATCATCAACTTACGATAAGGGTCGATAATAATCCTGACTTTTTCTCCATCTTTGAATGGATAGTGAGAATCTTGAACCATAACAGATGGAATGGCCAAATACTGTGTATGCGCGTTTTTGCTCTGGACAATTGTGATTTCAGCTTGCAAAACCATATGGCAGCCACCAAATTCTCAAATAAAAGTGCAGTGAAAACTATATAAGATTTGTCACTTTCGCAAAGTTTGACGTATTTTGTTTGGCATAAGGTCGGCGTGTTTTATACTAACAGAAAACATAAAAAGAAAGTTCCACCACAGAATATTGACGCTCACCGCGGAGAATTAAAAATGGCAGATTTGATTTCAGAAATGATCGAAGACATTACAAGCTCAAAACTTGGATCAACAGAAAAAACATTCCTTGTAATTGAGTGGATTTTACGAGAATATACACCGTATGAACTGCAGAAAATACGTTTGGACAAGCTAAAAAAGGAAATCGAATCCTCTCTAAAAAGCTATTTGCCAACGAAAACTAGAAAACTGGCTCTTAAAAAAATCGGACATACTTTTAATGTTTCGGATGATGAAAAGGCGCTTTCACTTCTAATAGGACTAGCATACTTTTCGTACATTGACAACGAATTTGTCTATGATAAAGTTATGCGGAAGGAAATGCTTTCGAAGGAAACTGAAGTAGGTCTTTCACCATCTGAAATAGAACTACTTTACGAAAAGTGGACTGAAGTGTTTGGAACTGCTGAGGAACTATTCAACAAGATCTAGTAAATATAGTATTTTTGCCATGCGCAAATCAGCATTCAACCTCAAAGCTCCTAAGGATGAAAAGTGATTAATAACGCAACTATAAGAAAAGCACAGCAAAAAATACAAATACTCTGTGAGAATAACCTAAGTTGGGTATGTCATTGGACATAAGAACAAGGTTTGTACTTCTCGTTAACTTGATTGTCATTCTTTCTGGTACGATTCTTATACTCTTGAACATTGAAGTAATAAAAGAGGTAGGGGTGTCCATCGTAGCCAGTGGGCTAGTGACTCTTTTTTATTTCGCTTACCCTAGAACCAACATAGAAGAAAAATACAATGAAATCATCGAGACAGGATTGACTGGAGTTTATGTTTCTAGGGATTTAAAAGACGAGTATACGAAATTGCTTCGGAATGTAAAGAGAAACATCGACGTTCTAGGGCTGGCGCTTAATAAATTCCGGGAAGACAATGGTGATGTTGTGAAGGCAAAGTGCTTGGAAGGAGTATCAGTTCGCTTCCTAGTTATGGATCCTGAGTCTAAGTTTTTTGAAGTAAAAGCCAAAGAGGAGGGTGATATTGCGGGAGAAATTATAAAGGCGCCTCATGAAAAGTTGAAAGCTTACATAGAAGAAGTCAATGGATTTGTGGAGTCAAAAGATCAAGGTAAGAAAATTGAAATAAAGTATTACAAATCGACACCTTCAACTATGATCTTTCGTATTGATGACACGATGTATATAGGCCCATACCTTCACAAAAGAATCAGCAGAAAAACATGCACCTTTCGATTAAGAAAAGGAAGCGAACTCTTCAGACAGTATGAAGCCCATTTCGAGCAGTTATGGAACGATTCAAAGTTCACTAGGATACCTTAAACTTGTTCAAAGTAACCGCTTTTGGTGAGGTAGTCACCTGAAATATTTTTCATGGTTTCTGCAGTTTTTTATCTATCCATGGCATCAATGTTTCGTTCCAATTGAATGAAGACCAAGATTCTAGTGTCTGAGGTGGTACGAATCCATTCTCTATACTTCTCCAGTATAGTTCAGTCCCTGGCCATGGTGTATAAATGTTTAGGAAACAAGATTCCAGATTTCGATTCTGCTTTTTCAAAGTTTGGATGAATCGGAGTGTCATTTTCATTTCCTCGTATGTTTCACCCGGAATCCCTATCATGAAGTTATATCGACATTTAATGTTGGCTCGTGCCAATTTTCTGTTAACCATGGTAACTTGCTCAACCGTTATGCCCTTTCTCAAAATTCCTAAGATCCTATCAGATCCAGACTCAACACCAAATTGCAAAACTCTGCAACCACTCTTTTCTAACACACAAAAGAAGCTCAAATCTTTATCAACGAGGTAGCTAATCCTGCAATTCGCCTTCCATCCTATATCCAGATTTCTTTCCTGCAAAATTCTGCAAAACTCTATAACGCGTTGTATATTCGCAAAGAAATTGTCTTCTTGATAAATGATTCCATTGATTTTGTATCGGTTTTTTAATTTCTCAGTTATATCTACCATTTTATACGCGGAGAAGCCTCTCCATCGTCGTTTGTTGTAAACGGGGTTAATGCAGAAGCTACAATCATGCGGACATCCTCTACTTGTCTGGAGGTTAAGACATCTACTGAAACCCTCTCTTTGCGTAATGTACTTCTCTACATCCAGCATATGATACGGAAGTTCAGGAAGAGTGTTCATGTCTGCAAAATTTCTATCTTGTGTGATAATCTTCTCGCCTCTTTTCCCCTTGAAACCTATTCCACGGATTTTTGATAAATCGGAGCCAGTTTCTAATGCTTTAACAACTTCTGGAAACGCTAGTTCCCCCTCCCCGCGAACAACAATGTCTATGTTGCTGTTACACAAGGTCTGCTGTGGCTGTAATGTTGGATGAATACCTCCCCAGATTACCTGAGTGTAGTTCTTTGCAGTCTTAGATGCCTCTAGTCCACCCAGAATTTGCCTCCCCGTCATTGCTGATACGCCAACGCATATCGCATTAGAACTTTTCTTCTCGAGGTTGCTTAGCGCATTGTTTTCTATTCTTTCATCTATTAATAACAAGTCATAATCAGGAAGGGTGGACGCAACAGAAAGTATACTAAGCGGAAGTTGCACCATTGAATCCATGCCGGTTTTGGGGAAATAGAGAATGACGTCGACCATCTATCTTTCAACTTGCTTTTTATTTATATCTTTGTTAATATATAATTGCGCGATAACGTGACTTAAAGCAAAGGTGTGGCGAGTTAGTATGAAAAAAACAAACCAAGAGATAGATAAGAGAGGTAAATTATTCGCTCTTGAGGGCATAGATGGTGCAGGTAAAAAAACATGGAGACGTTTCCTAGAAAACTGGTTCGTGACGAATGGCTTTAAAGCTAGATCCTTTGAATATCCTGACTATAGTAGCCCATGGGGGAATATAATCAAAAAATATCTTAATGATGAATTAGAACTAGATCCTACGGAGCAATTCTTTACTTACTTTACTGACATTTTTAAGGATCAAGAGAAAATTAGAAATTTCCTTTCTCAAGGGATTTTCGTCATGATTGACCGGTATTTTCCTTCAACGATAGCTTTTCAATGTGCAAAAGGCTTTAGCTATGAACTCGCATTTGATATTCTGCAGGCCACAAAACCTCTTGTTCCTGATGTCATTTTCTTCATAGACGTGCAACCTGAGACAGCAATAGAAAGATGCCGTTACATAAAACCTCTCGACAGACACGAACGCGATTTGAACCTCCTTAGAAGCGTCGCACAGCTTTATAAAAAAATAATACAAGAGAGAATGTTAGCAAGGAAGTGGATTGTCGTTGACGGTAACAAAGATCTAGATACACTGAAGAGAATAATGGAAAAAGAACTGTCTGCCATAATAAATGAATGGAAAGCGTCTGCTGAAGCGGACCCATACACCTTGAAGCTTATGAACAAATAATGGGAGAGCGAGGGCTCAAGGCTAAATCTTGTTCGCTTCTTCTTCAAGCTCTAGCCTAAGACTCAGCTCTTTTTGCGATTTCAAATTTCAGCTAAGCCTTATTATGCCGCAATTTCATAGCGTGCGTTTTTGTTAGGCTTTGATGTAGCCTTTTCCTTTTTGGAGTTTCAGTGTGAAACTGTGTTTCCCGTTTCTTGTGTATTCTCTGTATTGTGTTTTGCAGTTGTTGCATGTGTAGGCTTGGACTGTGAATTGTCCGTATTTCCATGTTTTGTCGAGTTTGGGGTTTTCTTTTTTGCAGTTTGGACACTTAGCCATAATTATCATTCTTTTTTTGTTTGTGTTGTCTTAAAAGACTTTATGTTGTGGTTTGTCTTGGGGTTTTGTTTTCTTCTAGATCTTCTGTTATACTATTGAATTGTTCTAGTGCGGATTGGAGGTTTTCTGCGATGTCTCTTGCAATTATGTCTGGGGGTGGCAGGTTTTCTGTGTCTTCTAGGCTTTCATCTTTGAGCCAGAATATGTCTAGGTTTGCTTTGTCTCTTTGTATGAGTTCGTTGTAGGTGAAGGGTTTGAAGCGTTCTGTTGGTTTTCTGTCGTAGCGGTTTTGTGGGTTGTAGCATTTTATGAAGTCTTGTAGGTCTCCGTAGCGTAGTGGGTTTGTTTTGAGGGTAAAGTGTTTGTTTGTCCTTAAGTCATAAATCCAGAGTTTTTCTGTCCAAGGTTTTTCGCTGGCTGGTTTGCGGTCAAAGAAGAGGACGTTTGCTTTTACGCCCTGTGCGTAGAATACTCCTGTTGGAAGCCGAAGCAGTGTGTGGACATCGCATTCGTGCAGTAGTTTCCGTCTTACGGTTTCTCCTGCTCCGCCTTCGAATAGTACGTTGTCTGGGACGACTATGGCAGCTTTTCCATTGATTTTCAGAAGGGTTTTGACGTGTTGGAGGAAGTTTAGTTGTTTGTTGCTGGTTGTTGCCCAGAAATCTTGGCGTTCGTATGTCAGTGATTCTTTGTCGGCTCTTCCTTCCTCGGTCATTATGGTTATGCTGCTTTTTTTGCCGAAAGGCGGATTAGTCATTACTATGTCGTAGCGTGTGCCTGGGTCGGATATGAGAGAATCGCCAACTTCTATTGGGCTTTGGTCTCTGCCGATGCCGTGGAGGTAGAGATTCATTGCGCATAGGCGGGCTACTGAGTCAACAATGTCTTTTCCGCTGAAGGTTTGGTATTTGAGGAAGCGTTTTTGTTCTACGTCTAGTTGGTGGTTTCTGGATATGTAGTCGTGGGTTGCTATTATGAAGCCGCCTGTGCCGCAGGCTGGGTCGTTGATTGTCGTTCCGGGTTCTGGGCGCATGACTTCTACTATGGCTTTGATTAGGGGTCTGGGGGTGAAGTATTGTCCGGCTCCGCCTTTGATGTCTTCTGCGTTTTTCTGGAGTAAGCCTTCGTAGATTTCGCCTTTGACGTCAATGTCTAGGCCTATCCAAGTTTCTTGGTTAATGAGTTCGAGAAGGCGTTTGATTTTGGCTGGGTCTTGGATTCTGTTTTGGGATTTCCTGAATATGACGCCTAACATGCCTTTTTCCTTGCCCAGTGTTTCAAGAATGTAGCGGTAATGGATTTCTAAGGCGGCTCCGTCTTTTTCAAGTAGACTTTGCCAGTCTAAGCCTTGGGGTATTGTTGAGGGTTTGTTGAAGGGTGGTTTGGTTTGTTCGTCTGCCATTTTTAGGAAGAGCAGGTAGGTTAGTTGTTCGACGTAGTCGCCATAGCTTACGCCATCGTCCCTTAGGACGTTGCAGTAGTTCCAGACTTTCTGGACAAGTGAAGCTGATTCATTCGACATAAGTGAACAACTCCAACTGTTTCGGCTTATTCTTCTTTTTGTTTATGTCTTTTTCACCTTTAGATTTTGCCTTCTCATCTTTAATGCGTTCTAGTAGTTTCTCTGCTGGCTCATCATTAGGGTCTTGAGGAACAAGCTTTCCCTCAAAAGCGGCTTTCAAGATGCTTTGGCGTAATCGTTCTGATTGCAAGAGAGCTGTTGCCATGTTTCTCTCAAGTCTATGCGCCGTGGAAAAGGCGGTTTCTATTCTTTCGACTAGTTCTTCTTGCTCGATGTAAGGCGCCAGAGGAAAAGGAAACCTATGAAGCTCATCGCTCTTAAGGTTAGGAAATGTGGAGCCTCTGGTACGTCGCATGATTTCTTCGACTTTCATTAAGAGAAAGTAGTATAATAATTCACGTTTGACGATATTCTCTAGAGGAGAGATTGCAGCAAGTCCTCTTCCGATGCAATACTGTTGATCTGCCCAGTTCATTCTTCCTGTCGTATTTCCTCTCACACATATGAGCAGATCATCTTTGTTGCATATCTTGGTGGGTGATGTTGTCCATTGAACAGCGGTAGGATGTTCCTCGCCGAATTCTGTAGGACCATTAAGCAATGGAACACCACGACCACTATTGTTATACGATGAGCCAATAGGAGACTGTCCCATGTTTATTTGAGATACTTCGTTCAACGTCGTCCATGTCCAGTCATCAGGAAGTGTTGGCAGGTCGGATTCTTCTATTGGGGATAGTTCGTGGTTTCTTGCTTCTGTTCTTTCTTGTTTTATTTGTTGTAGTAGTTTTGTTGCCGGTTCTGTTTGGTTTTTGTGGGTTTTGCGCCATTCTTCGGTCAGCTTCCCCTCAAAAGTGTATTTCAAGATTGCTTGGCGATAACGCTTCAACTGCGCCTTAACCTTCCACAGCCCTTCGATGCCAGCATCCAAACGAGTGAAAAGCTCCTCGATTTTATCAGCTATGCGTCCCTGCTCAGGAAAGGGTGCAAGAGGTATTAAGATTTGTTTCAACTTAGACGCATTTACATTAGGAATGGCAATGCCAATGCTTTTTTCGGAAATTGATTGCCAATAAAATGGACTTTTTAAGAAGTGGGCCAGATATCGTTCCTCAATAAGAGGCTTGAAACGAATTAAGTAAGAAGCGAAAATTGCAGATTTCGGGTTTTTAATGAGATGACTGTAGCCAACCGACCCCGCTCTTGATATTACAATATCTCCGTCTTTCAACAGGTATTTTTCAACATCACTAGGCTCTTCCTTACAATAAGGAACGGTGTTCCAATCAATCTTTCCAGTTGTTATGTCAGTAGTTCTTAATAGATGTAATCTTCCCTCTGATACCGCACTTGTCGTCCACCCATATTGTGGGTCCTTGGAAATTTCTCCTAGTTTCGTCAATATCCAACTCTCCGGAAGCAGAGACATGGTATTTTTTTCTTCTGTCACTTTACTAACACCGTGTTTAATTCTTCCAGTAACTTGTTCAGTTCTTGTCCGAAGAGTTTGTTTGCTTTTATAGCTCCGCCTTTCTGGTTGAAGGGAACATTCTCAAAATCTTCTATTCCAATAGTCAATGATGTCGCTATATGCTCTTTTATCATATTTAGCCATTCCAACTGTTCAGGCGTAAACCTTCTCCCTTGCTTTACTTGTTGAGCTAGCCAGTCATTAAACCTTTGATTCACAGTTTCAGCGAACGGTTCCAATACGTCAACTGTGCCAATCACAAATCTTACAAGCGAAACAATGTTTGTCAACAGTTTCTGGGGGCCAGCGCCTTTCACTTTTGACTTTTCCAGTTGCTTATAGGCCATCCATAAAAGTTCAGGTGTAAGATTATACGGCGGCTTTCTAATAGCCTCGGCAAGCTGCTTAATCGCCTCATAAGTAAGATGCCTAACAGCATAAGGCTTGCTGTAAATAATCTGCAAAGCCGTAAGCTCATCCTTATTCTCCTCAATAAACTTCCTAAAAGCTTCAACATAAAGGCGAGCCTTTACCTTCGCTTGCTCATCAGCACCCGCAAAAACCAAAACATCCTTACTCACAGTATCTATAATCTGCTCACTCCGCTTCTTCACATCAATAAGCGTATTCCTCAACTTCGGATCATCAAATGGACTAGAAGCAACCTTAGCAAGTTCTTCAGAAGCTTTCTTCAACTGTTCACCAGTAGGACTATCCGTGTTGAATATTTCTTTTGCCTTCTCCAAATGCTTATCAGGATCAACAGCATCCAGCAGGTCATTAATCAACTGCTTCAGCGTCTTGCCACCCGCAGCAGCCTGAATCTCGATTCTACTCTTTTCGTCAACCTCCACATTCAAGCTTGAAAGCCTACCAGCCAAAGAAGTCAACGTATCCACATCACGAACACCCAAAGCAACAGAACCAACCAGTTTATCAAAAGGAACACTCCTCTTTCGCTCGAGCGGACGCGAATCAGTTTTATCACTTTCACAAACACCGACCGCATCAACAATAACAAAACCAGTTTTATTCGAAGCGTCAGGCGTAACAGCCAAGAGGTCAGTAGGAGAAATAGTTCTAGTCCCGCGACCCTTCATCTGCTCAAAATAAACACTTGACTTAACATCCCGCATAAACAACAAACACTCCAAAGGACGAATATCCGTGCCCGTAGAAATCATATCCACCGTAACCGCAATCCTCGGATAATAAGAATTGCGAAAACTAGCAATCAAATCCTCAGTCTTCTCACCAGTCGTCTTATACGTAATCTTCTTACAAAACTCGTTTCCCTTTCCAAACTCCTCACGAATAATCTCAACAATGTCTTCAGCATGAGAATCATCCTTAGCAAAAACAAGCGTCTTAGGAACCTCCTTACGCCCAGGAAAAATCTCAGTAAACAACTTATCCCTAAAAGTCCTTATCACAGTCCTAATCTGATCCTTAGCCACCACATCCCTGTCCAACTGTTGCGCGGAATATTCCAAATCCTCATCAAGTCGCTCCCAACGCACTTTCCGCGTAAGTTTATCTCGCTTATCAACATAATATCCAGCTTCAACGCTGCTGCCTTCCTGCGTAATCTTCGTCGCTATTCTATAAACTTCATATCCGACGTTCACCCCATCAGCCATCGCCCTGTCATGCCCATACTCCATGACAAGATTTTGATTGAAAAACCCAAGCGTCTGCTTAGACGGAGTAGCAGTCAAACCAATAATAAAAGCATCAAAATACTCAAGCACCTGACGCCAAAGATGATAAATCGAACGATGACACTCATCGGTGATAATGAAATCAAACATCTCAATCGGAATATCAGGATTATAAGAAACCTCCACAGGCTTCATGTCTTTAGGTGCAATCTCAAAAATCGATGTCTCCTCTCTTTCCGCATCAAATTCAGGTTCACCCTTAAGCATGGAATAAAGCCGCTGAATTGTCGTAATACAAACACGACTCACAGGATCAATCTTATTCGACGTAAGCCGTTGCACATTGTACAACTCGGTAAACTTCCGCCCATCATCAGGCGTTTCATATTGCTGAAACTCCTGCGAAGTCTGACGACCAAGAGTATTACGATCAACCAGAAACAAAATCCGCTTCGCATTAGTAAACTTGATCAACCTATAAGCAAAAGTCACAGCCGCAAAAGTCTTACCACTCCCACTAGCCATCTGAATAAGCGCCCTAGGCCTAGCCTCCCTAAAAGACCCATCCAAATTCCTAATTGCCTCAATCTGGCACTCTCTCAACCCTTCAGTAATCAAAGAAGGCATATTCCTAAGTCTAGCCCTAAGCGTATCCACCTGTGACAACCACTCCAAAAACATCTCAGGCTTATGAAACGCAAAAATCCGTCGAGAACGAGACTCAGGATCCCTCAAATCCCTAAAAAACGTTTCAACACCCGTACTCTCATAAGCAAAAGGCAAAGGCTCTCCAACATGAGGAATGCTATCCGGAAGGCCAATCAAGTATTTTTCCGACTGCTCAGCCACCCCGCTCAAGGTAGTACCCTCAGGCTTTGCCTCCACCACGCCAACAGCCTTTCTATCAACAAAAAGCATATAATCCGCAAACCCTGTCTTCAAAGGAAAATCATGAACCACAACACCCAAAGAAACGCCCAGATTCAATTCTCCATAATCCTGAACCACCCAACCCGCCTTCTTGAGTAGTTCATCGATTTTTTTCCTTGCTCTATCCTCGGGCTTCATAATACAACCAATCCATAAACCCTTAAGTGCCCTAATCTTTAATCAAACTATATAAAACAACAAACTATAACAAAAGTCTTTTCAAACTCTAACTCCAGAGGCAATCACTCCCTACACATATGCCTTAATAACATCCTCCAGTTTCTCCACCAATGGCACAACATCCTTTGAACTCTTAAAACCAGCAATAACAGCCTTCCCAGAGGTATAAATGAGAACTGTCGCTCTAAAACGACCTTCCAGAAAAGCCATTGAACTATCCAGAAATAATTGCCTTACAGGATTATCTTTAGCGTGAACTACTACCTGATTGCGCAAGCAAGAGAGTAGCGCACGCTCTACTTTCTAGTTTACAACTTTCTGAACTTAAGAAAAAAAGAAATTTCTAAATTCCTGTTTTTTGTCTATAAAGTAGAGATTAAAAACAATTTCTCTACGGTCTTACGCATTCGGCTTTCGGTCTGTACGGTTTTTTTGCTGTTCTTTTCCGCTTATGATAGCCACATTCATGAATGCGTACCAATAACCACTCTTTATCTTGATAAATGCAACCACATGGCAACGTGACTATATCCGTTGCTTGAACTTTAGTCTTATTTACCACATTTAAGCCTCTTTTTTGGAACAGGCGTTCATATGTCTGCATACATAAAGAATTTTCTAGGTTTATAACTTTTTAAATGAAAGAAAAAAATGAAGTTTCTAAAAATTTCAACACAGTTATAAAGTAGAAAATGGAAACTTTCCAGAACAAGGAAATGATACGCTAGCACCTGCACATGCTTTGGCAGACACATATCAGAATCGCAAACGAAGTTTTACAAAGACTAGGAATACCAAAATCAACCATTGAAGCAGATAGATTGAAAGAGGGCGTTCTAGCACCTGACAAATGGGGAGATTATCCGCATCATTATGGAAAATCGCATGCAATCGCAAAGCTATGGACGAGTCGATTCGGATACTTAAACAGGCAATACAAGAAGCTAAAGTGGAAGATAAAGAGAAAATGAGGTCTTTGCAGAGGCTTAGGCGGTTTGTCCCAGATAACATAACTCATTAAATGAAATTCTGTAGAAGTCCTTTTTCACTCTTCAACCGTTATGGCTTGTGTTGGACATGATGTTACACATGCCATGCACGCTATGCAATCGCTTTCTCGCACAGGAACAGATTTCTGAGAGTCTGGATGTTCAGGCAAGTTTTTGAGTTCGAAAACGTTTACTGGACAAACCT
>Ga0315282_10003532_pt1 | contig 28005 bp, 21 predicted proteins | sample YL17G07_20_MG_FD_203693 | JGI IMG/M metagenome (GOLD analysis project Ga0315282, IMG submission 203693) | Sediment microbial communities from Yellowstone Lake, YNP, Wyoming, USA - YL17G07_20 | ecosystem: Environmental > Aquatic > Freshwater > Lake > Sediment | place: USA: Wyoming | collected...
GAGCCAGTCTTCACTGAGGAGCAAGCATTTGGTGCTGTAGGCTCCCTGGATTACTGGATTAGAGCCAAAAACATAACTGATGATTTACTGGTCATTGCCAGCGACAACTACTTCGAGTTTGACCTGCACCAGTTCATTGCCGCTTACAATGGCAAAAACACCCTGGTAGCTGTTTATGATATCAGCGATAAAAGTAAAGCCAGCCGATACGGTGTTGTCCAGTTAGATGGGCGCAGGATAGCTGAATTTGAAGAGAAGCCGGCGCAGCCTAAATCGAGCCTCATCGCTACCGCCTGCTACATTTTCCCACCTCGGATATTCCCTCTCTTGCTTAAATGCTGTGCTCAGGGCAAGAGGGACAATCTAGGCAACTTCATCGCTTACCTGATAGAAACAGATGAAGTCCATGTTTATACCTTTAGTGAGCTGTGGTTTGATATCGGCAGCATTGATGTCTATCAGTCACTCTAACAAACCGGGTCCTGAGCACCTGTGTATGGCTACTCCGATAAGAAATTCTAAATACTAAACCCTAAATCATAAACAATCTCAAAATTCAAATTATCCAAATTCGAAGTCCCAATGTTTTGGTCATTAATTTTTGAGGTTTTGGATTTGTTTGGAATTTAGAAATTCGGATTTAGGATTTGTCTTTGGGAGGGACGGAGGTGGACTTTCTGCTTTTGTAGCTTGGCTTCTGATTTTACAGAAGTTTTACACAGAGGCAAAACTGCGGTAACAACCTGCGGTTATATTGATAATAGTTTATCTGCTTGTCTTTTCAGCGCTAAAGACGAATAGAGGCAAAGTGATGAATAAGGAGCTTATTGCTATTCTTGGTGGTTACCTGTTTGTGTGTCTGGTTCTTTGCCTGTGTGCCTTGTATTTGCTGTGACGTCATCTTAGACTTGAAGAGATATACCGGCGCGAGACGAGGCTAAAGCCTCGCAGCTACATGCTATCTTCATCAGTCACTGCGAATCATTCGCCATTGTCATTCTGAGCTTTCTCACCCGGCCATGTTCCTGGCAATGACAAAAAGTCTGTATTGACAAGGTATTGGAAGGACATTATCATTGTATGGGGTAAGCATTTGAAGCAAGGCATAACTGTTAATCTGTTCAGTGATACTCTTCGAATGCGCATTTTTAAGGAGGATTGCTGACATGGCTAATAAAAATAACGAAGACGGGCTGAGGGAAATGACTCAGGAATGGGAAAGGGAGTACGAGAGTTCATTAAGGAAAAGGCCTGAGAGAAAAGAGAGGTTTGAGAATCTTTCCTGGATAAGGGTAAAACCTCTGTATACGCCAGGTGATATTGAGGGGCTGGATTATGAAAGGGACATAGGTTTTCCTGGCAAATATCCATATACCAGGGGTGTATACTCCACGATGTACAGAGTAAAACCCTGGACGGTGAGACAGGTAATTGGCTATGGTGGCGGAGTGGAGAGCAGCCAGAGATTTAAATTTATGGAAGAGCATGGGCAGACGGGCTTCAGTATTGTTTTTGACCATCCTACTAATATGGGCTTGGATTCGGATGAAGAGGTTGCCGAGGGCTTTGTCGGCAGAGAAGGAACGGCGCTTGACACTATTCAGGACATGAGGGACCTTCTAAAAGGCGTGGATATGGAAAAGGGCGGCATTAATATAATTGCGGTACATCCTGCCATACTTGCCATGGTGGTTGCCGTCGCTCAGGAAAGATGCATAGATTTAAGAAATCTTTCCGGCACTCTTCAAAACTACCCTGTCATAGGGCATACAATGGGGAGCTGTTCTGATATATACGGTGGCACGAATTTCTTTTCTAAGAGGTTTTGCATAGATATTGTGGAGTACTGTACCCGAAATCTCCCCAGGTGGAATTCTGTTAGCGTGGCGGTGAGAAATACCCGAGAAGCTGGCTGCACTGCGGTTCAGGAGATCGCCTTTGGCATCGCTCCTGCCCTGGCTGTGATAAAAGGGTGTGTGGAGAGAGGCATCGGTGTAGACGAGGTAGCTCCTAGGATTTCCTTTTTCCTCAACTCCCACAGGGATTTCTTTGAAGAGGTAGCCAAATTTCGGGCTATGAGAAGGCTCTGGGCCAGGGTTTTGAGAGAGGAGCTAGGTACCAAAGACCCCAGGTCATGGCAGATGAGGTTTCACTGCCAGACATCAGGCGATGCTATGACCTATCAACAACCTTTAGTGAATATCATCAGGGGCACTCTCTATGGACTGGCAGCGGTTTTGGGCGGTTGTCAGTCATTACATATAAACTCTGCCGATGAGGGCCTCTCCATACCTATTGAAGAGACAGCAAAGCTATCTTTAAGAACTCATCAGGTAATTTTGGAAGAATCGGGAGCCGCAGATGTGATAGATCCGCTTGCCGGTTCCTATTATGTGGAGTGGCTGACAAATAAGCTTGAAGATGAAGCACGAAGCATTCTAAACAAGATTAATTCAATGGGCGATTGGTGGGATTCGAAAGTCCGTCAATGGGTGAGTCGAGAGATAGCGGATGCCTCGTATAGATTTCAAAGGGAGGTGGAGAGTGGGGAAAGGGTGATAATCGGTGTAAACAAATATGTGGAGGAGATAAAATACCCGTTCCCGATATGGAGGGAAGATAAAGAGTTCACAGAGAAGCAGCTAGCGAGGTTGAACGAGGTGAAAGAGGAGCGGGATGTGAAGAAATGGGAAGAGGCCGCAAATAATCTCAGAGATGCCTGTAAAAACGGTGTAAATATATTGCCGCCCACGATAGATGCAGTGAAAGCGTACATGACCATAGGGGAGATCACCAAGATTTACATGGAAAATTCTTAGCGGCTTGATAGTTAGTTGCCATGTATTGGCGTTTAGTTACTTGAATTCGGAGGCGAATTTCATATTATGTCGGACAAGATAAGGGTTCTTCTGGCAAAGCCACCTCTTGATTTGCATAGTAGAGGGATTCTGGTTGTGGCCACGGCATTGCGTGATGCAGGCATGGAGGTGATATATCTGGAGGCGTCACCGAAGGTCGGCTTGAGGGAAATAGTTCAGGCAGCGATGCAAGAAGATGTAGATATAATAGGCATGAGCATACTGTCTGGTTCTCCGGGGATTATTCTGCCGAAAATGTTGAAGATAAGAGATGAGATTGGGCTGAAACATATTCCTGTAGTCGCTGGCGGCATCTTCCCTGAAGAGGAGATTGAGGAGCTGAAAGCCGCAGGGGTAGCCGGCATATTCAGGCCCGGAACCCCCATTGAGAGCATAGTCGAGACTGTTCGAGAACTAGCTGCCAGCAGACAACAATCTTAAACACCACAAACCGGATTTCGCTATACATTAGTTTGTTGCCTTCCGTGGCATTACCCTAGTTGAGGCAAAATAGACTAATCCATAAGAACAGCGGTAATCCCTGTGGTACAATATAGGGCTTTCAGAAAACCTAAATAACAGATACATCACTGTAAAAGGAGAACATCTTGGAATTAATCCTGAGCAATAAAGCGTTACTGGTGCCTGCGGCTGCCTGGTGTGTGGCTCAGGTGTTGAAGGTTATCGTTGCCTCAGTAAGAGATAAACGTTTGAATTTATCTTATCTAACCACCATGGGCGGTATGCCCAGCTCGCATGCCACACTGGTTTGCGCTCTAGCTACAACCGTAGCTATAGTTTACGGCGTAAACTCGGCTGTTTTTGCCATTGCCGCCTTTCTTGCCCTGATAGTGATGTATGACGCCGCCGGTGTGCGGCAGACGGTAAGTACGCAATCTACAATACTTAACCGCATATTAGAGGAGCTTTTCAAAGGGAATCCAGCGTTTCAGCAACGCCTGCGAGAGCTCATAGGCCATACTAAGTTTGAGGTCGCTGCCGGGGCTGGATTGGGGGTATTGCTCGCATTTTTACTAGCGTGGGAATGCTAACAGACCTAAATGTCCGTCACTACGGTAGGTTTTGCCATAGCTTGGTTACTCTTGCCCTGAGCTCATCGAGGGGGCAATCAGTGTTGATGACCACATCAGCCCGCTTCGCCTTTTCCTCCGGTGACATCTGAGTGTAGAGGCGAGCCAGGACTTGTTCTTCCTTTAACCCTCTCCCGCTTTTAAGCCGTCTTACTATTGTGGCTTCTGGCGCTATGGTAATCCAGACCTGGTCTACGAGCGGCGTCCAGCCGGTTTCGATGAGCAGGGCAGCTTCGAGGACCACGATTTTAGTATCTGTCTTGAGATATTCCTCTATTTTCCCCTTGGCAATTTCGTACATCTTGGGGTGCATTATCTGGTTGAGTCGGTTTAGGGCCGTGGTGTCAGCAAAGACCAGTTTGCCTAGCTTGTTGCGGTCTATTTCCCCGTTGGGCTTCAGGATTGATTTACCGAAAGCAGCCAGTATTTCCCTGTAGGTGTGGGTATCGGGTTGGAGAAGATTGTGACCTAACTTATCGGCATCGATTATGACGGCACCAAGCTCAGCCAGTATTTGAGATACTGAGGTCTTGCCGGTGCCGAAGTTGCCAGTTAAGCCGATAACGAGCATCACCCTCACCCTGCGAAGGTTCTATCCATGAGATTCTTCGGTCGCTCCGCTCCCTCGGAATGACAGAGGAAAGCGCAGCGTCCTAGACGAAGGCTGATATGCCAAGCATCTCACGACCGATGACTAGTTTTTGAATTTGTGTGGCGCCATCGGGGAAAGTAAGAGTGCGGGCATCGCGGAAATAGCGCTCAACAGGGTATTCCTCGGAGATGCCGTAGGCACCGTGGACTTGGATGGCTTTGGAGGTTACCATAACAGCCATTTCAGTGCTGTAGGCTTTTGCCATAGAGGCTTCTTTGAAGGGAATTTGCCCTTTGTCTATAAGGTATAAAGCTCGGTAGCAGAGAAAGCGGGCGGCATCGGTCATGATGGCCATGTCAGCAATCATTTCCTGAATGAGCTGAAAACTGCCGATAGGGCGACCAAATTGCTTTCGCTCCTGGGCGTATTTGACGGCAGCATCGATAGAGGCCTGAGCTAAACCTAGCGCGCCAACTCCAACGGCGACTCGAAGTTTAGCCAGCTCGCCGAGTGCCAATAGATAGGCGCTGCCCTCCGTGCCGATCAGGTTGCTCCTGGGCACGTGGCAATCCTCAAAATTCAGTTCCGAAGTGGGGCAAGAGCGGCAGCCCAATTTGGGCAGTTCCCTGGTAGTAAATGGCGACTCAGCTCTATCTACAAGCAAGCAGGAAATGCCTCTAGCTCCTTTGCTTCGGTCAGTGGAGGCGAAGACGACTGCCAGGTCAGCGATGCCACCGTTGGTTATCCATGTTTTGGTACCGTTGAGTATATAATGGTCTCCGTCAAGTACAGCTGAAGTTTTTAAATCCCGGGCTCCAGAGCCGACATCAGGCTCGGTCAAGCAAAAGCAGCTCATTTTTTCCAACGACAGTATCTTTGGGATGTACTTTGCCTTTTGCTCATGGGTACCATGTGCGACTATTATAGGGAGGACACCGCCGTCCTGTATCAGCACTATCATGCCTAAGCTGAGGTAAGCGCGGGCGAGTTCCTCACCGAGGACAGCGTATGAGATGAGATCCAGGCCTTGACCGCCATACTCTGGAGGCAAAGTTGAGCCTAGATAGCCGAGAGGGACTAGCTTCTTTAGCAGGTCTAGAGCTACGTCTTTGGGCAGGGGGTGATATTTGCGGTCATATTCATCGGCAATAGGGATTATTTCTCGTTCCATGAAGTCACGGGCATTCTTCTGGAGTATTTTTTGCGCTTCATCGAGTTCTAGAATCATGTCTACCTCTTTGAGGTTGTTTTCCGTTCATTGTAAACGAAATCTTGGACCTTGTCTAGGGGGGTATCCGGCCCCTGAATACCAAGTTATAAGCACCAAACACGAAATCCTAAACAAATTTAAAGCTCTAAATTCAAAATGTTAGGATTTTTGAAGATGTTCCGTAATCTTTGTCTGTTATTGCGAGGCACGCAGTGCCGAAGCAATCTCGGATGAGAGGTGGGAACTGTGAGATTGCTTCGTTTCGCTCGCAATGACAATAGACATCCTGGGTTTTTGATTTGTTTAGATATTGAATTTAGGATTCCTGGGTGAAGGGCGAGGGTGAACAGGCTCTTATAATGGTCAGGTTGAAGTGATATAATTTGTATAGGGTGTGGTTTGGCCTATGTTTGAAGCTCTACTTTATGAAAAGCTTCCTGACTCCAGGGTACGCTGCAATGTGTGTCAATGGCGTTGTGTTATCGGCACAGGTAAGTTTGGGGTTTGTCGGGTGCGCCGAAACGATGGCGGTGTTCTTCACGTCCTTAATTATGCTCAGGCCTCCTCGGTAGCCGTTGACCCTATTGAGAAAAAACCATTGTTCCACTTTTTTCCGGGGAGTCTGGCTTTGTCTCTAGGCACCTGGGGGTGTAATTTCCATTGTAAGCATTGCCAAAACTGGCAGATTTCCTGCGTTGAGGAGCCATCTGAGATGCCAGATGAATCACGCCGCATATCACCAGAAGAGGCTGTGAGTTTAGCAAGACAGCGTAATTGTGGCGGTATCACCTGGACATATAACGAGCCGAGCATCTGGTTTGAATACACGCTGGACTCAGCGAAACTGGCCAAGAAGGATGGTCTTTACACAGGTTATGTGACGAATGGTTATCTGACGCCTGAGGCCCTGGATACCATCGGGCCTTATCTTGATGCCTGGCGGGTCGATATCAAGGGTTTTTCTGATGTCTTATACCAGGACTTGGCCAAAATCCCCCGGTGGCGAGGTATTCTCGAGGTGGCTACGAGGGCTCAGCGGAAGTGGGGTATGCATGTAGAGGTGGTGACCAACGTGATCCCGACGATGAATGACGATGATGAGCAGCTGGAAGGTATCTCGGGCTGGATGCGGGATGAGCTGGGAGAGCTGACGCCATGGCATGTGACTCGATTTTATCCCCACCATAACCTGATGCATTTGCCACCGACCCCGATAGCTAGCCTGGAGAAGGGTTATGATATCGGCAAAAAGGCCGGGCTGCGCTTTGTTTACCTGGGCAATGTCCCAGGCCACACTGCAGAAAACACTGTTTGTTACTCCTGCGACAAGGTGGTGATTCGGAGGTTTGGCTACGATGTTCACGTGGTGGGCGTCGATGGTTCCAAATGTAAGTTTTGCGGAGCTGAGCTTAATATTAAGACGGTTGGTTGGTCTCGTCAGGTCTCAGCTTTATGAGGAGGGTCACCATGGCTAGGAATCCAGTTGTTGCCGGGCAGTTTTACCCAGGCTCATCAGACGGGCTCAAGAGGATGATTGAAAGCATGGTGGATGATAGGGCGGAGAAAGTTGAGGTAATCGGACTGATTTCGCCTCATGCCGGATATATCTACTCGGGTGTAGTAGCTGCGGCGGTCATATCTAGGGTCAAATTCAAGGATACCTTTGTCATCCTTGGCCCCAATCATACCGGCAGAGGAAAAGATTTTAGTATCATGACGAAAGGGGCGTGGAAAACGCCTTTAGGTGAGGTCGAAATCGATTCAGGGCTTGGGAGACGGATTTTAGCTGTCTCAAGCTACCTGGAAGAAGACCATCTGGCACATCAATCTGAGCACTCGCTTGAGGTTCAGGTGCCATTTCTGCAGTATTTTAAACCAGATGTTAGGATAGTGCCTATAGTTCTTGCCCATGCCAGCGGTGCCATATATAAGAAAATCGGCAGGGAATTGGCCAGTGCCATTAAGGAATCGAAGGAGGGGATTATAATCCTGGCAAGCAGTGATATGACCCATTATGAGCCGCATGAAGTTGCCCGGAGGAAGGATAGTCAAGCTATTGAGGCCATACTTGATTTGGATGAGGACGAGTTATTGAGACGAGTTGACAAGTTTGATATATCAATGTGCGGTTATGCACCGGTGGCTAGCCTTATCTCTGCCGCTAAAGAATTGGGCGCTAAAAAAGCGGAGCTGATCAAGTATCAAACCAGCGGTGACACATCGGGCGATTATAGCAGCGTAGTAGGCTATGCCGGAATAATAGTAAAATAGTCAGAGAGGATGTGGTGAAATGGCAAAGGAGCTTCATCCCATAGCTCAGTTGGCTAAGGAGGCAGTGGAGAACTATGTCCGCCATGGCAAGGCGCTCAAACCGAAGGAGCTTACTTCTGAGATGAAGCCCAGGGCTGGAGTTTTTGTGTCTATTAAGAAACGTGGTGAGTTGAGGGGTTGCATTGGTACTTTTATGCCAACAAGGCGGAACATAGCTGAGGAAATCGTAGCTAATGCCATAAGTTCAGCTACGCAAGACCCTCGGTTTACGCCGGTTGAAGCTTCTGAGTTGGATGACCTTGAATACAGCGTGGATGTTCTTACTGAACCGGAGCCGGTGCGAAGCGTTGACCAGCTTGACCCGAAGGAATATGGTGTCATTGTGGAATGCGGTTTTAGGCGCGGGCTATTGCTGCCTAATCTCAAAGGTGTGGACAGCGTTGAGGAGCAAATCGGAATTTGCCGAGCTAAGGCTGGCATATCAGCCGAAGAGCCGATAAAATTGTATCGTTTTAGAGTAAAAAGATTTATTTGACATAAAGGCATATATCTGCTAGTTTTTTGACAAGGAGATAAAAGTACTATGAAATTGATGATTATCGGTGTTGGAGATTGTGGTTGTAAGCTGGCTCGTGAGTTTGCCGAATTAAATAAGATGGCAAGAACTGAGCGGCATGTCAACATAATTACATGCGCTTATGCGGTTAATAATGAGCAAGCCCTTTTAGGTGAATTGACCAAGCCTGGATGGGGGTGGTTGAAACCTGTGTTGATTCGTGGTTCTGTTGAGCTTGGTGATAAGTCGACTGAAGCTGGTGTTAGATTAATGCGCCAGGAAAGCGAGCGGGTGATGTTAGCCATGAGGCTTGGCGCTTTTGTCAATACGGATGCCTTTCTGTTTGTCGCCGGTGCCGCTGGGAGCCTTGGTTCGGGAGGAGTTCCGGTACTGGCGCAGTTGCTCAAGGAACGCCATGTAGATAAGCCGGTCTATGTGCTTCTCGTTTTACCCTTTGATGCTGAGCTAGACGACCCGCAGCACGTTCATAATACCGCTATATGTCTCAAGGCTATCGACAAGATAGCTGATGCTGTGATTTTGGTGGATAATGGAGGTTTGGGAATTCTAGGGAATATACCACCACCCCAGAAGATGGGCAGCTTGAATAGCGAGTTAGTCCTTCCCTTCTATGACCTTCTTTGTGCGGGTGAGATGGCTGGTTCGAAATATGTTATCGGCAAAATGCTCGATGCTGGTGATATATTGCAGACTATAGTTGGTTGGACGGCGATAGGCGTGGGTAAGGCGCAATTGTCATCATCAATATTTCCGTGGAGAAGGGCATCAGGCTTTGAGGGGAAGAGCTCAGAGACGTTCAGAGTTATGGAAGCGATGAACTTGGCTTTGATGCGATTGTCGGTTGATTGCAAATTGGAAGATGCCGGCAAAGCTCTGTATCTTCTTTCGGCGCCGGCTGGAAAAGCCAATGTCGATATGATTAAGGTCTTAGGCAATCGCTTACGAGAGTTGGCGCCCAATGCTGAAATAAGAGATGGTAGTTTCTACGGGGCCAAAGGTTTTACCAAAGTCACTGTGATAATATCAGAATTGATTTACGTGGACAGGATTAAGAACTATTACGACAGAGCAGCCAAGCTGGCTCAGGTGGTGGGGAGGGAGGAGAAGACGGGTTAGCATGACTCTTTTCGACTTGGGTAAGTTGGAAGCGAAGGGGGAGGAAGTGTCTGCGGAGGATGAGGGGTTGCTTCACGATGTACCTTTGGCAGCCAGAATGCGACCGCGCAGTCTTGCCGAGTTCGTGGGGCAGGAGCATCTGGTGGGCGAGGGGCGGGTGCTGAGAAAGTGCATCGAATCAGACCAGTTGCCTTCGATGATTCTTTGGGGGCCACCGGGCAACGGCAAGACAACTTTGGCTTATGTTATAGCCAATGTTACCAAGTCGCATTTTAGTCCGCTGAGCGCTGTCAGCGCTGGTGTAGCTGATTTGCGCCGCATTGTGGACGAGGCAAGGCGCAGGCGTAAGCTTTCAGGACAACGGACTGTCATGTTTATCGATGAAATTCACCGATTTAATAAAACTCAGCAAGATGCCATATTACCATACGTGGAAAATGGTGTGGTAATTCTCATCGGTGCTACCACAGAGAATCCTTCCTTTGAGGTTATATCCGCCCTGCTCTCCAGATGCCGGGTGTTTACCCTGAATTCATTAACTGATGAAGAGGTTCGTCTTATCGTCGAACGAGCTATTAAGGACGAAGAAAGGGGGCTGGGGAAATTGAAGGTAGAGCTGTCTGAAGATGCTTTAGCGCATTTAGTTGTTATGTCTAATGGCGACGCTCGAGTGGTGCTCAATGCTTTAGAGATGGCAACTCAAGCCACTGCGTCCGAGGCTGACGGGTATCGTAGACTTAGACTAGAGACTATTGAGGAAGCGCTGCAGCGTCGGGCTTTGCTTTATGACAAGGATGGCGACCAACATTATGACATTATTTCGGCACTTCATAAGTCGCTACGCGGTTCTGACCCGGATGCGGCGTTATATTGGCTGGGACGAATGCTCGAGGCTGGGGAAGACCCTCTTTATGTTGCCCGGCGACTGGTGCGCTTTGCTTCTGAGGATGTGGGCATGGCTGACCCTCAGGCATTGATGGTATCTGTGGCTGCGCAACAGGCAGTCCACTTTATAGGCATGCCCGAAGGCAGCCTAGCTCTGGCTGAGGCGGTAACCTATCTGGCTACGGCACCAAAAAGTAATTCCCTGTATGAAGCTTACTCCAGGGTGCAGCAAGATGTTGAGCGAAGTCGTAATGAGCCAGTGCCACTTCACCTGCGCAATCCGGTGACCAAGTTGATGCGCGAGTTTGGATATGGGAAGGGTTACAAATATGCCCACGATTACCCGGGCCACTTTGTTGAGCAGCAGAACCTGCCAGCTGTACTTAAGGGAAAGCGCTACTATTCGCCCAGTGACCGGGGCTACGAAAAAGAAGTACGTGCCAGACTTAAGGCCTGGTGGGAAAGCAAACGGGAGAAGAAAGACTGAGACAGAGCGCTGTATCTTTCCCCTGTGGTAAGCTTATCCTTCGAGGTCTTTGCTATCTTCCTGACGGCGATGGAGTTCTCCCCGCAGTAGTGCTGTGCCATCCTCATCCGCTTTATGGTGGTTCAATGGATAACAACGTTATTCTGGCGGTAAGTTCGGCTTTGGTTGAAAAGTCTACAATTGCTTTTATGTTTAACTTTCGTGGTGTGGGTGGCAGCCAAGGCAGCTATGGGAATGGCATTGCTGAACAAGAGGATGTAACAGCAGCCATAAGCTGGCTTGTTTCCCAGCCTGCGGTGGATAGTAACAGATTGGGGCTGCTGGGCTATTCCTTTGGCGCTGCTGTAGCTTTGCCTGCTGCCTGCGCTGATGAGAGAGTCAAGGCGGTAGCACTCGTTTCACTGCCTCCTGGCCCATCACAGTTATCTCAATTGAAGGGCTGCACCAAGCCTAAGCTCATAGTCTGTGGGACTAATGATTTTGTTGTACCGCTTGACCAGGCGAAGTCGTTGGATCGAGAGGCGGCTGAGCCGAAGCAATTTGAGCTTATCTCTGGAGCTGACCATTTCTGGTTGGGGTATGAGACAGTGCTGGGGGAGAAAGTAGTCGCCTTCTTCGAAGAGAAATTACAAATCCTAAGCACCAAATCCTAAATAAGTTCAAAACTCTAAATTCAAAAGCCAAAAAGTTTTGGTCATTGAAGTCGTTGAGCGACTCCCCTGTCATTGCGAGCGAAGCGAAGCAATCTCAAAGTTCTCTCCCCTCCACCGAGATTGCCACGGCACTTCGTGCCTCGCAATGACAATCAATTGTTTTTGGTCATTGATGCTTTGGGTTTTGAATTTGTTTGGTGCTTGGGATTTGGAATTTAGGATTTAACAATGGCGAGGCTAAAGCCTGGCACTACTTTCTGCGCTGGATTTCTGCTATGCGTTCCCTGGCTGCTGCAGTCAGGTCAGCGTCATCTGATATTTCGATGGCTTTGTTGAAGTCGGCAATGGCCAGGTCAGCTTGTCCGTTCTGATAGTAATTAATTCCCCGATTGTAATAGGCCAGCGCATAGTCAGGGGCAAGCTCAATTGCCTTGCTGTAGTCAGCGATTGCCTTGTCTAGTTGTCGCGTATTGCTATAGGCATAGCCCCGATTGTTATATGCCGCAATGTTTTTTGGGTCGAGCTCTATGGCCTGGCTAAGGTCGATGATGGCCAGCTCCCATTGCTCCTGTGCGTTATGGACCGACCCTCGATTATAATAGGCCACAGCTAGCTTTGGGTTCAGCTCTATAGCTTTGTTGAGGTCAGCTAAAGCCAGCTCCGATTGTCCTTTTATCCGGTATGTATAGCCTCGGTTGGTATAAGCTTGGGCCAGTGCCTCTCGGACTACAACCAGATTTGGGTCCAGCTGTATGGCTTTGCCAAGGTCGGCAATGGCTAAGTCCCATTGCTCCTGTTCTTTGTAAACTAGGCTCCGGTTGTAATAGGCCAGCACATAGTCAGGTTTGAGCTCTATAGCCTTGTTTAAGTTGGCAATAGCCGCATCCAGTTGCCCGATATTAGTATAGGCGGAGCCACGGTCGTTGTAGGCCATGAAATTAGTCGGGTCAAGCTCGATTACCTTGTTCAAGTCTGCAATGCCCATATCCCACTGTTGTTGGCTATTGTGGACTAAGCCTCGATTGTAATATGCCTCGGCCAGTTTAGGGTCTAACTCGATAGCCTTGTTTAAATCAGCAAGAGCCTGCTCAAATTGCCCCTTGCCAGCGTAAGTCCAGCCCCGATTGCTATAAGACACAGCCAGCTTCGGGTCGAGTTCTATAGCCTTGTTTAAGTCGGCGATAGCCATGTCCCACTGCTCCTGAGCATGATAAACGGAGGCTCGGTGACTATATGCCTCAATCAGTTTGGGGTCCAGCTCTAGTGCCTTGTTCAAATCACTGAGAGCCTGGCCCCAGTCTTCTTTGGCAGCATGAGCCTGGCCCCGTTTGCTGTAGGCTGACGCTAGGTTTGGGTTGAGCTCGATTGCCTTACTATACTCGCTAATAGCTTCATCCCATTGCTGCTGGCTACAATAGGCGTCACCCTGCTCAAGATGTTTCAGTGTCGGATTAGCACATGCCAGCATCAGCAAAGTGGCGCACAAAAAAAGAACAAACCTGAGTTTATCTCTCACAAATCAGCCTCCGGAGCGAGTGAAATTAACAACTTTTGGGCTACAAGTATAACATACCGGTTGATTCATCCCCAAACTCACCCTCTCTCGTCGAAGAAGAGCGTGTTTGCGAAACGGACATGTAGCTGCGGGGCTTTAGCCCCGCCGAAACCTTATCGGAGCGACCCTGAAGGGTCGCAGCTACAGGTGGCATTCAGAGCGACAGGTTTGACTTGTCTTATTAGAACATTAGTGCTAATATAGTGCTGATTATGGCGAAATTATTGAAGATAGCTTTAGACGAGCGGAGGTATGATCTAGCTGCCTATGTTCTCGTCTATGGGCTTATCAAGGCAATGGAAAATGGCAAGAAAAGGCGCCACAAAAGGCAAAAGGCACGGGTTTTACAGTCAGGCACTCAATGAAGCCGAAAGGCTGGAGCTTGAAGAAGCCAGAGGCATAGATGGCATTGATGAGGAGATTGCTATATTCCGCGTTAAACTCAGGGAACTTATAGTGGAAAAGCCGGAGAGATTCGACCTTCATCTCAAGGTAGCTAGCACCATCGCTCGCCTTGTCACCACTCGCTACAACATCACCAAGGAACAGAAGAAGTCGCTTAAGGAGGCCATCACCAAAGTTTTAACTGAAATAGCTATCCCTCTGGGGATTAAGGCCTTGATGAAATGAAATCAAAACTCAAATATAAAAAATCAAAACTACAAGTGAGAGGTCAAAAATTTTGAATTTTTATTTGTCATTTTGTCTTTTGCTCTTTGATTTTTGATATGAAACTACGTCCATACCAAGCAGAAGTAGCTAAGGCAGTTTTGGAAAGTATTCAAGGCAATTTGGGCTTGACCTTTTCAGTCGAGATCGCCCGCCAAGGTGGTAAGAATGAGCTTTCTGCCCACCTCGAAGTGTTGCTGCTGACAATGTTCATGGCTGCCGGTGGCAGCGCCATCAAATGTTCCCCGACCTTCAAGCCGCAGACAATCATCTCTATGAGCCGGCTTAAGGAAAGGCTGGACGACTTCGGCTTCGGTGGCATCTGGTTCACCGAGGCTGGCTACATGGTTAGGCTGGGCAGTGCCCGCCAGATATTCCTGTCTGCCGATGAGTCTAGCTCAGTTGTCGGTCATACCGCTGACATCCTTTTAGAGATCGATGAGTCCCAAGACGTAGCCAAGGGCAAATACACCAAGGAATTCAGGCCAATGGCCTCAGCTTCAAACGCCACCACCGTTCACTATGGCACAACCTGGGATGATGCCACCTTGCTCGAAGAGGTCAAACAGACCAACCTGGAACTGGAGAAGACGGACGGTATCAAGCGCCATTTCCGGTATGACTGGCAGGAAATAGGCAAATACAATTCTAGCTACAAAGACTTTGTTGAGTCTGAGCGGGAGCGCCTCGGCGAAGAGCATCCCTTGTTCAGAACTCAATATGCCCTCCTGCCAATTCGAGGCGGCGGTGGCTTCCTGACAAGCCAGCAAATCGCCCAGCTCCGAGGCAACCATTCTAGACTTAGCCAACCTGAGGAATGTAGGACCTACGTAGCTGGCATAGATTTCGCCGGCGAGTCCGAGCAGCTTGAAGACGAGATTCTAACTCGCTCAGGTAGGGATGCCACAGTCATAACCGTTGCCGAGGTTATACATAATGCTACTGACATTATGGCCAAGGAGCCCAGAATACATGTGGTGGAGCACTATAGCTGGGTGGGCAAGAAGCACTCCGAACTCTATCCTCAGATGGTGGACATACTCAAAAATGTCTGGAGTTGCAGTCGAATTGTCACCGACGCCACGGGTGTCGGCGAGCCCATCACCAGCTTTTTGCGTAAGTCATTAGGTAGCAAAGTTTTACCCTTTAAATTCACCCAAAAGACGAAATCGGAAGCGGGTTTCGATTTGTTGGCTGCCATTAACTCAGGCAGGCTCAAGCTTTATAAGCAGGACGGCTCTGAAGATTACACGGAGCTGATGTTTGAGCTAGAGAAAGCCAAGAGCATCTACAGGCCTAACCAGACCTTGAACTTTTTTGTTGACCCCGGCGATGGTCATGATGACTACCTGATGAGTCTGGCTCTCGTGGTTCAGGCGGCTAACAGGTGTGTGCCACGAAAGGCTAGAGGTTATCATCGGGTTGAAGGAGAGCATTTAGAATGAATTTGTAGGGACAGACCTTTAGAGCCTGTCCTTTACTTTTGTGAGCACTTACGATTCAAAGCAACTAAATCAGGCTGGGCAATCCTTTAGCAGCTTCCTCCATGTCACGGAGTCTGCCTGTGGTTTCCTTTATCCGTTCCTTCTGTGTCTGGGCAAAGGCTGTAGCCCTGTCGTAGTAGTCTCTTACCTTCTGGACAAAGGCCAGTTGAGAAAGTATTACGGTGACATCAATGGTGCTTCCACCTCTGGGGAAGTCACCGGCTCTGATTACGGCGTTTTCTGCCAGATCTCTCAGATAGTCACCCAGACCTTTAGCTATATCCATGGACATGTCCTTGGCCGGTGCTGAGATAAGATATAATGCTCTGCCGGCATCCTCAGGACTGCAGCCGATAGAAAGTTCGCCAAAGGCGGCGTCCATTGCCTGCATAGCTCTTAGAGTCTCGTCGCCCTTCTCCTTGAAGTTGACTTTGGCCAGTTCCCAGGGGAAGCGGAAAGCGCGCGGTATTCCGGATCTGCCAACACCGATGGCCGTCCAGCCATCGATGGATTGCATAATGTCACCAGCATCCAGCGTTTTAGCACCGACGTATTTGAACTTGGTTATCTCGCCGGCACACATCATGTCGTAGAAAGGTTCGGCAATTGTTGCGTTTATCCTTTCCAGGTTCATTGACAGGCTGGCGTCCTTTCTGACATAGCGTTGATTGTCCGCCAGAAAGACGCCGTCAGCCACTGATTGTATTGACTTTAGACAAGTCGCCGTATTATAAACGCTTCTCAGTTCGGCCATCTCTTCGTGCTCGAAGGGAAGAACAACCAGGGCATAAACCGGCTTGCCTACATATCGCTCCTTGAGCATTTGGGCGATTACGGATATGGCACCGGAGCCTGTGCCACCGGCTGCCCCGGCGATGAGCAGGAACGCATGGGTCTGGTAGAAATTAGGTGCAGTCCTGACAGCATCGACCACCTTGTCACCGTCTTCTCTGGCTAGCTCAGCCCCCATCTCGTTTATCTTGCCCACACCGTGTCCCCAGGTCTTGCGCCCACCGATGAGAATGCGGTGCATAAAATCGGAGCCGATGTGAGTTAAGCCAGTGAGGTCAGTCTGGTCTGTATTGACGGCAAAGGTGCCAGTGACTATATTGATGCCCCACTGCGCTTGTGCCCGCTTATTTTGGCGGACAAACTGATCGGCGATTCGGGCGCCACATTGTCCTAGCCCGATAACCAATAGTCTCATGATACCTCCTTACTTTCACTGACTAAATTATTCAGTTTTTTCAATATTAAGCTATAACCCGTCTATTTGTCAAGTTTAGCTCTTTATTTCCATTCATCTCGCCGGCTGACAGAGACGAAACGCCAGATGATGATGATTACAACGATGGCAACTAAGGCAATGACTAGCAGCAGCCACCAGTTTATACCGCCAACCTTGAAAAGTTGCCCGTTCGTCCAGTCACTTTGATTCTCAGCGCCATCTTCAGCTCTGACCCTCCAATAGTAGTTCCCTTTGGCCAGAGCATTGTCTTCGGTCAGTGTGTACTCTGACGCAGTCAGACCTTCTTTACGAATTACCGTGCCAGCGAAATCAGCGCTAGGGCTTATTTCCAGCACATAATAGACTCCGCTAGGGTCTTCGACGTCTGACCAATCGAAGGTAACGGTGGTTTTGCCAATGAAGCCGAACTCAGCGCCAGCTTCTGGGGATATAAGGCGGGGTGTGGGTGGCGGTGTTGATTCTACGCTCAGGTTTGATGAGAACACGGAGGCTTTGGCGTCAGTGACAGTTACAGTATGGTCGCCAGCTTTGCCTTTTGGGATTTTGAAGCTAGTCGTGAAGTCGCCTTTGGTATCTGTAGCTGCGCCGGTGGTCACCTTAGCTCCATCGTAGCTGATGGTTATAATCTGGTTTGCTGAAAAACCAGTGCCATGAACAGTTATGTCAGTACCTATAGCTCCTGAAGTCGGACTCAGCTCCATTTTCGGTGAGATGATTATGACGGCGTCGACAATATCGCTGGCTTTACTTATTTCTCCGGAAGCATCAATGATGTGCTCACCCTTGGTACACGGAGGCACCTCTAATCTGTCTGACCATGAGCCTTTGGCATCGGCGACGATATTGCTCACAACCAAAGTGCCGTCAAAAGTAACCTTGATGCTGGTTTCGTTGACTTCGAAACCAACGCCGCTGACCCAGAGACTGTCACCGACATTAATGGCGCCACCTAGGTAACCAGAGACTGGTTCAAGCCTTATCCCCGGAGACACAGAGAAGCTAGCCGCAGTTACATCAATTTCGGGTGTAATCGCTCCATAAGCTAGCACCTCGTGACCGCCTTTAGCGGATGCTGGGATCGAGAAATTGGATTCCCATGAGCCCTTGGCGTCAGCGGCTATCCCGGTTTTTATTGTTCCGCCATCGTAGGTCACCTTGATGTTAGTTTCCCCGTTGGCGAAGCCGCTGCCGTATATGCCCACTACCGTGCCTACCCATCCAGACGACGGGTTGATGTCGATTTTTGGGGTTACAGTGAAGGTCTTGTCTTCAACTTCGGAAGCTGGTGTGGTGCCCATAGCGTCGATAGTATGTTGGCCCCGACTGCTAGCCGGGACTTTGAAGATGCTCTGCCAGCTTCCTTTATTGTTGGCTGTGATTCCGGTTTCCAATGGGCTGCCATCATAGACTATCTGGATGCCTGACTCATTACCATTGAAGCCCCTTCCAATAACTGCCAGATTTGAGCCCACCGGCCCTTGGTCGACGCTAAGGCTGATAGATGGAATGACGATAAATTCAGTAGTGAAGAAATCACCGGCTATTTTTAGGGTGACCTTGTGCTTACCTCTGGCAGCTTCTGGAACGATGAAAGCGATTGAGGCGACGCCCTGCTTGATTTCACCTTGGCCTATAAGCTGGTCAGTTTCACCCCAGTAAAGCTGGTAATTGCCCATACCGTAGCCAGACACAGACGGAATTGTCACGTTTGTGCCGACGATTCCTTGCGCCAGGCTCAAGGTTAGGGAACCGGCATGGACTGGCACTGGTACTAGGCACACAGCCAACGCCAGAAGGGCGAGCGCTGTAACCGTAGCTCCTACTTTCATCGCTTCCTCCAAGCAGTTTTGCTTGTTATCATAACACGAAATGGGTGAAAGTCAATAGAGTAACGCTTCAATACACAATTTGTCGTCTGAAATTGTTGAGCAGATTCCCTCTGTCATTGCGACCCTGAACCTAGCGAAGGAGTGGCAATCCTTAGGATTGCTTCGGGGCTTACGCCCCTCGCAATGACAGAAGAATGCTTCCTTAAATGTCTTTGGATAAGGTTGCCAGAAATTCAGCATTGGTTTGGGTTTTAGCTAGGCGGTCAAGAAGTCTTTCGGTAGCTTCGGTGCTATTCGGCGAGTCTTCAGCCAGCATATTGACTATACGCCGGAGCAGCCAGACCTGTTTCAATGTGGTCTCATCAAGCAGAAGCTCCTCACGGCGGGTGCCGCTGTGCAGCATGTCCATTGCCGGGAAGATTCTTTTTTCAGCCAGGTGGCGGTCGAGGTGTAGTTCCATATTGCCAGTGCCTTTAAATTCCTCGTAAATCAGCTCGTCCATGCGGCTGCCGGTGTCGACGAGGCAGGTGGCGATGATGGTCAGGCTGCCGCCCTCTTCAGTATTACGGGCTGCGCCGAAGAAGCGCTTTGGCGGATAAAGGGCTACCGAATCAATACCTCCGGATAGGGTTCGCCCGCTGGGAGGCATCGCCAGGTTATAAGCGCGAGTCAGCCGGGTAATGCCATCAAGCAGAATGACTACATCCTTACCTATTTCTACCAGTCTTTTGGCTCGTTCCAGGGCTAGTTCAGCTACGCGGGTATGGTTCTCCGCAGGCTCATCAAAAGTAGCGGCAACAACTTCGGCTTTCACCGAGCGCTTCATGTCGGTGACTTCTTCAGGCCTTTCACCGATGAGACAGACCATGAGGTGAGGTTCGGTATAATTGGTGATGATGGCATTGGCTATGTGCTTGAGGAGCACGGTTTTGCCAGCTTTAGGTGGCGACACAATAAGCCCGCGTTGACCTCGGCCGATAGGAGCTATCAAGTTTATAAGCCGCGTTGATAAGAAATGTGGCTTGGTCTCTAAGTTGAACATCTTATCGGGGAAAGTCGGTGTCAGGTAGTTGAAATGAGGTCGGCTCTTAGATTGCTCCGGGTCGAGTCCGTTAATGGCTTCGACACGGATTAGGCTGCAGTATTTCTCGCCCTCTTTAGGGGGCCTGCCCTGTCCGGAGACGGTGTCACCGGGCCTTAGGCTAAAGCGGCGAATCTGCGAGTTGGAGATGTAGATATCGTTGGGGCTGGGGAGGAGGCTATCCTGGCGCAGGAAGCCATAGCCCTCGCTCACACCGTCCAGGATACCGGAGACGAATAGGTAGCCCTGCTGTTCAGCCTGGGCTTGGACAAGCCGCATGATAAGGTCTTGTTTCTTAAGCCCGCTGTAGCCTTCAACTCCCTGTTGTTTGGCCATATCGACCAATTCATCTCGAGTTTTAATTTCAAGTTCAGCAATGTTCATGTTAGTAACCTCTCACATATTTACTATTACAAAAGTAACCTTCTCTGCCATCCTGAGCCCTTCGCTTGTCATCCTTCCCGAAGAGGAAGGATCTCACTCAGGACAAGCTCGCGAAGCATCTAGAGGCCCTTCGCTGTTGCTCAGGGTGACAAGATAACTCTACGAAACCTTTGATTTCAACACAGTAGACCCCATTACTTTGTTCCAGTCCTCCAGGAATCGCCTGATGCCGATATCGGTCAGCGGATGTTGAATCATCTGCATCAGCACTTGGTACGGAACAGTGGAGATTTGGGCGCCAGCTTGGGCTGCCTCGATACAGTGCTGCGGATGCCTGATACTGGCGGCGAGTACCTGCGTCTTAATCGAATCAGGATAGTTTTTGTACACTGCGACGATCTCTTTTACCAGCCTCATGCCATTTTCGCCGATATCATCAAGTCTGCCGACAAAGGGACTGACGAAGGTAGCTCCGGCTAAAGCGGCGAGGAGGGCTTGATTCACAGAAAAACACAGTGTGAAGTTCACCTTCACACCTTCCTTAGCTAGTTCGTAGGTAGCTTCAACACCTTGTAAGCTGGCCGGTATCTTTACCACCACATTTTCTGCCCAGGAGGCAACCTCTCTGGCTTCGACAATCATCCCCGAGGCATCCTGGCTCAATACCTCGGTTGATACCGGGCCAGGGACGATAGAACAGATTTCCTGCACATGGCGTTTATAATCTACCTTGCCCTCTTTGGATACCAGGCTGGGGTTAGTGGTCACCCCGGTAATTACTCCCAGCCTGACCCCATGGCGGATATGTTCGATGTTAGCTGTATCTAGAAATAGCCGCATTTGCTCCTCCTAAAGGTGATTAGACACATAATAGTTTCATGATAGTGGTAGTGTCACTTGAGTGCCTTCAACCAAAGTTTTCTTGGCAGCCCCGACGAAGCTGTAAAACAAGGGGTGTGGGTGATTGGGGCGTGACTTGAATTCGGGGTGAAACTGGCACGCTACCATCCAGGGATGGTCTTTGACTTCAACTATCTCAACCAGTCGATTATCTGGCGATAGCCCGCTGGGGATAAGTCCTTTCTGCTCCAGCGGCTCGCGGAAGCGGTTGTTTAACTCAAATCGGTGACGGTGGCGCTCGTAAACTATGGTTTCTCCATAAGCTCTGGCTGCTTGTGTTAGGGGAACCAGGTGGCATGGATAGGTACCTAGCCTCATAGTGCCGCCCATGTCGATTATCTCATGTTGTTCCGGCATCAGGTCTATTACTGGATACGGGGTGTCGGGGTCAAATTCAGTAGAGTTGACCTGTTTGCTGCCCAGAGCATAGCGCCCGAATTCAATAACCACGACCTGCATGCCCAAGCATAAGCCTAGATAGGGGATATTGTTCTGGCGGGCATAATTAGCCGCAGTTATCATGCCTTCTATGCCGCGGTAACCGAAGCCGCCGGGGACGATGATACCCTGGGCTGACTTCAATAAGTTTACATTGCCGTTGTGCTGCAAGTCTTCGGAGTGAACCCACATGATGTTTACCTGCCGGTCGTGGTGCAGCCCAGCATGACACAGAGCTTCTCGTACTGAATAGTAAGCGTCCCGAAGCTCTACATACTTGCCCACAAGAGCTATGTTTACCGGCTCCTTGGGAGTTTTTAGCTTGGCTACCATCTCCCGCCACTCGGTAAGATCAACATCTTTAGCTTCAAGCCCGAGGCGGTAAATAATTAAATCGCTCATGCCAGTTTCCTCAAGCATCAGCGGCACCTCATAAATGGTCTCGGCGGTGACCAGTGGTATGACCGCTTCTTTATCCACATCGCAGAATAGGGATATCTTGTCTTTCAAACTTTGGGGAATCTCATAATCCGACCGGCACAGAATGATGTCTGGCTGGATGCCGATGCGTCTTAACTCGTTAACACTGTGTTGAGTTGGCTTGGTCTTAAGTTCGTTGGTGGTGGCGATGTGTGGCAGGAAGGTAACGTGGACGTAGAGGACATTGTCCCTGCCTTCTTCATTTCGCATCTGGCGGATGGCTTCCAAGAATGGCAAGCCTTCGATGTCGCCGACAGTACCACCAACCTCAATGATAACTACCTCAGCGCCTGAGAGCTGGGCTACCTCCCTTATCCTCCGCTTTATCTCATTGGTGACGTGCGGAATTACCTGGATAGTGCCACCGAGATAATCTCCTCGTCTTTCCCCGGCGATAACCGCCGAGTAAATCTGACCTGAGGTAACATTGGAAGCAGAGGTCAAATCGACGTCGATGAATCTCTCGTAGTGTCCCAGGTCAAGGTCGGTCTCAGCGCCGTCCTGGGTGACGAAAACCTCGCCGTGCTGATATGGAGACATGGTTCCCGGGTCAACGTTAAGGTATGGGTCCAGCTTCTGTACGGAGACTGAGATAGCGCGGCTTTTCAGGATTCTGCCGATGGAAGCGACACTGATACCTTTGCCTACTGAGCTGACTACGCCGCCGGTGACGAAGATATACTTGCTCATTAGCGGAATCGATGCTTATTCTGATTTCGAGAAGCCAGTTCTCTCATGAGGTGAGGTTTTTCCAGAGAAGTGAATATACGTGTCACCATAATCTAGTTCTAGCTATGTGAGCATATTCTATACAATTCATTGCGGGAGAAACTTTAAGCGAATAACAAGCTTGGGTGTAGAAGCAGGTGGTTTCTTCTTATTATAGAGAACCAGTTGCAAGTTGTCAAGTTTTCGCAGTTGGGATTCGATTGTCACCGAAAGAGACACATGTAGCAGCGAGGCTTTCATTAAACATGTAGCCACGAGGTTTTAACCTCGTGACCTCGACCTTAAAAGGTCGAGGCTATTCCCGTTAAGGGAGAGGGAATACGGATCCCCCAAACAAAATCAAAAATCAAAATGTCAAAAGTTCTACCAATCTCTACTAATCTCTATCAATCTCTGAGATTTATTGAGACTCATTCTAATCGTCTGCCTTTACCTTTGACTTTTGGTTTGTCATTTTGCATTTTTATATTTGATTTTTACATTGTGTTGGTCATTAGTATTTAAGGCTTTGGATTTGTTTAGAGCTTAGAATTTGAAATTTAGGATTTCTCTGTTGGGCGCACCTTGAAGATGAGGACTGTTATGACGATTAGCAGCGCCAGGCCGATGGCCATTACCACCCACGCCCAGAGCGGAGTTTCTGGTTGTATTGCAGGTGGTGCTGCTGGGGGAGGTGGCGGTGGTGTTTCGGTCTGGAAGCTGAAGGTAGCGGACCAATCGCTCGGTGCTGGCTCTAGAGCCATCACCCGCCAGAAATAGCTTTGACCGTATTCTAACTGCCCATCGTAACCGTAGGCGGTGGTGGTCACCTCTGCCTCTTTGACCACCTGGGTCATGGCTGCATCCTTAGCCAGGACGAACCTGTACTTCGTGGTATCTTTTAGTGGTGACCAGGTGAAGGATACCGGTTTAACCGGGCAACTGCCACGACCGTTATTTGGGTATACTGGCTGTAGCCCGTATGACGGATTGCTTGCCGGGAAGCCGGACTCTACGGTGAAACGCTTGACTTCAGACCACGGGCTGCGCATATACTGGCCGGTAGCTGCCTGCCGGACTCTTACCCGCCAGTAGTAAGTGTGACCAGCCTCGAGATTACCCCACCCGCCTATGGCAGATGGCGATGTGGGGACTCGGCCGCCAGCAGGGTAGTATGCGGCAGGTGACTCGGCTGAGGCAGGTGTGAAGGCGCCGGTATCGAGAACTATTATCGTGAAGCCTGGGTCCTTGGCGATTTGTACCTGGTACTCGCTGGATAGGCAAAACTGTTCCCAGCTTAGGTCAATCTCCTGGCTTTGCCCGGACACCGGGTCACTATCTACCAGGGTTTCATCAGATGGTGCAGCTGTAGCTGCGGTGGGGCTAGTAATTTTCCCCGGCTCATTGCCGGGTGGGCTAGATGGTGGGGCTAGTTCTTTGGGCGTGGCGACAGTCGTGCAGCCTCCGGTTGAGACACTGAGCAGGATTAGCAAGACTGCAATCGACGTCCAAGACCAAATGTATTTATTCATGTCTGTCCCAGCCCGTTGTGTAGTATATATTTGCCAACAGGCTCTGTCAAGCTGGTTTGGTCTCTAGCTCAAGGAGTGTAGCGGCGAGGCTTTAGCCCCGCCTATTTCAGAGAAATTCCAAATACTAAACCCTAAATCATAAACAATATCAAAAATCAAAAGTTAAAAATCAAAATGTCAAAAGTTCTACCAATCTCTACTAATCTCTATCAATCTCTAATCTCTGAGATTTGTTGAGATTTATTGAGACTCATTCTAATCGTCTGCCTTTACCTTTGACTTTTGGTTTGTCATTTTGCATTTTTATATTTGATTTTTACATTGTTTTGGCCATTGGTATTTGGCGCTTAGGATTTGTTTGGGATTTAAGGCTTCACCCTCACTCTGACCCTCTCCCATCAAGGGAGAGGGTAGTATGAAAATGCTCCCTCCCCTGGCGGGAGGGAGTTAGAGGGAGGGGGAGAAAGCATGTAGCCACGAGGTTTTAACCTCGTGCGCCCGACCTTAAAAGGTCGCAGCTACATGTTTAAGTAAGAGCCTATATGCGGCGGCTCCTGAAGAGTATGATAACAGCAATAAGTACGAATCCGAGTATGTTTATCAGGACACTGACCTGTAGCCATCTTAAGAGTTCGTAGTAAGGCGGTGGGGCTGCTGGTGGCGGCGATGGTCTGGCTACGGTGGTGAAACTGAATACCGGGCTGGGCTCAGAGGGCACCGGTTTTGTGGCCACAACTTGCCAGAAATAGCCGGTGTCATAATCCAATCTGCCGCCGTATCTGTAGGCTGTGGTGGGCAAGCTCTCTTGCGCAATGATGTCCGTCAAAGCTGAGTCTTTAGCCAGGACAAGCTCATATTCGGTGGCGTCCTTAAAAGGTGTCCAGGAGAAAGCTACGGATGATGCAGAGATGTTGCTGGCGCCGTGGCTTGGCTTTAGGGCTTGTGCTCCAAGGTACGGGCTGACCACTGGTAAACCGGCTTTGATGCTGAAATTGCCCTCTTCTGACCAGTGGCTGCGGATGACCTGACCTGTGGCTGCCTGCCTGACTCTCACTCGCCAGTGATAGGCGGCGTTGGCTTCCGGCAGTATCCCGGGCACGATTCTGTAGGCCGGGCTGGTTACCACAGCCGGCTCGTAGTACGGGTTGGTTTGGGGTTCGGCTTCCGTGACTCTGAGGCTGAAATCTTCGTCTCTGGCTATCTCAATCTCATAGGCGTCAGCTAAAGACAGCTGCTGCCACTTCAGGGTAACTTCCTGGTTTCTGCCGCTGACCGGGTCGCAGCCGAGCGCTGTCCTGTCCTCAGGTTCAATCAGCCTCGGCCCGGTTCTGGCCAGGGTATCGGTAAATGCCCAGAGGCAGCCTTCATCGCCTGCCGGGTTGTAATCGCCAGCGTCAATTGCCCACAGCGTGTTCTCGGAAATGCTGATGGAGTTGGGCTCGGTGGAGAACTGAACACTGGCAGCCAAACCGGCTGTTATAGAGTCCCAGTACACGCCTGGCTTGGGGATGCCGCTTCTGGAATAGAGAGTTCGGTCAAGGCCGCTTTCAGTCGAGCTGTAAGCTCCATACAAAGCGCCCCGGCTGCCTGAGGCTATGCCGTAGAAGCTGTGATTGGGAGGAGCCATGTCTTCCCAGCTATAGCTTCTGTCCAGGCTCCAGCGGTATATCCCGCCGGCATCATCAGCTAGGTAGATAATCTGGTTTGTGTCGAAGTAAGTGTCAAAAGCCACGTGCCGGTTGCCGGCGCTCGGCGTCTCTTTGGTAATCTTAATCCATGTCTGGCCTTTGTCAGCCGAGTAAGCCACCGGCGACGGCTCGTATGCAGCAGCGCCGACCAGGACATAGTCATTGTAAACAGCGATGGTATGGCTTGCAGCCAGCCCGGTGTCAGCGCTCTTTTCCCACCTCCAGCCGTTAACATAGCTCCCGCGACGCACCTCCCCGTTACCCTGGAGTATATATAGCGTCTGGTTATCTGCTGCTGCCATGTCCTGTATCATAACGTTGGGCAGGCAATCATGCCAGGTTTGACCGTAATCTGTGGAGCTGCGGGCTTTATCGGTGCCCTGGTCTCCCCAGAACAAATTAGCTCCGTTTCTGGCATCTGGAGATAGCCTCAAGATGGGCGATTCTCCGCTGAGGCACATCACCCGCTGCCAGACGTCTCCCAGAATCGGGCTCTGACTGCGCCACAGGCTGTCGAAGCCGGTGTCATTGACCGATGCCAGATAAAGCGTTGATTCATCATCAGCCGCAGCTACGCTTCTCAGCCGGTCGATTTTGGTGTCGATAAGCCCAATTTGGTTCCATGAGCTGCCGTCGTCCAGGGTTATGGAGACTGCTGATTCGTCGAGGCTCTGGCTGCTCCAGGGTGGGCTGGTCGGGTCTGGGTTTGCCCATTCCTGTGGCGCGTCTCGATTTCCCGAGCCGGTAGCGCAGAAGGCAATTGAGCCGTCAGCCGACCAGGCAAGCTGGGCGTTGGCATAGCCATCCTTGCCGCCGCCGGTTGGCGGCTTTAGCGGCATCTTCCAGGTGGGGCAGGATGAGAGCGGGTCGAGGCATATCCAGACCTTGGAAGAAGCCTGGGCTAAATCAGCAGCGACCTCGCCAGCGAGCAGCTTGCCGGCTTTGTCATCTCCGGCATAGGCGATGGTGCTTACCCTGGCTCTGCTTCCAGCTCCGGGCAGCCTGAGCCTGGTGACCCTGGTGTTGTTGAGGCGGTAGACGTCATCCAGCACCTGGCTGGCCCCCAGTGCGCTTCCATTAGAATCGTAGGTGGCGAAGATTAGGCGCTGGTTTTCTGAGCTGCCGATGAAGTTGCCGGGCAAAGCGATGTCTCCGGTGATGATTTTGTTCTCGCCGCTGGCATTGCCGCCGCTCTGGCTTGGCTCGCACATCTCCACCGGCCAGCCGTTGTCCCGGTTCCAGGCGCTGGTATTGGCAGCAATATCGCGGTAGCCAAGGCAGATGTAAGTCCGCTGTGTGGTGGCAGCCATGACCACCAGGCTGAAATCAGCAGTGTAGTTCGGCGATGTGTGGACAGCGATGACATCGCCTGAGGTAAAGCCTTGGGCCTTCCAGCCGCCGAAGCCGGGGTGGCTCAAGATGTAGATTTCACCCTCGCCTCCACTACTGTTCGGATGGCGGCTGCCGACGATAATGTCGTGGTTTAGCTTCCCGGCAAGTTCATAGCCTGATGAGATGGCGATGTCGCCGATTTGCTCATCGCCGCCATAGACCCAGGGGATGGCGCCAGTGTAAACCCAGGTAGTGCCGCCATCGTCGGAAAGATAGACTTCGTGGCGGAGGGTAGCTGTGTTATTAAGGCAAACGACGGCTACCAGAGCCGGGTTATCTGGAGCTAGAGCGATATCCATTACCGGCAGCGTCGGGCCTGGCATGGCTTGGGTGAGATGCTGCGTAGGCTTGGGGCTCCAACTGATGCCGCCATCGCTGCTTTTCCAGATTCCCGGATTTGCCACCGGAGGCGGCGTGGCGTTGGGGATGTCGATGGCATATATAGTCTTGCCGTCTGATGCTACTGCTATAGCGTTCACCTCGCAGTGGGAGCGGAGGTCATTCCTGTCGGCTATGCTGCCCGGCGTATCAACTATCGCCCAGCGCAGCACTGTCGTATCTGGGGCTCTGGCTAGCGCCAGTGCGGGCGACATAATTGACACACTTAGCGACAAAGCTACAAGCCATAGAAGAACGGCCTTCGCTTCCATAAATATGTCCCCGGCTAAACTCCGCCCTCTGTCATCCTGAGCCTACTCCAACTGTCATCCTGAGCCTACTCCAACTGTCATCCTGAGCCTACTCCAACTGTCATCCTGAGCCTTTCTTTTTGTCATCCTGAGCGAAGCGAAGGATCTCTACGTCTTGTACCATCCGTCACTTAAGTCCTTCCATTCTGGGTTCGTCGTTTCGATCAAAGCAATCTTTCTCCTTCTT
>Ga0315282_10003533_pt1 | contig 28001 bp, 32 predicted proteins | sample YL17G07_20_MG_FD_203693 | JGI IMG/M metagenome (GOLD analysis project Ga0315282, IMG submission 203693) | Sediment microbial communities from Yellowstone Lake, YNP, Wyoming, USA - YL17G07_20 | ecosystem: Environmental > Aquatic > Freshwater > Lake > Sediment | place: USA: Wyoming | collected...
GATAAGCTCCCCGAAGTCATCCTCCCAACCGCAGATCAGTCCCTGCTTGCAGATGCCGCAGGCCGTGCAGGGGCCAATCTTCTTGCCGGCCAACTCAATAAGTTGCACCTCGACCTGCGGATTTGTCTGCTTGGCTGCCTCCAGGCAGACCTGCATGGCCTTGTAGGTCGACTGACCCTGGCGGGGGCTACAGCATATGCCGAGGATTATCGCACTCATCAGATATTCTTTCACGGGGTCAATGGCAGGTATAACTGCGGCAGAATGCAGGGCAGTTGCCGGATGCCGGGGAGAATGATAAACCGCCGGCGTGGGAACCAACGATCTCCATGCCGGTTATTGATCTGGCCTCCATGGAGATCGATAAGGGGTGGATGTCCTGACTGGCGGTTTCCTTGCAGACCATGCCAGCGTCATACTGTGCGCAGCGCGCATTGCGGTCGTAATCTTGATCCATAGGCTTTCGTCAATCAGGCTGTCTTGCCGATCTCCTGGAGCGTGCTTGCGAGCATCCGGGCGGCCGAGTCGAGGATCTTTCCGCACGTGTCCTTCTTGACGTGGTCCTTCAGGGCGGCCATGCCTTCCGGCGTGGTCAGGTCCAGCCCGCTGAGCCGCCGGCACTCGACGCACCCGTGCTTGGCGGCGAAGTCCTTGTAGAACTTGCCGACGTGCTTCCAAACGAGGTCCCGCTTCTTGACGTAGTCCGTTTCCAGGCCGGCGATTGCCAGGCTGATCACCATTGATGCGCCGGTGACCAGCCCGCACACGCCGCCTTGCAGCCCGACGCCGCCGCTGACGCCCAGAGCGATGTCCGGGATCAGTTTGCTTTCGATCCCCAGTGCTTTGCACCCCGCTGCCAGGATGGCCTCACTGCACGTCTTCTTTTCGGGCAGGAAAACGCGCATGGCCTCCTTGGCCATGGCGTCAGGGCGCAGGTCCAACGTTGCCTTTCCCACCTCGACCGCCATTGCGGCCGGCCCCGACGTTGCGATGCCGGCCCCGACGGCAATTGATCCCACGGCCACCTTGCAGAAATCGCGTCTATTCATGAGATGTCTCCCGTAAGTGGTTCGGAAACCGGATTCCTCATTTGACTGTCGCTTGCCGATTCGCCCACTCGCACAAGCTCGCGGCGACAGCGAGAAAGGCGCCGGCCGGCGTCTTGCCTGGCTCATTGATCGTAAGTCGGATCAGATCACCTTTCCATGAACTTGCCCATAGCCTTCGCCTTTATCTGCCCCTTCTGGACGATCTGGGCCTCAACAATGTGCAGCGGAGCCTGCGAGCGGGTGATGTATGCTCGCACCACCAGCGGCGCGTCCAGTTCAACAGGATGCCCGAAGCGCACCGTCATCTCGGCCGTAACCGCCACGATGCCGTGAGCGAACAGGCAATTCGTCATCGCGCCGTCCAGCACGGACGACGTGACTCCGCCGTGCAAGAGCCCTTCATAGCCCTGGAACCGCGCCTTGCACTCGAATCGGGCCTCAACACCCCCGTCATCGCGCAGCGAGAAGCGAAGGCCGAGCCCACATTCGTGGCCTTTGCCGCACACGACGCACAGCGGGTGCGCCGCCTGGCGCGTCCGCTCCAGGACGTCCTGGGCGGGTTCAGTGATCACAGACATTCTGCCCGACTTCCAGCGTGCCGGAGAGGTACGCGGAAACAACGTCTTCAGGTTTCCCGGCCGACGCGCCGACCACCACCTTAATGCCGTTCTGCGAGAAAAGGTCCTGTGCGCGCTGGCCCATGCCGCCGGCGATGATGACATTGGCGCCTTGCTCGTGCAGCCAGCGGGGCAGCACGCCCGGCTCGTGCGGGGGCGGCGTCAGGTAGCTGGTGCCGGTGATTGCCTTGGTGCCGTCGTCCACCTCCACGAGGGCGAACTGCTGGCAGTGGCCAAAATGCATGCACAATTTGCCGTCGGCCATGGGGATTGCGATCTTCATTGTCTTCATTGTCTTCGTCTCCTTGCGCTTGCGAATCGGATGAAGCGATTCGTCTTGCTTGGTATGGTTCAGGATCGGTTCTATGACACTTGCGAAGGCCTTGGTTGCGGGACTGTCCGCAAACGACTGGATGAATGGCTTACCGCTGTCGCCGGAGGCGACGATCTGAGGGTCAAGCGGAATGCGGCCAAGGAAAGGCACGCCCATCTCGATGGCGAGTTTCTCACCGCCGCCGACCTTGAACAGGTCCACCTGCTTGCCGCAGTGCGGGCAGATAAGGCCGCTCATGTTCTCGACGATTCCCACGACGTGGAGGTCCAGCGTCTTGCAGAAGGACACGCTGCGGCGCACGTCGGCGATGGCCAGATCCTGCGGCGTGGTTACAACAACCGCCCACGCGCCCTTGCCGACCATCTGCGCCACCGCCAGCGGCTCATCGCCCGTACCCGGCGGGGAATCTATCACCAGGTAGTCAAGCCGGCCCCAGTCCACGTCCTTGAGAAACTGCCGGATGACGTTGTACTTCATCGGCCCGCGCCAAATCACGGCGTCCTGGGCACTGTCCAACATAAGGCCGACAGATACGACCGAGAGGTTCTCGCCTATCTGGATGGGCGAGATGCGTCCCGCAGCGTCGAGGCCGAGGCGCTGGCCGTCCAGGCCGAGAAGCTTCGGGATGCTCGGGCCGTGCAGGTCCACGTCGAGCAGGCCGACCTTCTTGCCGGCCTGAGCCAGCGATATCGCCAAGTTGGCGGCAACGGTGCTCTTGCCAACCCCGCCCTTGCCGGAAAGCACGAGGACTTTCTGGCCGATACGTTCCATGCGGGTCGCAAGCTCAAGTTCCTCCAACTCTCGCTGGGATTCATCAAGGTGACATGCTTCTGTGGATTTCTGATTCATACGGTGTTGATGTCCTTTCGGGCAAGCCTTGGCATAGTTGTCGCACCCGCAGGCGACCCCGCAGTCCGGCGGGTCAGGACATGCGTGCCAACTGGCAAGCCCACGTGATTGCCAATCACCGGACACTTGGCCTTGAAAAGGAAGTAGAAGTTGGCCGGCTCGTCGCTGAGAGTCTCAAAGTTGCCCTGACCCTTGGCGATGATAAGGTCGGCTCGGGCAAATCGCCGCAGGAACACCTCGCCACAGTCGCTCAGTATCGTGCCGGGGGCATCCGAGCCGTTGTCGATAACCTTTACCATGTCGCACAGCCCAGCCGCCTCGGCATCAGCCATCGTGGCGTCGTTCAAAATGGGCCCGCCGCGGACAGCCAAGGTCACGCGTTCGGCCGGCAACTGCTCGATCAGCAGCCGATCAAGAACGATCTCGCCCGCGTTGTCCGCCAGGTACAGGATGTTCCGCGCCTTGTCGACTGCCTGGCGAAAAGCATCCACGTCGCCATCAAACGGCTCATTCAGCGCATTGCGAACACTCCGCCGTGCTTCGTCTTCTGTGATGCCGCCGTTGACGCCCATGTCGATCACGTTTCCCGCGATAGCCAGCCGAAGCGCCATTGCCAGCGGGTCCGCAGCTCCCCGCACTCTTGCGGACAATTCCGCGAGCATATCCAGGGCCATCTTGTTGAAGCGGTCCTTCGCAGCCCGGTATGGATCGTACACGCCGGTCATGAGCCGCAGGATCCGGTGCATGTTCTGTGCAACCGCGGGCGGGCACTGAGCGAAATCCATCCTGGCCGTCGTGCGGAGCATCTCGCGCACGAGCCGTTCGTGGACGGCTGGGTCGTCCGTCACGAACCGAGCGGCCTCTAGTGCCTGCCGGGCAAAGCAAGGAATGCAGTCCAATGCAGTACGCATAGCGGCTACACCCAGTGCCCTTCAACATCCGCGTTGCTGGACTGCTTGAGTTTGCCCGCCTTGAACTGCTCGATGGCGTCAGCCACGGTCCCTGTCGCGCCGGTGTAGATCTTGACGCCGCCGGCCTGGAGGGTGACGAACGCCTTGGGCCCGACGTGGCCTGTGATAACCGCCTCGGCGCCGAGTTCGACCACCTTCCCGCCCGACTGGATGCCGGCGCCCTGAGCGGCGTTGAGGTTCTGTGCGTTGTCCACGGCCGAGAACTGCCCCGTCTCGGAGTCCACGATGACGAAGAACTTGGCCCGTCCGAACCGCGTATCGACAAGCGAACTTAGTTCCCGGCCTTGCGATGTCACTGCCAGTTTCATGCTCGTATGCTCCTTCCTGCTTTCTCCTACTGTTGCAAGGGGCATACCAGAAGGTGGTCACAGATGCGAGCAAATCTTAACCATTCAGAGTACAAAGTGTTATAGACTGCCACGACTTGGGGATGCCTCGCTTCCACACGGGCGGACCCCGCACGACATTGCAATATGCAATGTTACCGTCGTCGCCCGCGCCCGTCGATATCCGGGGTGTCGATGCCCAGAGCCTTGATCTTGCGAAAGAGAGTGCTGGTGTCGATGCCCAGATCGCGGGCTGCCTGTTTGCGATTGCCTTTATGCCGCCGCAGGGCCTCGGCGACCAGGTGTTTCTCCATCGCCGCCAGGCTCATCGCCCCCAGGTCGCCACTGCCGCCGGCCCCAGCCGGGCGCAATTCCGGCGGCAGGTGATGCACTTCGATAAGTCCGCCCCGACACAGCACGAACGCCTGCTCGATGATGTTCTCCAACTCGCGCACGTTGCCGGGGTAATCGTGGTCCATCAACCGGGCCAGCACCTCGTTGGACACGCCGGCAATGTCCTTGCCCTGAAGGCGGTTGAACTTCGACACCAGGTGATTGACCAGCAGAGGGATATCCTCGCGCCGCTGCCGCAGGCCGGGCAGCCGAAGGTGGACCACGCGAATCCTGTAGAACAGGTCTTCGCGGAAGCTGCCCTGGTGGACCAACTTGGACAATTCCTTGTTGGTGGCCGCCACCACGCGAACGTCCACCTTTATCGGATCGACTCCGCCCAGCGGCTCGATCATCCGCTCCTGAAGCACACGCAGCAGACTCACCTGCATGGCCGGCGAGATGTCGCCGATTTCGTCCAGGAAGATCGTGCCGCCATCGGCCAGTGCGAACCGGCCGGGCTTGTCGCGTTTGGCGTCGGTAAATGCCCCGGCCTTGTAACCGAAAAGCTCGCTCTCCAGCAGTGCCTCCGGCAAGGCGGCGCAGTTGACGGCCACGAAACGCTTCTTCCTGCGCGGCGAGAGGTTGTGGATAGCCCTGGCGAAGAGCTCCTTGCCCGTGCCGCTGGCGCCCTCAATGAGGACGGTGCTGGTGCTGGCGGCGATCTGCGGAAGTATCTCGAACAGCCGCATCATGGCCGGGCTTCGGCCGACGATATCCTCGAACGTGTAGCGGCCTTGGAGTTCTTTCTGGAGCTGCTCCACCTGGCTGAGGTCCTGGAAAGTCTCCACGCCGCCGATAACCTGCCCCGCCTCATCCCTCAATATCGCGGTGGAGATGCGGATAGGCACACGACCGCCACCACTGGTGACGATGTGGGCCGTCGCGTTCACTACCGGCTTGCCGGTCCCAAGGGTCTTCTTCAGGGCGCAGGCGCTCTCGCAAATGTTGGCCCGGAATACCTCGCAGCAGGGCTTGCCGATGGCGTCCTGCGGATGAACGCCTGTGATCCGCTCAGCCGCGCGGTTGAAGGCCGTGATCCGCCAATCCAAGTCAACGGTAAACACACCCTCATTGATGGAGTCCAAGATAACGTCTTGCCGCCTGTCGCTTGATTTCTCAACCATCGTTTTCCTCACGCCATGCCCAAGAATATCATCTGAAATTGCATAATGCAAGCATAGGGTGGCTTATATTCTTGCAGTATGCAATCTCGTCCAAGAAACGACAGCTTGCGGAAAGGTCAAGTAATACGCGGTAACACGCTACACTCACGTGTCTTGTGCAAACAGGCCGTCTTATATCTCGCTCTGGCACGCCGGTTGAATAGGTGTTCTGTTGATGAAGGTAGCGATACCACATTGGCAAGGACGGGTTTCCCCGGTCCTGGACGTGGCAGGGAGATTCCTGCTGGTGGACCTGGACGAAGGCCGGGAGGTTTCCCGCCAAGACGGCTCACTGGCCGCCTCGGGCCCGCTGGAGCGAGCCCGCGAGTTGCGGCAAGCGGGTACGCAGGTACTGATCTGCGGAGCGGTTTCCCGACCGCTGGAGTTAGCACTAGATGCCGCCGGCGTCCAGGTCATCCCGCACACGTGCGGACAGTTGGAGGAAGTTCTGGCCGCCTTCGTAAGCGGCCAGTTGAACCAGGAAGCATTCTTGATGCCTGGCTGCTGCGGGCGGCGTCGGCGATTCCAGGCCGGTCGCCGCCGCGGCGGCCGGTGCCGGGGTAATGCACAGAAAGGCGGTGATGGCGATGCCCAGAGGTGATGGAACAGGCCCGCCCAGTGGCGGCGGGCGCGGACGTGGCAGAAAGGGCGGACCTTCGGCGGCTGGCCCGAGCGGCCAGTGCGTATGCCCGAGTTGTGGGCACAAGGTTCCCCACACGGCCGGGCAGCCCTGCAATCAGCAGGCCTGCCCGAAGTGTGGAACAACAATGACCAGAGGTTGATTACAGACCTCACAATGTTAAGGAGATCAGCGATGCCAAGTGGAGATAGAACAGGCCCGGCAGGAATGGGTCCAATGACAGGACGCGCAGCGGGTTACTGCGCCGGGTTTGGGATGCCAGGATTTGCCAATGCGCAGGGCCGCGGCTTTGGTCGCGGTCGAGGATTCGGCCGAGGCGGCGGGAGAGGCGGTCGCGGGCGGCGAAACCAGTTTTACGCGACCGGCCTGACCGGTTGGCAACGGGCCGCCATGGGCTATCCCGCCTTTGGCGGTGTTGTGTCGGGCGGGGCCCCCAACGCAGCCCCATCCGCGCCGACAATGAGCGACGAGCAGCAGCTCGACGAGCTCAAGGCGCAGGCGGATCAGTTTCAGGATGCATTGGACGGCATCCGCAAGCGGATCGAGGAACTCCAGCGGGATAAGGCCAATGGCTGAGTTCGTCAATCCTTTTAGTGGTATGATTCCGAGTCGTAAGTTGAACGACCGCGAGTTGGCCCGGGCGATTCGCATGTGCCTGGCCGCCGAGGAGGAAGCCATCCACATGTACGAGGCCATGGCCGACGCGTCGGACAACGCCCTCGCGGCGAAGGTCCTTCATGATATCGCCGACGAGGAACGAGTCCACGCGGGCGAGTTCCAGGAACTTCTCCACATACTGCTCCCTGATGAGCAGTCGTTGCTGCTGAAAGGATCGGCCGAAGTCAGAGAACTGGCCAGCGAGACGGAACACAAGGAGTAGACGCCGTGGCTGCGAAGGTTGATGTGGGATTATGCTCCGGCTGCGGGGCCTGTGTCGAAGCGTGCGCGGTCGATGCGATCAGCATCCAAGACGGCAAGGCCAGGATCGATGCCCGTATCTGTGTCGAATGCGGCATCTGTGTGGACGAGTGTCCCAGTGACGCGATTTCTTTGCCGGACTGATCCCTGACGCCGAGGAGAATCATCATGTCAGCGGGTGAATGCAGCGACAAGATTCGCTTCTCCTTGAGCGACGAGAGTGGCGTCCTCTGCTTTGAGGCCTTTGCGATTACGGATGTCCCCAAATGTCGAGATATGGAGCAGGAACTTCGAGCCTATCTGGTCGGACGTCCGCTGTCCGAGGTCGACATCGGCTATCTTCGCAGCCTGACATGCGATGGCGACGGCGTCTGCATGCGGGCCGTGATCCGGGCGATTGAAGAGTACCAGCAACTGTTCCTTGGGGCGAGCAACGAGAGATGATCGCGATGCCGGCAACAAACGAAGGAAGTGCGGAATGAGAATCGCTGTTTCCAGCGGAAAAGGCGGAACGGGGAAGACCACGGTGGCCACGAACCTGGCCGTGACCGCATCGCGAGCCGGACGAAGCGTCGGCTATCTGGACTGCGACGTCGAGGAGCCCAACGGGTTTCTGTTCCTCAAGCCGCAGATCACCGAGACGCGGCCGGTGAATGTAAGCATCCCCAAGGTGGACATGGACAAGTGCAACGGCTGCGGCCAGTGCGGCAGGATCTGCCAGTACAGCGCCATCGTGGCCATGAACAAGCAGGTGCTTGTGTTCGCCGAGCTTTGCCACGGTTGCGGCGGCTGCTGGCTCGTCTGCCCGACGGGGGCGATTATCGAATCGCAACGGCAGACCGGGCAACTGGAGCTTGGCAAGGCCGGGGATGTGCACTGTGTCCAGGGCCTGCTGAACATCGGCGAGGCCATGAGCCCGCCCGTAATCGCGGCCGTCAAGGACGCCGCTCCAGATGTCGAGTTCCTGGTAATCGACTCGCCGCCGGGCACGTCCTGCCCGGTGATCGAGAGCGTCCGCGACAGCGACCTCGTCTTGCTAGTGACCGAGCCGACGCCTTTCGGCCTGAACGACCTTAGGCTGGCCGTGGACATGGTCCGCGCGTTGAAACTGCCTCTTGCGGTTGTGATCAACCGCGCCGACGTCGGAGATGGCGAGACCAGGCGATATTGCCAGCAGCAGCGAATCGACGTGCTGGCCGAGATTCCCGACGATCGTCAGGTGGCGGAGGCCTATTCGCGCGGCGAGATGGCCTGCGACGCCATCCCAGAGTACCGCGACCTCTACAGCGAGCTGTTGAACCGGATCATGGCGAGGTGATGTGCGATGCCTATCTTCGAATATCGATGCACACAATGCGGGCATGTGACAGCGTTCCTGGAAAAGGCACATGCCCGTAAATCGCACGCCTGCGAGAAATGCGGATCAAAGGATACGGAGAAGGCCTTCTCGACGTTTGCGGCCAAGTCGGGAAAGGCATCTTCATCAAGCTGCCCGACGGGGACCTGCCCGCTCTCATGACATGACCAAAGAACTACCGGACAACTTCTATGAGCAGATCAAGCCTCGCCTCCACAGGCGGATCGGCCGTGAGGTGTGTCTGGCGCACCGGGTATTGGACCTCGGTTGCGGTTCGTGCGACCTTGTGCGCTACCTGGCCGACGCGTACAGGCAGCAAGTCACCGGTGTGGACATTTCCAATGGCGGCTTTCCCTCCCGCCGTCACACGTCGGATGGAAGTCAATACCACTGCCTCAAGCGCGATGCATCCCGCCTGAGCTTTGCGGAAAACATGTCGGCCGATGCGGCGGTCAGCATGTGGGCGCTGCATGAGATGGCCAAGCCGGAGGCGATTCTCCGGGAAACGCACCGAGTCCTGAGACCAGGCGGTGAGGTGTTTATCGTCGATTTCCCGGGCGATTCCCTGGCCCAGCGGCTGTGGAACGAGAAGTATTTCCGGCCGCCAGAAGTTAAGGCCCTGCTCGAGATGGTGGGATTCGAGCAGGTGCAGGTCCGCCTGATCGAACACGGGCAGGTGATGTGGGCGCGTGCGTGGAAGCCTGCGCACCAAGATGTTCACGCCGAACGTATATACGTAGAGGAATCGCTATGACCAAGTTGCCGCCGGACCATGCCGCGGAGGTCTCCGCTGACGCATCTCGGAACAGGAGTCGATGGAGATCACAGGTTCTCTGTCTTCTCGTTGGGCTCTTGCTCGGAGCAGGTGCGATGGCATTCGCCGGATGGAAGGCCATGCCTGGAATGATGCTCACGGTTCACGAGAGCCGGTACCAGGACGTGGACCGTACCTGTGAAGAACTCAAGAAGGCCATAGAATCCAACGGGTGGGATTGCCCCGCCATCCGCGACATGAACAAGTCGATGGCCAAGCACGGCGTGCAATTCGAACGCCCTGTTCGGATAGTGGAGTTGTGCAAGGCCGACTACGCAAAGCGCGTTCTGTCCACAAACCCGGAAGTGTCCACGCTTATGCCGTGTGCGTGGGGGGTCTACGAGGGCCCGGACGGCAAGGTGCATATTTCCGGGATGAACATGGGCCTGATGGGCAAGATGTTCGGAGGCACGATCGCGGAAGTGATGGGCGGACAGGTGTCCGCGGACGAGCGCAAGATACTTCAAGCGGTTGTAAAGCCATAGATGGGCACATCGATGAAAGAGCTGGTCGTCATCAGCGGCAAGGGCGGAACGGGCAAGACCTCCATCGTGGCTTCCTTCGCGGCCTTGGCGAAAAGGGCCGTCACGGCCGACTGCGATGTGGACGCGGCCGATCTGCACCTGGTCCTGGAGCCCAAGATCATCCGCCGGGAGAGTTTTTCCGGCGGCAAGCAGGCACGAATCAAGCCGGGCCACTGCACGGCCTGCGGCAAGTGCGAGGAGCTCTGCCGCTTCGACGCGATCTACTTCGATGGCCCCGGCAACGGCCGAGTGGACAAGACATTCCGCATCGACCCCATCGCCTGCGAAGGTTGCGGCGTGTGCGTGTGGTTCTGCGAGGAGAAGGCCATCGAGTTCGGCCCGGCCGTCAACGGCGAGTGGTTTGTTTCGGACACTCGCTTCGGCCCGATGGTCCACGCCAAACTGGGCATCGCGGAGGAGAACTCCGGCAAACTGGTCAACACGGTGCGGACCGAGGCCCGAAAGCTCGCCGAACAGCGCGGACTGGAGATGGTCATCATCGACGGCTCGCCCGGCATCGGCTGCCCGGTTATTGCCTCGATAACCGGTGCGGCCTTGGTACTGATCGTCACTGAGCCCACGCTGAGCGGCCAGCACGACATGGATCGGGTGGCCGATCTGACGCGGCATTTTGAGATTCCAGCCATGGTCTGCGTTAACAAGTGGGACCTGAACCCCCAGATCGCCGACGAGATCGAGTCCCTTGCCAGTCAGCGCGGCATCCGTGTCGCGGGCCGCGTGCGTTATGACCGTGCCGTGACGGCTGCCCAACTCCGGAGACTGTCCGTGGTGGAGCACCAGCAAGACGGCTGTGCCGAGGATATTCGTAAGGTGTGGAACACCGTGAAAGGAATGATCGCAGATGTCAGATAGTCAATATAGAGTTGTGTTCCAGCCGCAAGGACGAGCCGTCTCGGTCTTGGAGTGCACGACGATTCTCGAGGCGGCTGCCATAGCCGGTTTGGTGATCGATACGCCCTGCGGCGGCGCAGGAACCTGCGGAAAATGCCGAGTCCAGATGCCACAAGGTGCGCCGGAACCGTCCGATACGGACCGGAAGGTCTTCACAAAGGCCGAATTAGAGTCCGGCTGGCGGCTGGCCTGTCGGAGCCTCGTCAAGGTGGACGCGGTGGTTCAAGTACCTACGGGGTCTCTATTTGGCGGCGATCAGCAGATCGCCCGCGACTCGTCTGTCGGCGGCCCCGCCGAGATGCGGCCGGCCATTCGAAAGGTGTATGTCGAGTTATCGCCGCCCACGCTGGAAGACCCCCGGCCCGACCTGCTGAGGCTGGAGGAGAAGACAGGGCCCTTCAAAGTGGACGTGGCCATGCTTCGGCATGCCCCCGGGCGGCTCCGGCAACAGGGCTACAAGGGTACGGCCGTGTTGTCCGACCATCAGTTGATTGACATCGAGGAGGGCGACACGACCAAGCGGTGTCTTGGCGTGGCCGTCGACGTCGGCACGACAACGATGGTGGCCTCCCTGCTGAACCTATGCGATGGCCGTGAGTTGGCCGTTGTGGCTCGGATGAACCCGCAGGTGAGCTTCGGGGACGACGTGCTGTCCCGCATCGAGCATTCCACGTCATGCCCGCATTGCCTGGACGAATTGCGGCAGACAGTCGCCCGCGAGATTGCCGGCATGATCCGCGCCCTTTGTGATGAAGCAGGCATCGACGCTCGGTTCATCTACGAGGCCACCTTCGCCGGCAACACGACGATGCAGCACCTGCTTTGCGGCGTGGACCCGTCCCCCTTGGGCGCGGTTCCTTTTGCGCCCGCCTATGCCCGGGGGGTGCTGTTGTCAGCGCGCGACCTGGAGATCCCTATCAATCCGCACGGGACCTGCTACGTCTTTCCAATCATCGGCGGCTTCGTGGGTGGCGACACCGTGGCGGGGATGCTGGCCACGGGGATCGACACGTCGGACGGGCCGACCTTGCTGGTGGACATCGGAACGAACGGCGAGATCGTGCTCGCCCATGAGGGTAAGCTTCTAGCGGCGTCCACGGCGGCCGGCCCGGCCTTTGAAGGGGCTAGGATCAGTTGCGGAATGCGGGGGGCAAGAGGCGCAATGGAGAAGGTTCTTCTGGATGGGGACGTGCATCTGGGCGTAATCGGCAACGTCGCACCGATGGGTATCTGCGGCAGCGGCTTGATCGACCTGGCGGCCGAGATGTTGCGGGTTGGGATCGTTTCGCCCGAGGGGCGGCTGCGCCCCCGCGAGGAATTGCCCACCGGCCTGTCACCGGCCCTCGCCGGTCGTGTCCGCACCGATAATGGCGGCGGCGTGGTCTTCGTGTTGGCCGAACCCGGCGCCGGCGTGTCGCGGAAGTCCCTCTCCATTACGCAGCGCGATATTCGAAAGCTTCAATTGGGTTGCGGTGCCATACGGGCGGGCATCTCGATCTTGATGCGGCAGGCTGGGTTGGCCCCCAAGGATCTGAAGACAATACTGATCGCCGGCGGGTTCGGCGGGTTCATCCGCCGCGACAAGGCGCAGAGGATCGGCCTGCTGCCCCCGGAGGTCGACCACCAGCGGATTCACTACGTCGGAAACGCCTCGCTGGCGGGGGCTCGTTGGGCCCTGCTGTCGGTGGAGGCCCGCAAACACGGCGAGGAACTTGCCCGGCGGGCCCGGCATGTGGAACTGTCGGTGGATGGGGGTTTTCAGGCCGAGTTCGCCGAGGCCATGATCTTCCCGGGCGGGTGACCGAACACAAGATGAATACAACGCCTCGCCGGGGCGGGGCACCGAGGCAAGCGGCCTTGGACATGGATGCGTAATGAGCGAACGAGCGGACTGTCGCAAGGAACAGGCCCGCAGGAAAGGAAGAGACAAGAGCATGGCCCCTGATCCACTGACCCCGTATGGCAACCGGCCGATGGTTACGCCCATCGTCAACGCCGTGAACTACGAATACCTGTCGTTCGAGGTGCTCCGTCAGACCACCGACGGCGAAGTTGACGGCTACACCTACCACCGCGACGACAACCCGACCGTCCGCGAGGTCGAGCGCAAGATCGCCGACCTGGAAGGAGCGGAGGATTGTGTGGTCTGCACTACTGGCATGGCCGCCTGCACGATGGCCTACCTGACCTATCGCAAGGCGAAAGATCACCTCATCATCTTCCACGACACGTATGGCGCGAACTACAAAGTCTCGCTGATCCTGGAGCGGCTGGGAGTCCAGATCACCTGGCTGAGTGCCGATGACGCCGGCCGAATCGGTGAGTACGTCCGGCCCAACACGCGCATGGTCTTCCTGGAAACGCCCACCAACCCGCTCTGCAAGATTATCGACATCGCCGCCGTTCGCAAGGCGGCCGATACCGTCGGGGCCATGGTCGTGGTCGACAACACATTCGCCACGCCGTACCACCAGAATCCGCTAGAACTAGGCGCAGACCTGGTGGTGCATAGCGCCACCAAGGCCCTTGGCGGTCACAACGACCTCATGGCCGGCGCCATCGCGGGTTCCAAGGAGCACTACAACCGGCTTTGGTTTACCCGCCAGGCCATCGGCACGACGTTGGACGCCTACTCGGCGTTCTTACTGGATCGCGGCCTGAAGACCTTCGAGCTGCGCGCCCAGGCCATGGCGGATGGGGCACAGAAGGTTGCGGAGTTCCTGGCTGCAAACCCGAAGATATCTCGGCTGGTTTATCCCGGGCTGGCCAGCCATCCCGGGCATGAGACCGCCGCCCGGCAGATGCATCGCGGGTTCGGCGGCATGCTTGCCTTCGACGTCGGGGAGGATGAAGAGGACGCCAAGCGGTTCATCGCCGCCCTCAAGACGATCTACCATGCCGTCAGTCTCGGTGCGACGGAATCGCTGATCTGCATCCCGTACCTGACGACGATGCTTTACTTGCCCCCGGAGCGGCGAACGACCTTTGGCGTGCGCAAGAATACCATCCGCCTGTCAATTGGCATCGAGCCTCCGGAGAAGCTGATCAAGGACATCAAACAGGCGCTGGCATGTGTGGCACAGGGGGTGACGCTGAATGGCTGATGGGCGAATCACGGTTCTGGTCGAGAACACTGCCGGCGGGCGCGGCCTGCTGGCCGAACACGGGCTGGCGTTCTGGATCGAGCTGGGCGACAGGAAGGTTCTCTTCGATACCGGTCAAAGCAATGTGCTCCTCGGCAACGCGCGGCGGCTAGGCATCCGACTGGAGCAGGTCGATGCTATCGTGCTTAGTCACGGCCATTATGACCACACCGGTGGCCTCGGTGATGCCTTGCGGAACTCACGGGCAACGACCGTGTATGCCCACCCAATGGCACTCGGGGCGAAGTACGTCCGAAATCCTGACGGAACCGCCCGCGACATCGGCATGCTCGCCCTGGATGAGCAGATGGTCCGCGACATGGCCGAACTTGTATGGGTTGAAGGGCCAACAGAGATATGCGGTCGCCTTCGCCTTACTGGGCCTATCCCCCGCGACAATGACTTCGAAGACACGGGCGGGGTGTTCTTCAGAGACAAAGGCTGCACCGAGCCTGATCAAATCATTGATGACCAGGCGGCGTTTGTTGAAACGCCAGCCGGGGCGGTCGTAATCTTGGGCTGCGCGCACGCCGGGGTCATCAACACCTTGGTGCATATCCAGTCGCTGACGGACAGCCGGCCGATTCACACCGTGATCGGTGGGATGCATCTGCTGCATGCCAGTCCCGAGCGGATGGACAAGACCGTGGACGAGCTGCGCCGCCTGGACGTGCAGCGTTTGCTGCCGTGCCACTGCACCGGCATGGCGGCCGTCGCCCGGCTATGGCAAGAGTTCCCAGGCAGATGTGCGGCCTGCCCCGTGGGTACGGTTGTGGAGGTGCCAGGATGATGGGGCCTTACCTTGAAAGCATCCGATCACGCGTCGGGCCACAGTGCATTCTGCTGCCGGGCGTGCGGGCGATCATCCTGAATGATCGCGAAGAAGTTCTTCTTCAGCGCAGGACCGATCTGGACTGCTGGGGCCTGCCTTCCGGGTCCGTCGAGCTTGACGAAACGGCCCTTGCGGCCCTGAAACGCGAGGTCCGCGAGGAAACCTGCCTGGATGTGCGGCACGCCGAGCCGATGGGCTTGTACTCCGGGCCCAGCCAGCGGTTCAAATATCCCAATGGCGACGAAATCCAATGCTTCTCCGTCGCCTTCATCATCCGCGACTGGGCCGGTGAGCCTCAAGCCGACGGCGTAGAGGGCTCCGAGGTGCGGTTCTGGCCGATGGACGAACTGCCGGCGGGCTTGGTGGAGATTCACCGGAAGACGTTGGCGGATTATCGGGGCTATGGCGGGCGATTCTTCCTGGCCAACGATGCCCGCCTATAGGATGCCTGATGTTCGTTAGCGGATGGCTATTGCGAAGGAGCGGAACTGCCGCGGAGATGACAGCGAAACAGGACAGGTTGGGCGTTGGCCCGAAATGGGCCCTGCCGACGACGGTGTACTTCGTGGTTGCCGTCATCGCGCACTTCGCGGCATACCCGCGATTCGTGATCGCGCAAGTGCCCTTCACTGTTTGCGCGGTCGTTGGAGCCTTGTTGATGGCGGCAGGCGCGTACACGTATGCAGCGGCACTCGTGAGCCTTCGGGGAGGTCGCAGGGCGGGAGTTCTTGTCACGCACGGCCTATACGCCGTCGTGCGGCACCCCTTGTACGCTTCGAGCATCTTCCTCATCATTCCAGGTGTCGCCTTGGCGTTTCGATCCTGGCTGCTGCTACCCATGCCCTTGGTGGCCTATGCCGCATTCCGCATCTTCGTCTCGGCCGAGGACAATGACCTTCGCGAGCGGTACGGCGACGATTTTGTTCGCTACAGAAATACGACCAATGCCCTGTTCCCAACACTACCACGGTGGCTGTGTGCTTGCGGACCAGGCCAAAAGGAAAAGGAGTGATGGATATGGCATCTCTACCGAAGAATGTCCGCGAAGCGTGGGAAGATCGTGACGGCCCGGCGATCCTAGCGACGGTCAGTCCATGCGGTACGCCCAACATCGTCTATGTCACCTGCGTCGGCACATTCGGTGACGACCGGCTGGTCGTGGCCGACAATTACTTCGACAAGACCCGCAAGAATCTGCTGGCCGGCGGGAAGGGGTCACTGCTGTTCCGGTCCAAGAAGGGCAAGGCTTACCAGGTCAAGGGCACGCTCGAATACCACACCGACGGCGAGGTCTTCAAGCACATGAAGACCTGGAATCCCTCAGAGCATCCCGGACACGCCGCGGCGGCGCTGCGTATCGAAGAGGTGTACTCCGGCGCGGAAAAGCTTTGCTGAGTCAGGCAATTGCAGCATGAGGTAACGAAGCATGGATGGTTTTGAGGAAACCGACGTATCGCGGACGATTCTGGACGCCTATCACGCCAAGTTCGTCACGGCCCTGCGCAGCGATGTCGTCATCGTCGGCGCTGGCCCGTCGGGTCTGGTGGCGGCGTGGCGGTTGGCCGAGGCCGGTCGGCAGATTGCCGTGCTGGAGAAGCGTCTCAGCCCCGGCGGCGGCATCTGGGGCGGCAGCCTTGGGATGAACGAAGTCGTCGTCCAGAAAGAGGCATTGAACATCCTGGATGAGGCCGGTGTGCGGCACCAGCCCAGCGGGCGTCTATTCACGGCCGACGCAATGGAACTGGCGTCGGCGCTGTGCCTCAAGGCGCTCCACGCCGGGGCGATTCTGCTCAACCTGATGACGGCGGAGGACGTCTGCGTCCGTTCCGGGCGAGTGAACGGCGTTGTCGCCAACCGCTCCATGCTCGGAGACAGCCTGCCAATTGATCCAATCGTCTTCTCGGCCAGCGCGACGATTGACGCTACCGGCCATGAGGCAGTCCTGGCCAACTGCCTCCAGCGCCGGGGTCTGTTGAAGGACAGCCCCGACCACCTCCCCGGCGAAGGCCCAATGGACGCGCCGGCAGGAGAGCAGTTTGTGATGGACCACGTGGCCGAGCTGTATCCCGGCCTGTGGACGACCGGCATGAGCGTCTGTGCGTCCCAGGGCGGCCCGAGAATGGGGCCCATCTTCGGCGGCATGCTGCTGTCCGGGGCCAGAATGGCCGAGCGGTTGGTGCAAGTCTTCTATAAGCTCGAAAAAGGAGGTCGCCATGACTGAGCGGCAGTTTCTTGAGCATCTGACGGGAGAGCGGTGGACGGGTGTGAAGTTCCTGGAAACCATCCCGCCAGGCGCGAAGCCTTTCGGCCGGCTGTGTGAAGCTGTCCATCACTCATTCAACGAGAATCTCACAGTAACATCCACAGCTTTGGAATGCCCAGGGGCGCTGCGAAGTCTGGGGCTAGGCCGGCATGACGAGCAGATGGCCTGGCAGATGTCCGAAAAGACCGGCATGCCGCTGGAGCGTGCGAATGGCCTTTTGGCCGCCACTCCGATATTGACGCGGAACGTCGGGGCGGTTGAACTTGGAGCGACAGATTGCCCGGACGTGCTCATGGGGTATCTCCGGCCCGAAGCGGCCATGAAGTTGCTTCGCCACTGGCAACAGCTCTCCGGCCAACGTCTGGCGACTGAGCTTTCGTCATTTACAGCCGTCTGCACGTCGCTTGTGGCCGCTTGCCAGGAGAGTCCGGTGGTCTTCTCGTTCGGATGCCCAGACTCCCGCCAGTACGGCGGGATCGGCCCGGATCGCCTGGTCGCCGCCTTGCCGCGTGAGGTCGTTTCGCAAATGATGCAGGAGAGCGAGGATTATGCCCACATATGACTACCAGTGTGAGAAGTGCGGGCACCGTTTCGAGCTATTTCAGAAAATGTCCGATGCGCCTCTGACCGCGTGTCCGAAGTGCGGAGGCCGAGTGCGCCGGCTGATTGGAACTGGCGCGGCGGTCATATTCAAAGGCTCAGGATTTTACTCGACCGACTATCGGACATCCCGCCCGGGTTGCGGGCGCTACAAGCCCTGCTGCGGCCGGGACACGCCGTGCGACACCAAGCCATGCGATGAATGAGGTGGTGCCATGGGACATATCTTTGGACCTGTGCCGTCGCGGAGACTGGGGCGCTCCCTTGGAGTTGACTTGGTCCCGTTCAAAACGTGTACCTACGATTGCATCTATTGCCAGCTCGGCCGAACGACCAACAAGACGGTCGAGAGGCGCCAGTGGGTTCCGCTGGATGACGTTCTGGCGGAACTGAAAAAGAAGCTGACAACCAGGCCCGACTACATCACGCTCAGCGGCTCGGGCGAGCCGACGCTCTTCTCGCGCCTTGACGAACTGATCGCCGGTATCCGCTCCATGACGGATATCCCCGTCGCCGTGCTCACGAACGGATCGCTGCTTTGGCGGGATGAGGTGCGCAGCCAGCTCATGGACGCTCACCTGGTGATCCCATCGCTGGATGCGGGGCACAGCAGCCTGTTCCAGGCGGTCAACCGCCCTCACGAGAGCATCTCGTTTGATCGGATGCTGGAGGGACTGATCGCTTTTCGAGAAGAATACTACGGCGAGTATTGGCTGGAGGTCTTCCTCCTGGCCGGTCATACTGCCATGGATAGCGAGATTAGCAAGATTGCCGAGTGCGTCGGACGGATCAAACCCGACCGGGTGCAACTGAATACCGCGACCCGGCCCACGGCCGAGGAATATGCGGTGATGGTGGACCGCAGGCGTATGGGCGATCTGGCGGCCGGGTTCGACCCGCCGGCCGAGGTGATCGCCGACTATCGTGGCGTTCACGCCCAAAGCGATTTCAAGGCCGGCCGGGACAGCGTTCTGGAGATGATTCAGAGACGGCCTTGCTCCCTGGAAGACATCGCCGACGGCCTGGGCATGCATCGAAACGAGGCCATCAAGTACGTCGAGGAGCTCAGCACCGAGGGATTGACCGAGAAGCGATCCTGCGGCGGAAGGCTCTTCTACAGCGGAAGGCACCAACCCGACACCACCGAAGGAACAAAGGGCATCACATGACAGCAGCCGACATTGTTATCCTTGGCGGAAGCGCGGACATCTGTCCCCCATCCGTCAGCCAGGTCGTATTGATCACGGTAGAAAAGGATGGCCCTATGGGAACGTACACAGTGATCAGGCGGCGAGGAACGTCACCTCAAGGCTGGCGGATTGCGCCCACTCTGCTTCTCCTGTTGTCGATTCCACTGTTGGCGACATTCACCGGGTGCCGAGAACGAGGCAAGGATGGCGGCCCGGAGGAAGTGACCGTTCTGTGCGGGAGTTCGTTCTTTGCCCCTGGAGAGGAATTGACCAAGCAATTCACGGCAGAGACAGGCATTGCCGTCGCAATGACTTCAGCAGGCAGTGAGGACTTTCTGCCTCTGGTAAAAGCCGGAAAGAAGGGCGACATCCTGATCACCCACGATCCGTATCTGGACTATGTTCGTGGCGTGGGCGCCCTGGCCGACTCTGTTCAGGTCGGAGTCATTGCGCCGGTTCTCGTGGTGCAGCCGGGCAATCCGAAGAAAATTGCCGGGATTAACGACCTTGCCAGGCCAGGGCTCCGCGTCGCTTTGAGCAATCCGGAGTATTCAACGTGCGGCGAAATGGTCTTCAAGTTACTCGCGGCCAAGGGGCTGAAGGATGCGGTCTTGCGGAACGTTGAGAACCGGCTGACGAAAGGTCACGGGACACTCGGAACTCTCGTCAAGACGGACGCCGTGGACGTCGTGATTATGTGGAACGGCGTGGCCCATACATTCGGCGACAGCGTCCAGATCATTCCTACGTCCTACGAGTATGATACGGAGGTTTGCGTGCATGTGATCGGGCTGGGTTATTCCGGGCATTCGGAGGCCATGCGACGATTCCTGGAGTTTTGCAGGAGCAAGGGACCGGAAATCTTCGCCAGACACGGGTACACCAAGGACGGGCGATGACACGGACCGTACAGGCACTGGTTGCGGCGGGCATCATCCTGGCGCTGTTTGGCGGCTGCCAGAAGAACAGCGAGAACACGCCCTCGCAGGACCGGCCGGAGATCCTGTTGTTTTGCGGGGCAGGTCTTCGGCCGCCCATGGAAGTCCTTGTCCAGGAGTTCTCCTCTGCTGAGCACACGAGCATAGTTGTGGATTACGCCGGCGGCGAGGTGCTGCTGTCCAAGATCAGGGTCAGCGGACAAGGCGATCTCTACATGCCGGGCGATAACCGGTATGTCGACAAGGCTGCCGAACAGGGCCTGATTGTGTCACGACGATGTGTATGCTACTTCGTGCCGACGATCCTCGTGGGCAAAGGCAACCCGAAGCAGATTCGCGGCCTGAGTGACCTCACCCGAGCGGATGTTCGCGTTGGGCTAGGCGATCCACGGGCTGCCCCAATCGGCATCGTGTCCCGCGAGTTGTTCCTGAAGAACGGAATGTCATGGGAGGACGTCGAGAGGTCAGTGAAGTTCCAATCGGCTACGGTCAATGAGTTGGGCCTCCAAGTGCAAACCGGCGCCCTGGATGCGGTCATTGTATGGGATGCGGTCGCCAAGCAATACTCGCAGCATGCCGAAGAAGTCCCGATTCCCCTTCAGCACAACATTGTGTCGGCAGTCGACATGGCAGTCCTAGTCTCGGCCAGGCATCCCGATGTCGCCAGGCGATTCACGGAATTCGCCGGTTCAGGCCGGGGGCGCCAAGTGTTCAAGCAGCATGGTTATCGGGTTGATGACCCGAACACATCCGAAGGAGTTTGAAGATGAGTGGGTTTGTGCAGGGCGCCAGGCCTGTCGGTGGCATGACCGGTTACGCCATGCGGACCACGTTCCAAGTGCTCTGTCTTGTATTTGTGGGTTTTGTGGTCCTGCTTCTGGTTGGCGACGCGCTGTACGTGGACGGCAGAGCCGTCCAAACGGTATTGACTGCCCCCTATGTGCGCAGTGCGCTGTGGATGAGCACATGGACGAGCCTGGTCACTGTGGCCATTTCGCTGGCCTTTGCCGTCCCGACCGGCTACGTTCTGAGTCGATGCAGGTTTCCAGGCCGCTCCTGTGTTGATGCCGTCGTCGACTTGCCCATCGTATTCCCTCCGCTGGTCGCGGGCCTGACACTGCTCGTGTTTTTCACGCAAACAGGCGTCGGCCGATGGATTGAGAACGCCGGATTCCGTTTCGTGTTCCAGCCGAAGGGGATCGTTCTATGCCAGTTCCTCATCGCGGCGAGCTACGCCGTCCGAGGGGCGAAGGTAGGGTTTGACGGGGTCGACCGGCGACTGGAGCACGTAGGGCTGACCCTGGGCCACTCGGAGTGGTCCGTTTTCAGGCGCGTGACGCTGCCCCTGGCTAGGAACGGCATCATTGCCGGAGCCATCATGACGTGGGCCCGTGCATTCGGAACATTTGGCCCGTTGCTGATTTTCGTGGGATCATTCAGGGGGCGGACTGAAGTGCTCAGCACCACCATCTTTCTGGAGCAGTCCGTTGGGCGGCTGGATGTGGCCTTGGTGATTGCTCTTTTGCTGATCGGCATTGCCCTCGTGGCGCTGGTTGGGATTCGCCTGCTGGACCAAAGGGCCACGACGGGCTATTGAATTGAGAGGTCTTTGGCATGCTGTTTCTGGATCATGTCTTTTATGCAGTCGGCGGCTTCCAGCTATCCGACGTTACGCTTCGCGTCGTACCCGGGGAGTACTTCGTGCTTCTTGGGCCGCCCGGAGCGGGCAAGAGCATACTGATGGAGTGTGCGTGTGGACTGCGCCGTGTGCATGCGGGCCGTATTTTCATCGACCAGGTCAACGTGACCGGCCAGGAGCCAAGAACCCGGGGCATAGGGTATGTGCCTCAAGATTACGCGCTCTTTCCGCACAGAACTGTCCGCGGAAACATTGAGTTTGGCTTGATACCCCAAGGTCTGAGGCGGCGGGAATCGGCCGGCCGAGTCAATGCGGTTGCGGATGTTCTCGGCATAGGGCACCTCCTTCCGCGACAAGTCGGCGGCCTCAGCGGCGGCGAACGGCAGAGGGTAGCCATCGCCCGCGCACTCGTGGTCCAGCCCAAGGTGTTGCTCCTGGACGAGCCGGTCAGCGCCCTGGACGAATCCACGCGGCGCGTGGTATGTGGGGAACTACGGGCGCTGCACGATCGTCTGCGACTGACGACGATTCACATCAGCCATAACCAGCAGGAGGCGTTCAGCGTTGCGGATCGCGCCGGAATTCTCTTCGATGGCAACCTGGCCCAGGTGGGCACGCTGGGTGACCTGTTGCGAAAACCCTGTGATGACCAAGTGGCCCAGTTCATGTGCTGTGAAAACATCCTCACCGGCTATGCAACTACTCAAGACGGAGAGCACGGCGGAAGTTGCATCGAAAGCGGCAACCTCTCGGTCAAAACCCGCCATCTGTGCCGGGGAGATGTGCGGTTCCTTGTCCGCCCGGAGGACGTGCAGGTAACCCCTGCTGAAGTGCTCGAAGAGGTGCCCAATGCAGTGACTCGCGGCCGGCTTCGTCAAATACAAGATTACGGAGCGTACTGCCGCGTGGTGGTTGAAGGGGAGCCGGCCCTTGTGGCCTATGTTTCGCCCGCTCTTCTTGCCCAGCATGGCTTGCGGCCCGGCAGCGACGTGTGGGCAGTCATTCACCCGGATGCTGTGCAAATGCTCCCGGCCGGGCAGAGCATCAGCAAGACGAAGTCTGACGGGCAAGACAGCGTCCTCGAGATGATCCAACGACGGCCATGCTCCCTGGAAGACATAGTGGACGGGCTGGGGATGCATCGAAACGAGGTCATCAAGTACGTCGAAGAACTCGCTGCCAATGGATTGCTGGAGAAGCGATCCTCCGGCGGGAGCCTTTTCTACAGTGGCAAGCACCGACCCGAAGAAACCCAAAGGTGAAGGAGTTCACATGACCACAGCAGATATCGTCATTCTCGGCGGAAGCGCCGCGGGAGTCACAGCCGCGATAACGGCCCGCCGACACCACCCGGACAAGAAGATCCTCGTGGTTCGCAAGGAGAAGCAGGTTTCGATTCCCTGCGGCATTCCCTACGTCTTCGGCACCTTGGGCAGTCCGGAGAAAAACCTCATCCCGGATTCCCTCCTGGAGACAAATCGCATTGAACTGCTGATCGCCGAAGCGGTGAAGATCGACCGCAAGCAGCACGTGCTGGCGACGAGGGAAGAGGAAGTCCGGTACGAGCGGCTGATCCTGGCGACGGGCTCCCTGCCGACGAAGCCCACGATTCCCGGCGTGGACCTTGACGGGGTCTTTGCCATCCTGAAGGACGTGGAGCACCTGCGCCTGCTTCAGCAGCGGCTACAGCAAGCCAAGGATATCATCATCATCGGCGGCGGGTTTATCGGGATCGAGTTCGCCGATGAGATTAACAAGACAGATGGCAAGAAGGTAACGGTGCTGGAACTGGCGGCAAACTGTCTCAGCCTCTCCTACGACCCCGAGTTCTGCGTCGAAATGGAGAACCTGCTGCGGTCGCGCGGCATCACGGTTCGTACCTCCGCGACCGTTGAGCGGATTGCAGGCGACGGGCGCGTCAGCGCCGTCCAGTTGAAAGACGGAGCCAGCGTCCCGGCGGATCTCGTTATTCTGGGCATCGGAGCCCGGGCGAACGTCGGTCTGGCCAAGGAAGCTGGCTTGCGGTTGGGGCTCACGGGCGGTGTTGCGGTGGACCGCACGATGCAAACATCCGACCCGGCCATTTTCGCCTGTGGCGACTGCGCCGAGAAGATCTCGTTCTTCGGCGGAGGACCATCCCCGCTGAAGCTGGCGTCCATCGCGCAGCTCGAGGCCCGGATCGCTGGAGCGAACGTCTTCGGCCTGCGGCGGGAAAGCGACGGCACCTTGGGCGTCTGGTCCACGGCGGTGGGTGATCTGGCAATGGGCACCGCGGGCCTGACCGAATCCATGGCTATGCAGCGCGGCTACGAGGTGGTCGCCGGCACGGTGGAGACGCCGAACCGCCACCCCGGCGGCATGCCCGGCGCGGCCCTCATGAAGGTGAAGCTGGTCTTCGAGTCACATTCGCAGGTGCTGCTGGGAGGGCAGGTCCGGGGCAGTGTATCGGTCGGCGAAATGATCAACACCGTCGCCGCCTGCGTCCAAAAGCGGATGACGGCCGAGGACATCGCCATGTTCCAGATGGGCACCCACCCGGCGTTGACCGCCTCGCCCATCGCCTATCCGCTGGTAAATGCAGCCGAGGTCGCCATCAGCCAGATGCGCAAGTAAATCAGTCGTCGCAGAGGAAAGAACCGCCCGCAGGTGAGCGACATGAACGTCAGTGTGGAAATAATCACGGTGCACCTCAGGCAGCCGTTTGCCACCTCCCATGACCTGACCGTGGAGTCGCAGTCGGCCATCATTCGAATCGAGCATGAAGGCGCGGTAGGTCTCGGCGAGGCGAAGATGGCCGCCGACGCCTGCGGCGGGATAGCCGAACCGGTCGGCGACTATGTCGGCCAAATCGGCAAGGTTCTGGGCGATGACCCGTTTCGGATTGAGCAGATCATGGACGACCTGGCTCGCGCGTTGCCCGATGGCTGCTGCACCCGGGCGGGGATCGACATCGCCCTCCACGATCTCTGCGGCAAGCTTGTCGGCCTTCCACTGTATCGGATGTTCGGCCTGAGCCCGGAGAAGGCCCCCGTGACGAGCTTTACCATTGGCCTGAACAGCATCCCCACGATGGTGCAGAAAGTGCGAGAAGCACGGGAATTCCCCATCCTGAAGATCAAGGTCGGCGTGCCCGGCGACCTGGAGACCATCAAGGCCATCCGAAACGAGACGAATGCGGTCCTGCGAGTGGATGCCAACGGAGGATGGTCTGTCGACGAGGCCGTCGAACGTATCAACCGGCTCGAAGAATACGGCATCCAGTTCGTCGAGCAACCCATCCCGCCCGGCAACCCGGAGGGCTTGCGCGCGATTCGCCGACAGACGAATATCCCCCTCTTTGCCGACGAGGACGCCGAGACCGTCAAGGACCTTCCCGTGTTGGCTGGATGCGTGGACGGCATAAACATCAAGCTCATGGAGTGTGGCGGTCTCCGGGAGGCCATTCGGATGATCCACGTGGCCCGGGCACTCGGCATGCAGGTAATGCTCGGCTGCATGGTAGAGACCTCACTCAGCCTCACGGCCGCGGCCCATCTGTCGCCGCTGGCGGATTACGCCGACCTTGACTCCAATCTGCTGCTGGAAGATGACCCTTTCATCGGCTTTGCCGTCCGCGACGGCAAGATCGTGCTGCCGGAAGGACCGGGACTGGGTGTCACGGCGCGTTGATGGCCCGTCTGTAGTGGCTCACCGGATCATGCACGGGTGTGTCTGGCATCTGGAACGTCTTTCGGCAGGGGCCGTTGCGACAACCTTGAGCATTACGGACGGATCCGCTATCCGACGTACGAAGCGATGGGGTTGCCGGTCGGCAGCGGGGACGTGGAAGCCCAGTGCAAGTCTCTGGTTCAGCAGAGATGCAAGCAAGCAAGCGGGCATGCGTTGGCACCGCGATGGCCTGGAGAGCCTTTTTCGTGTTCGTTGCGCCGTGCGGGACTGCCGGTATGACCGCGACTTTGGCCTGTGGCGTGGCAACCTGACAGCTTGGCACTTGGCCGGGAAACGTACACGGGTTCAGGCCGCGTAAAAACCGCCACCCCTATCCGGCCGCACTCAGTCCCCGAGTGCATCGGCATTCGGGCTGGCTGTGGCTGGGCGAGCGGAGGTAAGATGGACACTGCCACATGACTTGTTGTCACGATTATTACCGTGAAGGGAGATCGAGCTAATGCCATACGAGAGCAAGCGAGCGTCCATGTTAGCATTGCCCGTGATCGCGGTCCTGCTTGCGGCCTCGATAAGTGCCGCTGCGAAAGACAGGACCGTCGACTTTCGCTATTCGCCGCCGCAATGGCAGACGGCGATATGCTTTCCGGATGATCCCGATAAGACGCTGGTCGACAAGAGCGGCGAGCTGCTCTATCACTATGGTCAAGGCAGACGGGGGGAGTTCGGCACGCGGGTTTCCGTGCAGGTGACCGACGCCGAAGTCTGGCAAAAGCAGGAGCTTGTTTCTCCGCGCGTTCCCATCGTCAAGACCTGCCGGACCGCCGATGGCCTGAACATCGTCGAAGAAGCTCTGGCCATAACCAATGTGCCGACGCCCAAACAACCGACCCGCAACGATATGATTCTTGTCCAGGCGACCAACACCGGCAAAGAGGCTCGAACGCTGCAACCGAAGCTGATCGTGGACACCACGCTGGGCCTGGTCAAGCAGGACCAGTGCGCGGTGGTCCGCAACCGCGAGGCAATCACCTCGTCGCTCAAGATGATCGGGCTCCCGCAAGGGAAACAGATACCCCTGGAATCGCTGACTGTTGGGCCGGGCAAGACCGAGGCGTTCTTCATCCTCTACAGCAGCGGTGGGGCGGCTGCAAGCTATCCGACGACCGTGGCGGAAGCGTTGGCCGCACGCCAACACGCTGTCGCCTACTGGGAGGCAGCCCACCTGCCCTACGGCCGCATCCAGGTGCCGGACGCCGGAATCCAGGCCTTGGTCGACGCCTCCATCCGCAACATCTGGCAGGGCCGCGAAATCAAGAAGGGATTGACGGCGTTCCAGGTAGGTCCGACCTGCTATCGCGGCTTGTGGATCGTCGACGGAGCGTTCCTGTTGGAGGCGGCGACGATTGTCGGCGCGGGCGACCAGGCCCGCAACGGCGTCGCCTACGAGTTGACCTATCAGAAACCCGACGGCCGCATCGAGGTGATGAAGAATTATTCCAAAGAGAACGGCATTGTCCTTTGGACGTGCGTCCGCCACGCTCAGCTTACGCAGGACAAGGCGTGGCTGGAATCGATGTGGCCCAAGTTGGAGCGCATCGCCGAGCACATCAAGGCCCTCCGTCGGCAAACGCTTTCGAATGATTCAGCGTTGGATGATGGGCTGGTTCCGCCAGGATTCCCTGACGGCGGCATCGGCGGGGTCCACTATGAATACACCAACCCATACTGGAATCTGGTAGGGCTCCGCGCGCTGCTGCAAGGCGCTCGTTGGTTGGGCAAAGCAGACCAGGCTGCCGCGTGGCAAAAGGAATACGACGACTTCCTGGCGGCCTTTCGCAAGGCTGCGGCCCGCGACATGCGCAAGGACCCGCGCGGCAACGCCTACCTGCCGATCCTGATGGGCGAAAAAGGCCCGGAGGAATTGCCGCAACGGGGGCAATGGGGCTTCTGCCACGCCGTCTATCCCGGCCAGGTCTTCCCCAAGGGCGACCCGCTCGTGGCCGGCAACATGGCAATGCTCGAAGCCACCGAGCGTGAAGGCATGGTCGTCGGCACGGGGTGGGACGAGGCGGGCATCTGGAACTACTTTGCCTCGTTCTACGGTCATGCCTGGCTTTGGCAGGGCAACGGGCGCAAGGCGGCGGAGATCCTCTACGCCTATGCCAATCACGCCGCCCCTGTGCTGGACTGGCGCGAGGAGCAATCCCTCAAGGGCGAGCGCTTCCGGAAGGTGGGCGACATGCCGCACAACTGGGCCAGCGCCGAGTTCATCCGATTGGCCGTCCATCTGCTCGCGCTGGATCGAGGAGACGAGATGCACCTGCTGGAAGGCATGCCCGCGAAGTGGCTCGGTGCGGGCATGGAAACCAGGCTCAATGGCATCGCCACGCCTTTTGGCCCGTTGAACATGACGGTACAGGTGCAGAAGGATGGCAAGGCCGCCATGCTGGAAGTCAAACCACTGGCCGCCGACTGCAAGGAGATCATTGTCCATCTGCCCGGCGGCACCACCCGTCATATCGATGCCAATCAAGGCGGAAAAATTGAATTTGCGGTAGAGGCGGTTGCGTCGACAGAGTAGGCCCGACCGCGAACGCCAGCCGGCCCCTGTCCCCACCGAATATTCCTTTTGTCTTGATCCAAAGGGACTTATGTTTGCCTGTGGCGGCGTTCCGTGGCGCTATTCCGGCCTTGTGACCAAACACGGAGGCATAGAGATCGGCATCCTGACAGTTATATTGGCGCTCGTTCACGGTCAGGACAAGCTCGTCGGGTTGTGTACCCGGCGAGCTGGGCGGCATCGGCCGACGATCTGGTCCGGGCGTGTTGAAAGCGAACCAGACGCCTTCTGTGCAGCCCT